>Ga0190314_1000450_pt1 | contig 14345 bp, 17 predicted proteins | sample 4870071112_MG_FD_165055 | JGI IMG/M metagenome (GOLD analysis project Ga0190314, IMG submission 165055) | Hydrothermal vent sediment bacterial communities from Southern Trench, Guaymas Basin, Mexico - 4870-07-11-12_MG | ecosystem: Environmental > Aquatic > Marine > Hydrothermal vents > Sediment ...
TTCCATACGTTGTATGTGCATCAACAAAACCGTAGTCTATATCTGCCCTTAGTGTATGCAGGGGAACTCTTCCCTCTTTATATATTTCAGTACGGGACATTTCAGCGCCGCCCAAACGTCCGGAACAAATAATTTTTATACCCTGAGCGCCAAACCTCATTGTAGACTGTATACTTCTCTTCATTGCACGCCTGAAAGCGATCCTTCTTTCTAACTGCAATGCAATATTTTGTGCAACAAGTTGAGCGTCAAGTTCGGGTTTACGCACTTCCTGAATATCGAGATAAACTTCATGGGAAAGCAGTTTTTCCAGTTCTTTTTTTAAAATTGTTATTTCAGCCCCTTTTTTACCTATAATAATACCCGGTCTGGAGGTATATATCTGAAGCCTGACTCGCTTTGCAGATCTTTCTATGGCAACCCTGGAAAACCCTGCATGATTAAGTCTTTTTTTTAAGAATACTCTTATCTTATGATCCTCAAGAATATAACCAGCATAGTCTTTATCAGCATACCATCTGGACTCCCAGGTTTTAACGATCCCTAATCTTAATCCAATAGGATTTACTTTTTGGCCCAAACTTCCTCCTTTTTTTTCAAAAAAATTCTACTATGCTTTTTCTGCTAAAACTACCGTTATATGTGAAGTTCTTTTTAAAATTTTGGAGCCCCTGCCCCTAGCCCTGGCCCTGAAACGCTTTAATGTGGGTCCCTGGTCTGCCATAACATTGTTCACAACCAGCGAATCAACATCTATCCCATAATTATGTTCAGCATTTGCAACAGCACTCTGTATAATTTTGCTTAAAATACCTGCACTCTTTTGCGGCATAAATTTCAACATGTTTAATGCTGATTCAGCTGACTTACCCCTTACTGCATGTATGATTCTTTGAACCTTCTGGGCAGAAATGCGAACATGTTTTAATACGGCTCTAACCTCCATTACAATTTTCCCTTATATAGATATGTTTTTTTGTCAGGTTTATTATTATTTTAGTCTGGTTTTCTTGCCACCTGCGTGACCATAAAATGTTCTTGTAGGGGAAAATTCACCCAGCTTATGGCCGACCATATCTTCAGTTATAAATATCGGGATAAATTTTCTCCCATTATGAACTGCAAACGTCAAGGCTACCATCTCAGGAATAATCGTTGAACGTCTCGACCATGTTTTAATAACCTTATTACTGCCGGCATTTTTTGCGCTCTCTACTTTCTTAAACAACTTAGGGTCAATATAAGGACCTTTTTTTAACGACCTTGGCATTTCTTCTCCTGGCTAATCAAATCATCTAATATATAAAAAAAGATAAACTTAAGGTTTGCTATCTTCTCTTCTTTGAACGCTTCGTTACAATATATCGATCTGTTTTTTTGTTTTTCCTTGTTTTATAACCCTTGGTCGGCATTCCCCATGGAGAACAGGGATGTCTTCCGCCTGAAGACCTTCCTTCGCCACCTCCCATTGGATGATCAACCGGATTCATTGCAACTCCTCTAACCTTGGGACGTCTTCCGAGCCAGCGTTTACGGCCTGCCTTGCCTAAAGAAATATTTTCATGCATTAAATTGCCTATCTGGCCTATGGTTGCAGAACAATTAATAAGAACCATACGGACCTCGCCTGAGGGAAGTTTTATCATGGCATATTTATCTTCCTTTGCCATTAGTTGTGCATAGTTCCCTGCACTCCTTACAATCTGCCCACCTCTTCCGACTCTCAGTTCAATATTATGTATATGCGTCCCCAATGGTATGTTCTTTAATGGGAGTGTGTTGCCCGGTTTTATATCAGCTTCAGGCCCTGATAAAACCATATCGCCTACTGAAAGTTGAAGTGGAGAAAGGATATACCTTTTTTCGCCATCAACATAATGCAAAAGCGCTATTCTCGCACTGCGATTCGGATCATACTCTATTGAAGCAACCTTTGCAGGAACTCCGGTTTTATCACGCTTAAAATCAATTATTCTGTAATAACGTTTTTGCCCACCACCACGATGTCTGCATGTTATACGACCGTTTGAATTACGCCCCCCTTTTTTCTTAATGGCTTTAAGAAGGCTTTTTTCAGGGGTTGACGTTGTAATCTCCTCAAAGGTTGAATATGTCTGGAATCTTCTTCCAGGAGATGTGGGTTTTACTTTTTTTACAGCCATGTTGTACTCCATAGTTTTCTTTTAAGCGCTATATAATGAAAAAGACTAAACCCCTTCAAAAAATTCAACGCGATCACCGGGAATTAATGTTATAATTGCTTTTTTCCAGTCACGCCGTTTCCCGACAACTTTTCCACGTCTTTTTTTCTTGCCCTTAACCTGCATTGTACGAACAGCAAGCACATTAACGCTGAAAATTTTTTCTACGGCTTTTTTTATTTCAATTCTGTTCGCACGGCGATCAACCTCAAATGTTATCTGATTGGAAATCTCTTTTTGAATACTCGTCTTCTCGGTAACAAGGGGTTTTTTTATAATATCATATTGCATCATGTGGTGAGCCTCCCTTCAATTGCCTTAACAGCTGGCTCCATGATAATGATATTCTTATATTTAAGGATATCGTAAACATTAAGCCCTTCATATCTTATTACTTTAACACCAGGAATATTTTTTGCCGACAATTCAAGGGTTTCATCTTTTTTATCAATAACAATCAATGTATTCTTTACCTGTACTCTATCAAGAATTTTTGCCAGTTCCCTGGTTTTAATTTTATCAAGCCCGAACTGATCTAAAAGTATTATTTCATTTTCTTTAAGTTTGCTTGACAAAGCCATCTTAAGAGCAAGTTTTCTAATTTTTTTCGGGACATTATATGAATATGACCTCATATCCGGACCAAAGACCGAGCCCCCTCCCCTGAGTAAAGGGGATTTTATATTCCCGCGACGTGCATTGCCGGTTCCTTTTTGACGAAATAATTTTCTAGTACTTCCGACTATATCACTTCTATGTTTGACAGATGCTGTCCCCGAACGTTTTTTAGCGAGTTGCATTGTTACGACTTCATGCATTACGCTTGACTTTATGGGAACACAAAATATTTCATCCAAAAGATCTATCTGTGAAACTTTTTCAGCTTTATTATTTAAAACATCTAAAACAGTCATATGCTTACCTGTTACCCAGCGTTTAATCTGATTACTTTGAAAAATACCAATCTTCGTCCAAGTTAAAGAATCAAACCCAAATTTTAACAGTAACTCCCAAAATAATTTTATGCAGATTTAAGTTTATTTATTTCAACTATTCCTGAATTATGACCAGGCAAAGCGCCTTTTATCATGATAAGATTCTCTTCCGGCAATAGCTCGACAATCTCTAAATTCTTGATTGTTTTTCTTGAATTACCATATTGCCCAGGCATCTTCTTTCCTTTTATTACCTTTGCTGGCCATGCACTGCATCCTATTGAACCAGGGATCCTGTGACTCCTGCTCCCATGGGTTTTTCCTCCCCCATGAAACCCGTGTCTCTTTATAACGCCAGAGAAGCCTCTGCCCTTAATGGTTCCGCTCACATCAACCAGTTCACCGGTTTTAAACAGATCCAGAGAAATAATCTGACCGAGTTTATAATCCTCAACATTATCAACGAAAAACTCTGTGATAAATGCAAAACATTGAGACCCGCTCTTTTTCATATGACCCTTTTCAGGTTTGTTGACCAAAGACTCTCTTTTCTCCAAAAATCCAAGCTGAAGAGCATTATAGCCATCGGTTTTAACAGACTTTATCTGGGTCACAACACAAGGTCCCGCCTCAACCACAGTAACTGGTATATATTTCCCTTCCTCAGAAAAGATTCCGGTCATGCCCAGTTTTTTTCCCATCAATCCTCTACACATATCGTCAAATAATCCTAAGGTCTATAGTTTTATCTCAACATCCACACCTGGTGACAAATCAAGCTTCATTAAAGCGTCCACAGTTTGCTGAGTCGGGTCAACAATATCCAAAATGCGTTTATGCGTCCTCATTTCAAACTGTTCCCTTGATTTTTTGTCAACATGCGGGGATCTTAGAACACAATATTTATTAATCCTTGTTGGAAGCGGTATCGGTCCAACAACTTTTGCTCCTGTCTTATTAGCCGTATCAACGATATCAGAAGCTGACTGATCAAGAAGACTGTGATCATATGCCTTTAGTTTAATTTTAATCTTTGTGCCCATAATAATTTCTTTATCTCTCTATTCAATTATTTCACTTACAACACCGGCGCCGACTGTCCTGCCGCCTTCCCTGATGGCAAACCTGACCTCTTTCTCCATGGCTATGGGCGTTATCAATTCAGCTGAAATCGTTATATTATCGCCAGGCATTATCATCTCTACTCCCTCGGGAAGATTCAATATGCCTGTAACGTCAGTTGTCCTGAAATAAAACTGCGGCCTGTATCCATTAAAAAAAGGCGTATGGCGTCCACCCTCTTCCTTGCTTAATATATATACCTCAGCCTTGAACTTCGTGTGGGGAGTGATTGAACCAGGCACTGCTACAACCTGACCACGCTCCACCTCGTCCCTCTTTGTGCCTCTTATTAAAACACCGATGTTATCCCCTGCCTGACCTTCATCAAGCAGTTTGCGAAACATCTCAACTCCTGTGCAAACTGTCTTTAATGTGGGACGTATACCTACTATCTCAACAGTATCACCAACATGTATAACACCTCTTTCAACCCTGCCCGTTACAACCGTACCCCTGCCTGATATACTGAAAACATCCTCTACCGGCATCAAAAACGGCTTGTCAATCTCTCTCTCGGGCTCCTCTATAAAAGAATCTATTGCTTCCATTAACTCAAATATACATTTGGCCTCTTCACTGTCAGGATCATCACTCTCAAGAGCCTTTAACGCACTACCTCGTATAATGGGAGTATCATCACCTGGAAAATCATACTTGTCCAGCAACTCTCGAAGCTCCAACTCAACCAGCTCTATCAATTCCTCATCATCAACCATGTCGCATTTGTTTAAAAACACTACTATGCTGGGAACTCCTACCTGCCTTGCCAGCAAAATATGCTCCCGTGTCTGGGGCATGGGACCGTCATCAGCTCCAACCACCAGTATCGCACCGTCCATCTGGGCGGCTCCGGTTATCATATTCTTTATATAATCAGCATGCCCAGGACAATCAACATGAGCATAATGCCTGTTCTCTGTCTCATACTCCACATGCGCTGTGGCTATGGTTATCCCTCGCTCCCTTTCCTCAGGTGCCTTGTCTATCTGATCAAAAGGAACAAAATCCGCAAGCCCTCTTAATCCACTATGCTTTGTAATAGCCGCAGTAAGGGTCGTCTTGCCATGATCTATATGACCTATCGTACCCACATTCACATGAGGTTTGGTCCGCTTATACTTTTCCTTTGCCATTTTACTTAGTCCTCCGTAACCAGGAATTATACTTTAATAATGGATCTTGTTGTTTTTTATGCCGCATATCACAATTATCTAACTGATAATATAACAAAATGGGGCACATGAACATAGTCAAACAAACGCCCTGTATGAAGCCCACGACCGGAATCGAACCGGTGAACCTCTTCCTTACCAAGGAAGCGCTCTACCGACTGAGCTACGTGGGCAATGTTTTTTTTGTTTATTCAGCCCTTTTAAAAATTTTACTTTCCTCAATATTATTATATTCAATGACAGATTCATCAATAATTATATGGAGCGGGAGACGAGATTCGAACTCGCGACCTCCAGCTTGGAAGGCTAGAGCTCTACCAGCTGAGCTACTCCCGCTCATTATCTCACTAAAACCTGCACACCCAACGGCAGGGCAAAAAATAGACCCTTATTAACCATCATCTGGTCAGTGAAGGAAGCCATGTAGTTTTATCCATCGACTTTGAACAAAAAAATCAAAATCTTCTACATTGGACTTTCTTTGTGATTGGTGGTGGGGGGAGGATTTGAACCTCCGAAGGCGTTGCCGACAGATTTACAGTCTGTTCCCTTTGACCACTCGGGAACCCCACCAATATAATTTATGAAGCCAGAGACAGGAGTTGAACCCGCGACATCCTCATTACAAGTGAGGCGCTCTACCGACTGAGCTACTCTGGCATCACCATAAAAACAGCTTAGAAAATATTGTGTTAAAATTTATTCTCTAAACAGAAACTATGGTCTATACCTGTAAATTTTATAAACATCAAGCTTTATTTTAATTTTTTTACACATAATCTCATGCAATCATTTTTATAATAGCCTTTAGAGCCATTATATAGCCATGCATACCGAAACCTGAAATTTGAGCCGTTGCTATATCTGCTATCATGGATTTATGACGAAAGGGTTCCCGTTTGTAAATATTGGAAATATGAATTTCTATGACAGGTATATCAAGCAGAAGTATTGCATCACGTATGGCTATACTTGTGTGGGTATAGGCTGCAGGGTTTATAATAAGCCCGTGGAAATTATCAGGGATATCATGTATTTTTTCTATAATGGCTCCTTCATAATTCGACTGAAAGGTTTCCACCACAACCCCTGTTTTTTCCCCTGTTTTTTCCAGATGCAAATTTATTTCCTCAAGTGTGGCGCTTCCATACACCTCCGGCTCCCTTTTACCAAGCATATTTAAGTTAGGACCGTGGATTACAAGTATTTTGCGGGTCTTTCGCATATCCGTTTTTTCCTTTTTTTGCTCAACAGACTAATTTTTTTCTAAAAGAATCTATAGTCTTTTCATAGTCGTCACTTCCAAAAACAGCAGAACCTGCCACAAATGCATCTGCACCGGCAATAGAGATCTCTTCAATATTATTTTCACATACTCCTCCATCAATCTCTATCAGCGTGTTAAGCCCCCTGTCTATGATTATTCTTTTTAATGTCCTTATTTTTTCCATGGTGTTTGTTATAAATGACTGCCCGCCATACCCGGGGTTAACACTCATAAGCATTATAAAATCAACATATTCCAGAACCCATTCAATGGATGACAGGGATGTTGAAGGATTAAGAACGATTCCAGCCTGAACATTGTCAAATCCTTTTATTAACTGTATAGTTCTATTGAGATGAACAGAGGCCTCGGCATGAACCGATATCAGGGAGGCGCCCGCTTTGACAAAATCAGGAATATACTTGTCTGGATTTTCGATCATAAGATGTACATCAAGGGGAAGTGAGGTTATCTTTTTTGCTGCCTTAACGATCATGGGGCCTATGGTAATATTCGGTACAAAATGTCCGTCCATTACATCTATATGTATCCAGTCAGCTCCTGCAAGCTCCACTGCTTTTATCTCTTCACCCAGCCTGGTAAAATCTGCTGACAAAATTGACGGCGCAATTATTTTCATTTAACTTGTCTCCCCTTTAAATTTTCAAATGTGTTTACCTATTATATTTTTTTACGTGGAGCATCCAGAAGTATATGGCCAAACAAGATGATCACATATTTACAGTATGTTATGTATGACGAATCAAGTCCGACATGACAAATTCGAACTTTTTACGTAACCATTAACTTTTTAAAAATTCCATCCCAAGCTGAATATATATTTGGTGTCCGTACTGCCAACACCTTCAGGCGGTGTTGAATCATAGTCAAAAATTGCTTTAAAACTGCTAAACATTGATTTGGTTAACAAAAATTTAAGTTCAGCATCAGCATGCATGAAATAATCAGAAAAGCTCTCTTCTATACTTGGCAAATACGAAAGCTTGTGCATAAATATAATTTTGTCATTGAATTCACAATCAAAATTATATCCTATCTGCAAAGACATTTCGCTTGTAGTGTCAACTTCCTTTTCATTGGTAACAGGATCTTTTGTGGTATATTTTTCAGACAAGAGTGCCAAACCGACATCGGTTAAAAGCTTGATTTTATCTGTATCAATAAACTGATAACCCCCACCTATACCTGTGATAACTCGTCTGTCCAGGTCAGCGACATGATCCTTTTTGTAGCTACATTTTAAATAGCTGTATATTTTTTGTGTTAAAAAATAATCATATTTACCGCCGATTTTCACACTTTCTTCCGTAGTTGTTTTCTCTTTTGTGTCAGCATCTTTTGTGCGGCTTACGATATAAATGCCCTCTATATTTGTTAGGTCCTTTTTGGTCCGCCTGGATGCATTAAAAATTATACTGCCGCTTTCGTTAAAGGTATTGCCATGAGTGCCTGTAAATCCTGCCATTATGCTGCCCTTCCATTTTACTTTTGGAACAGGTGGAGGATTTACGGATGCCACATCGCCGAAGTCAAAAGTTTGCGGCTGCAAAATGCCTGTGCCCTGAATTGCAAAACGACCCGCTTCGCCTTTTAATACACGGCGTTGTAATATTGTACCATCTTTAAGATTAATCTTAATTTTATCATCAGTCCAAAAATTCTGGACATCTGATAAATTAACAACCACCTTACCGGCAACATCAGACTTAAAGGACATTTTTTCCTTAATAATACTTATAAGCTTGCCGGTCATACGGTCACCATTTTTAAATAATACCGTATCAGCCTGGCAGGTATTGCTTAGCCCAAACAAAAAAATAATTAAAAATACTGTTCGCCGCATATTATCCACATCCTAATTGGCTCACTTTGAATCAAAAATTTCAGTTCTAACAAGCTCATCCCCCTCGTACAGGAAAACCGTTGCGTCATCAATTGAGGGAATAATCAGCCACAACTCTTCACCAGGCTTCATAAAATTATTGAAAATATCATTGGTAAACCCGAAACTGTTTAAGGAAACCCTGATACGTTTTTTTAAAAATCCTGCATCAACCCTGTATGTAAAAAGCCTGTTTTTTGCACGATCACTGCCATATCTTTTTTCACCGGATTTTCTGTTAATTACAAGGTTTATAATATTTGCTTCAAAAACCCGTTCTCCTGCCGCAGGTTCTTGAGATATAATAACGTTTTCAGGTTTATCAATCTTGAATGATGATTTTATTTCACCCAATAAAAGGCTGTTTCTTTCAATTAAAAGTATTGCATCATCCATGCTCAGCCCATTTAGATCAATCATTTTATAGGCAACAGGACGAGTTCCCAAACTTATAAGGAGGTCGATGTCAGCCCCGCGGTCTGTAACTGAGCCAGGAGGCAGTGACTGAGCTGCTATACTGTTTTTTCTAATATCAGAGCAATACATTTTGGATAGATTGCCCTGGTTAAGCCCGTTTTCCTCCAGAATTATTCTGGCCTGCTGCAGAGGCATTCCAGTCAGCTTCGGCATTGTGACGCTTTTTGTTCCTTTGGATATTATAATTTTTACAGTGCGTCCTTTTTTAAGCTGTTCACCAGGAACAGGCTCTTGGGACAATACAAAATTTTTAGCAATATTTCTGCTGTATTCGGAACCTGTAACCTTTGTATTTAAACCAAGGTCAGACAAAATTTCAAGGGTATACACAACGTCTTTACCCACAAGTTTAGGAATAATAACAGTCTCCTGGCTCTTGGTGATAAGAGTAAGGGTGAGAAAAGCAGCGCCCCCTGCTATTAAAAAAAAAACAATAACAAAAGCAGCAATTTTTAATATTTGTTTAATCACTTTTTACGTTTAAGGGAAACAGCAAAAAAACCGTCCATCTTATTTAAATGTGGAAAAGTTTTAAAAAAGCCGTTCTTGTCAATTAAAGGCAAAAGTTTATCGTCAAAATCAAAAGAACCTTTGGCTATAACAAATTCAGGATGTTTGTCCAAAAAAAAATTTACGACCTCTTCATTTTCTTCAGGTTCCGTGCTGCAAACAGCATATACTATTTTTCCAGAGGGTTTCACAAGTTCCGCCATGTTTTCAAGTAATGCAACCTGTCTGTCTTTTAAATATTCTATTTTTTTTCTCTTTGCAGACCATTTAGTATCAGGATTTCTCCTTATGACTCCCATGCCGGAACATGGAGCATCCAGTAGTATACGGTCAAACAAGGGAAATTTCTTTATATGATCTTTGTTCTCCAGATCCAGTGAAAGGGTTTTTACAAGCGTAACTCCAAGTCTCTTCATCTCGATTTCAAGTTTTAAAAGCTTTTTTTTATCCCTGTCAACGGCTATAATTTTCCCCTTGTTCTCCATTAACTGAGCAATATGGCCTGTTTTTCCTCCCAAACCTGCGCATGCGTCCAAAACAGTTTCATGGGGCTGAGGATTTAATAGCATGGAAACAAGCTGAGCAGCTTCATCCTGTACCTGAAACCAACCTTCTTTAAAACCAGGAAGTTCAGGAATTGACCGATCAGGATTAAAAAAAGATATCCCGTATCCGGAATATCCGGTACAGGAAATTTTACGCACACTCTGTTTAATAGATTCTTTCAGCTTTTTTCTTGTAGTCTTAATTGAATTAACGCGTATGGTAATTGCCGGAATCTTATTAATTTCATCGCACAGGTTTTCTGTTTCTTTTTGCCCGAAACGTGTGATCCATCTTTTTATTAACCAGCTGGGAAACGATTTTTCAACTGCAATGGCAGCCACGGGGTCTTTGGCAGAATCAGTCAAAGAAATATTTTTGTATCCTCTGTCTGCATTGCGTAAAACAGCATTTACAAAGCCTGCAACCCAGGGTTGAGCAGACTGTTTGGCAAGATCCACGGATGTGTTTACCGCTGCCGATACCGGGATTCTGGTCAAATAGATTATCTGGAAAAGGCCCAACCTGATAATATTCAATATGGAAGGGTCGATTTTATTTAGCCGGATCTTAGAATAATGACCTATTATCCGGTCTAAAAAACCGCGCCGCCTAAGGACTCCGTACACAAGTGCATAAATAAGGCCTCTATCTCTTTTATCTGCAATTTTAGTGTCGGAAAAAACATCTTCTAAAATTTCATCAAGATTTTTTCGACCCTTATCAAGGATGTTCAGTATAGTCAGAGCTGTCTTGCGAGGATTGGTTGCCATGTCTTTATGATAATAATGTTCCGGCATCTATTTCGCAGCCTTGCAGAAAATTTTCTATTAATAAGCGTTTTCCTGATGCACCCTGAATTTTCAGGACAGACAGGGCTCCTTTGCCGGCAGCAATAATAAGCTCGCCTGGAAAACTCTTCAGCACAGTGCCTGGCAAGGCATCGGTATCTGAAGACACCGGAGCCGCTTCTAAAATTTTAAGCCTCTGTTTATTGAAAAAAGTAAAAGCGCCCGGCCACGGGTTCATACCTCGAATAAATGCGTCAAGGGATTCAGCAGTCATATTCCAGTTAATTTTCCCGTCATTTTTTTTAATTAATGGCGCATAACTTGCCTGTTCATGGTTCTGGGGTATGGGGTTAATAGTTCCTGCTTCACATAAAGCTAAAGTTTCAAGAAGAAGATCAGCTCCACGAACAGCCAGCAGGTCATGAAGCGAAGAGGCTGTTTCATCAGGTTTTATCTTAACTTTTGAAGTTAAAAGAATGTCCCCCGTGTCCAAATCCTTATCCATGAGCATCGTGGTTATGCCTGTTTCCCTGTCTCCGTTGATTATGGACCACTGAACAGGCGCGGCTCCTCTGTATTTCGGCAGTATGGATGCATGTACGTTGATTGACCCTGTCCCCGGAACAGAAAGAATCTTAACGCCAAGCTTCTGGCCAAAAGCCACCACCACAAAAAAATCAGGGGCAAGCTTTGAAAGCTTAAGGTAAAATTCATGTGCATTTATATCTTCAGGCTGAATTATATCCAGACCAAAATCAAGCGCCGCTTTTTTAACAGGGGATGAAGACAGCTTGCGGCCCCGGCCCTTTGGTCTGTCGGGCTGCGTTACAACCAGAGCCGGTTCATATCCGTTCTTATAAAGAGCATGTAAAGACGGGACTGCAAAGTCAGGCGTCCCCATAAAAACTATTTTATTTTTTTTCCCCATCTTTTTTCAATCTCTTTTTAACCCGTTTTTTATAGAACCCTCTTTTCAACGCGCTGATACGGTCAAGAAAAAGCGTCCCGTTTAAATGATCTATCTCATGCTGCAGTATAATTGCAAGAAGCCCTTCAGCCTCTATTCTCAAGGGGCTCCCTTTTTCATCAACACCTTCAACGAGAATCCGGGCAGAACGTTTCACATCGGCTCTGAGATCAGGAACGCTCAGGCAACCCTCATTCTCTGAAATTAAAGTCCCCTCCCTTGTTATGATTCTCGGATTTATCAGGGTTTTTAATAACTGCTTCTCTTGTCCGTGAAGTTCATCATAAATCAGAATACTCTTATCAACCCCCACCTGAATTGCAGCGAGACCTAAACCGGGATTTACAGTTATGGTTTCATACATCCCATTGATTATCTGCTGAATTTTCTCATCAATATTTTCTATCTGTTTAGCAGATTGTCTTAAAAATGTGTCGGGATATGTTAAAATCTCCATGGTTGTCATAATCGGCTCTTTTGCTATGTAATAATTGTACGTGCCTTTTCAATATCTTTTCTGATCTGAGACGAAAGCTCATCTATACCTGAAAACTTTTTTTCACCTCTTAAACGTTTTACAAAGTTAACACGTATCTTCTCATCGTATATATTCTCGTTAAAATCAAGTAGATGCACTTCAACTGTAAATATATGATCATCAAAGGTGGGGCTGTAGCCTATATTTGCCACGCCCTTGTATTTATTCCCTCTGCATTCAACATAAACGGCATATACACCAATTTTAGGACACAGCTCATCAGACAAAACGATGTTGGCTGTGGGTATTCCAAGAAGTTTCCCACCCCTGTCGCGTCCTTTAATAACCCGCCCCCTGATCTGGTAATATCTGCCCAGCATATTTTCAGCTTTTTCAACATGACCTCCAATTACGAGTTCACGTATTATAGTGCTGCTGATTTTATCGGACATTTTTTTACTTTCAGGTGTAATAAGATGAGCCACAATCACTTCAAAACCGAGACGCGGAGCACATTTTTTTAGAAGGTTTATATCCCCTTCCCGATTTTTTCCGAATGTATAATCTTCACCAATTACTATTGCTTTCATACCTATACGGTTTACAAGCAGATTTTCAATAAAATCCATTGCAGTTAATGAGGAAAATTCCTTTGTAAACGGGATGCATATTAATACATCAATACCTGAATTTAAAATCAGTTCGGTTTTTTGTTCATAGAGTGTAATAAGCGGGGGCCCGCCGTTTTTCTTTAATACTTTTATGGGGTGAGGCTCAAAGGTTATGGCAATAGATGTTCCGTTTATCTCACCTGCCTTTTCCAGCACTTTGTTAAAAAGGGTCTGGTGACCCAAATGAACTCCATCAAAATTACCTATGGTAACCACCGCATTATCAAATGGTTTTTTAATTTTTTCTATATCTTCAAATATATTCATTGGAACCTTTTTTAAAGCCATTTTATTAGGCTTGACAAAAACAATAAACATATTTATATAGGACAGGTTTTCGATTAAATCAATATCTTTTATTTTGCCGAAGTGGCGGAATTGGTAGACGCGCTAGGTTCAGGGTCTAGTGGGTGCATACCTGTGCGAGTTCGAGTCTCGCCTTCGGCACCATTATAATAAAAAAAGCCGTAATCTTAAAGGATTGCGGCTTTTTTTTATTTTATTAAAAGCATTTAATTTTTTCAGCAACTTAAGACTTCTTTTCTTCAGGTTCTTTCAAGAACAACATCGCTCATAAGGAATTGATTTTCCTATTCTGATCATTTTGGTATCAAGACTGGCTTCCTTTATAATAACTTCTACACCATTTTTCTTTGCTTTTTTCAATTTTTCGGCATAAATTTTATCAATCATATCCGCAGGTTTAAATACCCTGGCATCCATACGCTGAATCAGAAAAAAAATAACACCCCTGTGACCAAGAGACACAAGGTGTTCAAGTTCATCAAGATGCTTTTGCCCCCTTAAGGTCACCGCATCGGGAAACATTGCCATCCCATCTTCAACAAGGGTACAGTTTTTTATCTCCACATAACACTTTTCTCCTGTCCTTTTTTCCAGAAGCAGGTCCAGCCTTGTATGACTGCTTGTTTTTATTTCGGCTTTTACCCGGTCATAGCCGGACAATTCCTTTATCAGACCGTTTTCAATGGATTGTCGCACCAGTTTATTGGGCACCTGGGTGTTGATGCCGATCATTGTTCCTGCCACTTTAATCAGTTCCCAGGTATATTTGAGCTTTCTTTTGGGATTGTCGCTCTTTGAGAGCCAGACCTGTGCTCCTGGGATGGCACACCCTTTCATGGAACCCGAGTTCGGGCAGTGGGCGGTTACCTTTTCGCCTGAATCCAACTCAACATCTGCAATAAATCGTTTATACCGCTTAATCAGCACCCCGCTGATTAAAGGCGGAAGCCGGTATCCATCGTATTTCACATCATCATCCTTTCATTTTTCAGAGAATTGAGC
>Ga0190314_1000455_pt1 | contig 14196 bp, 12 predicted proteins | sample 4870071112_MG_FD_165055 | JGI IMG/M metagenome (GOLD analysis project Ga0190314, IMG submission 165055) | Hydrothermal vent sediment bacterial communities from Southern Trench, Guaymas Basin, Mexico - 4870-07-11-12_MG | ecosystem: Environmental > Aquatic > Marine > Hydrothermal vents > Sediment ...
CCCCTACTACACTCTTCACTATCCCTTCAACACCAACACCTATTACTTCAACTACTCCTGCTCAACCAAAGCCCGTGTTACCTAAACAGGGCCCCATGCCCGTAAAAAAAGCAGGTTCAAACAAACTCCTGATGGCGATCCTCATACTTGTGGGTATAGGGATTGCGGCGTTTGTTATCCTGCCAATGTTTTCAGGTTCTGGGCTTGCAGGTTATGAGTATGTTCCAAAAAGGGCTACGGACGTTTTTGTGATCAATGACGTAAATTTTGCTGAGGAGCTGAATGAGAACGAGAATATTTCTGTCGGGAGATTGTTGTATGAACGAGAGTTTAAGAAGCTGGATTTTGCTGACCAGCTGATCGCGTTTAAGTATAAGTGGGATGACGAATTAGGACAGTTTTTGGTGATCACAGGAGATCCTTCAAAAGCAGAGGATTACTTTAAAGACATGTGCGATGAAGGGGAAGTTGACACTTCTGATGATATTGTTACCTGCAGTTTTGATCATGGCTACTGGACTGAACATTACTACTTGGCGAAGATAGACGCCAACCATGTTCTCATGACTCCTAAAGAAACACTTGGTTCTCATGTTGCACGTGGGCAATCGTGTAGTGAGGAGCATTTTAAAAGCATGCTTGAAATGTATCCTTTAGATGAAGATGACAAATATGATCTTTCAGAGCTTTCAGAAGTGTCAGATATCCTGTCCATGCCCATCTCAGGCGTTTCAAAGCAAAGTGGGACCGTATCAGTAGTCGGGATCTCAAAGGATGTTATTATGGTCGGAACAGATTTTGGAAGTAAAGATAAGGCGATGGAGACAATAGAGACCATGAAAGCAGTAGAAGAGATAACAGGGAAGAACATGAGCACAAGTCGGAGAGGAACATGGGTAGTCCTGCGCCTTGAGGGCACAGACTTTTATACAGTGAACGCCTACTACTAGATAGGTGAGAATATGGATAAAAGAATACTTCTACTATCTGCTTTCCTGTTAATGGGGGTTGTTTTTTTCTCGGGGTGTGTTGAAACAGGAGGCAGTGGCCAGACAAATGAAACAGCTGAACAAGCAGCTCCTCAGCCAGCAGGTTTTTACACATACATCCCTGGCGGAACAAAAGCACTCATAATGATTAACGACTTTGGCATGATGGATGAAGTATCAGTAGATCCCTCTTCGAAAGAACTGATGCAGGAACTAAGCTCCAAACTGGATAAAGTGGCCCTGTTCGAGTACATGAGCAACCCGTACATTGTCACAGAAGGGGATTCTGAGAAGCTGGTCTCCTACCTTAAACAAGAGTGTGTTCAAGAGAACGGAAGCATTTCAGAAGATGGGAAAGTGTCTGTTTGTAACCTTCTTAGCTCAAGACAGTACTTTGCAGCAATAGACAACAACCATGTTCTTATGGCTTCATCGACAACAGGTGCAGGTCTTGGAATTTCTTTAAGCGATTTCAAGTCGGTCTACTCCCAGTATCCTTTGAAGAGCTATCTTGATCCTGCCCCATTAGAAGATATTGCAGGTATGGGTGCAGTAGTTTACGGTGCACATGAGAGTACTAACGGGACTCAGAAAATGTGGATAGGGTACTCAAATGGCATAATGAAAATGGCGATGAGCACAGGCAGTTCAGCAGATGCTGCGAAGTACGTTGACGAGTTTGAGAAAAACAAGGCAGAGAAAGGAAACCCGCTTGGAATAACAGAGTCCTCAGCGCAGCAGAACGGAGAATGGGCGATCATTACCCTAAAAGGAGACATCTCCCAACTTGCTCAGACAGGATCCCCGTAAGAAATAGTTATTTTCCCAAAACCTTTTAAAACCCTTTTCCTTCATCTTGTTCTGGTGGTTCAATGACAGTTAAAAAAAAGAGGGGGAACAAGCAATTTATTCTTCCATTAAAAGCTGTGATAGGAATTCTTATGATTGCAGGTGTTTTGGCTATCCTTGTGGTTTTTTTATTGCCTGAGAACAACCTGTATGATTATGTTCCAAAAGATTCTTTGGGCTTTGTTGCGTTTAACGATTTTTCTGCGCTAAACAGCGAGTTCAGTCAAGGGTATTTTCCACAGATGGAAAACATGGGCTCTGTTGCGTCAAGAGCAGTGGTGTTTGAACATAACGGTTATATCTTCATGCTCCTGGAAGGAGATCCTTATAAGATAGAAAAATACTTTCAGGACCAATGCAGCACAACACCTTCTAAAGAAGATGGAATCGTCTCATGTAATTTGGGGGGCCTTCAAGGGCACGGTGCAAAGGTCGACGGCTCTCATTACATAATAGGCCCTCTTGAGGTTAGTGTAGATCGTTTCAAAGTGTTCATGGAATCATATCCTTCTAAGGAGCACGTTGACTTATCCGTGGTTAGTGATGTTGCGAGCATGCCTTTGGTGGTCTACTACAAGCAGCCGGGCACCGCAGAACTTGTGGGTTACTCTGATGAAAAGATTATGTCAGCGACCAATGCAGGCAGCGAGAAAGACGCGCAGGTCCTTGCTGAGGAATTTAAGGCTGAGAACGTGACCATGAACCCCTACATTACAAGCTATACTGTCAGTTTAAGGGGTGTTTGGGTTGTCACCGAGATCAAGGGGAATGTTTCAGGACTCGTTTCTCAGGCGGGCTAAAATTTCAGTTTAGGAGTGTTTTGAGTGTCTTTCAATAAACCTTTGCATTCTTTGAAATCCTTTTTCTATTCTTTCTTCGGTTTCTGACACGAACGTAAGCCTGACATGTCCTTTACCCTGAGCTCCGAAGAACCTGCCTGGCACTACCACTACTTTCTCTTCTTTCAACAGCATGTCTGCAAACTGCAATTCATTCATGTTCATCCTTTCAAGGTACTTGTTTATGTCAGGGAAAAAGTAAAATGCTCCGTTCGGTTCAGAGTAGTTTGCTTCTGCCAGGTACTGGTCAATGCACTCTTGCATTTTCTCTTTCCTTGCCTTGTAAGTTGGGATCACCACTTTTGACAAGTACTCTCTTTTTATCTTTCCTTTGTTTTCCAGGAATTTTCTGACAGCATACTGTGCGGTTCTGCTTGGTGTTAGAGTAGTGGCCTGTTTTATCTCACTTATCTTGCGGACTACTTTCTCAGGCCCGTACAAGTAGCCTATTCTGAGTCCGGGAACGCTGGCTGTTTTTGAAAACGAGCAGCATGTGATCGTTTTTTCTTCTGCCCCATAACACCTGGAGTTGGTGAACTTTCCTTTGAACACTATGTGCTTGTATATATCATCAGTTATCAGCCAGAGGTCATGATCTTCTGCAACGTCTGTTAGAAATTTCAAGCTGTCCTTGTTGTACAACGTGCCTGTAGGATTATCTGGGGAGGCTATGAGTATTGCTTTTGTTTTTTTCCCAAGCGCTTCTTTGACCTTTTCTTGATTTATCTGAAAGTCCTTTTCCCATGTTGTCGGGATCATTACTTCCTTTGCTCCTGTGAGTTTTATTGGCTCCCTGTAACCCAAGTAACTGGGGTCTGACGTGATTATCTCATCCCCTGGGTCTAACAGAGTCTGGAGGGTGACGTACAAGGCTTCTGTTCCTCCTGTTGTTATGCTTATGCTGTCTGCTGGAATGTCTATCTTTTCCCATTCTTTGAGGTCGTCTGAAATGGCTTGTCTTGTTTTAGGCAGCCCGATAGTGCTGCAGTATGCTGTTGTTTTCTGAGGGTTCTCTTTCACCCTTCTGCACATTTCTTCAAGCACTTCTTTTGGGGGTGTGAGACTGGGTGCTCCTCCTCCAAAGCTTATCATGTCTGGGTCAAAGCCTGCCTTTTCAATCATTGCTGCCAGCTTTCTTATTGGTGAGCCCATGTAATTTTTTGACCTTTCAGAAATATCAGGCATGTTTTTTCAACCCCTTTTCTGTTCGTGAAATAATCCGCTTGGTTTTTTCAACAGCATCCGGGTTTACTGACACTGAATCAATACCGTGTTTCACCAGAAATTCTGTGAACTCAGGGTAGTTGCTTGGGGCTTGCCCACATATGCTCACAGTCTTGCCTTTTTTGTGCGCTTCTTTTATCAGGTGCTTGATTGCTCTTTTTACTGCTTCGTTCCTCTCATCGAATAGGCCCATCTTTCCGAGGATCTGAGAATCTCTATCTACTCCGAGGATTAACTGGGTAAGGTCATTAGATCCTATTGAAAAACCGTCGCATAAATCAGCGAACTTGTCAGCCAGAAAAATGTTGCTGGGAACTTCTGCCATCAGCCACAGTTTGAAGTCCTTTCCAGGTTTTAGTCCTTCCTCTTCCATTATCTCTTTTACTTTTTTTACTTCTTCAACAGTTCTTGGGAAAGGCAGCATGATGTGCACGTTCTTCCATCTCCGGAGCACTTTTTTTACTGCTTTCAACTCCAGCCTGAACGCGGGCTCGTACTCTGGAGAGATGTACCTTGAGCAGCCTCTCCACCCCAGCATTGGGTTTTCTTCTGCTGGTTCGTACTTTCCTCCCCCTTTTAGTTCTCGATACTCGTTGGTCTTGAAATCAGACAACCTTAGAACGACGGGTCGGGGGTAAAATGCTTTTGCGACCATGCTCACTCCTTTTGAAAGCCTGTCCACGAACAGTTTTTCTTCTCCTTTTTCTATAAGAGATAAAGGATGTTCTTTTACGTACGTTGCCAGTATGAACTCTTCCCTCATTAACCCTACGCCGTCTGCTGGTTTTTTGGCAATTTCCTTTGCTATTTCAGGGACTCCGAGGTTAACGTAGACCTTTGTTTTTGTTTTAGGTACAGGTTCTTCATGTTTCTTTTCTTTGTGGCTTTTTAGTATTCCTTCAAGCACGAGGCCTTTGCCTCCATCTACTGTTACTTTCTGTTCTTCTTTGAGCACTTTTGTTGCATTACCCGTGCCCACGATACAGGGAATGCCGAGTTCTCTGCTTACTATTGCAGCATGGCTTGTCATTCCTCCTGAATCTGTTATGATTGCTGATGCTTTTCTCATGGCTGGAACCATGTCAGGGCTTGTCATCCATGTTACTAGGATGTCTCCTTTTCTGATCTTTTTGATTTCTTTAGCACTGTGAATTATTTTGACCTTGCCGGCTCCTATCCCCGGGCTTGCTGAAAGCCCTTTTAGGATTATCTTGCCAGCTACTGTGCCTTCTGCTCTTGCTTTTTTCAGGGACCAGACAGTTTCAGGCCTGCTTTGCAGTATCATCAACTGGTTGGTTTGCCTGTCAACCGCCCATTCTATGTCTTGGGCTTGTTTGTAGTGTTTTTCCAGTTTTATTCCGTACTTGGCAAGTTCTTTGACCTGCGCGTCTGAAAGAACCTGCTTTTTTACCATGCTTTTAGGAACCTTCTTTTGTATAACTCCACCTCCTTTTTTACGAACGAGCATTATCCTTTTTTCCGGAATGCTTTTCTCAATTATTCTCATTGTTTTTTTGTCAACAAAATAGTCATCAGGAGTCACTTTCCCCTGCACGATGTATTCTCCTAAGCCCCAAGCGCCTTCTATCAGAACTTTTGTCGTGTCCCCGTTCCTGACGTCAAGAGTAAACATGACTCCTGAGCACAGGGAGTCCACCATGAGCTGGACTCCTGCAGATAAGTGAACTTTGGAGTGGTCAAAACCTTTCTGTATCCTGTAGAATATTGCCCTGTCCGTGAACAGGCTGGCGTAGCATTCCTGCACTTTTTTGACAACATTTTTTCCGCCTACCACGTTCAGGTACGTTTCTTGTTGCCCTGCAAAACTAGCTCCTGGAAGGTCTTCTGCTGTTGCGCTTGACCTTACAGAAACGTACGCTTTTTTTATCCCCTCTTTTTTGGAAAGTGTCTCGTACGCTTTTTCTATGCTTTCCTTAAGATCTTCAGGCATTCTTGCTTCTAGGATCATGGTCCGTATTTTTTTTCCAACAGCTTTTAGTGTCCGGGTGTCGTTAGGATTTTTTATCTTGTCAAGTTCTTTCTGTATCCTTGGCCAGAGATTGTTTGAGCGTATGAAGTGCTGGTATGCTTCGGCTGTTACCGCAAAACCTGTTGGCACTGGGATTTTTGCTTTGTTGAGCATTTCTCCAAGATTAGCGTTTTTTCCACCCACTTTTGGCAGGTCTTTTTTGGTTATTTTCTCGAACGGAAGTGTGTATTCTTTCATGCTATTCTGGAGGAGGGTATTGCTTAAAATCTTTTCTTTTCAAATACTGCGAATTCTCTTGCCACAACCCTCTTTTTTCCAGGTTCTCTTTCTTCGTCTATGATGGTTTTATGCATCCATCTTTTCTTCTGGTTTTTTGGAATCTTTTTGAAGGGGTCTGCTAGCTTGAAGCCTTTGAATTCTGGTCTCTGCCTGATGAACCTGCCTTTCTTGGACATTATTGCAGGAAGTACTATCGCAACCTTTCCATTATCGCACAGGGCTTTCCACGCGGATTCCATGAACCTTGAGTACATATTGTGCAGGTATTTCTGTATCGTTTCGGCATCTTTTTTTGGTACCGGGTTTGTTAAGGGTGGTCCAAGTTCTGGTTCTGTTGCTATTGCGTCTATGCCAGAGAATTTTTCATGAATTTTTCTTGCATCGCACACTTCGGCTTTGATCTCGGTTTCACTGTTGTACTTCTTTTTAGCCCACTTCATGTTTTCTAGTGCGGCTTCAACTGCTTTTTTGTTTTTATCGCTTGCTATCACCTCTTTTACGCCGTTGACAATTGCTTCTATAGGTATTGTGCCGCTTCCGCAGAAGGGGTCTAGCATGTTATCTCTTGCTTTGGACAGGTTTACCAGGATCATGGCCCTGCTGGGGGCCATTGTAAGACCTATCCGGGCAGGTTTTTTCATGTCTCTTCTTGCCTGTTCAAAGGGATTGTTAACTGCTATTGTTTTTCCTATGTAGAGTTTGTCCGTGCCTTGTATTACAACTTCTTCCCTGATTCTTTTTTTGAGCAGGTCTGCAGGAGAATACACGCCTCCTTTTTTTGTCTGCCATTTCTGCTTGAATGTAGAGAGTAGGGTGTTCTCAGCGTGCAGGCTTCCCGGCTGCCCGTGTGGGGGGTAGTCTGCAAGATCTTTCTTTTTTATTTTTTCTTCTATTCGGCATATTTTTAGTGTTCCTCCAAGCAGGTCAGCGTATTTGCCCAGGTCTTCTTGTGATTGTACTATTAGACCATACAATGAGACATCATATACCTTGTACTCTGTTTCAGTTTTATCAAGGAATGCTAATGCTTCTGCTATGCTGAGGCCAGGGTTCTTTCCGGGCACGAGCGCCTGTAGTTCCATGAACTATATACCATTGGAAAGGTTTTTAAAAGGCAGGTTCGGACAAAGGAACAGATCATTTAGGAGGTTTAAGAATGCCAGAATATGAAGTGATAAAGGTTGAAGAGTACAAGTACGGGAACAATAAGTTCGTCGAAATAAGCAGGAAGACAGTAGACGGACAACAGTTTGTTTTCATAAGTAGGGGTTTCTACAACCCTGCAGGAGAAAAAAGGTACAAGGGTGGAATGGGCTTCCCGGACGATCCTGAACTGAAAAAGTTCATTGCGGATAACATAATGAGCATATGATTTTTCAAAGCTCGTAACTATCCAAAATCCTTTTTTCTTTTTCTCCTTTTATGACCACGCGGATCTGTATTTTGTCCTGCAGGCCTGATGCTTTTACCCTTGGCTTTAGAAGGTTGTCTATTTGGAATATTCCAGCTGAGTTCCCGAGGGTTATGGTTATCTTGATGGGTTTTTTAGTTCCTTCTTCTATTTTGACGTTTTCTACTGCAAGGGCTGATACTGAGTGGATGTCCTTTTTTCCCTTCTCGAAAGGAATTCTTGCCCTCCCTTTTTCCATGTCAAGTGCGTCAGCCACCAAGAAAACGCCCCCTTCTACGGTCAAGGGACTGGGGTTGGTGTCATGAAATAGCATTGCGTGCATTACTTCTGACTTTATTATTGTTTTTTCTTTTTCAGGGTACACTTTTTCTAACAGTCTTTCAAGAAAAGGTGTTGTGATCATGAGGCCAAGAGAATCATGATCTCTTCTTCCAGCAGCCATTCCCGTATCATGCAACACTGATGCTAAGAATACAATAACTTCAGCATCCTCTTCAGTCATGTTATAATCTTTCACAATGCTTGGGATGATCCCGTTTTTTAGGAGGATTCTGAGAATCCTTAAGCCTATGTTCGCGACTATTTTCACATGTACAGATCCATGATCATTGTATCCTAACCGGTCTATTGACATCACGTTTGATGCTTCTAAAAGACCTAATAGTTCCTTATCCTTGTTAATCTGGTCAACTAGTTTAGCCAGTTTTTCATTCCCATTTACAGGGACGGTGATACTGGTCATTCTTTCCACTCTCCTCTTTTATTATAATAATCACATATTCTTTTAATCTTGCACTGTTGGCACAATGGATTGCGTGTTTTGCACGTTTCTTTTCCGAAAAGCACCAGGCCCACATTGACTATCCATCTGTCCTTTTCTGGAGTCAGTTTCTCGAGGGTTTTGCGTGTTTCTTCATATCCTGCTTTTTTGTGAACAAGCCCAAGTCTTTTTGACACAACTTCAACATGCACGTCCACGGGTATAACTGGTTTTCCGAACGCATAACCTAGTGTAACGTCTGCTGTTTTTGGCCCGACTGCAGGAAGGGATATGAGCGAGCGCCTGTCAGACGGCACTTTGCTGGAGTATTCTTCAACAAGTTCTTTTGCCAGCATGATTATCTTTTTTGATTTTTGTTTGTAGAATCCTACAGGGTAGATCAATTCTTGGACTTTTCTTGGGTTTGCGCTAGCCAGTTTTTCAGGTGAGGAGTATTCTGAGAATAGTTTGCGGCTTGCTTTCTCCGTGACCTCATCTCTTGTCCTCTGGGAAAGTACGCAGGAGACAAGGGTCTTGAAAGGGTCAGGATGGTTGCTCATGTAGTGCTCTCTTGCTTTTTCCAAATACTCCTTTTTAAGAAACCGCAACAGTACGCGCATTTTCTCTTTTCCCTGAACCATCATTCTTTTTATGTGTCCTGATTATTAAAAGAATCATGGCAAGACGCAAGCTTAGGATAGCAAAGTGGGAAAAGGAGTATGAAAAAGCATGGTACCGAAGATTACATTCTCTCTTTTCTCATGATCCGGAAAAACTTTCTCGAAAGTACGCGGAATTAGAGAAAAAACAGAAGGAGGCACTTGCCAAAGGAAAAAAAGAGAAAGCAAGAGAGTACGGCCGAAAGAAGATGAAGCTCAAGCTTGAGTCTAAGCAGGCCTACGATAAAATAATGCAAGAGACTGAGGAGATTAAGGCAAATGTTTTTCTTGGGATGATGGAGATAAATAATGTGCTGAAGGACAAAGAACTGGATGAGATAACAGAACGTTTTATGGCTGCTGTTAGGGAACATGAGAAGGCGGGGTCAGAAGAATTTGACAGAAAGATAGATCAACTCTTGAGTGAATGGGGCCGCAAAGTTCAGGAGGTTATTGAACAAAAAGGTCGGAGCATAAAGTAGTCTTCCCATGCTCACCGCTTTCTTTTATCCACGCGAGCCAGCACAAGAACACAGGCTCCTTTTCCTCTGTTTTCTGGATGAGCTTGATATCCTCTTCTGCCTGTATCTTGTACTCTTTTTCTAGGAATCGTTTTACTATCTTGTCAGGCATCAATGTGTTTACTCCCCCCATCATCCGGAGGTACTGCCACGTGTTCAGCCCAACTCCTTTAATCCTGCCAACAGGATCATCTTCCCATTCTTCCAGTCTTGTGCTCTTTGCCCAGTTCCTGATCCTTTCCCGGTCTGTTTTTCCATACCCGAGCAGGATCTTACTCACGCTTTTGGCAACATGCCAGCTTCTCTTGTTCTTCCACACGCTGTATATGGGTCTTGCGCGCGAAAGTTCTTCCAAATCAATACTGGGATCTCTTCCCACGATTTTTTTCACTGCAGGCACTACTGTTCCGAAGTAGTTGAGGCCCACGCTGGTGAAAGCGGCGTCCAGGACCATCAGAGCAACGTTCCCTTCCCACCGCCGGGTTTCCAGGCATTCACGCGCCAGCGCACGAGCCTCCTGTTCTGGCGTCATATTCTATCACTTTGTAATGTTGCGATTTTTCGTTCTCAAGTAAAATAACGAGCCCGGGGGGATTTGAACCCCCGACCACCAGGTCTCTCCATTCTTCCTATCCAAAAAGGGAAAGGGGTAATAGGGGAAAACTGTAGGTTGTCCCCATTCCGAAGCCTGGCGCTCTATCCAAGCTGAGCTACGGGCCCTTGTTGTTTTATAGTTTTAGTTTCTTGTGTTCGGCAGCTGGTTCTTCTTTATACGCTCTTCCTTTTTGCAGTATTCCCTTTGTTTCTTCTTCTACTCTTTTTTTTATCTCAAATGTTTTTTCTTTTTGTTCTTCTGGGCTGATTTCCCGCGGTATTTTCGCAGGCCTTATCTTTTTCTCTTCTCTGTTTTTACGGAATAGTTTTCCGAACAGCCAGTAGAATGGTGATACAATCACTCCGTATATTGTTACTGCTGTGAACGCGATTAAGCCGTAAAGCAACGGAAGCATGCTGAGCAGAGTTTTGAAGAAGGGCACTTTCTCTGTTATCTTTCCAATCGTTTTTTGGATACTGCTATTCTCGTTTGTTATCTTGTCCTGTAGTGTTGCGTAGGTGCTGTTAACCATCATCTCTATCCTTTCAGGGTCTGATTGTGCGTTGTACTGTTCATCGATTGTTTTTTGGATGCTGTCCCATGCTGTGTTTGTTGCGTTTGTTATTATCTCAGTTTTCTTGGATTCCGACATCCTGTCCCACAGGTCTCCGTACGTTTCAGCATATTCTTCCTCAAATTTGGCCATGAGGTCGCTTTTTCCAGATATCCCTTGGCTTGACAACACCATTTTCTCTATTTCGTCTCTTGACATCTTTTGGTCTTCTATCATGCTCCTGATGTCGTCTTTTGTTAGTATGTTTTGCATGCTATTTGTCATGTTTCCTGCGATTGTTCCTATTTGTTTTTTGAAACTTTCTTGGTACTGTTCTGGGTTTGCTTGTACGACTAATATTCCTGAAATCAGGGCGCCTGCTGCAAGAATGTAGATAAATGTGTTTTTGCTTGAGTGCAATGCGAATGCTATTAATCCCAAGACTGTGAACAAGGCCATTATCCCTGCTTCTATCTTTTCAGGGATGGTTAGAAACATGAGTATGGATAGTGCGGATGCAACAATTCCGGTGTACATCATTTTTTTCTCGAACTTGTCTCTCAGGCTTGCCAGCATCATGCCTGTTCCTGCTCCTGAAATTAACAGCAGTATAATCGTGCGAGGTTCTATGAGCAGCTTTAGTGTTTGAAGGTTCATGGCGTCTTCCACCGATACTCCTATGCTCATGAATGAGATGATGGCGATTATCCCGCCGGTTATTGCGACCGCGGTCCTTATCTCTTTTGTTATGTTCATCGTTTTTCACCTTGTTGTTATTTTACAGGAGTCCTTTTCTATTATAATAGTATGTTCTTTTTGGGATACTAAGGATCCTTTGATGTCATGCAGGACAGGGTAAGGGCGTAGTGCCCCTGCCTGCACAAGTTCTTTCAGCCCCACTTTTATTTGGAACTCATTAAACCCTTTACTATAAAGCCATCTTTCTGCAAACGGCAACGTCTTGTACTCCTGCGCTATTACCTGAATTAGCTTTCTTGCATGCGTGTTCCTTACTGGCACTACTGCTTGAAGTTGGAATATTTCTGTGATGTTCCCTTCTGTGACAATACCTTTGCCTGTGCTTGCGAAGGGTTCTATGGCAACTGCCATTCCTTCCTCCAACTTTTCTGTTTTTTCCTGTTTTACGTTTGGAATGCTTACTCCTGAGTGTAATGAATATTGTCCGAGCGAATGGCCTGACAGGTTTTCCACTGGCCTGAATCCCTTGCTTATTATGGTTTTTTCTATTTCTTCTCCTATTTTTCCTACTTCTACTCCTGCTTTTGCAATTGCAAGGGCGTTTTCAAGAGCCTGCTCGCCTGCTTCTATGAGGTCGGAGTGTTCTCCTGACACGTCCACTGTTATCGCAGTATCCCCTATGAACCCGTTGATGTGTGTTCCAACGTCTACCTTAACAACATCATTTTCTTTTATGACCAAATCATCCGCGTGTTTTGGGGTGTAGTGTGCTGCGTTCTCGTTTATTGATATGTTTGCGGGGAACGCAATCCCTGCACCCTCTTCTTTTATCATTTGTTCTATTTTTTCTGCTATCTTTAGAACACTTTCCCCTGGTTTTACAAGTTTTCTTCCCGCATCTCTTGCTTTTGCAGCAATCTTTCCTGCTTTTATGTACTCTTCTATTTCATCCACTTTCCTAACCCCGTTTGTTTTCCTTTTTTTAGCACCTCATCTTCTTCAATGCCAAGTTCGGAGAGTATTTTCATGCTCGCTGGCAGAATCTGGTGGTGTATGTAGTACTCTGTATCCGGTTTCCTGTTTCCTATTAACTGTAACGGCCAGGCCCTGTTGCTTATGCTTCCCCCTCCTTTTACTATAATGTACTCTAGTACCATTCCCGGGCGTATTCTGTACCCTGCTTTTTTTAGTTTTTCGGCAGCTTTCACGTGAGGGCCTATCTGTTCGTAGTCCTGGATTCTTCTCGTTAGCTGCGTGTATATCACAAGGTCTTCAAGAGGGACGTTCCCTCTTTTGAGTTCTGTTATAATATTCTTGACGTGTTCTACTGCTTTTTCAGGGTCCCCGTGTTCTAGAACTTCTGCTATTACTTTTTCTTGGGTTTCTCTGGCTATTTTTGCCCAGTCCCTTCTCACGAGCTCGAATCCTTTTATTTCAACCGTGCTATCTTCGCGTATTAGCGCGTACTTTTTCTTGGCTGCTTCTTTTTCCCCTCTTTTTGTTACAAATAATCCTCTTGGATAATACCCTTGGTATTCTAGTTCCATGTCTGCCGGAAGATTCTTGTTTACTTTTTGTATGAATCTCTTGGCGTCTTCAGGACTCTTGTCCCCGAGTTTTAGGAACAGGCTGTCAGTGTCCACGTACAGCACGTTGAATCCTTCTTCTTCTGCTTTTTTCATCGTTTCTTGTATATATTTTCTTCCAAGTGCTGTTACGCTTTCTGCACATTCCCTTGAGTAGAATCTTGCTCTTGGGTACCCCATGTACCCATAGCACGCGTTCGCGATTATCTTCAGACCCCATTGTTTGAAGTGGAGCATTTTATACTTGTCTGATCTCTTGTCTGTTTTCTCCATCTCCTTTTTTACTTTTTTCCGGGTGTAAACCAGATCACGTAGTACTGTTGGGATGAGGCCTGCTGGCTTTTTCCTGAACCTGTGCCCGAGCGGTGTTTTGTAGCAGTCTTCACATTCTTCTCCCTCTGGTACGAGTGAGTGGCTGTCTATGTTGAAGGACATTATTATGCTGGGGTATAAGCTCCTGAAGTCGCATACGACTATTTTTTCGTGCAGTCCTTTTTCAGGGAGTTTTACGAACGCGCCTTTTATGGGGTTACGCATTCTTTTTATGACTTCTTTTTCCTTTGGTATGCGTGGGATTATTTCGTTCCTTTTTACAGCTTCTCTGATTATCAGCCACTCTACCATCTGGCTGCTGGTCATCCATGTCACGTCGTATAATGGCAGTCCGAGTATCCTGCTTAATTCAATGTACAAGGGCAGGATTTCTTCTCCTAATCGGTACGCTGCTTCTGCGTCCTGTCGGTTGTACTCTTTTAGGAGTTCAAGTTCTTTTCCTCCTTTGTCCCAGTACTCGTGTATTCTGGCGCAGTCTATGTCCAGTTTTTCTTTTCCGAAGAACTCTTTGTAGATGGATTCAAGATCGTTTTTAGGCAGTCTGAGTGCCCCGATTCCTGTGAGGAAAGAAACTCCTCTGTACGTGTCAAGGTGGATTCTGCCGTTTATCCTGCTTCGTTTTCCCAGCCCGCTTTTGCTTACTCCTGGTTCTGTGCCGTCCCGTCCTAGAAGGAGTTTTACTTTGAGTTTTCTTGCTCTCTTTTTCATGTAGGGTATGTCAAAATCGTTTGAGTTATACCCTGTGAGCACGTCATAGTCCTTTTCCTGCACTAGTTTTACGAATTCTTCGAACATTTCAGTTTCTTTTGAATCTTTCCATGTTAGGACTTTTGAGCCGTCTTTGTCCGCGATCCCGATCATGAGCACAGGGTCTTTAAGGGGCTCTGAGATCCCTTCAGGGTTGTACGT
>Ga0190314_1000457_pt1 | contig 14183 bp, 14 predicted proteins | sample 4870071112_MG_FD_165055 | JGI IMG/M metagenome (GOLD analysis project Ga0190314, IMG submission 165055) | Hydrothermal vent sediment bacterial communities from Southern Trench, Guaymas Basin, Mexico - 4870-07-11-12_MG | ecosystem: Environmental > Aquatic > Marine > Hydrothermal vents > Sediment ...
ACATAAACCTTCTTTGTAATCACTTTAGGAATTTTTATAACTTTAGGTTTTTTATTTATTAACTTAAGCAATTTATTTACTTTATCTTGATATTTTTGCTGTTGAACCTGCAATTCTTTTACTAAATCTGCATTTACTTTTTTGCAATCTGCTAATTTCTTTTCTAAATAAAAAACCTGTTTTTCTAATTTATCGCTTTTTACTTTCAAATAATAAAAATAGCTTCCCAGTGCTCCTATCAACAAAACAATCAATCCATAAAAAAGCCACTTATAAGTTCCTTTATAAACTAAGAATTGCCACATTATTCCTCCAAGGCAAAGCTAAATAATCAAACTTTATATCTTTGCCTAAAACTGTTTTTAAAATATTCAAGACCTTTTTCTCTCTAAAATTTTTACAAGAAGACATCTCATATCTCATATACTTCTTCTCTGGCCAAGTATGAATATAAACATGACTTTCTACTAAAACCATACCAGCAGATAATCCATACTCACCTTTGAACCCATTCCCACCAGGAATAGGAAAATGTGCAATCTGTAATGTATGCAGAACTGGCGTCATATTAGCAGCCTCGATTGTTCTTATTAAAAGCAACTTCATAATTTCATCTGAAGATAAAAGCTCAGGAGGGACCTCATATACATTTACTAAAAGAACTTTCCCCTCCATTCATAAGTTTCTCCTTTTTTTATTATTTCTTTTTCTTTCTACCTCTTTTCCTTTTAATTGTTTTTACCTTAGCTACTTTAGCCAGTCTTTGCCCTTTCTTAGTTTTTAAACTTCTTAATAAGCTAATTGCTTTTGTTCTTCCTCCTCTTGGTCCTTTCTTAGCAGTTATGCAAACTAAAACTTTCCTTCCTGGTTTATTTGGCACAGAAACAACTCTATAAGCAATACATCCTCTTTTACTGCCTAATTTTTCTCTTACATATTTGCCAGTCTTATATTTATAAATTGCTCCTTTTTTAAGAGGCATTTCATTACTCCTTCTTCTTTCTTCTTGACCTTGAAATTTTCATTCTTCTTTGCAAGTCTTTCCCCCATCGAGTAAGTTTTTGAGTTCCTGGTCTTAATAACCCAACAGCTTGCAATGCTACAGTTGCAACCCTAAAAGCTTCCTTCTCATCAAGATGCCTGTGCTTTTCCAATGCCCCTACAGCTTTCATAAGGAGGTAGGGCTTATCAACATTTTTCTTTTTAGCCATACCTCCCCTCCTTTAATTATTTCTTTTTCTTTCTCTTCTTAGCAATTTTCTTAACATTCTCAGCAAAAATAGCTCTTCTTAAAAGAGTAGTATTACCTGTTTTTCTTGCTTCTCTTTTAGCCTCATTAATGCATGCCTGAGTTACTCCTTTATATCCTTTTCTCTTGCAATAAGCAGTAAAAGCTCCTACTGTTCCTTTTCTTTCCATTCTTTCTCTTGCTTCCTGTAACCAAAGTTCACCGCCTTTTTTGGTTGCTTTTTTCTTTTTTCTTGCCATGGCACACCTCCTTACTACATTATTTGTCTTGCAAAAGTTTGAATTTCTTTTCTTATTCCTTTTTCTGCTCTCTTATTCAATTCAGCCCACCTTACCACTTCTTCAGGTGTAATATACATTAAGTTCCAATATCTATAATAAATCATATCTCCCTTTTTACCAGCCTCCATTGCCTTTTCTTTAATTTTCTTATTATACTCTATTAATGCTCTTAAAACAGCTCTTTTATCTTCCGCTGTTTCTGCTTTACTAAACGAGGTCCCAAACTTTCTCAATACCTCATTTCTTCTTCTTTGAATTTCTCTTTCTAAAGCTCTCATATCAAAAACTTTCTGAATACGCATTGGTTTAAATCCTAAAGCCATCATAAAAGCTTCCTTACCTGTTAAGCTCACAGGTCTTCCTTCTTCATCTAAAACCACTTCTCCAAATGTAGTTCTTAATCCAGCTTTACCCTTTATTCCTCTATATATATCTCTTATAGCAAGAGGCATGAGTTCCATTATAGCCCCTTCTTTATCTCCTCTTTTCCAAAGACTGATTGATCTTTTAATCTGTCTTAAAATATTCTGAGCAACTCCACCATAAATTCTCATTGGATCTTCGCTTAATCCAACCCCTACACTTATGGAAAGAGAAGGAGAAATATAACCAAGTGGTCCATATTTAAGCTCAGGATGTTTGCTCAAATCTATCTCTAATTCTTTACCTGTTAATTTCCTATAAAGAGGCTTAACTACATGTTCTTCAACCAATTCTCCACCAGGTAAAGCAACTACCCCACCCAGCACCATTGGTGATCCTAATAACCATCCTAAAGCTTTCCAATCTTTCTTTCTTGCAAGATTAAATGCATACCTGAAATAATGAAAAGTAAATGTCTGTAATGCAGTTAATAATCTTCCCCAAGATTTTCTTTCTATTGGTGCTCTATTATATCTGCTTGCCCAGAAATGACCTTCTAACATTACCTCTATAGCTTTTTTATAAGCTTCATCAAAAGGCATCTTTTTAACTTTATGAAAATAATCAAAAGCTCCTATAAAATGAGTTGCCCTATTAACATAAGTTTCCACATATCTAAAAGGAAGCATTGCAGTATCTACAATAGTATTCATTCCTCTCCACTGGTTCATCATTTCATCAATAATGTTCGCATCAAGCCAACCTTCCTGAATTGCCTTTCTTAAAGCCCTTCTATCTTCCAAACTTAATCCTTTTTTCCCAAATACTTTTTTAAGCCCAATAAGTAATTGTTTGGCAGGAATTTTATGATGAATATAAGCAGCTAAACCAGAAGTCAAATTCTGAGTAGCATTAATAAGAGCAGACTTTACTCTTCCTCCTAAGAACCAAAGAACAATTAATCTATTAAGTTGCCTGACTTCTCTTGGCTCAGGTGTTCCAAATGCATAACTTAAATAATCGCTTAATTCTCTAATAAGCCCTTCAGGTTTATATCCTTTTCTATGAACAAGCTTATAAAATGCCTTATAAGCATGTTCCATTGCCTGTTTTTTAGCTTTAGACAATCCATATCCATATAAATAGCCTCTTAATCTCTTTTCAGCATCCTCAAGCTTCAAGCTAAATCCAGGAATATTCTTTCTTCTAATTAAATGAGCACTCCATCCTAAGCTCTTTAAAAAATTATCTATATCTTCTGCTAAATTCATATAGAAATTAGCAACATCTTCTTTAGGAAGCTTCTTAGCTCTTTCAGCTGAAGTATGTAAAAATGCTATAATCTTAGAAAATGGAATTTCTGCTCCTGCTTCTACAGGAATTCTGCTTATTTCTTCAGCAACTACTTTAACATTTTTAGGAATTGATTTAACATCAAAAGGAACCCCTAACTCTTTAAACCACTTTTCAACTACAGAGTAATCTTCTTTTTCAAAAGCTTCAGCAATTCTTTTTGCTTCTGCACTTGTTTCAACATCATGAGCAAAAATAACTTCACCAGTCTTAGGATCAATAAGCTTAACCATAAATCCACCAGTTCTTCTCTGAGGCATGTAGTAAGGCACTGGATACATTTCAGCATACCTTACAAGATGACGATAAAAAGCAGCATGCTTAGTTTTTAATTCATCAGGAACAACTTTAGGATCTGCCTTCTCTAATGCCTTAGTTAAAATTTCTTTTTCTTCGCTTGACATTGGCTTAGCATCTATATATTTCTTTAAAGCCTCTTTATAGCTATCTTTAATATCCTTCCAAACTATCTCCAAAAACTTTCTCACCCTTCTATAAACATTCTTTTCTTCAGAAGACAAATTTTTGACATTAGGATCAGGTTTACCTGTTAAAGATTCTCTATAAAGAACTTTAAAAACTTTTTCTTTACTTTCTTTAGAAAGTTTATTAAGAGGTTTCATAATTGTTTCATCAACAGCATAAGCCCACCTATTAGCCTGAGGCTCTCTTATCCACTTCATCGCATATTCAATTTCTTTAACCTCAGGATAATAATCTCCATACCTTCTAACAATATCCTCCAAATTATATAATTTTGCTGTCCAGGTTTTAATTCCTTTTATATCTTTTCCTCTTATTTCTTTTCCATAACCTAAAATATCAGCAAGCCTATATAGTTCTTTCTTAGCTGCTTTTTCTCTTGTGACTTTAGCAAGCTGATTTAATGTTTTAAATCCCTTTTTAAGAACTTCATCTAAAGGCAAACCAGCATAAAGCTTAACTTCAGATAAAGCAGGTTTATATTTTTCTACTAAATCAGGATAATCTTTGAGAACTTCTTCAGGGACAGACTTTCCTTCTTTAAGAGCCTGCTCTACAAAATATTTATGTGGATTACGCCAATATTCTCTTGGAAGCTTAGCAATTATTTCTACAGGCTTTCTAATTGCGAATTCATGTGGACCAGATTTTATAATCTTTTTAGGATCATAACGCAAAACATACATTGTTCCTTCTTGTGCATACGGAACATTTATAAGACACCTCAAAGGAGAATCAGAAGCAAATCCTTTTACTATTTTATTTCCTTTAATTTCAGCTTTAGATAAATGATATAAAGTATGAGGTCTATCTTTAAGCATATTATCAGTCTCAAATTCTTCTTTTGTCATCCGCCAAGGTTCTTCTCCTGGTGGATACTTTTCTTCTATTTTAATTTCTGGTTTGACTTCTTTTTTAGCTTCTGCTTTAACTTCTGGTTTAATTTCTGGTGTAACTTCTGGTTCAATTTCTTTTTTAGCCTCTGATACAATTTCTGGCTTAACTTCTTCTTCAATCTTCGGTTTAATTTCTGGTTTTGCTTCAACTATTTCTTCAGCTTCCTTAACTCCTTTAGTAATTTCTTCTAAATCGGGAACTAATCCTTTCTCGACTTTTAAAACTTTCTTAAGCTTTTCTTCTAAAACTTCAGGTTTTTCAACAAGTTCCGCTTCTTCAGCAAGCTTTGTTTCTTTAGCAAGCTCCGCTTCTTTAGCAACTTCAGGTTCTTTAACAGCCTTAGGTTCTTCTTTTAAAATTTCAGGTTCTTTAATTTCTGGTTTTAATATTTCTTCAACCTTTTCAACTTCTTCTTCTAATTTAGGCTTAACAGGTTTTTTGGCAGCCTTAAATAAAGCTCTTGTTCCTCTTTCTGCTGCTACACCAACTCCGACTCCTACTAAAGGAGCTAAAATGCTTGCAAGGACAGGATGTTTTTCCTCTAAAGGTTCAGCTACAGCTGTTGTTCCTACCTCAGCAAGCAAACTGCTACCAACAGCACCAGCAGTTCTTCCTGTTTCTTTCAAAGCTGCCTTAGCTCCTGCTCTAATAGCCTGTCGAGCTATATCTTTTATTCCAAACCCTACAGGAGCAGATAAAGCAAAAACAGGATCAAACCAAGGCCACTTCTCTAATTCTTCTATTTGTTCAGGAGAATAAATTGTAGACATTATTTTTCTTTTCTTCTCTACAGGAAACTTATCCCAATCCTTTACATTAATAGCCAAAACCTGAGCAAAAACGTCAGGTTTCTTAGCAAGAGCTTCTGTAAGCTTAACTTGTTTCTCTTTAGATAAATTCTTAAAATCAGGTAGAACAAAAGGTAAAATCTTAAAAAGCTGTGTTTTAGCCCAACTTAATCTTGCTTCTTTATCACTTGGCATTCCTTACTCCCCAAATAAAATCTGATACAAAGTTTCTCCAGTTATCTTTGCTTCTTCAGGAACAGCAGTTGTTTTTTTAGCCTTTCCAGTTTTTCTTCCTAAAAGCTCTTTAAGCCTGTTATAATAATCTCTTACCAACTCCCACCTCTCTTCTTCAGATTCAGCAGTAATCCATCTTGTATCTTTTTGAGCAAGCTGAATTGCTCTATCTAATATTCTTCTTTCTTCTGTTGGACTTAAACCTGTTTCTCCTTTTTCTTTTTCTGAACGATAAATAACAACTTTAGGTGGAGTAGGTTTGCCAAGAAGTTCAGTTTCTTTCTTAGTTTTTGCAGCAGTAGCTTTGGTTTTTTCAACTTGAGCAAGATTTAAAGCACTTCTTGCTAAGCTTTCTAAAATTTGAGCTTTAGATTTTTCTAAATTAGTCAAAGTTTTTGAAGCATTTAAAAAAGCTTCCTGTATTTCTCTTGTTGTTTTAGGCTCAAGTCCAAGTTCTAAAGCTCTTAAAGTTGCTTCATGAGAAAATCCTATCCAATCAAAGCTACCATCTTCTTTACAATATTTAGGATAAATACTTCTAAGATGATCTGCATAATTCTTTAAAACGCTTCTTTTCTGCTCATCTTTAGCTTGATCAGCAAGAAATTCAAGATTAGTTATAATCAATTTAGTAGCTAATTTATTTTTAAAATCCTGCCACATTTTTTCTCTTTCTAAATATCCTTGCAAATAATCCTGCCCTATTAATAATCCACCTTTTGTCAATCCCGCTGCAAATCTTTCATCTGCTCCCAATGCCTTAGCCAAAGCACCTCCTAAAGCTGAACCTATCATTGCCAATGCTGCTTGTTTATAAGCTCTTTGTCTTTCTTCCTCACTTATAGGCTGAAACCAATCTTTTAAAACAGATAAATCAAAAAGCCCAACATTAGGTTGAGCTCCTTGATTTAATGCATTTGTTACAGCACTTGCCAATGCTCTATCTTTTTCCTCTTTTATTCTTCTACCTAAATCTGTATTGCTTAGTATTTCTAAAAGTCCAGTAGGCATTTTAACCTCCCACGCTAACTTTTAAATGCTTAATCCAGCAAAGCGAATAGACATAAGCATCATAAGCATCCTCTTCAGCATTTCCCTTTTTAAGAGCTTCTCTTAAATCCTTGCTCCAGCTTGTAGCAGATAAGAACATCTGTTTATCAAATGCCTTTGTTTCTATATTATTTAATCTTTCCCATTTAGGTTCTATTTTATCTATATTTGTCGCAAACCAAAACCCTTGTATCCCAGATAACATTTCTACTTTTAAAGGCACAACCCATTTAAACAGTTTTCTTAATTTTGCCCCGATTACTGCCATAACAGGAAACATCAATGCACCACCAGATTGAACCACTAAAACTCCATGAGGTTTTAGAATTCTCTTAATTTCCTCATAATGCTCTAAAGAAAAAAGCTTGTTTAAACTTGGACTTGTAGGGTCAGGATAATCAGCAAAAACTATATCAAATTTGTGTTTTCTGCATTCCCTAATCCAATAATAAGCATCCTTATTATAGATTTTTACTCTTTCATCATTAAAAGCATAACAGTTAAGAGCAGATATAAGAGGATGCTTTTTAGCAAGATCTGTTACATCTGGATCTATATCAACTACAATCACTTTTTCAGCAAATTTAAGAGCTTCTCTGCAAGCTAAACCATCTCCACCTCCTAAAATCAACACTTTCTTAGGTTCTTTTCCTGCTATAACATAAGCAGAATGTATAGCTAATTCATGATATCTATATTCATCAGCAGAATGGAATTGAGTGCAAAGATTTAAATCAAGCCTTAAATGTCCTGTTTCAGAATCATGGAAAAGCTCTATCAAATTGTATTGAGATTTAAGGTAAACTATTCTTTGCCACATCTAATCTATCTCCTCTTTAAAAAACTAATGCTCCTAAAGCACTTGAAAATGGAGAACCAAATTGTGCAGCCAATTTTCCAGCCATGCTACCTGCAGCAGCTTCAGCAGCAGCACTACCACCTAAACCTAATAATCCAGCTAAACCAGATCCTAACCAAGACAATCCACCACCAGGACCCAACCAATAACCAAGCCCTAATCCTAAAGCAGAACCAGCTATTTGACTAAATGGACTTGGCCCTTCTGTTGTGCTTACAGTAGTAGGAACACCCATTCTTCCACTATATAATGTGCTCCAAAGATTAAATAAATTTTTATATCTTTCTTCACCAGAATATCTTAAAGCTTCTTCTCTTGCTGCTGCTCTTGCCAATTCATCAGCTAAAGCTCTTCTTCTTGCTTCTTCTTCTAATTCTGCTCTTCTTAATTTATCTTCTAAGGAAGCTCTATAAGCTTTTTCATATTCTAAAGCTCTTCTCCACTGATCCATTTTAGATGCACTTATTGCTTTTTCTTTTTCTAAAGCTCTTCTAAATTCATCTTCCATAGACCTTATTATTGCTCTTTCCCTTTCTAAAGACCTTCTATACTCATCCTCTAAAGCTTGCCTTCTTGCTGCTTCTAAAGCCTGCAATCCAGCCCATCTTAATTCTCTTCCTCTCTCAGCAAGCCTTGCTCCTAATTCTTTCATTGCTTCTTGTGCAATTGTTGAATTAATCACTCCTCTTGTTGCCATTTGATTTAAATATCTTCCCCATTCTTCCTGATAAGGTAGCATTGACAAATAAGGATTGCTCATTTCACTTACAAATTGCGGAGAAGGTTCATAATGCTTAGCTAAAACATCTAAAAGCTCTTTACTTGGTTCATAATGCTTAGACATAACTTTTAAAAATTCTTCACTTGGCTGATAATACTGCCCTACTAAAGAAGTAAAAGAAGGAGTTGGTGTATATGGCGAGGCTAATGTTTCTAAATATTTTTCACTTGGTTCATAATGTTTAGATAAAACATCTAAAAACTCTTCACTGGGCTTATAATACTCTGTATGGGCTATATCAAAAAGATCAGAAAGTAATTGTGTTTCTTGCGATGTAGGAGGAGGAATTTGTCTTGTTTGAGTAACTTTAGTCTCAGTGCTTCCTCCACCAAAAATGCTACCCATTTTATTCCTCCTTAAAAGGTAGTTCTAATGTAGTTGCAATTTTCTTAGCTCCTACCAACCTCTTCCAGGCTTCAGGATTTCTTTCTGTAGAAAAATACATTGCAGATGCTCCTATTTTCTTAGCCAAAAAACTTAGCTCTTTATGCATTTCTTCACGCTTATTAGTTGCTTCTTGCAAAAGAATTAAAGTTCCATAATGTTCGTCCAGATACATTACACAAAATCCATGAACTTCCTTTTCTTTTTCATCAACCAACACAAAAAACCTATAAGAACTATTAGGAATAAAGCAAGCAGCTAATCTATTTAATTCTGCTTCATCTAAAGAATACTTAATCTTTGCTAAATATTTTTTCCAGAAAGGCAAAACTTTTTTAATCATTTCTGGGTTTTGTGTTTGTATTAATTGCATTGCTAATGTAGTTTAACATCAGTATAAACAGTAAAATCTCTTTCCACAGGAGTAAGATTCAATCCTTCTGCAACATAATCTTGACTTGTTGCAGAGTAAGAAGCATCATTTAAAGTAAGAGAAGTCTTTCTTAAAGAATAATCAGCATCATATTTTGCAAAAACATTATCATTAAGAGTATAAGCTATTGTTCCATCATAGTTTTCTAAATCAGCTAATTTAGCTATAAAACTGCGAGGATAATCACTAAAATCGCAATAGCCACAAACATAAATATCTCCATTACTATTACTACAAACTCCTGTTAAATGAACATCTACATCTCCTCTGTTTATTCCACATTGTTTCAAAATACCTAAAAGAAATTTATCTGTTTTAAGCACATATCCATTACTTTCTATCATTGACACCATACAAATATTACCATCTGGTAAAGAACATAAACCAAAGAAAGAATCTGGCTCTTTATCTATAGCTTGTTGCCTAATGGAATTAAGATCATTGTCAAGCTTTGTCAGTCTCAAACTATAATCGCTTGATGAAGCATAATAACGATTAGCAACCAAAACATTATTATCGCTATCTATCGTAATATCGTAAGCTGTATAATAATCACCTAAATAAACCTGTTTTTGAACATTTAAATCATTATCAAGCTTTATTACATATCCCTTGCTACCGCAAGCAAAAACATTACCATTTGAATCAATAGCAATATCATATAAATAATCATCCCCACCACTATCCAAAGTAATCTGCTTAACAATATTAAGATCATTATCAAGTTTAGCAATATAAAAATCATTATCAGTGCCATTATTAACATAGCCACAAACAAAAATATTGTTATTAGAATCTATAGCAATATTAGTCAAAATATCATTATCACCACTTTCTATTCTAATTTGAGTTATAAAATTCAAATCATTACCCAATTTAGCTATATAAAAATCATTATCTACTCCATTATTCATATAACCACAAACAAAAACATTATCATTTGAATCAACAGCTATTCCCATTAATCTATCAGCACCATGTCCACCATCTACAGTAATTTGCTTAAGAACTTTCAGATTCTTATCAAATTTGACAATATAAAAATCATAATCACTTCCATTATACCAATAACCACAAACAAAAACATTTCCATTAGAATCTACAGCTACATCTTTAAAAACAAGACCAGCTCCTCCATCTATAAGCCCTAAAACAGATAAATCAGCATAAATGGTTACAAAATCTGCCTTAGTTGTTGTTATTGAAGCATTTTTCACATGATAAGTAAAAACAACAGGAGTATCGCTTATATAATCAGGCAAAGTAACTGTAAAGCTATTGCTATCGCTCCAATCAGAAGGATCTATTGTTACATTTGAATCACTACAAGTTATTTTATACTGTAAACTACCACCTTCAGGATCAGAAGCATCAATAGTAAAAGTATAAGATTCTCCACCTACCAAAACCTCTTCTCTATCCACTGAATTAATCTCAGGTGGAAGGCTATCAGTAACCTCTACAGTAAAGCTTGCCCATGAACTTACATTACCGATATTATCAACTGCCCTACATTTAAAAGTTAAAGTTTCTCCTACATAATTTGAATCAGGCATGGTATAATCAATGCTATCTCCTGTAGTAGTAGAACCATCTGGTAATTGCCACTCAAAATAATCGATAACTGCTTTATTATCTTTGTAAGCTGTCAAAGATCCAGTAGCTGAAAGAGTAATAGTAGTATTATACTTGCCACCATAAGGACCATAAATGGTTGGCATAGTAACAGTTCCACCCACACTGCTAAGTATCTCTGCCAAAAAATCAACCCAATTCTCACCATCATAAAGTTTAAATTTGTAAGTTCCCTCTGAAGTATCAAGCCATAAATGATATGTTATAGGATCAGTAGGAGGAGTATCTCCAGCATCCAGCTTTCTTACACGGTTAAGTAAATTGTAAACCCTATCAAGCTCATTTATATGTTTTTCTATTGCTTGCGAAGTTGTATCTCCTGTAGGACTAAAATCTACAGGATATTGCTTTGTCCATTCACCCATCTTTTACACCTCCACTACTTCTAAAATTAATCCTAAAAGCTTTATGCTTCCAGATTGCACCGTCAATTCAGGCTGTAAGTATGGTATTCTGTGATTACACTTAAACTGCACCAAACTGCTTTCCTGTTGACAAACAGGATCATCGTCATAATAAGCTATATCATCATCATAATAAGCAATATCTCCACTTGGCATTAAATCTAAGTTTTTATTTAACTTATTTATTTTCAAATTCATAGTTCCTAAACTAATCCCTTGATAAAACATTTTGCCTTTCTTTAACAAAAATTGTCTACTTGGATGTATTCTTTTTGTTATCAATCTTGCTTGTATATCCTCTCCATCATCATCAGTTAAAGTGCTATCCATCCTATACAATTCATTTTCTAAAGCTAAATAAACAGTATTTTCAATCCAAGTAACAGCACAACACTTTTTAGGAAATTTAAATGCTGTCCATGCTCCATTGTAATAATGAAAAACATAAACAAATTCACTGTTTTTTATTCTTACCCAAGCTTGCCCTTTAGGCTTAACATGCCAAATTCTTACAGCCTCTGGAGTAAATTCTTTCAACCATCTATTAACTTTTTCTCCTATATCCCTTACCTTTATATCTCCATATTCAAAAACAGTATTAAGACTTCTCATTCCACCTCTATCCATAAAAATAATTAAATTCCCTACTTCTACCGCAGCTAACCTTGATAAAAGTCCACTATCTTCTGAAACCTGATAAACAGCCCAATTAGGATAAACCCCAACTACACGATAAATTCTTCTATTATCCTTAAAAACAATTACATCTTTGCTCAACATTTTAACCGCAATAATATTTCCACCATCTTTATAACCAACTTCAAGCTTGATTGCATCGCTATCAGTCCCTTCAAAATTCCAATTCGTCTCATCTCCTATTCCAGACCAATACAAATAATCATCTCCTTGCTTGCTAACTATAACCCGTCCATATTGCACATTTACATAATCGCAAACAGGAGAAGTATCAATTGTCGTCAAAGCTGAACCATTCGTAGACTGCAAATTTCCACCAGATGCGATTAAAACTTTATTACCCCATTCAACAAAAACAGGAATTTTATCTCCTGATAAATTTCCTAACTCTGTAAATGTTCCATCAAAATTGTATTTATAAAGCTTTGTTCCAGAAGAAACCAATAAAAGATCTAAATTCTTTGCATAAAAAAGCTGATCTATATTGCTGCCCAGACTTGCAAGCTTTTTTGTTCCATCCCGAGTTTTTAAAACACCGCTTGAAAAATCATATTCCCAATTAAGAAGCACTACACATTCATTTTCAGCAAGAGCCTCAGGTGGCAAAGTATGATTAAGCCCACCAGAAAAATCAGTAAAATGCACTATCCTTGTTCCATTATGCTTTGTTCCAAGTTTCATTTTGAATATCCTTTTAACACCTTTATATTTGCCCTGTAATAAACGGAAAAGCCTAAACAAGTATCTAACCCTTTGTTTGGTTTCTTCCTTTTATTATAGGGCAAAATAACACGCATTTTTATATTAAACTTTAAAAGGCAATTCTCTTTCGTAATAGGTCTGAGTCACTGAATTAGCAATTTCATAAATCTGAGCTCCAAAAGCTTTTAATAGCTCCTGCTCTACATTAAGAGAAAATTCATTTCTATTCAGAGCCAGGAAAATCACAATTTCTTTTAACAAATTGACCATATAAGCAGGCACAGGAATTTCATCATCTAAAGAAGCAACAAATGGGAAAAGAGCATAATAAAATAAATCCAAACTTGTATTATTTGAATAAATCTTATCACCAATTATTTTATAACCATACTGATCAGCTGGTTTAATAGCAGGGTAGCTTTTTAATAAGTTACCCTGGCTATCCAGAACTCCTTCTTCCCTTACAAAATCACTCGGAAGATTGGCTGCTCCATCAGTTAGGCTCAAAGTAGTATATTTTAGCAAAATAGGTGAAGAAAGTCTTATTAGCTCATTTGAAATAAACCTTAAAGCATCATTAACATAATTTATAAGCTCAGTGTCGGAATATTCGGCTTTATCAGTATCATTAATTTGGTAACGGACTTGATTTAAAAGCTCTTCTACTGTCATTTTTACCTACCTTTTTTAAATTTCTCCTTCAGAACATCTAAATTCAGGATGTTTTTTAAGTATTTTTTTAATTGCTTTTGGGTCTTTCATTATTTCTTCTTGCTGCTCTTTAGGCAAGGACAAAAGAAAATCCAAAGGAATAGAACCAATTTTTCGCCAAGTTCGCTTCTTAGAAAACCCTTTGCCGATTAACTTTCTTTCCTCATAATTCTTTCTTAAAAACGGTGTTATATCAGAAACAACTTGCAAAATAAATTTGTCTTTTTCAATTTTTAAAATTTCTTTTCTCATTTATAAACTCTTAAACTAACTTAAGCTCTCAAGAAGCTCAGAAAGCTTTTTAGCATTTTCTTTTCTTAAACGGTTTCTTTCAGCAATTTCTTCATTCTTTTTCATAATCGAACGAATTGTTTCTTCATCTGCATCTTCTGGAATTTCAAGCAGTTCTTCAAGTGGTTCTGTTGTGAAAGAAATTTTATTAGCATCTATTTTCCCAGCATCTGCAAGTTTTTTAAGTTCATTTAATTGTTCATCTGTTAACATTCTGCACCTCCTCCTTCTTTTTTATTAGACTTGAATATTAGAACCTTGTTCAGTTCCACTTGCAGGAGTAACATTAAGCAATCCACCTACAAGAACGCAATTATAAATTGGGGCATCTGTTAAGGAAGAAGAAGCAGTAATAGAATATTCATTTGCAGGATCAAGAGTTTCTATTGTTGCATTTGTAATTAACCAATTTTTGGCTGAAATACTTGCTCCAGCAATTTTAATACCTTCGCTTTCACCATTACCTACAAATGTTCCACCTTCAATTCTTGCATAACCATAAGTATTCAAATATAAACTATAACAATCTGCATAATTTGTTATAACAGAATAATAAATTTTAATTGCATCTGAAGAAACACTAATAGGA
>Ga0190314_1000458_pt1 | contig 14161 bp, 21 predicted proteins | sample 4870071112_MG_FD_165055 | JGI IMG/M metagenome (GOLD analysis project Ga0190314, IMG submission 165055) | Hydrothermal vent sediment bacterial communities from Southern Trench, Guaymas Basin, Mexico - 4870-07-11-12_MG | ecosystem: Environmental > Aquatic > Marine > Hydrothermal vents > Sediment ...
AGATATGCCTGTGATATCCGTAGGGATACCGGAAGAGCTTAAGAAAGAGATAGAGGAGTTTATGAGGGAGGAAGGGCTTGAAGAAAGTGAGGTCTTGAGGAAGTTGCTAAACATGGCAATTTCCGAATGGAAGAAAGAAAAGGCATTAAAACTATTGGCAGAGGGGAAGATTTCATATATGAAGGCGGTTGAGAAGTCGGGAATGAATGTTTGGGATTTCGCAGAGATGGTTAAAGAGAGAAAGATAATATGGGTAAAGGATGAAATTATCAGTGATTTAAATGCTCGTTTTTGATGCAACCCCATTAATATATCTCGCAAAGGTTGAAAAACTGCACTTGCTCAGGAACATCGGTGAGAAGAAAGTGATTCCGAGGGCTGTTTTTGAGGAAGTTGTCACTAGGGGTAAGGAATATGGGAAAGTAGATGCACTAATGGTTGAGAGATTGGTTGAGCAGGGAGTTTTTCAGGTTGTAGAAGTTGAAGAGACGGACTTTTATAAGAAATTAACAGGTAATGAAGGGCTGAGTAAAGCAGATGTTGAAGTCCTTGCACTTGCGAAAGACAGAGATGGGATTGCAGTTGTTGATGAAAATTATGCAAGGAAAGTTGCTAATGTGGAGGGTATAAAGTGTGGAGGGACAATTTATCTGATTTTTCTTTTGATTAAAAAGGGCGTAATTACTAAAAGAGAGGCAAGAGAGATTATAGATGGGATAATAGAGAAGGGTTGATTCTGTTCCACGGACTTATATGTGAAAATTTTAAGGAGGCTGGAAGAATTGTGATGCAAAGGAGGTATATAAAAAATGAAAATATTAGTGATGGGCGGAGCGGGCTTTGTAGGTTTGCATGTAGCGGAATACGAATATTTTAGTGGTAAACTCAAAGAATATGATGGGATAAGATGAAATACGAGGAGGAGAAGATGATGCTGAGCGAGGGAATGAAGGAAGAGATATGCAGGCGATTGTTAGGCTATGATAAGGATATCGTGGAGATAATTCAATTTGGTTCATCTGTTTATGCACCTGAGCATGCGAAGGATGTGGATTTACTGGTGATAACGGGAAGGAGGAAGGAATATGGAGGGTATTTAGATTGCTTAGATGAGCTTGGTATGGATTTTGATGTGGTGGTGAAGGAAGAAGGGGAGGTTTTGAGGAGTGATTTCGCATGCCAAATACTTGGTGCTTTTGAGATTTTGCATGGTGATGGAAGATATTTAGCTGAAATTACGAAGGATTTTGATCCAAGCTATGAGGAGGCGAAGTCACATTTAAGGAGAGCAAAGGAATATCTGGAATTAGCTAAGAGGAGCGCAGATGAGCATGATAAAGATGGGCATATCAGAACCGCCTTTAACGAATTATTTCATGGGTCAAGAGTTGCAGCAATGGTTTATTTATCTATGGAAAACACAAGGTGGGGACAAATAAAGAGGAGATTACCCAGACATTACAGAGATGAATTTGAGGAATTTATAAACGTGCTGCACATTGATTATTTCTACAACGGTAATTATCCGGCGAACTACGAGGAGGAGTTTGAGAAGTGGTATAAGAGGGTAGAAGATTTCGTCAGGAGATTGGAGAGTGAGTGTGGATGAAAATATTAGTGACGGGCGGGGCGGGCTTCATAGGCTCGCATCTGGTGGATGCGTTGGCGGAGAAGCACGAGGTCGTTGTTCTTGACAGCTTGGAGCCTCAAGTCCATGCAGAGAAACCTGACTATCTCAATCCAAATGCAGCATACATATTCGGAGACATGCGTGATGAAGCGGTGTTGAGGAAAGCGTTGGAAGGTGTGGAAGTGATTTTCCATCTCGCTGCAGCAGTGGGCGTTGGTCAAAGCATGTATGAGATAGAGAGATATGTTGAAGTTAATACGATGGCAACTGCAAAGCTCCTTGACATTTTAGTGAACGAGGAGAATGAGGTGAAGAAGTTGATTGTTGCATCATCAATGAGCATATATGGCGAAGGGGCTTATGAATGCGATAACTGTGGGGAAGTGCATCCAAAACTGAGAGGAGAGGAGCAGTTAAGGAGGAGGGAATGGGAGCTTAGATGCCCAAATTGCGGAGAAATTGTGAGACCAATACCGACAAGTGAAGGAAAGCCTTTGCATTCTACTTCAATTTATGCGATAACAAAGCGAAACCAGGAGGATTAAGCATCCTAAAGCTTTTGACAGACGAGAAATTATATAAGGAAATTGTGGAGGGAAAAGATGTGTGCTAAAAAGGAGGGGATAAAATGGATGAGGTTGTGGAATATCAGAGGAGAGTGATGGAGAAGATAAAGACGCTATCTCTTGAAAGATTGAAAGTGGTGCTTGACTTTATTGGATATCTTGAGGAGAAGGAGGAATGGGAGGCAACGCTTGAAGTTCTTAAGGACAAAGAGACGATGGAGAATATAAAAGCTGCGGATGATGCATGGGAAGCGAGGAGAATGGAAGAGTTCATGCCTTGGGAGAAAGTGAGAAGGGATGTTCAATATACTTATTCACAAGAGAGCAGCAAAGATATATGAGGAATTAGACGATAAGACTGCTGCTAAAATAAACAATGCGATAGATGCACTGAAGGAGAATCCCTTCTACGGGAGGAACATTAAGAGACTTAGAGGGCAGTTGGAAGGTAAATACCGATTAGGAGTCGGAGATTATCGTATCATTTACAGGATTGAGGGGGAGGAAAAGGTTGTCATAGAGTAAAAAGGAGGGGGAGGGCATATTGATAAACAAAGAGTGGAATGGTGAGAATGAGAGGGGGAGAAGTAGGAAAATTTAAGGAGAAGGCGGATGCATTTCTTGATACGGCAATATACAACTTTGAAAAGGGAAGATACGACTTAGCAGCATTTAACATTGAGCAAGCCATTCAGCTATACATAAAGACAAAGCTTCTTGAGTTGCTTGGAGAATTTCCGAGAACACATAGCTTGGTAACACTTTTAAGAGAGCTATCAAGGGTTTTCAAGGAGGAAGAAGTTGAGAGGTTCAGAAAGGAGAACATAGGAATGCTGACGAAGTTATCCGATGTTTACATAACTTCAAGATACTACACGAGGGAATTCTATGAGGAGGAAGTTAAAGAACTCATCGAATTCGCATACAAGGTCAGGAGGTTGCTTGAATATGATTGAAAAATATTTTGATGAATTGATAAACATGGCGAAGGAGAGGAAAGAGTACTTCGAAAACTACATGCATTACGCAAGGCTTGTGAAGGAAGCTGTTAAAGGAGAAGTTATTGTTTTCGGCTCTGTTGTTGAAGGTAAGCATACGATGGCATCTGACATAGATTTGCTCGTTGTTCTTGATTCAATTGAGAGAAGGGATGAAATTCTAATGAAGATAAACGAGGTTCTTGGCGAATTCCATCCGTTCCAGATTCATCTCGTGACAAGAAAGGAGTTTGAATGGTATAAGAGGTTCATTAAGAAGTGGAGGCGTGTGGAATGAATTTAAAATTGCTGAAATGGAGACCGAAGAGGAGACCGAAGATGAATCCAAGAGAAAGTGTGAAGAAGTTTTAAGTTAGATTCATGCAAATAAAGCTTTATGAAGGGAGTGATTCCTGCTGCTGGGGAGGGGAAGAGAATGAAGCCATACACGAATGCTGTTCCGAAGGAGTTGTTGCTTGTTGGAGATAAGCCGATAATAGAGCATGTGATTGAAAGTTTGAAAATCGCAGGGATAAAGGATATTATAGTGGTCATAAGCAGAGGTAAGTATGCAATTATTGATTATTTGGGTTCTGGAAGTTCGCTTGGCGTTCAATTAACTTATGTGATTCAGGAGAAAAGAGAGGGTCTTGCAAAGGCTGTTGAATGTGCTAAACATTTAATCAACGATACTTTTGTCGTTGTGAATGCAGATAACTTCTTCTATCCGAAAGATGCCATAAGAGATTTGATTTCATTCCACCTTGAGCAGGAAGCGGATGCAACAATAGCTGCGTTTAAGGCTGAAGATGTCACGAGACATGGAATTATTGTGGCTGAAGGGAACAGGGTTATTGATATAGTGGAGAAGCCGAAGCCTGAAGAAGCCCCGAGCAAACTTGGAGATGCGGGAATACATGTGTTTGAGCCTGTTATATTTGATGCAATCTCAAAAATCAAGCCGGGCGTTGGAAACGAGTATCAGCTGACGGATGCGATTAAAATGCTTGTTGAGATGGATAAGAAAGTGATATTTAAAGAAATAGAACTGCACATAGATGTGGGAACGATTGAGGATTGGAAGAGAGCAAATGAATTTGTCAAAAGGTAATTCTCTGGTTTACAATGAGGATGCCGAAATCAGAACAAGAAGTAAAGCTTTTTTATCAGAGATTAAAATATTCAGGTATCCGAGAGGTGCGGGGGAATGAAAGTTTTGGTTACGGGAGGGGCGGGATTCATAGGCTCGCACATCGTTGAGAGGTTGCTTAGGGAAGGTGAGGAGGTGGTGGTTGTAGATGACTTTGACCCATATTACGATGTTCGCTTGAAGGAAAAAAATGTTGAGATGTTCAAAGGGCATCCAAATTTCACATTCGTAAGAGGAAACATTCTTGACAGAGAACTTATGCATCCGATAATCAAAGAAGTTGATGCAGTTATTCACATGGCAGCTCAAGCTGGAGTCAGAGCATCAATAGAGAACCCAAGAAAAACATTTGAAGTTAACGCTTACGGCACTTTTCAACTCCTTGAATTATGCATGAATAGCGATGTTAAAAAGTTCATAAATGCCTCTTCTTCTTCCGTATATGGCAAGGTTAAATATCTGCCGATTGATGAGGAACATCCGAAGGAGCCAATTTCTCCTTACGGGGTTTCCAAACTATCAGCAGAACATTACTGCAGGGTTTTTTACGAAGTTTATGGATTAAAGACGGTAAATTTGAGGTATTTCACTGTTTATGGACCGAGGATGAGACCAGATTTGGCAATAAGCGTTTTCACAAGGAATGCTTTACAAAATAAACCAATAGAGATATTTGGGGATGGCTCTTTCACAAGGGATTTCACATACATTGATGATGCTGTTGAGCTGACAATCAAATGCTTAAACAGCAGCAAAGCAAACGGAGAAACATTTAATGTTGGAAGCGGAAAAAGGATAACAATTTTGGATTTAGCAAAGAAGATAATTAGGATAAATAATAGCAAATCAAGAATTGTATTTTCGGATAGAAAGAGAGGTGATATGGAACACACCCAAGCGGATATTAGCAAGGCGATGAAAGCGCTGGGATATAATCCAAAATATAATCTTGATGAGGGATTAAAAGTTTTTAGTGAATGGGTGAAGGAAATTGGTATCGGTTAGTGTAATAATAAGGGTAACAAAGGACGAAAGAATATATAGAACCATAAAGAGTCTTGAAAATCAGGATTATAAAGAAATAATCGTTGTTCAGAATGGGGCTGAAAGATGGAGAGAGTTGGAAGATTTTTGCAATAAAAAAGGCATAAAGTTCCTGTATTTTGAAGAGGGAAATGCCTCGAAGGCATACAATGTTGGAGCTAAAGTTGCAAGCGGTGATATTTTAGTTCTTTGTGATTCGGATACGTATTTTACGCAAAACTATATAGAAGATGTAAAAAAATATGCTGAAGAAGGTTGGATAGTGGGTGGGGGTTGGGTGCACGACGACTTTGGTGAAAAGTTACTTGCATCAAATAAAGCATGTTTTCTTTATAAATCGGATTACGAAAAGATCGGAGGGCATGACGAGGAATTTGCAAAGCCTCACGCTACCGATGTTGCTTTTTGTTTGAGGGCAAGACAAAAGGGAATAAAAAGTAAGGTTATTCCACAGGCAATCTATTATCACCCGCCTACTGCTCATAAAAGGGGATTTAAAGTAGGAATGGCTGAGGCAAAAGCGAATAGAAAATATCCAGGTTACCAGAAAACATGGAGAATGATTGCGTGGGATGTGTTGGAGATTTGGAGGATAATCAGACATATGGTTGGATTGATAGTCGGGAGTATAATATGAGGGGAAAAGAAAAGGTGCCATATTCGGAAAGATATGAAGAAATATCGAAGCACATAAAGGGTAAAAATGTTACTTTGTTGGATGTTGGATGCCGTGATGGTATTTTACGGAAATATCTTGATAATTCGGTGAAGTATTATGGTATAGATATTGAGCCTAAAGCAGATTTCGTTCAAAAAGTGGATGTGACTGTGGATAGATTTCCTTTTAAATCTAATTTCTTTGATTATGTGGTTATATCTGAAGTGTTGGAACACTTAGATAATCAACGCCATTGTTTAAATGAAATCTACCGAGTGCTAAAGCCAGAAGGAATATTAATTGGAACTGTCCCAAATTCTTTAAATACTAATAGAATCATAATGACCTTTTTCAATAAAAGATTTAGGATGACTGAAGTTCCATCTGATAAGGCATCGCCATATCCTGGGCATGTAAGATGTAGTTAAAAACAGAGGAAGAAGACAGAAAATTGGGGGTGTTAAACCATGAAAATCTATATAATCTCCGCAAAAGGCAAACAAAAATTCGGTGGCGGTTCAGTCAGCACGAACACTTTGGCGAATGCACTTAAAAATATGGGATATGAAATTTCATTTGCAGAACACCCAAAAGAAATAGGTAATTCGGATATAGTTCTACACACAAATATAAAATATTTAGTTGAGACACAAAAAATTTGTGAGAAGAAGAGTTTGCCTCTAGTTGTCACAGTTAATTCTTTTATTTCTTGCTGTAATGGCTCTCATGTAACCAACAAAGACCCGAAATACGGTGTTTCATGCGAAAAATGCAATTTATTTGGGGCAATTAATTGCTCTATAAAAAATAAAAATAACGATTGGCGATCTATGAGAAGAAGGATTTTTGATTATTTGACGCCTATTCCGAGGTTCATACTTAGATACATGCGCATTCGTGCATTGAACAACTCAGATAGAGTAATTTGTATTTCTCCAACGATGAAAAAAATGCTCCAAATAGCAGGTGTAGAAGAAGAGAAAATGATTGTCATTCCTCAGCCAGTTGATGCTTCTTTCCTTAAAGACCCAAATGTTAGATTATTTAATGAAAAAGTATGCTTATTTGCTGGTGGTATTTCATGGATTAAAGGCGCACATCTTGCAGCAGAGGCAGTTTCAAAATTAAATGACATAACGATTGTTTTCATTGGTGGTGTAACCGAAAAAATGAAGAGGCAAATCCAAGATTTTCTTGGAGATAGAGCAATATTTGTTGGCGTTGTTCCCGCCGAGGAAATGAAAAAATATTACTACTCCGCTCATGTAGTCTTATTTCCAAGCATTTGGTTTGAAGCTTTTGGCAGAGCATGGGCAGAAGCATGCATGTGCGGTAAGCCTGTAGTAGCGTTTAAAGGCAGGGGAGGGGCTTCAGACTACCTAAAACATGAAGAAACAGCTCTGCTTTCAGATTACGATGTTAATGAATATGCAGAACAAATAAAAAGGTTGTTTGAAAATGAGGCATTATATAGGAAAATAAGCAGAAATGCAAGGGAATATGCGAAGAAAAACTTTTTGGCAGATGTTGTAGCGAGGAAATATGAAAAGATATTTGAGGAGGTTGTAAAAAATGAACGATAATGTAAAATTTCGAGAACTAAAACCGGGAGAGGAGGAAGAATGGGATGAATTTGTGTTCAACAATCCAAATAGCCGAATTTTTCATCTTTACCATTATCAGAATCTTCTTAAAAGACCATACAAATGTCAAAAATTTATTCATCTTGTAGCGAAAGAAGGAGATGAAATTGTGGGGATAATGCCCAATTATATTGCAAACAGGAAAATGTTTTCTCGTGGTGGGATACTTGTGAAAGAGGGATATGATGATTTAAAAACCGATTTTTTGAGATTTGTAGAAAAATACATCAGAAGCCGCAACCTTTTCGCCTCCTTTATATATCCTGACAGCACAATACCAAGAGAACAGCTACAATTTTTAAGAATTTATGGATATGAAGAGAAAATAAGCAAAACTGTAATTTTATCGTTAAGACCTTCTCTGGATGAAATATGGAAAAATTTGAATAGGAAGAATAGAAATGCGATAAGAAAGGCAAAGAAGAGCGGTGTAAAAGTAGTTAAAGCAAAGAGAAAGGAAGATATGGAGGATTATTATAAATTTGATGTGAGTGCGGGAAAAAGGAAGCATCGTTCCTTTTATCCTCTTTCTTACTACTATGATGCCTGGGATATTCTAATTATCATGTAATGGATGTTTATTTTGCAGAATTGGATGGCAAAAGGATTGCTGGTGTTAGAGTTAATAAATTCAACAAGAGAGCCTATTATTCTTCGGGACATTTCTTAGCGGAATATGGCAAATATCAACCAAACAACCTTATTCACTGGACAATAATATCCGACCTAAAAGAAGAAGGTTTTGAGACCTATGAACTTGGTCTGGTAGGTCCAGATTCACCAGACCCGCAGGTCAGGGGTATTGCACATTTCAAAATGTCTTGGGGTGGAGACGTGCTTGATTATGTAACTTATATCAAATATAAATCGCTACTGAGTAAGGAAATAGATCAAGTAATGACTTTAATTCCGATAGGACTGAGAATAATAAAAAGAAATTTGCTAGAAATAAAAAAGAAACTTCGTCTTCCGAAGATTAAATGGGTATTGAAAGGTGTTTAAATCTCTCAGAATCGTTAATTATACAAATTTCCCAATCACATTCCTTATCCATTCGGATTTTATTCCCGTTTTTGCCTCTATTGCCTTCATAACAATGACGTCTTCACGCTCAAATGTTCTCATTATTAAAAGAAACAAGGCGTAAATGGAAATGTAGAGGACGAACATTGCAATTAAAATATAAATTGAAGTTTTAATTTGCCTCGTTAGCAGATAAATTAGTGAGAGTGAGATGAGTGAAGCGGTAAAAATTTTCACATAATTTATTCTTACTGGCTGAATGTGTGTGATTTTGAAAACCTCTGCGAATGAAAGTAAGCTCACGGTGAGAACAGAAATGCCTGTTGCAAGTGCTGCTCCCTCTATTCCATATCGGGGGATGAGCAGATAATTTAGAATTGCATCCAGAAACGCTCCGACTGATGTGTTCAGCATTATTAATTTTGTTCTCCCTACCGTCTTTATTATTTGTCCAGTTGGAAACATTATTGATATAAAGAAATATGAGAGAGTGAGAATGCAAAATGCATAAGCCCCTCTTATATATGCAGAACCATACAAAATATTCAAAACATCATCGGAAAAAAGAACCATAAGCATAACTAAGGGCAAAACAATCATGAATATCCATTTCGTAACCGCATAATTTGTGTCTTTTATCTCCTCATGCATACCTTTTGAATACAGTTCGGTTACAACAGGGAAGAATATGGAAGTAAAGGAGCTTGGAACAATTTTTAGCAGGCTTGCCGTTGAAAGAGATGCTCTGTAAATTCCAACATCCTTTGCGGTGAGAAAATAGCCGAGCATTAAGGTGTCAATCCATCCCATAACTAAGCCGAGCATCCCTGCGAACATCAAAGGCCATGAAAAAGAGAGCAGTTCCTTCCTTGTGAAGACCGCCTTTTCTCTCCAAAAAGGAAAAATTTTGTTCAAGTAAAAAAAAGCGACGAAAGGTGCGCCAATTATGGCAAATGTGTAGGCGAATGCAGCCCCATATATACCGTAGCCTAATATAAGAAGAGAGACGAGGATTAAAAGCCTGAAAGCATTCTGGAATATGTCTCTCGCAAGAACAACATACTTCATCTCCTGAAATCCCCCTACAGCAGAATTGAAGATGTAATACAGACCGTAGAATGGAATACCGATTGAGAATATTCTTAGTATTGGTGCTAACTCTTGCTCTTTGAAGATTAAAGATATGGAATCTGCAAATAAGAATATGATGGAAGATGCAAGCATGCTGAGCGGTAGGACTATTTGAATTGCTGAAACTATCACTCCCTTTATTTTCCCCACCTCCCCTCTTCCCTTATAAAAAGAGACAAACCTGACTATTCCCTCAGGCATCCCTACTAAAACAACAGTAGAGGCGATTGTAGTAACAGCAGAAGCCAGAGAAATCAAACCGTAGTCTTCCGGACCGAGAAATCTCGCAATTATGAGCACTGAAATGTATGCTAAGAGCATTCCCACTGCTGTCCCGATGAAAACGATGCCCGCTCCTTTTGCCACCTTCAGCAACGATTCATCATGCATACTTCAAAAATGGTCTGATTCATTTAAAGCAGGCATACCTATGACAAGCACTTCCATATTTCCTCTTGCTCTGTGAAAAGTTCCAGGTTCAATCACAACTAAATCACCCTCCTTCACCTTTATCACATCATCGTTCAGCTCTATCTCTCCCTCTCCCCTCACAATGAAATAGTATTCCTTCGTTTTCTTATGGAAATGCTTTTTTGCATCCTCAATCCTCACGAAATCAAATGAAATGTCCTCAGATAAAAGCCTCTTCAACGCTCCGCAGTGCCCTCTTTTCCATTCAACATCCTCAAACCTTATTACTCTATACATCTCACCATTCATCTCGCCACAAACTCGTTTATTTTCTCACATACATACATCGCTTCTTCCTCACTTAGCAGCGGATGCATGGGAATTGAAAGAATCTCACTGCATATTCTTTCAGTTTTCGGCAATCTGCTTCCATAACCCGAGAAAACAGCCTGTTTATGAACGGGAATTGGGTAATGAATTCTAGTTTCTATCCCATTTGCCCTTAAAAATTCCGCCAATCCATCTCTATTTTTCGTCCTTATCACATAGAGATGATAAACATGCTTTCTGCAATCAAATTCTTCTGGCTTCTTAATCTCTTCTCTCAGCATCTCATCGTATATTCTCGCTATTTTCCTCCTCTTCTCATTCCATTCATCAAGATGCTTGAGCTGTTCAATCCCTACCGCAGCCAATATCTCGGGCATCCTGAAGTTGAAGCCGAGCATCGTGCTTGAATACTTCTCTTTTCTTCTGTAATCCCTGCCGTGGTCTCTCAACGCCTTAAGCCTTGCATCCAACTCATCATCGTTCGTTACAACCATTCCGCCTTCACCCGCAACTGTCATGTTCTTTGAAGGAAAGAAGGAGAAGCATGCTAAATCTCCGAAAGAGCCTGCTTTCTTGCCATTGAATTCCGCTCCATGTGCTTGTGCAGCATCCTCTATTAAATAAAAATCATACTTCTCCTTTAACTCAGCGAGAGCATCCATGTCGCACATCTGCCCATACAAATGAACGCATATAACGGCTTTCGTCCTCTCACTTATCTTTCTTTCAACATCACGAACATCAATGTTGTAATCTTCGCCCACATCAACGAAAACTGGCTTTGCTCCCACCATCGGAATGGGCTCGGCGGTTGCTATGAATGTGTGCGATGGAAGAATTACCTCATCTCCCTCCCCTATTCCCAAAGCTCTCAACGCAAGATATATGGCTGCTGTTCCGCTGCTTACCGCAGTTGCGTATTTAACGCCACAGTAATCAGCAAAATTCCTCTCAAATTCTTCAACTTTCGGACCCTTAACGAATCTACCGCTCTCAAGCACTTCCAAAACCGCTTTTTTCATCTCTTCTGTTATCACGGGCTTTGACAGTTGTATCATATCCTCACCTCCATCATACCGTTCACGGACTTTAACGCAATTTCACATAATTTAGTGACGATGTAAGCGGAGAATGCATCATTGACGGGTTCTTTACCACGCTCAACACACTCAATAAAATGTTTTAATTCCTCCTTCAACGGCTCTTTTTTCTCAATTTTTACCTCAGCAAAACCCCTATTTATCGTCTCATCCTGCCTCACTTCTATGAAGTGTTCCACCATTTTTTGCTCAAGGAAATCCACATAAACCTTCCTCTCCGAAGCAATTATCCATGCATCCCTTCGCTTCAAAGGATGAAGCCAAGATACCTCAAGTGATGCGTAAAAATCACCGTAATCGGCAAGAATTACAGCACTATCCTCCCTTTCCTCCGATATGTAATTTGTTTTCATGCACACCAGCTTTTTTGGAATGCCTATTAAGAATAGAAGGATGTCAAAGAGATGCGATGCAAAGTTAAATATCACACCGCTATCCCTTCTCGGCGGTTTGTGCGAATGTATATACCTCATTGTTATGTTATGAATAATGCCAAACTCACTCATTCTTTCCTTCAACTTTAAAACCGCAGGATTGAATCTGTAGATGTATCCAGATGCTAATATTAGATTCTCTCTCTCTGATATTTTAATGAGTTCCTTCGCCTCTTCTGAGTTCAATGTGATAGGTTTTTCCACCAATACATGCTTTCCTGCAAGCAAACAATCCTTTGCGACTTCGTAATGCATGTCTGTTGGCACTGCTATTGAAACTGCATCAACAAATTTTAACAGCTCTTTATATGAATCATAGTATTGACAGCCAAATGCCTTGTTTTCATCTCTATCTGAATATCCAACAAGCTCGCACATTCCTTCGCTCTGAAGCTCCTGAAGCACTCTTATGTGGTTGCTCCCCCATTTCCCCGCTCCTATCACGCCAATCCTAAGCATCTCTCAAAACCTCCTCAAGCACTCTTAAATACATGTCGGCAACCTCCCTCCATGTGTAAACCTTCACTCTCTTAACGCCATCAGCAAGCCTTTTACGCAATCCATCATTTTCTACAAGAACTTTAAGACCCTTTTTTAAGTTATCAGTAAGATAAGCATTCTCAAGATGCGTCAGAACATAATTTAATCGCCCCCTTATGCCAAGTATCGCTTTCCCTGCTTTAATGTATTCAAACATCTTGAGCGTGCAGTCATCATCCGCAGTTAAAACTAAAATGTCCGCAGCCTTCAAATAGCGAGGCAACTCATTCTGAGGAATCAATCCGAGAAAATGAACATTTTTCATGCCTTCCCACATTCCTCTCAACTCCTCGCTCACCTTACCCGCCAAATACAAATCGCAATCAAGCCCCCTAATAGCTTCAATTAGCATGTCAACTCTCTTCCTCCTTGATATTTCCCCAGCGTAAAATACCTTTATCTCGCCCTCAAGCTCAACAGGATGTTTCTCATCAAAGTCTTCCGGGACGCCATGAGGTATATAAAATACTTTTTTATCCCATAACCTGCATCTTTCATACTTAAATATGCTCGGCGTCGTTATATAATCTGCATTTTCAACCGTGAAGTATTCATATAACGCCATCTTTGTTATTCCATGCTCTTTCCCGTTTATGTCGACATTGTCATCCGTCCAATCGTGAACATGTATCGCCCTTACAAATCTCAATTTCTTCAATACAGAGGGTATAAACGCTATCGGTCCTACGGAGATCAATACATCTGGTTTGAATTTCAAGTATCGGAAGTAAAAGTATTTCCACTCCTGTTTTAGTATGTGGTCGACTTCATGTCCTTTCTCCTCAAAGTAAAGCGGAAGCCAGTGCCATCTCATTTTGACTACCGGCTCCTTTTCGGTGTTATGTGCAATTATTTGAATCCTCATATTCCAACCCTTCTTTGTCTCTTATTTTAGATGTAATAACTACTTTTTCTTTCCAATATTTCTACTTCCCCTCTTTCCAGTCTCTATTGGAAAAACCAATCCCCGATAGATTCTCCTTGTCTCTATTCGCTCTGAAATTCGTTCATATTTGCGTTGCCCTTGCATCCTTCTTGAAATTATGAAAACTTCACAGCCTCTCCTCACCAAATTTCCGCCACTTTCAACACATGCGTTGAACCCCCCAAAAACTCGCCAGTGTGTGGAACAGGAACATCAGGCGCAATATAAAGGATTTTCATAACAACTCAACCATGTTAACTTTTCTTTTAAGCTTTTTATCAGCAGTTATCAGCTTGCACCCCTCTTTAAGTGCTAATGTAACATATACAGCGTCATAGAAAGTAATTCCAAAATGCTTCGCATTTTTGTGAATGTCTTTTATTTCAGGTTTATTGATTTCCACAATTTCCATACCGATATCAAAGAGTGCTTTAAAATCATTCTCCACATCTCTACTATTCTTTGCGGGATGCTTCAAAAAAACATTCCCTATCTCATAAATAAGCAGCGAAGGCACTAAAACCTCAATTTCCCCTCGAACGAACTTATCTCTTATCACAATAGCTTTCTCCGTATTTTCCTCTTCTATAAACCACTTC
>Ga0190314_1000461_pt1 | contig 14074 bp, 15 predicted proteins | sample 4870071112_MG_FD_165055 | JGI IMG/M metagenome (GOLD analysis project Ga0190314, IMG submission 165055) | Hydrothermal vent sediment bacterial communities from Southern Trench, Guaymas Basin, Mexico - 4870-07-11-12_MG | ecosystem: Environmental > Aquatic > Marine > Hydrothermal vents > Sediment ...
GCATGTTCTATTTCCATGGCTATAGAACATGCCAAAGTATATTGTTATCTGCCTATGCTGTCCCAGCCGCAGCAAGCTGCGGGGTATATTAATTAAATCAAGCCTGCCATTTTTCACGCGACTGGGACTGCCGCGCGCGATATATTCGAAAACGGTATCGTGTGGGGGGAGGGGGATTCGAACCCCCGTGGGAATACTCCCAACGGATTAGCAATCCGTCGCCTTGCCGGGCTGGGCCATCCCCGCTTGGTGTTTGCGAATAATGAAGAAAGAGATTTAATCTTTGCGAGCGAGCAGGAGAGGGCGAGTTTCTTTCTTGTGAAGCTCTTTCTTTGGAGCCCGAACCAGCGGAGCGAGCAACAAAGAAAGAAGTTCGGCTGCGGCCATCCCCGCTTGGTGTTTTTGCGAATCTTTTCTGTTTAAAGGTTTTTCCTAACGGATTAGCAATCCGTCGCCTGAAGCTAAATGCGGAGCATTTTGCGACTTCGCCTTCTTCCGGAAGGCTTGCTCGGAAGTCTCGTTCCTCGGCAGGACTTTCGTGAGAATGTCCGTGTGTGCGAAATTCTTTAAATTTCGCATCTTATCGTGGGTTTATCCATCCCCGCTTGTTCTGCGAATTAAAGGATTTCACTCTTCCTTGATTATGCTCTTCTGACCGCCTTCCTTATAGACCGTCACGACCATGAATGTCTTTGTTTCCTTTATGCCGTCTATGGAGGGAAGGGTGTTTATCACGAAATCCCTGAAAGACTGATAGTCTTTGAATGCGGCCTTGACCAGCATATCCACATCGCCGGTCACAAGGTAAAGGTCTATTATCTGAGGAAAATCAGAGACCTTCTCCGCAATCTCATCCACTCTGTGCGTCTCGACCTTGATTCCTATCATACTGCGGACCATCTCGTCGCCGTAATAGCTTGAAAGCAGTTCGTCGTATTCATCATTCATGGTATCACCGGGATTTGGCAGGAATAATGCACTTGGATAAAAGGGTTTTGGACTATACGAGATGCTCCTCCGGATTCTCCAGTTCCCTGTCGCAGTATATGCAGCGCAGTTTCAGGGGCCTCGTTGATTCGACCACGAATTCGGGGTCCACAGGCTCGTATGTGTGAAGGTCGGTCTTCGAATTCGTTATGCAGTTCGGGTTCGCACATCTGACTATTCCGACGACACGGTCGGGGGCGCTCACACGGCTCTTTTTCACCACATCGTAATCCCGTATGATATTTATCGTGGCATGGGGGGCGATGAGGGCTATCTTTTGCAGTTCCTTGGGATTGAGTTCCTTGTCCTCCACCTTTACTATGTCCTTGTAGTCGTTCTTTGCGCTCTGCACATGCATTATGACGCTGACCGTTGATTTGACCGTTTCATCTATATCCATTATCTTCAGGACCTTCAACGCCTTTCCGCTGTCTATGTGGTCTATGACCGTTCCGTTCCTTATGGGCTGGACCTTGAACTCCTTCATTCGCTCACCCCCAGAACAAGCGAGAGGAGGGCCATTCTGACGGGCACACCGTTGAATGCCTGAGTGAAATACTTCGCATTTCTGGTATCGTCCACCTCTGGGGATATCTCATTCACCCTCGGAAGAGGATGCATTATTATCACATCGCTCTTCGCCTTGTCGAGCAGATCAAGGTCTATGCGATATGCGCCTGCGACCTTTTCATATTCTGCGAGGTCGGGGAACCTTTCTTTCTGGATGCGTGTTACATACAGGACATCCGAGTCACTGACCGAATCCTCGAGAGAAGTGTGTATTTCGGGTTCTATTCCGTATTGCCTGACATCTTTTATGACATGGTCCGGCATCTGCAGTTCGGGTGGTGCAGTGAATGAGAGTTTCGCACCGAACATGGCAAGAGCGTGTGCAAGGGAATGGACAGTCCTTCCGTATTTCAGGTCTCCTACAAGGTTTATGTGAAGGCCCCCGATGGCCCCCTTCTCACTCCTTATGGTGAAAAGGTCAAGAAGCGTCTGAGTCGGATGCTGGCCTGCGCCGTCCCCTGCATTTATCACCGGTTTCTCCGAGAACTTTGCGGCCAATCTTGCCGCTCCTTCCCTCGGATGACGGAGGACGATAACATCCGAGTAGGCTTCGGCCATTCTTATTGTGTCCGCCAGTGTCTCGCCTTTGCTTGCTGAGGTGCCTTTCGGATTTGCGAAGCCGATGATGCCGCCTCCGAGACGGAGCATGGCACTCTCGAAGCTCAGTTTGGTCCTCGTACTCGGCTCGAAAAAGAATGCCGCCAGAATCTTTCCGTCCAAAATCTTGCTGGTCTTCTCTCCTTTGGCTATCGGAACCATATTCTGGGCAAGGTCAAGTATCCCTTCTATCTCGTCAACCGTGAAATCGCCTATCGAGACGATGTCTCTACCTTTCATGTCAAGCATATCCATCGAAAGTGAAGAGAAATGGCATGGGTAATTAAGGGTTGTGATGCTCCACTTCGGGAAAAAGTAAAAGTAAGGTGGCATGGATGTAATGTCCGGTGCTATCATGGGCGAACTTGTTAGGTTCGGAGTGTCGATGGAAGAGAAACTTCTGGATAAATTCGATGCTCTGATAAAGGAAGAAGGCTACAACAACCGTTCCGAGGCCATAAGAGACCTGATAAGAAAGGCTATAATAGATTCCGAGGTGAAGAGAGAGGCGGGAGATGTCGTGGGAATAATCCCTTTCATGTACGAACATGACCGCAACGGAGTGACGAGAAAGCTCCTTGAAATACAGCATAAAAGCTCCAATGCCGCCTTCAATGTCCATTTCCACCTTGACAGACACATGTGCCTCGAAGTGGTCATCCTAAAAGACGAAGCTTCCAATATCAGAGGGCTGGCGGATGAGATACGCTCCATAAAAGGCGTGCATTACTGTGAGATACTGATGACGAAGCCCGTGGTGCATAGCGATGAAGAGCACGAACACCATTAGATTTAAAAACCCGAATGTGATGAAAGGTCGGTGATATACTGAAGATATATGTGAAACTCTACTTCAGCAGCGAGTCGATATCTCCTCTGGAAATCGTGAAATCCGTAAAAGAACTGGGATTCAGACCCGTGGTCGGAGACTATGATTTTGTAACGGACTTCGAGACACCGGAAGAATATGGTATACTTGTGGAAACCCTTCGTGAGACCCTTGCGGGAACAAATACCACATATCGGCTCACGACCCGGCCCGAGTGAAAAGATATATCCTCGCGTTCTTGTCCGAGTACAGCAGGTACATAGATTCGAAGTCCCCCGCATCTATCCGCCGAGGCTTTTCCTTCCATGAGAAGATCGCATGTTCGGACATTCTGTCCGTTATAAAGACATATTCCGCAGGATATTCGGAAGAGTTCGGGTTCTCGAAAAACACTCCTGCATTCTCCCAGCTGACATTTTTCTGCCCGAAGGACCTTAGAACAGAGCTCAGACGGTGGTCCGTAGCTATGTTTCCGTCAAGGCCCGATGCCGCAAGTGCCCCCGGAACTTCGTTCCAATCGGTGGACTCCGTGAAGTTCTGAAGAGCCGCGGGGGGCGGATAACAGGTCAGGGCGCTCGCCACAAACAGAGCCCCTATACCTGCGGCCAGTACCTTCGAAGAGGCTGGTTTCATTCTGAGCATGAGCATGGTGGTGCCTATACCGAACATTAGGGCCATCGGAATCACCGCATATTCCATGTGTCTGAAAGGTATCAGCATATCGCTGCCTGTTAGCCACCCTATAAGGGCGGATGCACCTATCGCCGCAAGTATCGTCCTATTATCCCTGCCTGTCTCATGAAATGCCATGAAGGATACTCCCGAAAAAGAGAGCATCGACAGGAGTATCAGTGGGAGATAGAAAGCGATAGCGTATGGTTCTATTGGCTCTTCTGTTCCAGGAACGCTGAATATTAGCATGTACGCAATGACGACGATGGTAATCACCGTACCCACAATTATGGGAAATGCCTGTTTCCTGATACCCGGTATTCTGAGTTTTCCTTTCCCACGGGGTTTAATCAGAACTTCGAGGAGTAGCAGCGCAGGCATGGCAAGAATTCCGATAGAAAACACATACTGCGGTATGCCTGTTGAAGGCCCTATGAACGGATACGCCGGCCATGCCCAGTAGAGCAGCAGAAATGCCGCATATTCCATGAGAAAATATACGAGTGCGGAGCGCTCCTCGCCCCTGTAAAGCCTGCGAAGGTACATAAAAGCGAGGGCCAAAAGGAGAAAATACGAAGACATCGGATGCGTGATTATGAGTGCAAGCCCCAGTAAATGCGGTAGAATTCTGAGATTCGCGGTCCTTTTCTCGATTGTCCAGAATGCGAGGATCGTTCCTATTAGAAGAACATGCCCGAGGGACTCGGGCGCGGGATGCGAGTTCTGATATGCAAACGGCATTATGAGTGCAAGGAAAGCCGCCGAAAGTATCGCTGCCCGTGTTCCCAGAAAGCGCTCCGCTATCAGAAATATGAATATTATAGAGATAAAAGAGGAAAAGACCAGTGCCCACATGGAGTAATGCACGGAAATACCTGATACGGAGGAGAAAGCGGCGGTGAATGCGAAATAACCCTGAAAATAGGGATATCCCTGCGTCCAGCCGCTGTAATCCGAAAGAATCAACCCCCTGCTCACGATGTTCTTTGTCATGGCTATGTACTCTCCTTCATCTATTCCCCAGAAAACATGGCGCTGGAACGGGACATAGATGAGCGTGAGGTATGCCAGAATCGTGGCGATAAGTGCTGCGGTGCTCGTTCTCTTCACGGGGGCATATAACTCTCGAACTAATTAAATTTTGTATTCTGCGGCGGCAAAAACTACAAATACCGGTGGGTTGGTGAAGTCGTGGATGGGTAGTGCGTAAGTCCTTCCCGCATGCACGTACAAAAGGACCGTGCCCCAAAACAAAATCTCGGGAGGCGGCACGTCAGGCTCTTCCGCCTGCCCATCCATCCCTATCCGGAGTATAACATGTCAGACTATGTGCCTATAATCTCCAGCGTTCTCGCACCTGTGCTTCTCATATCGGGAGCAGGACTACTGGCGCTCTCCATCCAGACCAGATACGGAAGGGTCATAGACCGAATAAGGGAGTTCGGGTTCGAGATGAGGCAGGGACATCCCGAATGCTGCAGTGAAGAGACGAGGAACAGGAGAAAGAAAAGCGTTGTCACTCAGACGGAAATACTTCTTAAAAGGGGACGGTATCTCAGAAACTCGCTTTTCTCGCTGTATCTCGCCGTTCTTTTCGCATCGCTCACCTCATTCCTGATACTTTTGTCCTTCATGATAGAGACGAAGGGGCTGGAGATCGTTCTTTTATCCGTGGGCATGCTCTTTCTCGTGCTCGGAATGGCCTCTGCGATACAGGATGTTGCGCTCTCATATAAGGCCGTTGAACTGGAGATAGAACTGGAAAAACTCCTTTAATTTCGTATTATTATACTTATTATGTCGCCGTCCTCAAGGACATGACTGAGGCCGACCTGCTGCCCGTCGAACTTTGCGCTCTTACCCCATACCTTCGCATATCTGAATCTTTCGACGAAATCCCGATGTATCGAGTTGCAGACCATCTCCACTGTTGAGCCGCGCTTTACCACAAGCGGTTCTTCAAGGTCCGCCTTTCCCCCTTTGGGTTTCAGATATATGTTCATCAGGTCGAGGTTCTCATATATCGCTTCCTTCAATTCATCCATTCCGGTTCCTTTCTCGGCTGAAATGGGTATCACATTCCACCTGCCGAACCTCTGCCTCAATTTCTCGACATATTCGGGAGTTACAAGGTCTATTTTATTCAGAAGTACCAGCGCCCGGGTGTATACCCTGTTTCCGGCAAGATAATCTATCAGGTCGTCTTCCGTGATGTCCTCCCTTATTACGAGAGTTCCATTGACTATACCATACTCCTTGAGTATGTCTTCCGCAAGGCTCACATCCATCTTCGTGAGTTCCACCGTGGTATTTATCAAAAGCCCGCCTCTCTCCGCTTTTACAAGGTGTATGTCGGCAGGCCTCTTGTTCAATCGTATCGCGGCGCTCTCCAGTTCATCCACGAGGACGTTCACGTTGGTTTCGAAGACATCGATGATCAACAGTATCAGATCCACGCTTCTGGCCACGGATATGACCTCCCTTCCCCTTCCCTTGCCCCGTGCCGCACCCCTGATTATTCCGGGCATATCCAGAATCTGAATCTTGGCGCTCCGATATTCCATCACTCCGGGAACTATGTCAAGGGTTGTGAAGTGATATGCTCCGACCTCGGACTCGGCATTCGTAAGAAGGTTGAGCAGGGTGCTCTTTCCGACGCTTGGAAAACCGACCAGCCCGACGGTGGCATTGCCTGACTTTTTGACGGCATATCCTTTACCTCCGCCCTGAGAAGCCTTTCTCTTCTCCACCTGCTCCTTCAGAAAGGCTATTCGGGCCTTCAATCTGCCTATATGGTGTTGGGTCGCCTTGTTGTACTCGGTCTTGGATATCTCGTCTTCGAGCTCCTTGATTCGCTCCTCTATGGTGGCCATTCGCCTACCTATGAAAAGCTTTATTTAAAGGTTTGAGGATGAGAGAGCGCAAAGGATATATGCAGGTTCGATTTACGCCTGCTTACTCGCATTCCGGACATATTGGGCCAGTAGCTCAGCTAGGTGGAGCGGCGGACTCTTAATCCGTTGGCCGGGGGTTCGAATCCCTCCTGGCCCGCTAATCCATTACCGAATCCTTGTGGGTTCGAACAAAGCCTTTCTATCAGTACGCAGGGGTAGCCAAGCCAGGTCAACGGCGCCAGATTGAGGGTCTGGTCCTCAGTGGTCCCAGGGTTCGAATCCCTGCCCCTGCACTTACTCACTACGTTCGCTCGTTCGGGCCATATGGACTTTTCACTATGTAAAAAGTCCCAGTCGCGGAGGCGTTACCTCGCTCCTCCCTGCACTCTTACTTCATCCGCACGCATTCGGAAGAGGAGAGATAGAATGAGAATAAGATATGCTCTAAAGAACTTTGCAGCGGTGCTGCTGATGCAGTGGCTTGTGCTAGCGGCAGGCGTATTTGCTATCTTTACATCCGAGGGAGGATTGGAAGGATTTCTCTGGCTCATTCCGATAGCTGTCATAATCCCTCCTCTTTTCACCATATATCTCTATCGGATATGGTTCGTGGATATCGAAGAAAACGGATGCATGAAATTCACTGGACCTTTGAAAAGGAAAAGAGAGGTTCTGTGCCCCGAAGACATCGCCGAGGTGGAGATTTCAGGATATGACGGCTCGTACTATGTAAAGACGATAAAAGACCGCGATTCCAACCTGTATCCATTCCATAGGATTCTTGACAGAAAGGACTGCATGAAGATATGGGATGAGATTTCAAAAGAGATGGCCGATGGAGAGGATAAGATAAAGATAAGAGAGGCATGAGAATCTACCAAACGCATTTATATCTCTCTCCGATGACCCATTATGTTCGAGCGGCCCAGAGGAACCCGTGATTTCGGACCGAAGGAGATGGCAGAGCGCAGGAAACTGGAGAGAGTTCTCAGAAGGACATTCGAGAGCTACGGCTACCATGAGGTCATGACACCCACATTTGAACACGCGGAACTCTTTGTGGAGCGCTCCGGACACGGTATTCTCGAGGAGATGTATGTCTTCAAGGACAAAGGGGGAAGGGAACTTGCACTCAGGCCGGAACTGACCGCGCCGGTCATGAGATTCTACACTCAGGACATGCAGCGCCTTCCGAAGCCTCTGAAACTATACTACTTTGGTCCGGCATTCAGGTATGAAAGGCCGCAGAAAGGCAGATACAGGGAGTTCTGGCAGATGGGTCTCGAACTGATAGGCGCCGATACTCCGGAAGCCACGGCGGAGATGATATCCGTCGCATACCATTCCATGAAGAACAGCGGATTGAAGAACTTCAGGCTCAGAATAGGTGACGTTAAGATACTCAAGCATTTCCTAGACGGCATCGGAAAGAACGACAGGGATACCATGAGGGCCATAGACAAGAGGGATGAGGGGCTTCCCGAAGAGATAATGGGATTCATAAGCATCGAAGACCCTGAAGAACTTGAAAGATACGGCCCGAAGGAAGAGGTCGAACATTACAAAAAGGTGCTTGAACTCCTTTCCTCCGCGGATGTCGAATATGTCCCGGACCTCGGGATAGCCCGCGGACTGGATTACTACACAGGCGTGGTCTTTGAGATAGAGGCTCCCGAACTCGGTGCCGAGAAACAGATATGCGGCGGCGGAGAATACAGGCTTGCGGAACTCTTCGGCGCTCGGCCCGTGGCGACCTCCGGTTTTGCCATAGGGTTCGATAGAACGCTGCTTGCTCTGAAAAAAGAGGGTTTTGAGGCCGAGCCCTCAGGTCCAGATGTGTATGTCATAGGTACCGAAGGAACTGTGAAGAACGCGTTTTCCCTCGCCGAAAAGCTAAGGCAGGCGGGATATGTCGTGGAGATTGAACTCACCGGAAAGAGCATCGGAAAGGCTCTCAAAAAGGCTGCGTCCTTGGGCTCGCGTATTGCGCTCATACTCGGGGAAGACGAGCTTATGTCCGGAAAATACACTGTGAAGGAGCTCTCATCCGGGGAACAGAAAAAACTGGATTTGGATGGAATGATAGGATTCTTAGGCCCTGCCAGCCATGAATGCGATTAATCCGACAAGCATAGCGAGTTTTGCCATCTTCTGCGATTTCTTCGGATTTGTGAGTGCGAGATACGCCGTGTAGAAGAAAAGTATGTCCGCAATACTGACGATTATGAGATATATTATGTTGAAACCCCTGCCATACGGTATCGCGCTCAGGGAAACGGCTGCCATGAAGAAGCCCGCTGCGACAAGCGCCGACAGCTCCTTTCCGATGGCTTTCGGGAGCGTCCTCCTGTCCCTGTCGCCTTCCATGTCCTCTATATCCTTGACTATCTCGCGCCCCATGTTGGAGAGCATCGCCATTACGGAGAATATGAGCGCCTTTTCCGGGTTTCCCACGGATGCGGCACCGAAGAGGAACAGGAGCCCGACAAGTACGGCTATCTCCGTATTTCCCGGTAGGCCCGCACGCTTGAACCTCATCTCGTAGGATATCATCAGGACTTCGGCAAGTACTATTACTCCAAAAGAAACAGGGTTTATGAATATCCCGATAACGACAGGGAGGGCGAGAGATATGACAGCGATGTTCAGAGCTGTGTGTGCCTTCATCTGTCCTGAGGGTATCGGGCGCTCCGGATGGTTCTCCTTGTCGATCTCCCGGTCGATATAGTCATTCAATGCGTTTCCTCCGCCTGTAAAGAAAAAGACCGCAAGAAATGCGAGAATGACCTGCTGCCACATACCTGACATATCTGTTCCTGCAGCTATGAAAGCCCCCGCTATCACCGCAATTCCTGCCATGAAATTGTTTATCGGGCGATATAGTCTGAGGAGGGCGTTCACATGCCTGCATACATGAGGATTATTTAATATTCTCCCATTTTCCGACATTTGTACCACAAATTTATTAAATGACATCCTTATGTGAGAAAATATGTCATTGGAAGAGGGTGCGAAAAACGCTGTCGCAGTATGCATGGGTGTGCGATTGGGTGAGAGAGTTCTTGTTCTGTCCGACGGCTGGAAGCCCTCCATATCAAAGGCTCTTTTCGGTGCTGCCGAGGCCTTGGGTGCGGAGGCGATGCTGATGCAGTTCCTTCCTGTTCCCATCGAGAGGGACCTTCCGCCTCCGGTTGCAAAGGCGATGCTTGCCAGTGATGTGGTCCTTGCCCCTACGGGAAACTCGATTAGCCATACAAAAGCGAGACTTGTAGCCACAAAAGCCGGAGTACGGATAGCCTCCATGCCGGGAATCAGCCTCAGAGAGATGAACGGGCCGATGACAGCGGATTTCGAAGAAATGGCCGCTAACATGCGAAGGATATATGAGGCCGTGCGCAGAAAGAAGAAAGTGAGTATCAGCTCGCCATCGGGTACCGAGATAAATCTTATCGTGGACAGTAGGATGTGGATAACGGAGGACCACGGACTTGCCAGAGAAAAGGGGGCCTTCACAAACCTTCCTGCGGGAAATCTCTTCGCACCGGTCATAGAAAAGAAAACAGAGGGAACGATAGTTGTGGACGGCACGATAGACAATACAAAGGTTTCCTCTAAAATCAGACTCACTGTCAAAAAAGGAATGATAAAAGAGTGCGAAGATGGAAAAGATGCCGAATACCTGAGAGAGAACTTTGAGAAAGGTGGGAACAAATCCAGATATATAGGCGGCTTCGGAATAGGTATGAACCCGCATGCAAAAGTGGTCGGACACCCCCTTCAGGATGAAATTGCGCTCGGAACGGCACATTTCTATATCGGAGAGAACTACTCCTTCGGAGGAAGGATACGCGGTGGTCCGAGAATAAGTGCTGTCATAAAGAAGGCTACTGTCAAGATAGGTGAGATAACAATAATAGAAAAAGGGGAATTGATTTTCTAATTGGTTTTATTTATTTCTTTTTCCACCATCCGGGCGGAAGTTCCGCACCGCAGGCATAACATATCGTGGCATCTTTGCTGAGCATTGTTCCGCAATACGGGCATGGAGATTCTCCTTCTTCGGATTCTTCCTCCGCTGCACCGCCACCTGATGCCCAGCCTTCGGGGAGTTCCGCACCGCAGGCATAGCACACGGTTGCATCACTGCTGAGAGTTGTACCGCAGAACGGGCATGGAGCTTCTCCGGCGGGTTCGGCTGCCTTTTCTTCCTTCTTTTCTTCTTTTTTCTCCTCTTTCACAGGTGCGGGCTCCGCAGGTTCGGCAGGTTTCTCCTTCTTTTCTTCTTTCTTTGAATCTTCCTCTTCCTTTTTGGCCTCTGGTTTCTTGAGTTCTTCCTTCTTTTCTTCCTTGGGTATTTCGACCTTCTCGACCTTGGAATCCCCGACCTCAACCTTCGGAACTTCTACCTTCTCACCGGACTTGACTTCCGCCTTCTCCGGAACCTTTGGTACACTGACATCAATCTTTGCGGAACCGCCTTCGGCCATTGCCTTCTCCCGCTCAACAAGTGCTTTTCTCTGTGCGGTTATCTCTTCCCTCTCTTTCAGAAGTTCTTCCTGCTTTTTCTCAAGTTCCTTTTCCTTATCCAGAAGGCTCTTTTCTCTCTCTGAGATCTGCCCCAGAAGGCTCTTCAGGTCCTGCTCATATTTGGCAGCGCTCTCCTCTGCGGAGATTATCTTCTTCTCGCGCTCCACAATGGCCTTTTCCCTTGCATTCAGGGACTCTTCGGCACTGACGAGCTCTGCCTCTCTGGATGAGAACTTATCTATGCTGGCTTTGAGGCTGTCCTCAAGCTTGGCTATGTTTTGCTTGGAGGCGTTTATCTCTTGCATAGCCCTATCCAGCTCTTGTCTCTCCTTGTCAAGAGCGGCTCTTGTCTCGGCCAGAACTTTCTCCTTTTCCTCCAGTTTCTTCTGTATCTCCTCTATCTTGGCGGCTTTCTCCGAAAGCTCCTTTTCACGAGAGGCAATGCTCTCTTTTTCCTTTGCGAGAGTTTCCTCAATCTCCTTGAGCTTTGCCTCTCTCTCTTTCAGTCTGGCCTTCTCCTCTTTCATCGTCGAGATTTGCTTTTGCAGGACATCGAAAATTGCTTCATCTTCCAATGGGATTCCCCCTTTGTCAGCCGTAATATAACAGGCATATTTAAGGTTTTTTTGGAAGGACTCACATATGATAACGAAAAGAAGCGAAAGAAATAACTATATCCTGTTATTGGAGAACGATACCATGACCGACTTCTTCACCATGGACGACTTCGACTTCGCAGGAAAGAAGGTGCTTCTGAGGGTCGATATAAATGCACCCATAGACCCCTCCACCGGACATATACTGGATGACACCAGAATGAGAAGGATACTTCCGACACTGGCGGAACTCGAGGATTCGGCCGTTGCGATACTGGCTCATCAGAGCAGGCCCGGAAAAAAGGATTTCACGGACATGGGCAAACATGCGGAGAGGCTCTCTCATCTGACCGGTCGGGAGGTGGAATATATCGACGACCTTTTTGGCTCCAGAGCGATGAGCGCGATAGAGGGTATGGAACCTGGCGACATCATTCTTCTTGAAAACACCAGATTCTACTCGGAAGAGGTTTCATTAAAAGGAAAGCCCGCGGATGTGCAGGAAAGCACGCATATCGTAAGCAATCTTCACCCGCTTTTCGATTATTACATAAATGATGCCTTTGCGGCGGCACATAGGGCTCAGCCCACTCTCATCGGATTTGCAAAGAAGATCCCTTCCGTGGCAGGCAGGCTCATGGAAAAAGAACTCGTCGGTCTGGGGAAGGCTTTGCACGGTAAAAGGCCGATCATAGCGGTTCTGGGCGGAGCAAAGTTCGACGACTCCATAGATATTGCGGCCAACATGCTGGAGAACAATATCGCCGACCGGGTGCTCACATCTGGTGCGGTGGCCAACCTCTTCATACTCGCCTCCGGAAGAAGGCTCGGAAAACCCAGTGAGGACTTCCTGAATGAGAACGGGAACAGTGATGCCCTCCTGAAAAAAGCCGAAGAGCTCATCGAAAAATACCCTGAGAAACTCGTTCTGCCCCATGACCTTGCCGTGGATTACAGGGGTAAAAGAGAGGACATAGGGCTGGATGAACTTCCGCTGGACTACCCCATACTCGACATAGGTTTTCAGACGATAGCGTCATATGTCTGGGAGATAAGAGATGCCGGTACGGTCATACTCAACGGCCCTGCGGGGGTGTTCGAGAGAGAGGAGTTCGCACTTGGAACGCGCGAAATATTCATGGCTGTTGCGAATTCGAAAGGATATGGTGTGATAGGCGGCGGACACAGCACCGCAATGGTATCCCAACTTGGAATAGAAAGAAAAATAGACCATATAAGCACAGGCGGGGGGGCCGCAATAAATTTCCTTGCGGGAAGGAAGATGCCCGCAGTGGAAGCTCTCCGCCAATCAAAAGAACATTTCAGAAAAGGATAAATAAGAGGCTCCGATGGAGTGAGGAAATCGGCAGGTCGTTGAAAAACCCTTTAAACCAGAACGCCACTGTAGCTTAGCCCGGTAGAGCGGCTGACTTGTAATCAGCAGGTCGGGAGTTCGAATCTCCCCAGTGGCTTTTCAACATAAGCGGAGCGCCATTGGTCTTTCCGGGCCGCGCTTTGCCCGAAAGGGTAAAGGGTGGGTTCGGTAATCCCCCCAGTGGCTTTCCAACTACGGTTACATATGTAATGGGCCTGTGGTCTAGTGGTTATGACGTCCGCCTCACACGCGGGAGGTCCCCGGTTCAAATCCGGGCAGGCCCATCACCCACTTTGAACCGTGGGCATGGCCGGATTGTTCAAACGAGAAAAAAACCAAAGGTTTTTTGCGAGCAGGACTTCACGCAGTGAAGTCCGTGTCCGGGCAGGCCCATGTTATCTTTTTTGGTCTAGTGGTTACGCCGCCTTTTCTGTCGAAAAGGCTTGTGCTCACGAAACGATGTTTCGTTCGCATGACGTCCGCCTCACACGCGGGAGGTCCCTCATTCAAACGAGAAAAGCACATCATGCCTTGCCAGTACGGCCCACTTCCTTATTCTATCTTTCATAATGACCTCTAATAGAATTAACTGAAAGAAAATGAAAAATAAAGGAGTTGAGTGTACGAGAGATGTCTTCCCGTTCTTACTTGCTTATGGATCCCGTGGGGCAGCTACTTATGGCGTCGTCCACACATGCGGCACCTTCGTCTGCGCCGTCCTTGATATGGGCTTTCATATCCGCTCCCACCTCGAATACATCGGGGCAGAGCGACTGGCATACGCCGCATCCTATGCAGCTGTCCTCATTTATTTTCAGTGGCATTTTTTGGCCTCCTTTTGGTTCTGATGCCGAAAAGAAGTGGGTGTATATCTATTTTACTCCAAATCATGACGAAAAATAAAATGAAGAACCCAACCGCAGCAAGCTGCGGGGTATCTTCATTGGAAGTCTGACAATTGCAATTGAGTGATGTTTCCACCCTGTTCTTCAACATACCTCCTAATCTTCTCGAGGCCACCATATTC
>Ga0190314_1000467_pt1 | contig 13951 bp, 11 predicted proteins | sample 4870071112_MG_FD_165055 | JGI IMG/M metagenome (GOLD analysis project Ga0190314, IMG submission 165055) | Hydrothermal vent sediment bacterial communities from Southern Trench, Guaymas Basin, Mexico - 4870-07-11-12_MG | ecosystem: Environmental > Aquatic > Marine > Hydrothermal vents > Sediment ...
GTTCTATCCGGATCTGCGAAAAGCTGCAGGTCTATACTCCAAGGAGCTTCTCCAATGTTTTTGAAATCAAGACACTTAACTTCGCGGCCATTTCCGCCCATATAGGTATCATCCCCAGGAAAAGGATGAAACCGACCAAAGTTTTCAATGGTAGCCCCACCATGAAAACGTTCATCTGGGGTATCAATCTTGAGACGATTCCCAAGGCGATCGTTGTGATCAGCATGAAGCCTATCATCGGAAGCCCTATCTTAAGGAGTATGTAGAAAAATTCCAAACTTTTGTCTAAGATAAATTCAAAAAAGTTTCCTTTTATCTCCAGAAGGTTTACAGGAAACACTTTGAAAGAATCCGATATCCCTTGAAACAGAAGCAGATGTCCATTCAAGATCACGAAAACGGTGAGAGCGATCACGTACATGAATTCCCCTATTATCGGTGTCTCTTCCATGGTGGGATCAACAGTCGTGGCGACTGCAAATCCCATCTGTATGCTGAAAACACTTCCACTCCCCCCAAAAGCTGCAAGCGGCAGAAGAGCCAAAAAACCTATACCCAGCCCAACTATGAAATTCAGCAGGATGTTCAACGCGATCGTTACAACCGGTGTATTCAGTGGGATCTCCCCTTGGACATTCGAAAGGAGTGTCCAGCTGAGAAATAATGAGAGCCATATCTTAACCACCATGGGTATGTACCAACCCGAGAAATAGGGTGCTATTACGATTAAACCAACCATTCTGGAGAGGATCATCATCCATACCAAGAACTTTCTCTCCAGAAATTCAAGGATGCTTTCCATCCGCCCACCTCGTGCTGATTATACAACATACACGGGTTATCGCTGATCGACGATTAGGGTATGGGGATTAGAGAATAGGGTATAGTACCCTAGCACCGAGCACCGATCAGCGAATAGCGACCACGAATTTTGAAGCAGCATCAGATGTAGTATAATAACGGATCGATGTTCACCAGACTGAAGGATGGAGGAGGAGTGAAACATGAAAGAAGTTTTGAAGAAACTGGAAGGTAAGAGGGTTTCAATTTTGGTGGGAATACCAAGCTATAACAATGCTGAAACCATATCACATGTCGCAAAAACAGCTTCTGAAGGAATTGTGAAGTATTTCAATGGAGATGGTCTGATAGTGAACTCAGATGGAGACTCCAGCGATGGCACACGGGAGGTTTTCATGTCAACGGAAACCGATGTTGAGAAATACAGTTTCGTCTACGAAGGAATTCCCGGAAAGGGAAGCGCTATAAAAGCCATATTTGAAGTTGCTAAGATCGTTGATGCCGATGCTGTTGTTCTTTTGGACGCCGATTTGAGGAGTGTCCAACCCTGGTGGGTAGAAAGACTCGCAAAACCTATCCTGGATGGAAAAGCTTCATACGTTGCTCCTCATTATCTTAGGCATAAATACGATGGGACGATAACGAACAACGTATGTTATCCCCTGACGAGTGCGCTTTATGGCAAAAAGATCCGTCAACCCATAGGAGGAGATTTCGGAATATCGGGTGAGCTGGTTAGTATATACCTTTCAAAACCAGAAAGTGTTTGGAAGAGTGATGTTGCTAGATTCGGTATAGACATATGGATGACGACAATCGCGGTGAACGAATCGAAAAATGGAGTCGTTCAAGCATCCTTGGGAGCAAAGATCCATGATGTTAAAGATCCTGGAAAACACTTGGGCCCCATGTTCGTTCAGGTGGTCAGCACGTTGTTCTCCTTGATGAGCGAATATCAGGATAGATGGATGAGAGTGAAAGAAATGTTAGAAATCGAGGTGTATGGAGAACAACCCTCTCAGAATGTTGAACCCATCGTTGTGGACCTTGAAAATCTCAAAAAGAAAGCGATGGAGGGAGTCAGAAATTATAGAGAATTTCTGAGATCGTACATAGATGAAGAGATTCTCGACGATGTTTTAGATGATGGAATGGTGAATGCTGATGAGTGGGTAAAACTGGTATACGATAGTGCCGCGGCTTTCAGGAAATTTGGAAAGAAGGTCGTTGAAGCGATGATACCTTTGTATTTCTCGAGAGTTGCCGGTTTCGTTGAGGAGACGAAGGATATGGATTCCGAAGAAGCGGAGAATGTCATAGAAAAACAGCTTGAAAGGTTTTTTGATATGAAGGGATATTTAGCTAAAAAATGGCTTGAGTGATTGCCCATTTTCTTCAAATGTTGATGTTCATCAATTTGAAATTTAACACCAGAATCCAGACATTCACGTCTCCTCTATCTAAAATCGTTTCATCTGATCATTACGATTCAAAATTGTAGTTCACCATTACACTGAATGATGGACTTCCAATAGTAATGAACTTGGACTAGAATAGTTAACAGAAAATTCTTGAGTACAACCGAAAGGGATGATTCTCTTGCCCAACCGATCAGAGGATTGGCTCAGACAGGCTCTCAGGGATCTAGAGCATGCAGAAGAATCGAAAAGATCAGGAAAACACGAATGGGCTTGTTTTGCTTCTCATCAAGCAGCGGAAAAGGCTGTGAAAGCGCTTCACCTTTTCTTCGGTCAGGAAGCATGGGGTCACGTAATATCGAGGCTGCTCAGAGATCTTCCAGAGAGTGTGAACGTACAAGATGACCTGATCGAAAAAGCCAAGATCTTGGACAACTTCTACATACCAAGCAGATACCCAAATTCTCATCCAGAGGGAGCTCCTTTCGAGCATTATGGCCCCATCCACAGTGAGGAGGCTATAAAGTATGCCAGTGAGATCGTTGAATTCGTCCGTTCTCAAATGGCCAAATCGAGAAGAAGTGATTAACGCTTTGAAAAAGTGGATAAGTTCTATGGAGAAAAAGAACATCTTGAAGGTGGGATACTTCGGGTCCTACGCGAAGGGAAACTGGGGCGTTGGGAGCGACCTTGACGTTGTCATAATCGTTGAAAGGTGTGATCTACCTTTTGAAAAAAGAGGCACAATGTGGGATTTTTCCGACATACCTGTGCCAGTGGATGTTTTCGTTTACACAGAAAAAGAATGGGAACAAATGAAAGAAACTATCAGAGATGTGAAATGGATGTATATATCTGAGCAAGGACAGTTGGATCGTTAGGAAATTATCTAAAATTTGCATTTTGCTTTCCAAGAAAGCCATTTTCTATTTTCTTGATTTATGAAGGTCTTAACCTCTTTCTTTACTGATTCTTCGACAACCAATGGATTCTGCTCTTGAAGATCGTTTGTAAGATCAAAAAGCATTTCTTTTCCGTTCAACATCATATATTTCCAGCTAAGTGTCCTTACAGAGAAATTTCTGGCACCTTGACGAGTTGGATCGTGTCTAAAACCGTTTTGTTGCCGAAATCCTTCTGAATACACGTAATTCCTTTTTCCTCTTAGGAAGTTAATCCCTATTCCAAAATTAGCTCTTATTCCTAGAACACCAGCCAAAGTGATAGAAAAGTCAACAAGAGATACCAGATCATTCACATGTTCTCGCAATTCTTTTTGTAAATTTCCATCAGTCGTGTATATAGCAAATGGAACGTGTATGATCTCATCATACGGTTTGGGCAGATGATCCACGTTCCCATGCTCCATCAGCTCTTCACCATGATCAGATGTTATGACCACCATAAGATTTTCTCTATCGCTGAGATAGGATGAAATATCATCCAGATTCTTATTTATGTGTTTTATGATTGACTTTCTTAGCTTTTTTAATTGTTTTAAATCAGTATCATTGAGAACTAATTTCTTCTTTTCGTTTTGCAAAATCACAGCTAATTCTCGTTCATGATCATCTAGATATGTCAGATGATCCCATTTCCCATGTATATCCATATAATGAAGCCAAGCAAAGAAAGATTCGTCACCAATTTTTTCAATCCATATCAGAAATTTTTGAGTGATCTCATAGCAGGAAGGGATCGAATTGTTCTGAAGATCAGAGATTGATATCCCTCTGAATCTCTGATCGAAAATATCGAAACCTTTTTCGTATCCCCAAACATCGGAACAGTAGATATTCCCACCATTATGACCGAAAGTTTTATACCCATAGCTTTTCAAGATTTCAACAAAGCTTGGTGATCTCCTTGGTGTGTAAAAAGAGAAGTATACAGAATTGAATATTCCTGGGAAAGCGAAGAGTGTTCTCGTACCGGATATAAGTACATTTTTGAAAATCACAAATGGAAATTTTTTTAACGACGCTTAACAATTCTAATTCATCGAAACGTAAAGTATCAAGAGTTATGAGCAATATGTTCATTCCTGAGAGAAGGTTATTATATTTTACTGTATAATGAATAGTGTTTGGATTGTTTTATGGATACTATGATTTCTTTAATCTGTCTTATCTGTTTGTCCAAAGAATATTTCTCTACAAACTCTCTATACTTTTCCGATTCATATTCACCTGATATTATCATTTCAACTGCTTCATTAATGGTGTTGAAAATATTCTTTTTTGGCCATAGCTCATATGCCCCAAAGAAATTGTGTATAACAGGCTTTATCCCCCTTGCCATCGCTTCCATTATGTTATACGGATGACCTTCATGAACACTTGTCGACAGTAGATAATTTTTATCCTCCCACCATTCATCCATGTCATCTACCCATCCATAGAAAATCACACTGCTTTCTAACCCCATCTCTTTCACCATGTATTTCAAATAAACCTCATACCTTATGTCTTGGAAATCTCCTGCTACATGCAACTTGTAATTTGGATCTATCTCAACTAACTTTTTTATTATCTGAAGCATCATTGGGGGATTCTTCTTGTAGCTTATATGAGCAACCCATGCTATGTTGTACCCAGGCCCCCTTTCTTTGAAAGGAATCTTCTCAATATCTAATCCATTGTGAATTATCACAATTTGAACCTTGTCATTTATATCAGGTATCCTCATCCTCAAAATCCTCTCTATATGTGGTGCTACTAAGACGAGCCTATCCACATTTTTCCAGTTGATCTGCAATGGAAAATTCGTGAACACTTCATAACTGTGAAGCCTTACTATTGTAGGTTTTGATGATATACCCGGATAATTCGTCCCAACTATCGCCACCTCATTCGCCCACTCAAGCCAAACAATATCTGCCCAATCTACCGTTTTGTATACATCTTGATTAGACTTTACAAGGAATTTTCTAACCCAATAGTCATTGGAAAGTCCCTTTATTATGTCATCTATGAAACTGTCCAAGCCATATGCGCATATGAACGCAAGCTTTTTCTGTTTCTTTGCTTGTTCATATCTATTTTTCAGAATATCGAGTTTTTCCTTGAGTTTCTCCTTCACATCGCTGGATGAATGTTGTATGGCTTTTTCCAAGTATTCGATTGCTTTTTCGTAATCGCCTTCGAAGGCAAAAACATCACATGCGATATCCAATATCGCCCAGTTGTTTGAATCTCTTTTAAGATACTCAAGGACATACTCTTTTGCTTTATTCCATTTCTCAAGTTCTCTGAATATCTCTGCAAGATTGAACAGCGCGTCGAGATCGTTTGGGTCCTTCTGCAATATTTTTTTCAAAACATTCACCGCTTTGTTTCGTTTTCCAGTGTTGTAGTAAGACAGCGCCAGCGCAAAGTACTCTTCCTTGCTCTGAAGATCTCTATTTGAAAGTATTTCTATTATTTTTCCATATTCACCATTTTCAAGTAGTCTTCTAAGATCCACTCTTTCACTCCTTTTTGATATGAATGCACCTTAGATTCTTACTCAAAACCTCCAATCCCAAAACCTCGTATCCAAGATTTCTTAACTCTTTTTTCATATAACCTGCTGACCTCAAAATCCTGAACCTTGGATAGAACCAAACAGGATCTTCTCTATCACCCAAATTGGGCACATGGAAGAATATCGCAGCTTCTTTTATACCTTTCAACACGTCTCTCAAATCTGGTATCTCTTCAACACCCTCCACCATGACTATATTCTCAGAATGACCTTTGATCTCAATTTCTAGCTCTTCGAAGACCCATCTATATTCTTTCTCTAACTCCTCTGGAAATATTTTTGTTACCTTCCAATCTAGTCTTGACATTACCTTCAACACATCTTCTGCTTTTACAATGAAAGGTCTTTCCCTATAAATTTTTTCCTCTCTGTCTTTGTATATCCTAAGTGCTTCATCGTCTGGATATGGGTATGAATACAAGAAACCTTTTTCACACTTTCTCCAGCTTCTTACAGGATGGATGATACCAAGAGTGGAGAATTTCTCCGATAGATTCCCAACCCAAACTATTTCATCGTCATCTTTCATGAAAGGTAACTTCGTATTTGGGTAGAGTCCTGTGTAGATGTATTTTCCCAGCTTTAAATCCGCTACTTTCCCATTTTCCTCGCAAGCTTTTATGTGATACTCAAACGCAAGCTTTTTATCAGACTCCTCACACGTTTTTGCCAGGCGATAGTAATAAAATGGGAACATTTGTGGATCAGTTATTTTCTTCAGCAATTCTCTAGTTTTTTCAGGTTTATCCTGAGAAATTGCGGAGACATAAATAGCTATTGGATGGTCCGATATGAGATAGAGTCTCTTGGCCACTTCTTTACCAAGATATTTTGTAAGGTCGAAAATTAATTCCTTATCCTTTGAGAAGTGTTTCATCAATTCTTCATAAACTCCTTCGATATCAGTAGTCAACGCTGTTTTTAAATCTTCAATGATAGGTTTTATGTATCTTGAAAGTTCCGGGGTTTCTTCCATTGCTTTTCTATAGACTGCTAACGCTTCTCTATATCTTCCCGCTTTTAAATTGATATCACCTATCAACGCTAATGCGGTACCTTTAAGATACTTGTCCTCTGTGTTTTTTCTTATTTCATTCAAAAGTGTTATCAACTTCGTATTATCAATGTTTTCTCTTGTTACGTTGTAAAGGAACAGCAAAGACGGCACACCATTTTCTATAACGAATTCATACGCATCTTTTCCGTCTAAAATCACATCAAGAAGGTGATCTTTCTTGTCTATTAGTCTCATGATCATGCATTTTTCAAATATGTCACTCGGCGTCATTTTTTCCAAGACAGATTGTGGAATTGATAAACCAAACTCTAAAGCTTTTTCGAGAACTTCTCTGAATTTGATTTGAATATCATTATCATATGAAAATTCCACAATCCTTTCAAATGTTTCCATTAAGTCTACAAATACCTCTTTTTTTTCGATGCTCTGTACATCAAGCAAGAATGTATTCAATATTCTTTGTATATCCTCACCAGTTTTTTTTGAAATCTCCAGCGATTCTAAGATGTGTTTCGAAGCCTCGATTGGTTTTTCAATTTTCAGATATGCGCGTGCTAATACTCCATGAGCGGAGGCTAAGAATTTCATACTCATTATAGTCCATTCGAATTTTTCAATATTATTTATCGCTTTCTCAAAGGTGGCTAAGAATTTTTCTCCCCAGTTTATTGCTTTTTCCCATTCCATCTTTTTTTCACAAAGGTTCAACATACCGAGATAAGGATCTGGATATTCTGGTGAAGACTTTATAGCGGTTTCAAATAATGTTTGGGCGAATTCTAAAAGCCCTGCGTTCATACAGTCTAGGCCAAATAAAAAGAGAAACTCTAGAGCTATTTTTGGTACTTTCTTTGGCCCTTTAATTTCTTGCATTATTTTCCAAGCAGTTTCATGTTTTCTATAGATATACTCTCCAACAGATTCTGTTTTATACAATTGGACCAGATAATAAATTCTCTCAGCAGGATTGTTAACTCTTTTAAGATGCTTGATTATTAGATTTCTAGTACGATTATACTTCTTTTCCCTTAATGCCCGTGTCCAAATATAACCATAGTGATAGATAGCATAAGGAACTTGAGAAACTTTTGGCTTATAAATTGCCTGGTTATGAACTATGTTTTTATAATAAACCGTCCCATTTCTGAAAATTCTCGGTGTTGAGATGATTTCCATAGATTGTAACTCCCAGTCTAAATAATTTATTGTGGGAAGATAAATGGTATTGACATCTTTAGGAACAGATTCTAAAAACTCTCTTATATTTTTTCTGAAATCCTCAGAGGTTTCTTCATCAGCATCAAGTATGAGTACCCATTCACATGTTGGAAATTTGAGAGAATAATTCCTGGCTTCGGAAAAATCGTCTTTCCATTCATGAAAGAAGAGTTTATCCGTGTATTCCTTGACAATCTCGGGTGTTCGATCTTTAGAACCAGTATCGACTACTATAATTTCATCAACTACATCTTTCACACTTTCTAAAGCGCGTCTTATATTGTGCTCTTCATCTTTTACAATCATTGCTACAGACAAAAGACACTTATTCCTCTTCATATGAACCACTCCTTGGAATTATCTTGCGATTAATTTTTATAATGTGCACATTTGGGTGTCTTTTTAAAGCATCATTTACCAACTGTTCCACAATATCAAAATTAATGTTTTCTGGTTTATCCACAAGGATATAAGCTTTATTCAATTGCCATATAGGAAATTTGGGCGAACCTTCTCCAATTTTCAAAAGTTCTTTCCTGAAACCCCGAGTTGGTTCCAACACGTAGGAAACAGATACATTGAAGAGAGTAGCTATCTTTTCCAGTACATTCTCTTCGAAATCAAGAATCCAATATTTTGCAAACAATTGTTTTTTATATTTCTCTACCGCGCTAGAAAGATTCATGGCAAGTAAGAGCTTTTTAAATTCATTAAAGATAGCTTTTGCTTGTGCAAAGTGAATGTTAGATTTCAGGATTTGTCTAAATAGTCTATCAACTATTTTAAAAGCAATGGGTTTGTTTCCTAGAATATATATGATACTTTTCAAAGCGATTCTTAGGTTTATATCATATGGATTCTCACTGAGACCCTTTTTCACATAATCAAAAGCGAGCTTCACATAGTTATGCCGATGAGTCTTCAGAAACAGATTTATACACATATCCACCAGGACTCTGTAATACACTGTCAAGTTATTGGAAGTAGAAGATCTTCTTAGGTGTTTTTCCATACCAGCCAATGTGGAGAATCTGTAAGAGAGCTCATAAACGTTTTCAAAAATTGCCGGATTCGACGATATATAGTTCTCTATCGCTTTTATAAAATACTCACCGTGATATGGAAAATAATGGCTAGCTATGGAAAACAGCTCTTTCCTAAAATAATGGGTATTACGGTCGGTTCCTACTGCTTTTTCATATTTCAGGATATACTGTCCTCTATGAAGAATAAAGTGAATATAGAAATTAACACCAGCAACAATTAGAAGTATAACCATAATTTCTGGCGGAATTAATGCGAAGTTACCAACTGAACTGATTAAACCTAGAATGTAGAAGAAAAGGATGTAATTTGTTTTATCGAAAAAAGCGAAAGCCAGATTCGTTATTGTAACAATGAGCGAAAGAAACATCCACGGGAATGGTAAGCTTTTATAAAAAGCGATTGCAACAGTAAAAAGCCATAAAGCAAAATACAATATACCTCCTTCAGCCAGGATGTCCATGAACATGGAATGAAATCTATCAATAGCTTTCGTTGGATCAAAAAGGAACGTCTTAAGGCTTCTGTACTTAAGCGTTATACTGTCTATGTTTTCTATACCCACTCCTTTGAGTAAAAATCCTGTGTTCATTTTGAAAATTCTCACCCATTCATTCCATATCAAAAGTCTAGCATCCGCTGTGTGAACTCTTGATATATCATCAACACTTTCTTGAACTTGAGTTTTCGTCTTGTATCGTATTATTCTTTTCACTTTATTCATCACGTAGTTCCTAGCCCTACTTGGAAGCATCGCAAAAATAGCTAGGATCATACCGAAAATAAAGGGATAAATCATATCTATTAGCCCCATCAAAAACATAAAAAGTGATATTATGAAAGCTACGAATAAACTCAATAAGGTTGCATTACCGAAAGAAACTATGAGACCCAAGATCGTTGGAATCATGGTGAATGTACCTTTCAAAACATCACCGGAGGCTATAAGGTATATCTCAAAAGGAATGGTTGCCGAGAGGAAGTTCGATGCATATATAGGATTTCCAAATGTTCCTTCTAACTTAGCAGGATTTAAAGGAATACCAGAGAAAATCCAGGTTTTGAACCCCATTATGTGAAGCCACGAAAGAAACACCATAATCCCAGATGTTCCACCAGCTAGACTTATAATAAAGGATGCTTGATGCAGATTTGTGATATTTAACTTGAAAGATGTCCAAGTAGTTATCAACAACCCAACTACTGTCATTCTGAAGACAATTCCATCACCTCTATGGAAACTACCTAGAAGTCCAAGGATAGGTTTGGGATGCATGAAAATGGTATGAATGATTTCATATACAAAGATGAGTATCATAGCTATTGATAATGTTGTTTTAGGAAAATATGCATTTTTCATCAAAAAGAATGTACTGACCAGGAATAGAAAAGAAGATACGAGAGATTTCGAAACATTTGTATGATAGCGATGAAATTTGAAGAAAATCAATGGAACCAGTACTAACCAACCAATTTGCAACATAATTAAAGGTTCCAGATTGATTATAAAGAAAATCCCTAGGAGAAAAATTATCAAAATTAATTCAAAAATTGATAACTCTGAGAATATTTCAAATCCATACTTCAATTTCCTCACCATATCACCCCAAAAAATAATTGATCAAAAGGGGGCGGTGAATTCCGCCCCCTTTATTCTACATCATCCTTAAAATCATCTCATCAGCTGCAAGACATTCTGTGGTAGAACATTGGCTTGGGCAAGCATCGCCATACTGGATTGCAACAGAATCTGTTGTTTTGTGAACTCCATCATCTCTTTTGCCATATCTGCATCCCTGATTCTGCTTTCTGCTGCTGTCAGGTTTTCTGCCGCAACTCCAAGATTTGCAATTGTGTGTTCAAGTCTGTTCTGGATGGCTCCTAATGCTGCTCTTGCTGTACTCACCCTATGTATCGCTGCATCCACTACCATTATCGCTCTTTCCGCTGTATCTTGGGTTGTGACGTTAAGAGAAGTCGTTGTTATTCCAAGAGCGCCAGCACTCATATCGTCAATCCCTGCTATCATGTTGTGACCTTCGTTCGCCCCTATCTGGAATATGAGTTGGGTGTTGCTTGTATAGACCTCTTCTGCTCTGATAACAGCACTATCCACAACTTCACCAGATGGTAGAGCCCCACCGTAATCATTAATGTGAAGCGTGGTTAGACTAATAACAATTGATGGGTGACCAGTAATTCCACTAAGGTCGATAGTTGCTGCTTGCGCTGTTACGATGGATGTTGCTCCTCCTGCTGTAACAAGCGTGATCTTCACATCTAAGGCTGAATCTGAAGCACCTGAGAATTGCCCGATTTCAACAACGTATGTTCCTTCAACAACTCCTGTATCTGTGAAAGAATTAACACTGAGGTTCATATTTCCACCAGTAACTACCTTCACATCCGCTTCATTTCTAAAGCTCTCAAGCTTTCCATCAAGGAGTTTCTTCGTGTTGAACTCAGTTGTTCTCGCAATCCTGTCTATTTCTTCTCTGAGCTGATCAAGTTCTTTTTGAATTTGCTCTCTGTCAACATCTGTATTCGTATCACTTGCTGCCTGAACTGCAAGCTCCCTCATCCTCTGCAAAATCGAATGAACCTCTGTCAACGCTCCTTCTGCTGTCTGAATCAAAGATATGGCATCCTGTGCATTCTTTACAGCCATGTTGAGCCCTTTGATCTGACCTCTCATCTTTTCGCTGATTGCAAGACCTGCCGCATCATCTCCAGCTCTGTTGATCCTCAAGCCGGATGATAGCCTTTCAAGTGTTTTGCTCATTGAGTAATTGGTTTGGTTTATCTGTCTCCATGCGTTGAGAGCGGAGATGTTATGGTTGATCCTCATACTTCACTCACCTCCCTGTGAGTTTCACCCATCCTTGACCCGGCGCCGGGTTTTCCATGTTATATATCGGAATATCTGGGGAGAATTTTAGAGGGGAAGCCTTACAGGAAGAAAGTAAAAATACTGAAAATAGAAGGTTAATTGAATTCATCCATCGAATATCACGACACTTCTCTCATCAAGCATCTTATTCAGCACATTTTTCATCTTTCTATATTCATCTTCTGTATACACATGGGGCTCGAGCCCAGAAAGTCCTATAGTTTTCTTAATGATCTTGAAAGCATCATCCCTTTTAGGACCCTTATAGACCACCAGTATGTCTATATCACTTCTTACTGTGTAATTGTTTTTAGCATACGATCCAAAGAGAACAACCTTTGAGATTGGTAGCAGTTTTTTAAGCTCCTTAACTCTTTCGCTCAACACTCGAATAACATGATCTCTATCGTACTTTGGATAGAAAATTTTCACAGAACCTAAGGATTTTTTCGCATAATTCAAAAGCCTCCGAGCTTCTGTTTCAGTATATTTCCTCCAGGGGGCACCGGATGGATGCGCGTTGGGGTATCTGGTGGGAATGTACACTTTATCGAGCTCAAGAGCCATGTCGATCAAATCTTCGGGAACATCAAATTTCTTTGATAGTTCCATGAGTAGATCCGCTACAGAGTACCCCCAAGCTTCTGCTCCCAGCTTTATAAAAACAGCCTTGACGGCTTTTTCAGCAGATTGTTGAGATGAGAAACAGGACCAATCATAGAAACCATGTTCAAGATCACTCTCTGCATGTTTGAGGTCGTTCGTAGCTTGATCGAACCAATCTTTGCTCCTTTCCATTCCCATCACCTTAATCTAGAGTTTATCACAGATATGGTGATAGAATTTTCAACAAGGAAAGTGATCCTTCTGAGGTCAGGAGGCACAAATATGCAAAGGGCGATGACCTTATTTTTTCTATTCCTGGCATCTACCCTGCTTTCCGACCCCATATATCTTCTCACGTTGAAGGACGATTCCTTCGAGATACTTTTTGGAAAAGGCACGTTGGGTTTCCAATACAATAAAATATTGTCTTTCCCTACAGTTCCTCTGGAACTCTTTCTTCCAAAAGACTGCGACAAAGAGCTCATGAAAACTGTGGCCGAGGTTGAATCATCCCTTAAAATCCACGCACTCTCTAAAGCCGGGGCGATGGGTCTCTTTCAATTGATGCCGGAAACAGCGAAAGATCTGGGTGTGAGCAACCCTTACAATCCCTGGGAAGCATCTAGAGGTGCTTGGAGATATATCGAAAGGTTGAAGGAAGAATTCGGAAGTGTTGAAAAGGCTTTGCTTGCGTATCACGATGGTCCTGGGAATGTGAGAGAGGGTAAGATATCGAGTGCTGGAAGAGAATACGTGAAGAAAGTCCTGGAAAAAGTTGGGAGGGTAAAGGATAGCAGGGTAAAAGATACCATCGCCTTATCACCTGGTATCGTCTATGAAAATGGTTTCATAAAGCCTTACATTTCGATAACATCATCGATTTTGGGATTTCTCGATTGGAGTATCTTCATTTCCGAAAACCCATGTGGAAGATTGGATCTCAGGATGGCTCATTACTTTTCCTTGATCTTTCGAATGAATGAGAGGAGTCTAAAAGTAGGAGCATCTTTTGTGAGCAGAAGAAACAATCTGGAGTTTCTGATAGGGAAAGAGTTCCTATCGGCTTCTATGCTCCTTGATCTTGGAAAGTTTGACCTTCGATTTTCCTTTTTACCTTCTGAACTGGTTATTAACGTTGTGATAAAATAACTTTGAGCCGGAGGGGTGGGCCTTGAACATATTGGAGATCCTGAGGAACTTTTTCTCAAATCTGCTTGAAAAATGGAAAGGTCTTGAAAAATCCAAAAAGATCTTGATAGGGGGAACTTTAGGAGCGGTCCTTGTAACCGCAATAGTTCTCATCGCGGTGAGTGTCACGCCGACTTACAGACTCCTTCTCAGTGGAGTGAGTGAGGAAGAAGCTGGATACATAGTTCAAAAACTAGAGGAGATGAACATACCTTACAAAGTCGAAGCAGGTGGAAGGATATT
>Ga0190314_1000471_pt1 | contig 13795 bp, 18 predicted proteins | sample 4870071112_MG_FD_165055 | JGI IMG/M metagenome (GOLD analysis project Ga0190314, IMG submission 165055) | Hydrothermal vent sediment bacterial communities from Southern Trench, Guaymas Basin, Mexico - 4870-07-11-12_MG | ecosystem: Environmental > Aquatic > Marine > Hydrothermal vents > Sediment ...
GTTGCGTTATCCTAGATTCCACAATATAATGCCATAGCAGGTTAACGCAGCTACTCCTACAGCTACAGCGCTGTATTCTATCGGGACCGAGACCATGGCTATGCCCTAAGTATAGACAGTATGTTCTCGAAGCCGTCCAAGAGCATATCCTCCATGAGCTCGGCAACCTGTGACGCTCCCTCAATACCGGTAGCCTTTAACGCCTCTACAATTATGAATGATATTGGAATTACAGCTAGTACTTCAACGGCTGATTCGAAATTCCTCAGAGCCACAGACCTGCCAATGCTTCCGCCTATAGACCAGTTTAACAGTCCTCTAGCAACTAACACGAAGAACCCCATTAATCCTACTCCAAAGGCCAGTGCGAACAGGGTCTCTACAATTGCCTGTACTGGATCAAATATGGCCTTTAGAATATTTACATACTGCTCCTCAGGTACTGCGTGGGCAACCTCTAAGGCAAGAACGGCTAATAGGTTTATATAGTAAGCGAAGACCCTTCGCCTCAAGCCTCCCTACAGCTACTTTTAAATGCCTTAAAAGCGCGAAAGCCCATTCTAAACGTCTCCTATAACTACACCTTCCTACAACTATCGACCGTAATACAGTGGTAATACGACGGTGATATTATGGAGCGGTGGGCGTTGATAGTAGCGATAGTAGCTATACTAGCTCTAGCTATCCTTATGCTCTTAAGGGGAAGGAATAGTGTTAAATTATATATCTTAAGGTGTGTAATTTAAGCTTAACATGTATCGATCGACCTATTCTATAACTCCTACGTATGTATTAAAGCAACTTTAATATCCTCTAAGAGGCTCCTCTACGGAGCTTATGGTGATGTCCCTTGGAGAAGTATAGAGGCTTAAGCCCTTCAGAGTTCTTCTATAGAAATAGGGAGATAGCTGGGTTCTCGAATCCGACTAGAGCGCTTTATCAGACAGTTAGAGAGCTCGTAGAGAATTCGCTAGATGCTACAGAAATGCACGGAATATTGCCGGAGATAAAAGTGATAGTGAAGTTAGATAAGGAGGATCAGGAGAAGGTAACCGTAAGGGTGGAAGACAACGGCATAGGCATACCTCCCAGCGAGATCCCGAACGCGTTTGCCCGTGTATTTTACGGTTCAAAGTATGTCCTTCGTCAGGCACGAGGAGTCTTCGGTCTGGGAGTTAAGATGGCAGTCCTATACGCTCAGATTACGACCGCTAGACCCATATACGTTAAAAGCTCGACACGAAGGAGTAAATTTGAATATGAGTACAAGCTATTAATAGACATCGAAAAGAACCTCCCTATTATCACTGAACTAAAAGTTAGGAGGCTCGTTGAAAATTGGCATGGGACAATCGTTGAGCTAACGCTTAACGGCAATTGGTATATGGCTAAGTCTAGGATAGAGGAGTACATTAGGAGAACCGCACTAATAGCCCCTTACGCTAAGATAACGCTGGAGGGGCCCGATATCAACTTGAAGCTGGAGAGAGCATCGGACAAGCTACCTGAGCCGCCCCAGGTAGGTAAGCACCACCCATGCGGAGTTGACGTCGAGCTGCTTAGAAGCCTGATTAGGAAGTTCGGAAGATCTAAGACACTAGCTGAGTTTTTAATGAGCAACTTCGACGGCGTAGGTCAAATAACCGCTCGAAAGTTCTGCGTGTGGGCGGGCTTCGACCCTAATATGAAGCTTAAAGAGCTAGGCCTCAGAGACTTAGAGAGGCTTGCAAGCAGGATGAGGGAGTTCCCAAAGTGGAGACGCCCTAAGCCCATAACTCTATCACCTCTTGGAGAAGAGCTATTGAAGCGAGGCGTGGAGAACGTGCTAAAGCCCGAGTTCGTAGCCGTAGTCTCTAGGCCTCCAGCATCGTACGGTGGACACCCCTTCATTGTTGAGGTAGCCTTAGCGTACGGGGGAGAAGTGCCAGAGTCCAATAGTCCACTGCTCCTAAGGTTCGCGAATAGGATACCGCTACTCTATGACGAGGGAGTAGACGTCTCTAGAAAGGTTATAGCCTCCATCGATTGGAGCATTTACAAGGTTAAATTCCCGGCTAAACTAGCCATAGTTACGCACATATGCTCTACAAAGATCCCATTCAAGGGCGTCGGTAAGGAGGCAATAGCAGACGTTCCGGAGGTTGAGAGAGAGCTAACGATTGCTATAAGGGATGTTGCGAGGAAGCTAAGATCCTACCTTTCAAAGATAGAGAGGCTGTACGAGGTTAAACGCAAAGAAGTAACAGTTAAAAAGTACCTTAACGAGGTAGTAAGGGCTTTAAGCTATGTTAGTGGACATGAGGAGAAGGTTCTTAAGAGGAAGCTCCTAGCCTTGCTAAGGCGCGAGTTATCGCGTAGGGGGCGGGAGGTGAATGTCAGCGAGGAGTATAGGGAGGAAGCCTGTAGTTAACGAGGAAGAAGTGCTTAAAATACTGGAGGACTTCGGGCGTAAGATAGCTCAACAGATAATCGAAGGCCGTAGCCCTAAGATAGAGATACCGGTCAGGACATTGTCAAACACGATATGGGATAAGGAGGCTAAGATTTTGAGACTAGGACCTAGAAAAGCCGTAAGAGAGTTCTTCGATATGGGCGAAGCCAAGAAATTCATGCAAACTGTCCTTATGCTATCCTTAATAGTTAAAGCCAGACGCGAAGGAGATTACCCTACAATAAGGGATCTTTACTATACAGGTAAACACACGATAACGTACATAGATGAATTCGGGAGAAGACGTAGAGAGGAGACATGGGATGACCAGCGAGAATCTAATTCCGTCATCCAGGATATAGAAGTAGCCACCGGTCTGCTAAGGGAGCATATGGGAATAATGCACGATGCTAAAGGTAAAATTGTAGGAAACGTAATCGTTAGGTCTAAGGGCTACGAAATCGACCTATCTCGCCTAGGTAGTGGAGCCTACGCAGTACCTCCAAACGTTGATAAGCTAGAGATACTCAGGGTAGACGCCGACTACGTACTTGTTGTTGAAAAGGATGCTATCTTCGAACGGTTAAACGAGGAGGAGTTCTGGAGAAAACATAACTGCGTGCTTATAACCGGTAAGGGCCAGCCCGATAGAGCTACTAGGAGGATGGTACGCCGTCTCTGGGAGGAGTTCGGGCTACCAGTATACGTCCTAACAGACGCCGATCCCTATGGCTTTTACATCTATAGCGTCTATAGGAGTGGATCCATATCATTAAGCTACGAAAGCGAGCTTCTAGCTACTCCAGAGGCTAGGTTCCTAGGGCTTACGGTTACTGATATAGAGGAGTACAAGATCCCAAGAAATTACATAATTAAGGCTACCGATAGAGATTTAAAGAGAGCTAAGGAGCTCGTGAACTATCCGTGGTTTAGGGAATCTAAGGAGTGGATGCGCCAGCTAAAGCTGTTTCTTAAGAAAAAGGAGAAGGTAGAAATTGAGGCCTTAAGCGGTCATGGCTTTAAATTCCTCACGCAGGTATACATTCCTGAGAAAATTAAGCAGCGTAAATGGATAATATAGCCTATACCTCCCCAAGTAATCTTCTGGTCTTCTCGATTTCTACATGCCTTTTTAGTCCAGGAACCATGTACAGCTCTTTAACCCATTTACGCCTAAGGTAAGCGTATTTCTCTCTAGGTACAGAAATATTAATTATCTCAATTATCTTAGCTGTCTTACCAGGTTTATACCCTAGCACTCTACCTATTCTTTGTATCATTTGCCTCCCTTCCCCCGTTCCCTCGTAAATTATAGCCATGTCAGCGTCAGGTACCGTTATTCCCTCATCTAGAACCGTTGTTGTCACTACGATCTTATAATAGCCCTGAGAGAATAGCCTAAAGGCTAGATCTCTTTTAGCGCTAGGAGTTTTACCGGTAATTAGCGTCGCTTTAAATCCCTTCCTTATGAGGAACTCGTATACCTTTTGCGCTGTACTAAGCCTCTGAGTAAAAACTATCGCTCGCGACCACTCGTACTGCTTAAGCACACTCACCAACGCCTCAAGCTTCTCATCTTCGTTTTCTACAAATATGCTCTCAAACACTTCTATAGGCGCAACTATCCTAAGTGCTAGTAGGCCCTCGTAGCCTAAGCTGTAAATCAGATCCCCACATAGCTCGTAAAGGAGCTTCTCGTTTCCATCCCTCCTCCGTGGTGTAGCCGAGAGAGCCATCCTGTATAACGCGTCTATCTTAATCGCTACGTCCTTAAACGTCGTAGCGGGAACGTGATGAGCCTCGTCGAATATAGCTAGCTCAAACTTGCCTATTAGCTCATCACAGTATTTAACGGCGCTATTGTAGATAGCTATTGTAATCATCGAGAGTTTCTTTACACCACCTCCTAGAATGCCAATATCGCTAATACCTAAGTATTTTTTAAGATAAATCCGCCACGTCTCAACTAATTCTCTAGTAGTAACGAAGATTATTGACGGTACTTTTAAGTCTGCTATAGCCTTGAGCGCTATAAAGGACTTACCCCCCCTAGTGAATATAGCGATAGTCCCCCTCTTTTTCCTAGCCCAAGCCATGTAAGCCTCCTCCTGATGAGGAAGTAGCTCAAACTTCTGCTCTATACTTAATTTATGTGCTTGTCTTGGAGTTATATCAACCTTTACTAAGAAACCGAGATCGGTTAACAATGCCTTAACCTTATCCAGCAGGCCCACCGATGTGTATATTTTCACCTGGTTACTAAGCTTAAATACCTTGTAAACGCGAAACTTTCTCTCAATAATCTCGGATCCTTCGTATTCTCCTTCAGGGCTTATTATCGCACGTTCAATGAAGTAAGTCAACGTTAACGCGTCCTTTATTTTCCTAAGAACCTCTCCGTCATAAGTACTTAGTAAAATTTCAAGCATGCCATTCTCTCGAGATAATCTAGCAACCAACGGTTTTTCGAAAATTAATTCTAGTCCCAGCCTTTTAAGCCTCTCCTTAGCGGAGTTGAGCCCCACGATACTCCTTAACTTATACCCCTCTTCTACAGGCTCTATAAGGTCAGAAAGAACTCTTATCACATCGTTCCTTAATTCTGGGGCCGCGTATATTCTAAAACCCCCATCAATTATTACCTTCGACCTAAGCTTCCAAACTGCACTACCATCGATCTGTGCATACTTGCTTAGATCTTTAAGGACTCTTTTTAACTCGCTAGCATTAAGTGAAAGGACTTTTTTAGGATCTACTATCCAGCTTCTACTCTCTGGATCGTAGCGCCCGATAGTTCTAACTAGGGCGAGATACCTCTTAAATTCCCCCTCCTTTAAGAAGCGGCTACGCTTAATACAAAGAGACTCCGTCAAGACGCATCAGCCGGCAACCTCTCTTCACTATTCCGCTTTCACCTCCTTCATCACTGCACCCTTATAAGGGCTATGGAGCTAAAAAGCCTAGCGACCTAACGAAAACGGGTGTAAGGATGAAGATCCTATGGGCTCCCTGGAGAATGAAATACGTTAAGGAAGCGGGTAAGCGACGCAACTGCTTTATATGCGAGGCTGCAAAGTTAGAAAACTATGAAGAAAAATACGTATTATTTAAAGGTAAAAAGACAATCTTACTAATGAACCTCTACCCGTATAATACCGGACATCTCCTAGCAGCACCGCTAAAGCACGTCCCTTCAATAGAGGACCTCTCAGACGATGAGCTAGCAGCTCTATTCAAACTAGTATCCTCCGCGATTAAGATCTTGAGAAAGGCGTTTAACCCTGACGGATTTAATGTCGGCGTAAACCTAGGACGTGCCGCTGGTGCAGGGCTTGAGGAGCACGTTCACGTCCATATAGTGCCTAGGTGGGTAGGCGATACTAACTTCATGCCTGTAGTAGCTGAGACGAAAGTCCTCCCCGAGGCTCTACCCGATACGTATAGGAGACTTAGGAGGTACTCTAACCTCCTTAGAGAATGATTTATAAGACATAGAGCTGTCTGCGCGAGGTTGGGGGTTAATAAATGAGCGGAAGGTCCTCACGCGCTGCTAGAGACAAGTGGATGATGAAAAAGTGGTTTACCGTGCTAGCGTCTAGCGCATTCGGCTTTGCAGAGCTAGGAGTAGTTCCGGCCAATGACGAGAAAAGCATGATTGGCAGGACGATAGAGGTTAGCTTTTACGATATAACAAAAGATATCTCCCAGCTACCTATTAAGCTAAAATTCCAAGTTGTTAAGGTAGATGGCGATGTCGCCTATACGCAGTTTAAAGGCTTCGAGCTAACGAACGATTACATTAGGAGCCTAGTTAGGCGTGGAACCTCACGCATCGACGCCATAAGAGATGTAGTAACTAAGGACGGCGTACGGCTCAGGGTAATGGCGATGGCCGTTACCCAAAACCGTGTAAAGACTTCTCAAAAGAGAGCTATTAGGAAGATAATGTTCGAGATAATAGACGAGAAAGCTAAGGAGCTAACCTTTGACGAGTTCATACAAGAAGCTGTACTCGGTAGGATCGCAGCTGAAATAGAGGCGAGGGCTAGGAAGATCTACCCCCTCAAAAAGGCTGAGGTAAGGAAGATCAAGGTACTAACGCCCACCTTCGAAATACCGCTTAAAACTCCCCCAGCCCCTGCTCAGGCCCAGTAGTCCTGAACCCGCTACTCGCCAGCTTACTTAAGAGAAGCCTCACTGTGAGATTAAGGGCTCGGCTGGGATCTCCTCTTCCATTGAAGCCCGCTGCCTGGTCGTGGCCGCCTCCCTTACCGGGTATGTACCTAGCCAGTTCGGACATAAACTCCCCTAGCCTAACTCCAGTTTTCTTAACGAAGTTAGGCGAAGCCCTAGCGCATATCCTTACCTCTCCTCGTTTACCACCTGCCACTACAGCAACGTCTGCTCCTAGTGAGAGAAGGGCCCTAGCTACCGCAGCTTCGTGAGCACTAACCTGACTAGCTGCTATTAGAAATGTGGAGAACCTAACGATAATAGCTCTTTGCGCCCCTTTTAGCTTAGCGATTTTCTCAGAAAGGGGCTGCTCTTCGCTTAGCAATCTAAGGGCTTTATCATAGGCTCCTCCCAACTCTATAAGAGATGCAGTAACCTTTAGCGCACGTGGAGTGGCGCGCGCAAACCGCCTGGAATCGTACAATATGCCGCAGAGAGCTAGCGTTGAAAGCTTAGCGTTAGGTCTCAAGCCGCCGTTTATCATTAGGTCAGCAATTATGACCGAAGTCGCTATCTCCTGCTCTACTATAGCAAGTCTTGCTCTCTCTATCAAATCCCCCCCGCTTACGTGATGGTCGATTATCGCGACGGCGCTTCTCTCTACTAGATCTTTAGCAGGGCCTAAAAGTTCACTGCAGGAAGTATCCACAATTATGACCACATCGTAGGTGATACTTAACTTATCTACGGGCTTGGGAAGCATAAGCTCTCGCATTATCTTCTTTGAGACAGCGCTAGGCCCTTCAGGGAGGAATACGTCTACGTGGTTGGCGCCTACTAACTTAGCCGTATGCGCGATTAAGTATGCAGATGCTAGGGCATCTGGGTCAGCGTTAACATGCGTAGTCACTAATACGCTTGAACCCCTAGCTAGCTCAGCTATTTTATCAAGCAAGCTTCACACCTCTTTAAGGCCAAGCGCCCTTAACTTACGTTTGATTAACTCCATCCCTTCGTCTATAGCTTTGTTAATTATCTTGTTAAGCTCGCTACCTTGAACAGGAAGCCTCGTAATAGCACGCACCTCAACTTCAACCTCGTACGGCCAGTCGTCGCTTATAAAAACGGAAACAATGATGTCCCCGGCGCTAACCCCTAGCACTCTGGTTATTCTCCCTTCAATATACTTAGCCAGCTCTAAGATAATCCTCTCCCTATCCTCCTTAGAAAGCCGCTTAACCCGCAGACCCTCCCCCACCAAGGCGCCTAGTCAGCCTCCGCTCTAGGTCTTCAAGCTGCTTCTTTAATAGCGATTCCTGCTTGCTTAAGGCCTGTAGCCTAAGCTCAAGGCTCTCCTTAGCTTCGTTAAGCTCCTTAACCACCTCATCGACGCTCTTGCTAACTATTATCGACCCTACCACTTTATATACGCGGTCCCCGCTTTTAAGGCCTTGAAGCTCCCTTAAAGCTCCCTCTATCTCCGAGAGCCTAACTTGGACCTGTTGCTTCGTTAAAAGGACTACCCTAAGTCTTTCAGCAACGTCCTGATATCTCTTCAGGTCAGCACGTGTAGCAGGCGATACTTCCATACCCCTGCACCTCACTAGAGCATCTAGACGTATATTGATTAAAGTAGCGCGCCGAGTTCCAAGACCGGCCTCATAATCCTCATGTAGCTATTGGCCGCCGCCCTTAGGCTTGAAACATCAGAGGCGGTTATCCTAAGAATCAGCTCTGAACGGCTCAAGGTTGCTTCCGCTCTACTTCGTTCCGAAGGTTGTGTTTTGAGTTCAGGGCGTATAGCCCAGTACACGTGCTTTAGGTCCTTAATCCCCCTTACGATCAGTACCAGTTCTAGTGACGACCTCCTCATATCGTAATCGCCTGTACACCACGTTCCCTACAGTGAGCCTAGGACCTATAGGCTTTAAATCAGAGGTATTTATGAAACGCAGGACAAACGCCTTGCCCCCTCGCCTTTCTACTAGCAGCGCACCGCCGTAGTGAGCTTGAATCGAACTTAGCTCTTCTAAGGGCAGCTCTATGCAGTTCAAGCATAGCACACTAGCTAGCTCTTGAGATAACTGCACGACCTCGTCGTCCAGGTTCCCTGGCACTACGACTAAGCCGCGCGGCCTTGTGGCCTTTACTCCATGCTCCCTAGCCAATTTAACGCCTAAGATCCTCAGTATTAAAGGGTAAAAGGACACCTCCTCCTCGCTAGTATCTAAGAAGATTATCCTACCGGGATTCCCCATAAGGCCTCTACACACTATAACTACTCTCTTAGCTCCTAATCCCTTAGCGAGAGAAAAGAGCTCCTCGATGCTTAGCTTGCCTCTATTGAGCTTAATCGCACCGGGGATTACTCTCGCGAGCTCTTTAACGAGAGACCTGACACGCGCGTTTACATGACGAGAAGATGTGACTATCAGCCTTGGAGGCATTTCTAACGCTTTAGCCCTAGTTTCTTCAGCTCCTCAGGAGCGAACGTCTTCCCCATTTCGGTCCTCGGGGTCCACGCGCCTCCTGCGAACGTATAGCCGCACTTCCTACAAGTCCATATCCCTATACTAACCCTCTTAACGGTACCAACCGTGTAGCAGCGAGGGCATCGGTGCGGCCCTCTCATCTTCGCTTCTATGATCGCTACCCTGCGTCGAAGCGTAGCACCGTACCTAGCTCCAAATCTCCCAGCACTTCCAACTACTTTCGTCCTCCCCACGCCAACCCCCTTCTCCCTTAGCCTCCCATATATTAAACATTCGCGCCATTTTTCGGCGGTAAACGCGCTCTAAGCTTATGCGCAGCTTCTCTAGCCATTTCCATCGCCTGCAGTATCTCATCGTAGCTGAAGCTCCCCGCACCACCCTTCTGTATACAGCAGATTTCCCCCTCCTCGTTGAAGGCGAAGGTTATTCGCGCATCCATGACTAGCTCCTCCTCATAGGTCGGGTCGAGAAGTAACTTATTACCTATCTTCGCAACGGTTACGAACACGGGTACGCTTTTTAAGGGTAATGGTACTACATTATCAGTTATCTTAAGCTCTCCGTCCTCGACTTTAGCCTCCCTTAACTTAGACGTTAGTAATGCCGCCGTTGCCGCAAGTCCAGCAGCGTCAAATAGGTTCCCGTCGTGGTCCAGCGTATAGATGTCGACGAATACGGTCCAAACCTTCTCCCCAGGAACTAGTACTAACTTCTCTAAGTCTAGCATAGGTGCGCTGCGAATTCCTCGATCGATCACGCGGGCCAGCTCTACATCGTCCTCGCCAGGGGGGCCGGCCTCAAATGTAGGAGATGCGACTGGAATAAGTTCGGCGTTCACTATTAGGACTCCCTTATTGGGAGTGTCGGGAAACGGCTTCCCCACCGAGATCTTAACGCCAGCTATTACCTTTGTCCCTCCTAGATGAACTAGGGCTGACCCCTCAGCCTTACCCACTAAGTTTACTTTTATGTCAATATCTCTATACTCATCTAGCCGTCTACCATCTAGTCTTTCGTTACGCTTCAGCAAGGAGAGAAGAGTGTCCTTCTTTAATGCGGAAATAACCTCGTGAGCCCTAGCGCTCAACCTCACCCACCTCTTTAGCTATCCTTTCGTATTTCTCCTTAAGTGTCCTCTTCTGAGCCTCATATAGCGTGAGGATACCCTTACGCGCTAACTCAAGCGCTTGTCGAAACTCATCCGGCGTAAAGCGCCCATCAGCTTGAAGCAAAGTTATCTCGCCAAGCCTCGGCATCATTGCTACGGGCATATCGCCCTCACCTAGCTCGTCTTCCACCCCATTTATGTCGAGAGCTAGCTTTCCGTCGATCTTGCCAACAGCAATCGCCGCTACTAGGTCACGCATAGGTATACCGGCATCCGCTAGCGCAACTGACGCAGCGGTAATAGACGCTGTACGAGTACCTCCGTCTGCCTCGATCACCTCTATGAATACGTCAATCGCCGTTCTTGGAAACTCTTCTACGAATATAGCGGGCTCCAAAGCTTCCCTTATAACCTTTGAAAGCTCTATCTCCCGCCTCGTAGGTGCTGGACTCTTCCTCTCAGCGACGGAGAATGGGAGCATTGAATACCTACACCTCAGGAGGACTCTATCCGAGAGGGCCTGGTGCCTGGGGTGAACCTCCCTAGGTCCATACACAGCTACGAGGATCTTATTATTTCCCAACTCGATGTAAGCTGAGCCATCGGCGTTCTTTAGTACGCCTGCTTCTATCTTAAAGGGCCTTAGTTCATCTAGCCTTCTTCCATCAACCCTTCGCCCTTCCTCGTCAAGCAGCCTAACAGTTTCTCCCTTAACGCCCATCTTACCTACCTCTCCTCCTTCTCTAAAAGCGACTTAATATAGTCCTTAACTCTGTCGGTAAGCCCTAGGGTATGGGCTTCGAGCTCTATTTTCTTAATAGCTAGTGCGGCTATAGCTTCCCAATCCTTATCCTTTCCAAGTATTAGTATCCTGCCATTTTTACCTATCACTAGGTCAACATCTAGCAACTCCTTTATCATCTTAACCATCGAACCCTTCTTGCCGATGACTCTTGGTACCTTAGAGGGTGTTATTTCGACTAACGTACCTCGAGTCACCTTACCAAGTTTTGATTCCTTAATGGTTAGGAGAGGGTCTCTAGCGTAGTCAAACGCTATGACTTTAGCTATTATTACGTCCCCTATATCCAACACTTTAGCTAAACTAGCTTTTGAAGTTACTATAGGCCTCGAGAAAACTTCTGAGACCTGAAGAACGGCCGGGTAAGGGGAGTTTATATCAACTACCCAGTTGGCAAGACCTACATCTATTATCTTTCCGATAACAATATCACCTACACTAGGTATGTATTTACCCTTAAGTGGTATTACCCTCACCTTTCCTTCCTCGCTTATAACCTCGGCGACGCCTAATACCTTAGAGTAGTACTTCCTCCCCACTGAGTACACGTGGCCACCGACTTCGTACTTCCCTTCTGCTATCAGTTCCCCGGGGACTACTATCTGCCTATGAGTAACGTACATCGGCAAGGTATCACTCCCTCCTTATCACCCTAACCTCGCCCTGCCCCTTAGTCAGCGAAATTACCTTATTGACTAAGGCCTCCTGCATGCCAGCGGGTATTTCAAGTTCCATACTAAGAGAGCCGTCGGTGAGGTAATTTACCCTAATTACTTTGCCCATCTTAGCCAGTTCTCCGTATGCTCTACCAGAGAACTGAGAGGGTATACGGACAGCTACTAAGGCCTTAGCTATCTTGAGGGGGAGGTAAGGCCGTAGCGCTTTAATAACGTCGTTGATCTGGTCCTCGACCGGCTTTAGGGGGTCGACACCGATGCCAGCCTCCTTCATGGCCAGCTCTATTCGCGTTGGAGGTATAGGTAGACCGGTCCTAGCGTCTACCGCGTGCTTAGATAAGAATTCAATTATCTGTCTACGTTTAGCCTCTATTAGCTCACGCCTCTGCTCAGCAGTTAGCTGTATTTCACCCTCAAGGATTATGCGCTTAGCTACCTCGTAGACATCGTCGGTTCCGAATACCCTTCTAAGCTCCGAACTTGAAGCCTTTAGACCCTGTCTCACGTCGTAGTATATAAATTCTCCTTCCACCACTTCTTTGATATCTATTTTCTCCCCACTCTTTAATTTCCACGCCTTATCAATATTTACTATAACCTCAAACTTTTTACCATGCTTAAATAGCCTAGCCGTGCCTAACCTTCTCTTACGGCTCAAGTCCCCTCCCCCTAAAGGGTACTGGCCTTGAACTTGTTCACATAGCCCTCTATTTCCTCGCGAGAGAGGATTCTGAACGACTGGTCCTCAAGCTTAACGATGGCCATTTCTACGTTCTCGCTTTTAAGCGCGCCCTCCATTACTAGGCTTAGGGACTTTAGCGCTAAGCCTATAGCCTGCTCTAAGCTCATACCGTCGCGGTACGTCTTCTCTAAGAACTCTAAGACTCTTTGAGCGCCCGAGCCTATGGCGTAGGCCTTACATACAATGTAGCTACCTCCCGGGTCGGTGTGTATTAGGTGTACTCCCTTCCTGTCAACACCCGCAAAGAGGAACGCTACGCCGAAAGGCCTCACTCCTCCGTGCTGAGTATATATCTGCTTTATATCGCATATCTTTTTAGCTAGGAGCTCTACGGGTATCCTCTCTCCATAGATAAGCCTGTGTATCTGCGCCTCTATCCTAGCCCTGTCTATGAGAACTCTAGCGTCTCCAAAGAGCCCCGCGAAAGCTAACCCTACGTGCTCATCTATCTTCTTAATCTTCTCAGTACCCTCAACTAGCGGCGACGCCCTCCTTTTCTCAACCGCAAGCACCACGCCATCCCTAGCCTTTATCCCGAGAGTCGTCAGTCCCTTCTTTACAGCCTCAAATGCGTACTCTACCTGGAATAGCCTCCCGTCAGGGCTGAATATCGTTATAGCCCTATCATAACCCATTCCAGGCGGCGTAAACACACTACTCACCTACCCGCCTTAAGGCTGTAGAACTAGGGAATAAAACTTGTGCTATTTATCTAGTACTTACGGCGATAGCCCTCGCCTTTCTTTCGGTACCAGTTACCTTCACCACCCTAAGGGGCGCATTAGAGCTTAGAGCCATCGAAGCCCTCACTAAGTCTACACCGTCCGCCAGTACCTTTACTATAGCTAAACCCTTACTTGGGTATGCCTCGATTAGCTTAGGAAGCACCTTAGACAACCCTACTATGCCAAAGTACTTCAGTACGATACTTTTAATGATGTCAGCTGCACTAGCTGGCTCAACGTCCTTAACCTCTAAGACCAGGTACCTATATCGTTCCCTCAAACTCTACCACCGCTCTAGTCGCCTTATTGCGTATCCGCTCGGATCAAGTTCCCTTAACCGCCCTTCGTCTAGTAGTAGAACTCCCCTTACAGGAATTAATCCTCTAAGCTTAAGCCTATTTAACGTGAGGATCTCCTCAGGAACTTCGGACAGCGCTCTTAAAGCCTCCTCCTGAGGCATGCCAAAGATCTTTGCAAGAGCAATCATCGAGTGAAGCTGCACTAGCTGTCTCACGCTTCTAGCTCCTGAAGTCAACATTATCCTAATTCCTTTCTTAACCATCCTACCAATGACCCTTTGATAAAGCCTTATCAGCTTAGCAGCCTCTAAGGGATCATCGGTCTCTTTAAGGGGCAGTATAATAA
>Ga0190314_1000478_pt1 | contig 13596 bp, 16 predicted proteins | sample 4870071112_MG_FD_165055 | JGI IMG/M metagenome (GOLD analysis project Ga0190314, IMG submission 165055) | Hydrothermal vent sediment bacterial communities from Southern Trench, Guaymas Basin, Mexico - 4870-07-11-12_MG | ecosystem: Environmental > Aquatic > Marine > Hydrothermal vents > Sediment ...
CTATAGAGGACCTTAAAAGACGTGCTCTTGGATCCATAGAATCCTTAAACATGAAAATCTTATCAAGAAACGCCATGGCCATCTCCAAGTCCCCTTCTCTGTACTTCTCAAGTGCTCTGCCAAGATAATCTTCCATAATCAGATTCCTAACTTGCAGATTTAAGAATGTTTCTAATCTTGGTTTTTATGGATTTCATGTCGTTTACATCCAAGTTCAATACTTTGGTGTCAGCTATCGTACCCAAACACTCCTGAAGCTTAGCCTTAAGCTTCTTTTTATCTTGTATTGCAAAATGCCTTCTTTCGGACACCAAGGCAGTTATAACCTTCTTCCTCTTATGTTGAAATAAGAGCTTTGCTACAAATAGCAGTTCTCTGTCCACCTTGATTCTCTTAGGCACTATCTTAACAACGGCTGAATCCACTTTTGGTATAGGTTTGAAGTTTCTCCTTGGAACGTAAAAGACTATCTCAGCATCCGCTAGATACCTCACCAAGAAGCTAAGTCTGGAGTAGTGCTTATCGCCTGGTTTGGCAACCATTCTCTCAGCAAACTCCTTTTGGAACATAAGTACAGAAGGCTTTCCAAAGAGAATAATCCTCTCAACAATTGGAGAGGAGATTTTATATGGTAGGTTTGATACGATTTTCGTTATGTGTCTAGGAAAATCGTACTTCAATGCATCTCCACATACAACCTCTAACTTCCCATCTTTTATCTCCTTACTAAACTTTGACTTAAGATAAGAGCATAAGCTCCTATCAAGCTCTATGGCATAAACCTTCTTAGCAACCTTCAGTAAGGCCTCTGTTAGAAAGCCCTTCCCAGGACCTATCTCTAGTATAACATCTTTCCCTGTAAGAGAAGCAGCTTTCAATATTCTATCCCTAACACTTTCCGAGACTAGAAAGTGTTGGCTGAGCTTTACCATAGTAGCACACTCATTACAAATGCTGAGAACACTGGTATTAATATGTTATCGTCAATTGTTCTAGCGTAAGACTCCAAGAAAGTTCCAACCAAAGCTCCAACGAATGCAATTTTCATTGGAACAAATAAACTTGCTCCAAGCCATCCCGCAACAAAACACATAATTGAACCCTCTAAGGATTTCCCATGCCTTAGAACTCTCCTATTCTCTATTAGAACACTTAAAGCTGCAAATCCATCCCCAAAGGCAAGTATCATTATTCCAGCATATGCAGGATTGGGAAACTTTACACCATTTGAGAAGAATAATAAGGTTATTACAACTCCTAGCCATAAGAATAATGGACCTAGATCAACCTTCCCACTGTACCTGTAATACGAGAACTTGTCTATTATCTTATCAACGCTCTTCCAGGTCTTGAGCTTAGGATGGTGTTTGAACAGGAGATATAAAGCATAAAATCCTGCTAAGAGACTTGAAACTCCTATAGCAAACAAATCACCAAACATTATTGCTATAGGAATAATAGCAGCAGAAAGAATGTGAACAAAGTTTCTCCTAATAATTGTTTTCTTCATAGTGAGATATATTTACTATTGGTTTATTAAACTTTTCACTATCATCGAAAAGCCTTGGGCAGGCTGTATTAATGTACGCTTCAAAGTCTGGAAAATTATTCAGTTCGTCAAAATTAAGAGTGTCAAACATTAGAATATACGCCTCTTTACATTCACTTTCAAGTTTCTTCTTAAGTCTTATTGCATCCTCAAGCTTATTTTGTCCAGGCTTAGTACTCACTAGGATCCCTATTTTCTTAGCCCTCTTAACCAGCTCTTTATTCACTCTAATCTTTAGCTTGTACTTCTCCACTTCATCTTTACTTAGAACACTAACTGTCTCGCTCTCGGGATTTGCAATTACAACCTCAGAATCATTCTCAAGTGCAAGTCCCAAAGGATGAAACCTACCTGTCCCAAGATAAAGAACAATATCTGTATTATACTTAATAACAGAACAACCTAAAACTTGGCAAGGGTACTTACCAAACTTTGATTTGGACTCATAAACCTTCACACCATTCCTAACAAGATACTCCTTTAACTCCCTAAGTTGGTCAATGTACTGAACAGTAGTCGCTAAACCAACCGTCTTCCCCTTTACTCTCTCTAGTATTTCTTTCATGAAATCTCTAGACAGCTTTAAATCCGACCTCCCCTCAATGAACATAACTTCCATACGAAATGTTGTATAGAATCATTTATAAATCGTTTCATTCTTAGGGTTTTATGACAGTCATGGTATTTGCAGCCCACCCGGACGACGAAGTGCTAGGTCCCGGTGCAACTATAGCAAAGTACGCTAAACAAGAACCTGTAATAGTGGTAATATTCTCATTTGGAGATTCTAAGCTATGGGCAAGGTTAATGGAGCCTAGTAAGGCCAGGTCCAGGCTAGAAATCATTAAAGTAAGAATGAAGGAAACACAAAGAGCATGTGATATTCTTGGTGTTAAGAAAGTAATATTTTTAGGTCTAAGCGATGCGAACATAGCAAAAGAAGTAAGAGATAGAAAAGTAGAGAAAAGAGTAAAGGCCTTAATTGAGAAGTACAAGCCAAGACTTATACTATATCACTCTCAAAAGGATGGACACGTTGATCACCTTGCCGTTAATAAGCTACTTACAAAAGTAATCTTTGAGTTAGATTACAAGCCAAAGGTCATGACTTACCAAATAAATAGATGGGACATACTAGGACTCCGTCATGCTCAGTACCTTGAAGATGTGACGGACACCTTCAAGCTAAAGCTGAAGGCGTTAGAAAAGTATAAATCCCAGAGATTCCTTATAAATCTATTAAAGAAAGTTGTCATACTTAAAAGTCTGTTAGCTGGAAAGAAGATGGGAGTAAAATACGCTGAACCATTCTACGAGGTGTGAAATGAAAGTCCTTATAGGTGTTACAGGAATAGGTCTTGGACACGCAACTAGAGTACATGCTCTACTTCCTTATCTTAAAAGTTACAAGATACTTGCAGCTGAACCAGCATATTCTTACTTTTTAGCACATGGTATTAAAGCTACGAACATCAAAGGTATAGAATACAAAGGAAAGGAATTCTCTTTCTCCATGCTTAAGACTGCTATAGAAGAGCTTAAGAAGAGCAAGGAGATTAGAAAATCATACACAAGAGTAAAGAATCTCGTAGATTCGTATAATCCAGATGTTATTCTCTCTGACTCTGAACCACTAACAATAATGGCTGGTTTGAAGTTCAAAAAAAGAGTCATAATCCTAACCAACCTCCCCACCATCCTCACAGAAATAGAATACATCCCAAAGGTTTACTTGAATACAAAACTTAAGGCGCAATATAAAATAATAGAGTGGCTCATTAATTACCTCGTTAAAAGGAATGTTGAAGTTGTATGTCCAAGCTTTGTGAAGTACAAGAGAAGGAATATAACCTTCATAAATCCAATTATCAGACCTCTTAAGAAAGAACCAAGGAAAAGGAACTTTTACTTGGTAAACTTTGGTGGTTCTATATTCGGGAATGCCTTATTAAAGGAGGTTATTCCATATCTAAAAGCCCACCACAGCAAGAAGTTCATAGTCGTATCCAATTATTTCACAAAACGTAGAACTTTAAAAGACAATCTAACAATTGTACCTTTCATAAAAGATATGCTATTCTACGTTGCTTCCTCTAAGGGGATAATATCACACGCTGGCCACTCCACTTTAAGTGAGTCCATATGTATGAAAAAGCCAAGTTTAGTCATACCTTTGAAGAACCATATAGAACAGCTGGCCAATGCGGTATCTGTGTTCAGAACAGGATTGGCCCATGCAAGCCTTGACTACGAGTTTAAAGACGATCTAAAAACTTTCTTTAAGAGAATACCTGAGCTTAAATTCAACCTCGAAGAGGAAAATGTACAACCAACAGGAGCAAAAGAACTAGCGGACATAATTTACTCTAAGTACTGATCCTTTAACCAATCCTCAAGCTTTGTGGCTAAACTCTTCATCGTCATCAAGTAGTTTTTAATCTGAGACCTATCTAAGCTAACAATGTCAAAGTTTGCAGATATGACAATATAAGAATCGCCTCTCTTCATACCTGTTTCCCTTGACTTATATGTCTCATATATGTAATTTATCTCCTTAAGGTGCTTTTTGTCAAGTAAGGATATTCCTAGCTTCTCGTCAAATCTGTCCAAAAATGTCTTTAATAGGAGCTTTTCGTTCGTTGGGATGAAGAGAATCCTTTTAAAATATGCTTCGTTCTCAAGGGCAGCTTTAGCCATTAGAATGGCTGCTTCCTTGAGGTGTGAGATACAGCTTATATAAACCTTGAAGCTGTCAGTCACAGAAGCAGCATAAGTGAACATATTATCAGCTATAGAGACGTGCCTCTTGGCTTCGCTAAGTAATTTAGCTGCCTTCTCAGAACGAAGTCTTGGCATAATTAAATAATAATCAAAAGATTTATAAACTATTCTCTGCAAAAATGTAGTTATGGCTAGATTAAGACCCGCAAAATGCTACAGAGAGCCCGGAAAAGCTTATACTAGAAAGTCTAGATTTAAGAAGAAGTCATTTGTTAGAGGTGTACCAGGCTCAAAAGTAGTTATGTATGACATGGGCGAGAAAGGAAAGCATTTTGGATGGAGAGTTTCTCTCATATCTCAAGAGGCAAAGCAAATAAGGCACAATTCTTTAGAGAGCGCAAGAATGGCAGCCGTTAGAAGGCTATCTAGATTAATAGGAAATTATGGTTATTACTTTAAGATCAAGACTTATCCTCACCAGGTTTTAAGGGAGAACCCAATAGCAGCTGGTGCAGGTGCTGACAGGTATTCTACAGGTATGACAAAAGCTTTTGGAAAGCCTATATCTGTAGCTGCTAGGGTTAAACCTGGGCAGGAGGTTATGTTCGTATCTACAACTAAAGAAAACATAGAGAAAGCAAAAGAAGCTTTGAAGAAAGCTTCCGATAAGATGGGATGCAAATTTAAGATTGTGGTCAGCGAAGAAAACATTAATAAGCAATAAGGCATTTAATTCCCTATGGTTAAGGAGTTCTTCTACACACTTTCCAAGAACGAGCCTTTAAACACATTAGAGAGAATCATATCAAACTTCAAGCTAAGAAATTCCATATTCAAACTAAGATTCGTCACAGACTTAACAGACACAATAAATCTTTACAAGAACTTATCCTTCTTGTTTGATGAATTCAATTTCAACTCGCAATTCGAAACACGCTTAACCTATCCGGATCTAAAAAACTTCTTAAGCAAATTCTTCATGTTCATCAAATCCAATAAAATCACAAGTGACATAAAGATAGACATCGAAGCAGGCGATATGAAAATAAAAATCCTAGACAAAGATAAGAAGATAGTGGTTGAGGAATAGTTTTATTAACCTCCTAATTCTTATAGTTCTATGGATCAAAGTCGCTACATCCTTTGGCTAAAGGATGTTCATAAGGATGATGTTGCAATAGTTGGTGGAAAGGGAGCAAATCTTGGGGAGATGTACAACGCTGGATTTCCTGTTCCTCCTGCCTTCCTTGTGACAACGAAGGCATATTTTGATTTTATTGAAAGAACTGGTATCAGGGATAAAATTAAGTCTATTCTAGATGAAACGAATGTAGACGACTCAGAGAATTTGAGAATAAACGCAAAAAGGATACAAAATCTCATACTAACAACACAAATGCCACACTACATAAGAGAAGAAATAGAGAAGGCTTATGAAGCACTTGGATTGTTTGGGAAAGAAGCTGTAAACCTCCCACACACGATCATAACATCTGTTAAAAGGGAAAGTCCATTCGTGGCTGTTAGATCATCTGCTTCAGCTGAAGACCTGCCAGAAGCCTCATTTGCAGGTCAGCAGGCTACCTTCTTAAATGTTAAAGGTAAGGAGAATGTTGTTAAGGCTGTCCAAGCCACATGGGCTTCCTTATTTACAGCAAGAGCAATATTTTACAGAGAGAAAAATAAATTCGACCATATGAAAGTAGGACTTTGTTCCATAGTACAGAAGATGGTGGAGTCTGATAAATCTGGTGTGGGATTCTCCATTAACCCAGCAACCAACAATCCAAATGAAATAGTAATAGAAGCCTCATATGGTTTGGGTGAGGCAATCGTATCTGGAGCCGTAACACCAGATCTTTACATAGTCGATAAAAGCACTTTCCAGATCATAAGGAAAGACGTCAAAGACAAGAAAATAATGATAAAAAGAGATCCCCTTTCTGGAAAGAATCTTAAGTTTCAAGTCCCGGAGTCAAAAGCTAAATCTCAGTGTCTAACAGATGAAGAGATAATAAACTTAGCAAGAATCATCAAAAGGCTTGAAGACCATTACAATTTCCCACAGGATATAGAATGGGCTATTGAAGAAGGAAGATTATATATAGTACAAACTAGACCTGTCACAACCACTAAGAAAGAATTTAAGCATGAGGAGATAAGACCACAAGGAGAGATTATATTAAGAGGTCTTGGCTCATCTCCAGGTTATGCTTCTGGTCCTGTGAAGATAGTAAAATCATTAGAAGACCTCAGCAAAGTCCAAAAAGGGGATATTCTTGTAACCAAAATGACAAATCCTGATATGGTCCCTGCGATGAAAAGAGCTGCAGCCATTGTAACAGATGAAGGGGGCTTAACAGCGCATGCTTCAATAGTGAGCAGAGAACTTGGAATACCAGCAGTTGTAGGGACAGAAAAAGCCACAGAGATTCTAAAAGATGGCCAGATCATAACAGTTGATGCTTACAATGGAGTTATATACGCTGGAGAAGTTAAGCCACAAGAAGCTCCAAAGCTTCCAGAATCAACAACCCCAACAGAAGTTAAAGAGTACTACCCAACTAAAACTAAGATCTACATGAATCTTAGTGTCCCAGACATGATTGAGAAGTACAAAGACTTGTTCTTTGATGGAGTGGGCCTTATGAGGATAGAGTTCATAATAGCATCAATAATCAAAAAGCATCCATTAGAGCTAATAAACTCTAGCCAAGAAGATGTTTACATCAATGAGCTTGTTAAGGGAATATCAAAAGTTGCAAGCGTAATCCATCCAAAGCCAATAATTGTCAGATTCTCAGACTTTAAAACAAATGAGTATAAAGACTTAGAAGGTGGAGAGAAATACGAACCTGAAGAAAGAAATCCTATGCTTGGCTGGAGAGGTGTATCCCGTTATATATCTCCAGAGTTCGAGAAGGTATTTAGACTTGAATGTAAGGCAATAAAAGTTTTGAGAGACTCAGGACTTAACAATGTTCATGTTATGCTTCCATTTGTAAGAAAAATAAGTGAAGTAAGAAAAGCTTTGAAGATCATGGAAGAAGAAGGGCTAAAAAGAGAAGAAGGGCTAAAGGTGTATCTTATGGCAGAGGTTCCTTCTGTGATATTCCTTGCAGATAGATTTGCTGAATTATGTGATGGATTCTCAATAGGCAGCAATGATCTTACACAGCTTATTCTTGGTGTAGATAGAGACTCTGAGCTACTAGCAAAGAGAGGCTACTTTGACGAGAACAATCTTGCCGTCAAGCTTGCCATCTCTTATCTTATAAGAAAAGCTCATGAGAAAGGAAAGACTGTTAGTATATGCGGACAAGCTCCTTCTGAATATCCAGAGTTTACAAGATTCCTAGTAGAACAAGGAATAGACTCTATAAGCGTTAATCCAGACGTCGTCAACAGCGTAAGAAAACTCGTCCACGACGTAGAAAACAATCTTTAAACCTTAACTGTGTCCAAGTATTGATCTATCTCCCTAGGAGAGATGGCGCATCCTAGCTGTTTTGCAGACCAAAGTATTCCCCTTAGAAGATCTAATTTCTTCTTCTCATCAACCTTAAACAAACCCTTCTTGAAAGCGTAAACAAGAATATCCACACTTCTCAAAACCTTAAGTCCTCCTACGAGGGACTTAAGTTCTCTAAGGTTCTGATAGTCTACCCTTATCTTTGTGTGAAGTTTTGACTCCAAAACTTTCTTCTCTAACTCAGGCTTTTCTATAAGAATCCTTGTAGTTCTCTCATCTATGGCAACATGCTTTATATCTCTAGCCAACGCCAAACCAATCATTTCAGATTCTCCTTTATGTATTATACGTAAATATCTTCCATGAGCAGAGAATGTGTTGTTAACAAGCCCCATTATTCTTTCTGCTATGCTTCTTGCCTTCTCATCCTTTACAACCTTTATAACCCCTTCCCTTATTTTATTGTCAAGTCTTATACCTTCAAGCCTAAACCTGTCTATATGCAAAGCTTTACCCACAGTCTCCTCCCAAACCCATTCAGGTATGAGAAATTCTACCTTGTCTTTAAACGTGTCCAGAACCCAAAGATTACATGAATTAGTTAAGACTATTAACGTACTTGAGTCAAATACCAATCCTTTCATCCAAACAACTCCTCCGCTTCTTTCAATCTCTCCCTTGGAGGGAGAGTTTCAGTTGGGATAAACTCCTTTTCAGGCATCCATCCTGTCTTTTCCATAAGCTCCCACTCAGATATGCCAAGTATCTCTGCTACTCTTCCCATGGATATTCCATGAGCATAAATCCTTGATCCCTTTTTGATCATAGCATGCCTAATTACTTCTTCTATGTACTCTCCCAACCTTTTATCTGTGTCTCCTATGAGCTTTAGGAGATCTGACATAACTTTGTAATACTCGTCAATCTTTCTTCTTGATAGAAGGTCTCTAGCCTTTGTGAGCAATACTATACTCTTTTGGATAAAGGCTTCATACTTCTTGTAAAACTTTCTTCTAACATAATCGTTTAGCATGATCTTTGCTAAAGCGTATATGGCAGTAGCAAGTTGAAGAGAGTACTTATCTTGATATATAGAAGCAGAGTGTATTATCCTATCACTTAAACCCATTAATTGTTTTGGTTTGTCTTGTTTAGCAAGCTTAACACTTTCTCTAAGAAGATAAAGCATGTCTTGGTATTCATTCTCAGGCAACATAAGTTTAAAAGTATGTAGAAGTTAATAACTTTAACGGAAGTGGGCTTAAACAAGGTTTATAAACCACTCAAAGAAAGTGAAATTTATGGATTTATTTCCATTTGAAGAGAAAAGACCATACCAAGACGAACTTATGAATAAAGTTAGGGATGTACTTAGCTCTAAGCATCACCTTATAGTTCATGCTCCAACAGGTGTAGGTAAGACAGCATCTGTCTTAATACCTGCACTCGAGTATGCGCTAAAGAACAACTTGACTATCTTCTTTCTAACTTCAAGGCACACACACCACAACATAGTACTGGAAACTTTAAAGCTCATAAATCAAAAGAAAGGTGTGAGGATCATAGTCTCGGACTTTGTAGCTAAGAGATGGATGTGCTTACAAAGTGGAGTGTCAGAATTGAATAACTTCGACTTTCTTGAGTACTGTAAAAGTCTAAGGAAGGAAGGAGCATGTCCCTTCTACAACAACTTTAAAGACAAAGGGAAGAAAGCTGTTGGAAGGCTAATTGAGAATTCTCCCGTCAGTAATGCAGACATCGTTAGCATATCAAATGATCAAGGAGTTTGCCCATACGAAGTTGCATGTGAATTGGGGAAGCATGCTAACGTTGTCATAGTGGATTACATGCATATATTTGAGCCACATATAAGACAAAGCCTTTTTGCCAAACTTAACAAAACTTTAGAGGACTCAATACTCATAGTAGATGAAGCCCATAACCTCCCCCAGAGAATAAGGAACATGCTCTCAATGAGGTTAACAAGCTTCACAATAAACGGAGCTTTAAACGAATCCGAGAATGCCGACGACATCCACGAGATAATACAAAAAATTGCAATAATACTTGAGATGTTAAGTGATGAGTCTGAAAAGGAAGAAACTGAAATCGACAGAGAGTACTTAATGGACTTAATTGAACAGGACTGTGGCTTTACTATGGATGAGATAATAACAACACTCCATACTTTTGGAGACGAAGTAAGAAAGTTCAAGAAGAGAAGTTTTTGTTCGTTTGTAGCTCACTTTTTAGAGGCTTGGAAAGTAAAATCAGAAAACTACATAAGAATACTCAGAAAGATAAAAAGAAAACACAAAACCAAAGAAAGTAAAAGAATAGAGTTAGAACTAGCTTGCTTAGATCCAGCTGTAGCATCTAAGCCAATAATCTATGAGTCTTACTCTACTATAATAATGTCAGGTACTCTTAATCCGACGTCAATGTACAAAGAGATACTTGGATTCCCAGATGAGCTAACAGAAATAATAGAGCTTCCAAGTCCATTCCCTCCAAAGAACAGACTTGCTTTGATAATACCTGACACCTCTACAAAGTTCGAGAAGAGAGACGAAAAACAGTATCAAAAGATAGCAAGACATTGTTCGTCCATATCTAACTTAATCCCTGGAAATGTGGCAATATTCTTCCCATCTTATTACATAAGAGATCGAGTGTACGAATTCTTCGCTGACATGTCTAACAAAACAATCCTACTTGAAAAACAAGACATGTCCAAACCCGAGAAGCAGGAATTGTTTAACAGGTTTAAATCCATGGCCAATGAAGGCGCGGTTTTAATGGGTGTTAGCGGTGCTAACTTCTCAGAAGGTGTTGATCTTCCTGGAGATTTTCTCAAGGGTGTGATAATTGTAGGTGTTCCTTTAGAACATCCTGACATAAAGACAAAAGCTCTAATTGATCACTACGAGAAGAAGTTTAAAGCTGGCTGGGATTATGCATACATAATTCCTGCTATTAATAAAGCTCTTCAAGCAGCAGGAAGGTGTATAAGAAGTGAAACAGATCGTGGAGTGGTTGTTTTCATAGATGAAAGATTTGCATGGCCCAAATACTTTAGATTACTTCCTCACTCCTGGAGATTCACACTAACACATGAACCTGCAGCCAAAGTAAAGGACTTCTTTAGTCAAGAACAAGCTCCATGAAATCCTTAGCCACTTTAACATTCTTAAATACTGCTTTTGCTTCCTTTAGAAGTTTGGATGGTGTTTTATACCTATGTGAGAAATGCGTTATAATCAGTAGCTTTGAATTAGAATTAAGAGCAAGTGTGGCTGCGTCTTTTGCTGTCATGTGAGTATACCCTGTTGCTTTCTCCTCCAAATCTGAAGCAAAAGTAGCTTCACATATAAGAACATCAGAATCCTTAGCAAACTTCTCCAGACCTTTAAAGTAAGATGTGTCTGTTACATAGGTGATCTTCTTGCCTTTAACAACTATCGTACCCTTTTCTGGAGTTATTTCATGCCCTTTCCAAACTATTGCCTCCCCCCTTTGCAACTTACCAAGTATTTTATGTTGCTTCAGTCCAAACTTGCTAACATATTCAAGATTAATCTTCCTCCTATCTTTCTCAATGAAGGAGTATGCAAGACAAGGTATCCTATGTTTTACTTTCAAAGCTTCAATTCTATAAAACTTGGTATCCAAAATAACCCCACTATCTACCTCCTCAACATGAACCTCAAACTGCTCTTCAAAGTGGAATATTCTCCTCAACTCATCAATCTTGTTCTTTGTTCCTTTAGGTCCATAAATGTAAAGCTCTCTCTGTCTCTGACTCATACTCATGGATTGAAGTATACCTGCTATACCCAAAGCATGATCCCCATGCCAATGTGTTAGGAAGATTCTTGTTATTCTTGTGGGTGGAATTCCTGCTATGGCTAACTGTCTTTGTGTCCCTTCTCCACAATCAAACAGCATCTTCTCATCCCTAAACTGCAAGTACACAGAAGGATGATTCCTCTCTTTAGTAGGATACACAGATGAAGTCCCAAGGAATATTATTTTCTTCTCCATAGTGTTCCAAAGACCTAATTAGTATAAATCTTTTACTGAATCTTAAACAGCTTAACTGTATTGTTTAAGATCTTAACTCTTACTTCCTCTGGATCCATTTTCTTTAGCTCTGCGATCTTTTCGATTGTCTTAACCACGTTCCAAGGAACATTCCTTGTCTTGTCTGGGTTTAGATATGGAGAATCTGTCTCTGTGAGAAGTCTATCAATACTAACTTTCTTAACCAACTTTCTAAATCTACTGTTATTGAGAATCGCCACAGGTATAGAAAAGTAGTAATCTGGTAAATTATCTCTAGGTCCAGAATAACAATGCATTATTACTTTAGCATTGTAGCTAGAGAGAAGCTCTATCGTCTCCACTTCAGCACCTCTGGAATGGATCTCTATTGGAACATTAAGTCTCTCTGCTAACTCAAGAAACCATCCAAGGTTTCTTCTCTGTAGCTTTTGCTCGTCTTTGTCTTTACAATAATAAAAATCCATACCAACCTCCCCTATAGCTACAGGCTTAGCCTTCGCTATAAACTCTATTTCTTTCTTTATGTCTTCATCACTCATCTTTAAAGCCTCAAGAGGATAAATTCCCAATGCTGGGAAAATCACTTTACGATCAGAAATAGCCAACACTTTTCTGTTACTTTCTGGATTAACACCATTGTTTATGACCCCAACTTCTCTTCTAGCACACTCTTTAATCACCTCGTCCCTATCTTTGTCGTAGTCCTTAAAATCCAAATGAGCATGCACATCAAAGTATTTCATGAACTTTAGAAAGCATTATATATGTTTAAAGTTTTTCTTTTGTATGGCAGAAAACAATTCGATAACCCTTCTCGTTTTAGGGATTTTAGGACTAGTAGCAGTAGTCGGGATCGTTGGAATCTTCGGAATGAGCAATACTGTATCTGGATTCGCTGTGAAAGATAAACTGAAAACAGGAACTTCAGACAACACAGCTTATGTAGCATGCGTAAAGGGAGCAATCAGCATGCATAACGCATACATAACAGAAGAATGTGAGAAGTACCGGACTGAGACCCCTGGCAAATATGCAGACTGTGTGCAGACTGCTAGGGACTTATTAGTAAGAAGTATACAAGAGTGTAGAAATCCAACAGAACCAACTCCATCTCCAATAGTCCCAGTTGCAGACACAAAGGGCTAAACACATAATAAAAGAAAAACAAAAACTTTTTCTTTTTTTATTTTGCTAGAACAAGTTCTATTACAGAAACTCTTCTCTTCTTTCCATCGCTGCTCTCAAACTCTTCAGAGGAGATATTTATCTCCTTAACTTTTGCGTCCTTTATGAACTTGTTCTTTACCATTTCTGCTATGTCCACTGCTCTTGCTATGTGTTTTCCTCTTGCTTTTATTCTTACTTCATTTGCTCCCTTGTTGAATTGCATTAAGACACTTGTCACATAGTTCATAAAGGTCTTATTACCCACGTAAATTGTGTTGTCTTCTGCCATTTAATCACCCCTGTTTTTCTTGCAGTTTTTTAAGCTTGGTAACATAACCTACTATCACATTTCTTAGTCTCTTAGAAGGGAAGTCAACATACTTCTCTACTATCTTCTTGTTCTCCTCAAAGCTAGTAGAAATCTCCTTACCATACTTTTCCAATATCTTTCTTGCGGTTCTCTTAACGAATGTTGTTCTCACTCTACCCATGCTGTTTAATAATGCTACAAGCCATTTAAAAGCTTTTCCATCCTTTATAAGTATCCACCATATAGTAGTAAATTTTATAAGTGATTGTACCCTTCTATTTCCATGAGAGAATATAAATATGGGATAATATC
>Ga0190314_1000484_pt1 | contig 13530 bp, 12 predicted proteins | sample 4870071112_MG_FD_165055 | JGI IMG/M metagenome (GOLD analysis project Ga0190314, IMG submission 165055) | Hydrothermal vent sediment bacterial communities from Southern Trench, Guaymas Basin, Mexico - 4870-07-11-12_MG | ecosystem: Environmental > Aquatic > Marine > Hydrothermal vents > Sediment ...
TGAATATTACACCAGTCTCTTTGTAAACGCTTTTTTCATAGAAGTTCTCTCCTCTCACCAACGATGTTGCACTCAGCGAGGCTATCATCAACATAACGACCATAAGTATAACTTTTCTGCGCATCATTTTTATCCCCAAAGGGCAGAAAATATTTCCGTATATAAATCTTCCGTATGCAATTTGAATACTTTAAGCTGTGATTGCGATAAGAGTCCCAAATTTTATATAGTATTTTCCTCTTAACGCTTTATGCGCCCATTGGAGGTGATTGGGTGAGGAAGTTTGTGCAAATTCTGATAGGGCTAATGCTTATTAGTGCTGGAGCTTTTTTCGTAGCGCAAAGCGTAATTGGCGGACAGAAAACATTGAAAATATACGAACCCTCGGGTACAAAGTACATTTATAAATGGCATTATGTAACGGAGGAGGATGTGGCGAAATGGAAGCAGAGATGGGGAGTAAGGGAAGATAACAAAAATTACAATATAATAGTGGATGGTCACGGAACGGGTTTGGCACCGCCGAGCGAGGATGAGTACAATTCAATGATAGGAAAAATAATACAAATAGATGATGTACTTAACCCTCCCACGAGGGGAGCCGTGGATTTATCCCAAGACCCCAGATTTCCCAAAGTGGGGAATCAGGGAGGACAGGGTTCCTGCGCTTCATGGGCCGCTGGCTATTATGCCAACGGCTATTTGCAGGCGAAAGATTACGATTGGACTGACGCATCTGAGGGCAATCCAGAACATCTTATGAGTCCCGCATGGGTTTACAACAAAGTAAATGGAGGACAGGATAGCGGTTCTTCATTATCCGCGCCGTTGGACTTGATTTGTTATGTTGGTGAGGCAACGATGGCCACCATGCCTTACGATGATACCGATTATCTTTCTTGGGGTTCCGAAGATGCATGGCGCGAAGCACCGCTCTACAGGGGAGATACCTATGTATCGGTGGACCTTTCAAACATAAATGTGATAAAATCATACATAGACCAGGGAATTCCTGTGATATTTGGAATTGATGCGAATCAGTATGATAACGGTTTTGCCGATGGAAACTACATCATATCTTCTCAGGAATACAGTTCAAGCAGTCTTAACCACGCCCAAACGATAATAGGGTACGATGATGGCGTTGGTGATGATGGTGAGATCGGCGCGTTTAAAGTGGTAAATTCCTGGGGCTCTTCTTGGGGAGACCACGGCTTCTATTGGATAACATACGATTGTATGCAGGAAATAGCGAGTTACTCACCCGCTTATGTTCTTCAAGATAAGGTTGATTATGAGCCATCGCTGTTGGGTGTATGGCATCTCAATCCCGCCGGGGAGAGGGATGTTTCCGTTGAGTTGGGGATAGGTTCCCCTTCAAGCCCAATAGATACGAGAACCCCCTCCGACCATTGGGATGGAGGTTCCAGCAATTTTCCAGAGTTTATGTGCATAGACATATCCGAATTCAAGAGCGATTTTGATAACGGAAATTACGATTTCTTCTTGACGATAGGAAGTGGATGGTGGGGCACATCGGATCCAAGTACAATCGTGTCGTTCAAAATAGAGCTCTACGAAACGGGATATGTGCCGGGCTTTCCAGATCAAATTTCTCCGGAATCTCCAGATGTTCCCGCTTCAAATCAGTATTCTGATGCGACGGTAACCGTGCACTTTGAACCTGCTCCCTTGAGTATAACATTAATCAACCCGCACGGTGGTCAGAGGTTGAGGGGTGGAAGCACTGTGAACATAGAGTGGCATTGCCTATCCAAAAACTATGCTTTATCGGATGTGAGCGTTACTTTACAGTATTCCTACGATGGAATCAACTGGCATAATATTGCAACTACCACTGCGGATAATTCACCCTATCCTTGGACCCTACCTAAGATGAACACATCCAACTTCCAGATAAGGGCACTAGCTTCGGATCCTTCCGGAAACAATGCAAACAACACGACGGGCAAATTTACCATAGATTCCGCACCTCCGCACATATCCTCCACCTCCCCTGCCGATATGGAGATGAATGTTCCCACAGATACTAGAATGTTCGTGGTAAATTTCAACGAAAGTATGAATTTTACTACTGTGGAAAATTCAATTACAATACATCCCTCGGTTCCTCTGAAAGTTATCCCAGGAGATAGCGATTCTTCGGTAAAAGTCATAGTCGGAAAATTCACCGGCAATTGGAATGAAAGTTCCTCGGCCATAAGCGCTTATGGACAGATTGTTTCCGCTCAGACATTTACTCCTCAATATACAGCGGAAATTTATGAGGTTTGGCTTTATATGTTCAAGATAGGTTCTCCGCCTGACAATGCGGTTCTTGAAATAAGAGAGGTCAACTCCACAGGGTATCCCGTCGGAAATGTTCTTGGAAGTGCTGAAGTGTCGCCATCTCAAGTGTCCACATCGCCATCTTGGGTAAAATTCACCTTCTCCACACCAGTTAGCGTAAATGCAGGAACAAAATACGGTTTGGCACTATATCTAAAAGGGTACGGAGGTGATACAGATAACAGATACAGATGGTGCTACATAGGTGAGGATGTATATCCGGGAGGAAATGCTTACCAGTACAACGATTTGAGTGGAAGCTGGGAATGGCACTCTTTTCCGGGTTTGGATACATGCTTCCTGGTATTCTACGAACCACCCTTGAGTCAAAACACATGGTATGGGGTTAAGGTATCCTCTACAGTCAGGGACTATGTAGGTAATGCTATGGGAAATGATTACGAGTTCTGGTTCACTACGGGCAGTGAGGGATACAAGGTATATGGTGTGGTAAGCGAAGGTGGAAACCCGTTGGCTGGAGTTACCGTATATCTCAGAAACAACGAAACAGGCGAGGAAATATCTACAACGACGAACTCCACGGGAGAATACTCCTTTGATTTATCCTCCCTAACGCAAGGATATCATAATGGGACCTCAATATATGTTTATGCTGTGTACAATTCGCAACAGAAAGGTATGGCTAGCTCGGTAAATCTATGGAACGGTGGGTCACAAAGAATAGACATTGATTTCTCGGCTGTTCCGGAGATCAATACCCTTCTTATATTTTCCGCGATTCTTTTCATCGCAATTTTTGTCAGAAAAAGGATATAAAAATCACTCATCTTTTTATTTTTATATAAACAGTTTTACCATTTGAGCATAGGGAATTCCCTGAATTCTAAGAACATTCTCTTCATCAACGAATCCCTCCTCTATCGCTATCTTTACAACTCTCTCTCCTACTAAATTGGCTATAGTCGCTGTTTTTAACGCATTAACGAAGGTATCTCTGCCAACAAAAACCTCGTGATAGAAATCTTCTTTCACTTCAATATGGAATTCCCCTTCCTCAAAGTATTTGCCTAGGATTTCCCTATCGCACGCAGCGAGCATAACTTCTCCCCTTATTCTGATTATTTTCAGTGATATGTTTAATTCATCCGACGAGTACATACACACCCTTTGTTCTTTCAATTATTCTTCCTTCCTTGTGCAATCTATCTATTATTTCGCTGGCCTCGGAATAAGCGATGCCCTTTTCCGCGCAAATTCTCAGTATTTCATCGTAATGAGCTTCGCCAGATTCCTTTTGAAGTTCTTCTATTATGGATAGAACTGCGGATATTTTCTGTCTCTTGCTTGAGGGAATTCCAGAAGTAAGCATAGCTATGTCAGGCACTCCTTCTTTTGTGGTAACCACATCCTTTATGAAGAACATAACTATGCTTATGGCTCTTTCCGCATCTTCCTCTGTAACTTCCTCGCTCAGCCTAGCGCGGGCTGAGGCCTCAGCAAATCTTATTATAGCCTCTAACTGTCTGGGAGTTATGGCGATGGTATTGACATCTTGGGACTTTCTTCTGAGTTCCACATACTTCCTCCTGATCAGGTCTTTCACAGTATCGTTCATCACAGGAAATATATGGTTTCTCGCATAAGCCACATATTTTCTGAACAACTCGTGGGATATCGGCGGCTTTATTCCGGGAGGCTCCGTAACTATGGTACCCTCTTCCGCAGCCCTTGCCTTCTCTCCTTCGTAATGGGTTTCAAGCATATGGCGGGCAACCCGCTCATCCTCCACCTCGTTTGGAGTATCAAGTATTTTGAATATAACATCAAATCTTGAGAGAAGAGCGGGGTCCAAATCTATTTGTGGTATTATCTCCATATTGGGGTTGAATCTTCCGTACTTGGGGTTCGCCGCAGCGAGTATGGAGCATCTTGCATTTAGCTGGGCATTTATACCCGCCTTCGCCACTGTTATCGTTTGACTCTCCATCGCCTCCAGAACTGCGGATAGTTCGTTTTTGTCTATCTTATCTATCTCATCTATGGCCACATAACCACCGTCGCCGAGCACTAGAACGCCCGCCTCTAAGGTCCATCTTCCCTCTTCGTCCCTCACTGCTGTGGCGGTTAAACCCGCGGCTGTACTCATCTTTCCCCCTGCGTACCAGCCCCGGGGCGCGAGTTTTGCCATGTAGCGGAGAAGTTGGGTTTTGGCCGTTCCCGGATCGCCCACCAAAAGCACATGTATATCGCCTCTTATCGTTGTTCCTCCTATATTTTTCTTTACTCCTCCAAACATCTGAAGTGCCAACGCCTCCTTTATCTTTTCATGGCCGTAAATCGTGGGTGCAATTGAATCCCTCAGCTTCTCAATTATGTGCGGGTCCTTAGCCAATTCCCTTATTTCCTTTATGTCCTCATCAGTGAGTTTTATATCCTCCATGGATTGCTCCTTCTCAACACTTACAACTTTAAGGTATAGGGTGTATTCCTGACTCGTGGATTTTTCCCTTCTGGCTTTCAGAATTGCGTTGAGCGTGACCCTATCTCCCGGGTATATCTCCCCGGCAATATCGTCCTCTAAATAACAAAGAATCTTTTGGGGTTGTTCACCACCTCTCAGATCCTCAGGATTCTCCTGTATTGTGGCTTTTTGTATATCCACGAACCTTGAAAATTCCTCAGAAAATGTGAATTTTGCCTTTCCCTTGGGTTTGCCGCAGAATTCGCATTTTATGGGGTCGCGCATCCTGTCAAATTCTTTCTGCTCCACGATGTTTATTCCAGCACACTCCGAACATATGTAAGCGGCATGACTTATTCTCGGTCTTACCTCGCTCACCATCTTAACTATTCCCCTCACCTTTATGAGCATGCCGAGATGGGAGGACCTCAGTTTCCTTATATCCTTCTGCGCTATTCTGCTGGGAATATCGTATATTCTTAGGTTAATTCTGTCTTTCCTCTCCTCCAGTTCTTTTGCTATGAAAGTGGATGGAAGTAGGTCCATTATTTTTTCCTCACCCAGCAAAATGCATCTTTCAGCATCTCTGAGAATGTAATCTGCAAATTCCGAATTCACATCCATTATATCTTTAAAACTCACATAGAGGCTTTTTTCATCAGGATAACTTTCGGCCAGAATCCCTATTTTCTTCACATACCCCTTCTGCAAGAATATTTCCGACCATATAACCTTGATTTCTTCATCGGTATACATCAGAACCACCTCCAGACCGTATCCCTTAAGACAGGTCTCACTCTTCTGAACGCATCTATTTCATCTAGATTTATTTCTGCGATAACCACATCCTCCTCAAAATATTTCCCGATGGATACTATATCGCCCGATGGTTTTACTACTCTGCTTCCTCCCCAGAAAACCATGTTTCTCTGTGTTCCCGCCCAGTTGGCGTATACGAAGAAGGTTGTGGTTTCAACAGCCCTCGCAGGAATGAGGGTTTCAAAGTATTTTTTGCTTATCACGGGACTTGCGGAAATATTGACTATGATTTCTGCCCCTCTAAGAGCGAGAATTTTACTCAGTTCCGGGAAGAATAAATCATAACATATTTGCACACCTATTTTTGCATTGCCTGTATCCACCAGCAGTTCCTCATCCCCCGGATGGATGTAAATTTTCTCCTCAAAAGGTCCGAAATTCGGAAGATGTATCTTCCTATAAACATACTTCTCGCCATTGGCTGCTACCAAAGCGGAGTTGTAAATTTCCCTTTCAAATTTCTCGGGGAATCCCACTATTACGGTGCAATTTTTTTTACGAGATATATCCACTATCTTCTCTATTTTCTCGGAGTCTTTTGAAATTGATTGGCGGTAGATTTCATCCCTTATGAGGTAGTTAGTTAGAAAAAGTTCAGGGAAAATATAAATATCCGCCGAGTTATTTTCAACTATCCTTTCCACCTTGGAAATTGCCTCGCTCATTCCAGAATGCATTTCCGATTGGTATATCAATACCTTCATTCTCCCATCACCTGAACCACTATTTCCCTGTTCCTCCTTCTAATGTCCAGTTCCACGAAAACTATCTGCTGCCATGTGCCTAAGGTTAATCTTGAGTTAACCACAGGCACCGTAAGGTCGGGTTTGAGGAAAGATGCCCTCACATGGGAATGCCCGTTCCCGTCGTGCCAGGTTTTGTGGTGTTCGTACGGAATATTTTTAGGGAACAATCTCTCCAATGCATCGGGAAAATCCTTTTTCAACCCTGGCTCGTACTCTATCGTGGTTACGGCGCATGTGGAGCCGACGCAGAAAACGAGAGCAATTCCATTTTTTATGCCCGACTTACTCACGATCCTCTGAACATCTTCCGTTATGTCAACCATATCCACTTCTCCTTTCGTGCTTATCCTCACATAGTCGGTATACACCTTCATTCTTCATCACCTCTGTAATCGGAATTAACTACCTCGTATATCTCCTCCGCAGTTTTTCTACCTATTCCTCTCACGCTCATAAGGGAAGATACATCCGCGTTAATTACATTTTTCACGCTGCCCAGTTCGGTGAGCAACCTTTTAGCGAGAGTGGCGGATATGTTAGGTAATGCTTCCACTACCGCTCTTTGTCTCTCTTGCATCGTCGTTCCTTTCTTCCTCCTATTCACGGCTACTTCCCTCCCCCTCGCTTTCTCTCTTCTTGCCATGCTCTTTATAAGTTCCGCAGTTTCCTTGGGATTTTTTGTAAAGATCACGGGTACTTTGAAATCCACGAGCAGAGAGGCCAAGGCACCCATAACTGCGTTCTGGTTAAAATTAACGGAGGTCAGATCGCCCTCTACAATTATTACGCAAACATCGTAGGTTTCCTTCATAGCCCTTACCTGCTGGAATAGCCTTCCATCCACAATGGACTTCACGAAATCTCCCGCACTTTTCCTCTCCACAATCACTCTATCAGATATAACATAATCTCCAGCGTCCAGATTCTTTGATTCAACCGCCACCCCCTCTCTTATGAGATTTCTTATTACCTCGCTTCCGAACTCTCTGGAATCGGCTATTATCTTAAACGATGGAGAATCATCAAAAAAATCCGTTAGAGATAGTTGCCCCTTTTTCTTTTCAATTTTTCTCTCCGGTGTAACTGCGGGAGAAACTCCAACTTTAACTTTTTTGCTTTTCTTCAGCATTTCTCTCAGTTTCTCTATCTGCCTCTTCATCTTCCTTTCCTTCGCCTTGCTGGAGAAGAAATAGGCAACATCCCTTGTTTTTTCCGTGGTTAGGATGTATACTGTCCCCATTCTTCTCCTTCCAGTTCTACCCCTGCGCTGTATGGTTCTTATCTCGGAGGGTACCGCCTCGTAAAAAATCACAACATCCACCTGCGGTATGTCAAGACCTTCTTCGGCTACGCTCGTGGCCACGAGAACATTGAACTCCCCCTTTCTGAATTTTTCTATAAGTTCTATCTGCTCCTTCTGTCTAAGGCCTTTATCTCCATTTCTGCTCGCCTGACCGACGAATCTCACAGCCCTTATCTTCGGATTTTTGTTAAGAGCATCCACTATAATCCTCGCGGTCTCTCTGTACTGAGCGAAAACTATTGCCCTGCCCTCCGGATTCTTTTCAAAGAATTCGTCAAGCAAATCCTTTAGAACAAGAAGTTTGGGATTCCTTTCCCTGAACTTTTTCTCGTATTCTTTTGCTTTCACGTACACTTTTATGAACTTCGGGTGGTCTATGAGCATCCTCGCAGCCTTAGTTCCGCTTCTCCTGTTTCCCTCATCCACTATCTTCTCCAAATAATTCAGGAAAGCCTCAAATCCCTGAATCTCAAGGTTTTCTATGGCGTAATCTATCTTTATTGCGGCGGTAATTAAAGATAGGGCGGTATAATACGCGTCCTTTCCATCCGCTATTGCCTTCTGAACCTCTTCCTGAGCGCGAAGCAAATCGCTCCTCGTTACCCTTTTCTTTGTTATGAAGATCTTGAATTCTTCCCGGACCTTTCCGACAATTTCCTCATAAAGGGACTTTATTTCTTCGTATATCTCCCCGAGTTCCTCGGGCATTCTAACCCTGACAAGTTTTATTTTTATCGGATTTATGTATTTCCTAACATCGGGGTCATCCTCGGTTCTTATCTCCACATTCTCTATCCTTAAATTTTCAATCACTTCCTTTATCCTTTCCTCATCGCCTCCGGGCGATGCGGTTATTCCCATTATAAGGGTATCTTTTTTAAGGTGTTCAGCGATGAATACATAGGAATAATTTCCCACTGCCCTGTGCGCTTCGTCAAAAACCGCAATGTTCACATCATCCATCTTTGCAATACCCCTTGCTATATCGTTTTCAACAACCTGCGGAGTGGAAATTATCACCCTCGCCTCTTTCCACAATTTTTCCCTCTTATCCCTCTTAACCTCTCCGGTGAATGAAACTATACCATCTACATTCAAAAATTCCTCAAGGGTTTTTCTGTGCTGCTCAACGAGGGGTTTTGTGGGAGCGAGAAATAATGCCTTTCCTCCCTTTCTGTAAAGAACCTCCGCAATGACTATCGTCGCTATCACCGTTTTTCCAAGCCCTGTGCCGAGAACCACAAGGGTGTTTCCGCTCAAACAACTTCTCGCTATGTTCAACTGATACTCCCTCGCCTCTATGCGCTGTGGCTTAATCAAAGGATGCTTTACCCACACATCAAAACGAGAAGTTTGAGGGGTAATTAAATGTTTGGTAAAAGAGGGTTGGAGCGCTCCAAATTTGCCAAGTGCTGATGAGTTGGGTAAAGAAGGAGAGAAATTGAAAAAATAAAGAATCAATATGGTTTACAAGTAATTAAGGATGTAGATAGATTTGTTGAGGCTCTGGTCAGTCAGGGTGTAAAGGTATACTGGAGGAAATATGGAATGAATGAGTTTATTGAAGTTCGCTCATCTGAAGAAATGCAAAACCAAGAAAAATTTAAAATATGGTGAGTTTATAAATAAGATTGGAAGTAAGAGGGAGGGATAAAGGATAAGCAATATTTAAATAGTAGGAAGAGATAGGTAAGGTATGGAGGTTGCGGCGGAAGAGAAGGAATATTTAAGGGAGATAAAGGAGAGCACACGGGAGATAAAAGATCTTCTTCGGAGTATTTTAGCCACTCTTGAAGTTCTTGAAGATAGGTTGCTGGTGGAACAAATAAGGGAATCGGAGGAGCAAATAAAGAGGGGCGAATACGAGAGGTTTCTCTGATGTCATTTGAAATTTATGCTACAAAGAGGTTTCTCAAAGAGTTTAAAAAACTTGATTCTGAGGTTCAAAAAAGGATAATTAACATATCCGTGAAGGATACGGATGAGGATGGAATAGAGGACGGGCCTGAGGTTTATGCATTCTTCTATGAATTTTCAGCAATATTGTTATACCAATCCGAGTGATGAACGGAAGGATTGGGTATTTTTTGGAGTGGCTTCCGGAATGTTGAATTACGCAGAGTATATGGAGTTCTTGGGATGGTTACTCAATTGAAAATAAAAGCAAAGGAAAATATAGATAAAGGGATAATAAAAATTCCACATTATAATTTTTGTCAAGATGATGAACTAGCCCCTTTTATCAAAAACACCAAACTTCAACCGCAATATTTAAATAAACAACCATCTTTCACATTTTTGTGAAAAATGAGAAAGTTGTGATAAGGAGGGTCAGAGACTCGCTTGCGCGTCTCTTCGGAAGGATAGGAATGCGGGATGTGGATGCGAGGGTATTCGCGGAGTTGCTGGTTAGTGATGAAGAGCTGAGTGCTGATGAAATATCTGTGAGAACGGATTACAGTTTATCCGCTGTGACCACATCACTCCACCGCCTTATGAGGTTCAACATAGTCGTTAGGGTTAAACGGGGCAAAAAGTATTATTACAAAGCGGAGGGTCATATACTGAAGGCCCTTTACTCACTCCTTCAAGAGATATACCTGCACGAAGTCATTCCCCTCAAAAGGTTGGTGGAGGAGAGTGTGGATATAGTGGATGGCGAGGCAAAGAGAAAGCTGATAAAGTTGAAAGAAAGGCTGGATGTGGCCGAGGAATATCTAAAACTTCTCTTGGAAGCGAGGTGATCGCTTTGGTGGAAATAGCAATAACCACGGACAGAAGTATGATGACGAACCACTGGGGCAAGGAGTTCCTCGGATTCGGAACTACGGGCCCACCCATACTTATGCCAGAATGGCTCTGGCTCTTTACATTCGCTCCGAAAATGAAAAGCGATTCCAAAGGTAGACCTTGGCAGGCCCCTTACGGTATGAGGAAAATAGAGGCGAAACTCATAGAGGAGGGGTACGACGCGTCTATAATAGTTCCGTGGAAATTGAAAAAACATAAAGATAAGATTAAGGTTTTGCTCATCTCACATCATGACTACTTTGGAATGTGTCCGCCATCATCAACCTTTGCCTCAATATTCAAAACTGAAACGGTAAACGCAAGGTCCTTTAAGAAATTCATAACCTCGGATATAATAAAATATCTAAAAGCTCGTGGAGTCAAGATAATCGCTGGCGGTCCGGCGGCGTGGTGCTGGAAGTATCGCGAGGAAGAGAGAAAAACATGGGGAATTGACTGCGTTGTTGATGGAGAGGGAGAGAATATAGTGGGAGAACTCGTGGAGAAAGCTCTCAAAAACGAAGAGCTGCCATGGTACATAGAAATGCCTCCGAAGGATGCCCCCAAACTTGACGAAATTCCGGAAATAAAGTATCCGAGCGTTAACGGGCTTGTGGAGGTCATGCGCGGATGTCCCAGAGGATGTTCGTTCTGTTCCGTAACCCTTCGCCCACTGCGATTCTACCCGTACGAGAAGATAGAAAAAGAGATACTCGTGAATGTTCGCGCTGGCCTGACTGAGGGAATAATACACAGCGAGGATGTTCTTTTGTACGGGGCGAAAGGTATAATTCCCCAAGAAAGACCGCTAATAAAACTTCATAAACTTTTCAAGAAGCATTACAAAATTATTGCATGGGCTCATGCATCCATCGCAGCGATAGTAAAGGCGCAGAGAGATTACAAGCTTATGACCAAACTCTCGGAGATTATTCTTGACGATAACCAAGAGTGGTGGGGCGCGGAAATAGGCATAGAGACGGGGAGTGTGGAACTGGCAAAGAAAATAATGCCTGCCAAGATGAAGCCCTTCCAAGCGGAGGAGTGGCCCGAAATAGTACTGGAGGCCGCCGCCATAATGGAGGAAGTAAACCTCATACCCGCGATGACATTGATAGTAGGATTGCCCGGCGAGACGGAAGATGATGTTATAAAAACCCTTGAACTGGTTGATGAGCTCTGGGATTTCAAAGGAATAATAATGCCTATGTTTTTCGTTCCCATGGGCCTTCTTCACAACCGTGATTGGTTCCGCGCTTACAAGGTTACGGATGCTCATAAGGAACTTCTCTGCAAGTGTTTGAGTCACGGCGTGAGACAGGCAAAGAGAATATTACCGGAATATCTGAAGGGGAAGTGGTATCGCCCGATTCTCCATCCCATTTTACGATACTTCGTAGAGAAAATTAGAGTTAATGCTGAAGAAAAAGGATACTGGTGTGATAAAGGTGTAAGAAAGTTTTTAAGACCGACGGGTTAGTTGCTTGAAATTCCGAACAGTGAGTGAAGTCATGTACAATCGGGAAAAATTTTATATTAACACATTCCTTATCATTCAACATGCTCTTTCACGCCGTTCCTGGAATGGAAAAGATATTCATAACGGATGTTGACCGGCCGAAGGTAATACTCATAATAGGGCCGCCGGGCTCAATGAAAACCACTTTTTGCTATACAGTTATGACCAATTATCTCAGAAGAACGGGAGAATATGGTCTTTATACCACACTTGAAGAGAGTGTTGAAAGTCACATTGCCAATATGAACAGCTTAGGGATTGCCCTAACCAAAAATATGCAGATTTCGGATATAAGCAACCTCAGAGAGATAGACCTCTTGTTAGGCGAGGAGGAAGAGGTGGATTATTTCAAATTGATAGAAAAAATGGTTGCGCATTTCAAGAAGCAGTGGGGGGAGAAATTCACATTTTTCACACTTGACTCCTTAGGTGCTCTTTACTCTCTCATGCCTCAGAAAGAGAATATGAGACAACTAATGTTCTACTTCTTCAGAACACTCAGAAGCTTTAACCTGTATTCCTTCATAGTTATGGAGGAACCGTTGGGTGGTGGATGGTCACTACTTGGCAACGAAGGATTCCTCGTTGATGGAATAATTCGCCTTGGAATAGACAGAACTAAGGGAAAGATGGTCAGGTATATGCAGGTTGAGAAGATGAGGGCCTGCGAACATAGAATGGAGAAATTTGCTTTTACATTCCGCAAGGGAACATTTCATATATTGGGAACGATATTCTAAATATCAAAAAGAACACGGGCATAACCCTCTTTCTCGTTTATTTCTAATCCATGGTATGTGGCAGCCTTTATTTCATACTTTGCCCCGTGTTTTTCTCTGTCATAGGTCTCCCCTTTTAATCTAGCAGTAAGTTTTTTACCTTCAAACACCACTTCTACATCAGAGGCCACAAAACCTTCTGTTTCAAAGAGATACAGCAATTCGTTGAGAAAATTCACGAGGAGTTCCTGATAATCTTCCCCCTCCACTTCTACCATTCTCTCCTCGGAATATGAAATTTTATTTATATCACATATTGAGTCATAAAGTGCAAGTGCGCAGTTAGCAAAAATATCCTCTAATTTTTCTCCTCTTGCCTCCACATATAGGTCGGCGGTATGTTCAAGGTATCTGTAGCGCATAATGTATGATAATGCCCACTTTATTATGAATTTTCTCATAAGGATGCTCTGGGATTCTGACCGTTAAAATTTTATATATGATGCTCCATTATCTATTCAGAGGGATAAGTATGGCGAGGAAAACTCAGAAGGAATGGTTCGAAGAACTTGAGGAAGTACTCAACAAGAAGAGAGAGGAGATAATCAAGGAGTACTCCGAGCAGCACGAGAAAAAGGCGGAACTAAACAAAGAATTAATCCAGGATTTCTGGAGAATATGGATAAAGTTTAATGATGAGAACATTCATTTTAAAATGGAACCTCCATCAAGTCTGTGGGCGAGATTCATAAACAACAACTTCCCTTACGAGTGGGTATTGAAGGACGATTTTAATTTTGCGGCAGTTGACCATATTTCTTTGACCGATACCACCAGAGATCAGAACCGTGCCGGCGATTCGC
>Ga0190314_1000485_pt1 | contig 13528 bp, 21 predicted proteins | sample 4870071112_MG_FD_165055 | JGI IMG/M metagenome (GOLD analysis project Ga0190314, IMG submission 165055) | Hydrothermal vent sediment bacterial communities from Southern Trench, Guaymas Basin, Mexico - 4870-07-11-12_MG | ecosystem: Environmental > Aquatic > Marine > Hydrothermal vents > Sediment ...
TTTTCTTCCAATTCACTCTCAATCTCCTTTTCCAATTTTTCAAATTCACGACTAATAAATTTGAGTTCTTTTATTTTCTCTTTCATTGTTTATCACCCAAAAACAACCAAGCCAAATACATGCAAATCAAACCCCACCTAACATCAATCAAAGTTGCAAAAATGGGCAATATTATATAAAGAAATGTTGCACATAATAATTCAAAAAATCTATCAAACCTTTCCGAATTCATTTTTATCATCCTTTAACAATTTAGGATTCTCATAAATGTTACCTATCACTTCATAATCATCACCTTTAATCAAACCGCTTAACCACTCATAATCATCTGTTTTTACAACAAAAGATGCATTGCTCCACATAACAACACCAATGTGTTCTCTTTCCTCATCTTCAAAACGAACAACATCTCCTTCATAAATTTCCTTCCCATTTTTGTCTTTTAAACCCACGTATTGTCTAATCGCAACAAGCTTCATATCCTGCAAATATTTGATGGGATCTGAAAAATATATTTCTTCCAAAGTTCTAATATCATGCACCCAAATACCTTCACGATAATATAAAAAATCAAATTTAATCTCTCTCATTCTTCATCACCTATCAAATTCATCAACGTATTTTTTTGCTAATTTTAAAACCTCAACAGGATTGCAAGTCATTAAAGCACTCGTTTCAAAAGATTCCTTGTTTTCAATAAAAGCTTCTAAAACATCATAAATAAATCTCTTATTAACTAAGTCATCTATTTCGCTTTGGATATAAAGCACAATGTTTGGATGAAATAATCCACTATCATGTTCATACTTCCCTTTACATTCTAAAGCGTCCTTAATTTCTTTTCTGTACCATTCTATATTTTTGCCGAATATCTGTTCATATATGTTCATTCTTCATCACCCAATACATCTTTAAAAGCCAATTTGAAAAGCCATTTATTATAATAACTCCAACCATCTTCCTCAGGCGTCATTTCTACAGTTTCAGTAATTATTTCATCAACTTCGTCAGCAATTTCAGGATAATCTTTTTTAAGCTTGTATGGCATATCAAAATACTTCAAATAAAACTCGCAAGCAGATTTTATTCTTCGTCTAATCTCTTTTATTAATTCGTTTGTCTCATATCCATAGTATCTGTTTACAGCATTAGCACCAAACTTCTTTTCAAACCAATTCCATAAATTTTTCAAATCCAAAGGTTCAAGCCTTGCCATCTTTATCATCCTTTAACAGTTGTTTAATTTTTTTGAACATTTTCGTTACTCTTCTGTAATACACCCAAAATACAATTCCTGCTGATATAACACCCAACAACGCTGATAGGTCTCTATAACAAAAGCACCACATAAGACAAGCGAAAAAAATACCAAAACAAAACCCAGCCATAAACAAATATTCTGAATATTGATTAATATGTCTTAAAACAGCTTTTTCTTTATTCATCTTTTACTGCATAAGCATCTTCAGTTATCTTAACATCAACCTTCTTTTTTCGTCCTTTTGCTAACCACATACCGTCGCCCAAATATTTCATTTCTCTAACAAGGTAATAGTTTTGAAAAAGTGTTGGACCAAACAAAAAACCTTTCTTACTTTTAATTATATCTCCTCTTTGAACTTTTATGCAAACTTCATCATAGGTTGTCATTTGTATTACCCCTAAACAAAATTGTACCATGCTTTCGTTCAATGTTATTTTGAATAAAATTACCCATACTAATGGAACCCATAGCAAAAATAATGAAACCAATAGCAAAAAGGAGGAAAAAGTAAGTTTTTCTATAAACAAAACGGCTACCATAATATACTCCAACCCACATAAAAAATACTCCTAAAAGTTGCAGAAAATCCCCAAAATGTAACCACCATAAAACAGATTGCTTGGTAGCTTTATGTTTTGTTCGGAATTTCATTTTTATCCGCCTTTTTATTTCTAAATTGTAAAAAATGTTTCAACTCTGTTAAAGCACTTAATTCCGTGCTTATCTCATCTAATTTGCTTTGAATCTTATCTTTTTCCACTACTAAAGCATTTTCCATCTTTAAAAGCAGTTTAATTCTTTCATAAATTTGTTCCAATGTCGGATACATAATACCACCCCAAGATTTTTTGTTATTTACAATATATAAATAATGTTGTAATAAAATCTATTTTCTATTGTGTATATTTTTCTCTTCTTCAAGTTTCCGCACCCTGTAGCTCAATTCAGCAACTTTCGTATGCAATTCAGCAAGCCATTCTTTTATTAATCTAACCTGTTCGTGTAGCAAATCAGGGTTCAAAATCTCACCTCCTTAATGTCGGTAGTCCGCAAATACCGACATTTTTGAAGCATTTATCAGAAAATTTTAACAAAAAACAATAAACAAAATTGAAAAAATGTCGCATAAGAGCCCTTTTCCGACAATTCATTTTTTATATTTATTTTTAAATTCGCTTATTAAATCCCTCAATTTCTGCTCCAAATCTTTTCCCGCTTCAGTATAACAACCCTTCAAAAGATACTTTATTTCCTTCTTTTCCACTTCCCCTAATTCGCTTTGCTCCACATATACATCAATAATATCATCTGCACTCAAATACTGCTTAAAATCAAAAGGATTTAAATTAAAACATCGTATCACTTGCTTTAGCATATATTTTGGCTCTTCACAACCCAAATCATAATTCATAAGAAAATAATCTAAACCTTTACTGAATTGGAACCATTTCTCTGAATTTCCTTTTTCATCCACATTCCTAACAATTTTAACTTCAATACCCTTATGTGCTACTTCCTTCAACATCTTTAAAACCTTTCTTGTAAATTTGGGTTTAAACCTTCCAAAATATGTTTCCTTCTCCGAATTCGTTTTTATCACCCCTCAATTTTGAACATACAAGCTTTCCAAAAGGCGTTAAAACAAATCGTAAATGCCTCTTCACATAATAACTCGCAAGAGCTGGCCTCCTGGATTTTTTTATTTTTTTATAGGAATTATCTAAAGATTGAATTATACCATTTCTTTCCAACCAAGAAAGCACTATTAAAGTTTCCATAGGAGTTAAATTTATAACCCTGTCTTCAATTTGAGATACCGAAAAAATCGTTTCTTTGCTTTTTTCTAAAGAATCAAAATACAACTGTGCCAAAGCCTCTAAAACTTCTCTATCTTCTTCACACCTTATTATTTTGTTAATATCAATCATTGTTTCACCTCAAGCAAAAGTTTGGGCTTTGCGGGTTCTCCTTGAATAATTTGAATTTGACCCATATATTCAACAAATAACCATCCTGTCTTGCTATCTATGCAAACTATAGCACTACTATACATGCTTCTGCCTGGCGGAATGCGTAACAAAAACAAAGGCCTGCAAAGCATACCTCTTGAAAGCATGTAAGTGTAAAACAACAAATCCGCTCTGGAGACATCAATAGCGTACCTTTTATCAGGCATTCTTATTTCATCATACCAATGAGAAAGAAAGTAGTTAAAAGGCTTTCCCCAATATTTCGCTATTCTAAAATAGGTGTAAAAATAAGGATATGATGCAAAAAAACCCGCAAAAGATGGCATAATTAAGCCCAACAAAAGAGATACTAAAGGCTCAAGCAGGATTATAGCTAAAATCAAGTAGAAGGCGGCCTTTACATAATCTAACCAATCCCAATCCAATTTCCGTTTTCGTGCCATTTTTATTTAAAAATAACGACAACTTTAAACCTTACATAATGAACAAATACTAATTTAAACACTAACCTTCATGTATTAAATCATTTAAAAAGAATGTTGTAGTTTAATGTTTATGTTAAAAAATATTTTCAAGAAAATACATTTTTCTGATTGATAATCTTTAAATATCTCTCTTTACAAAGAATAAACAAAATGACATTCAAAAATGAAAATGAAAAAATAGCATATTTACAGCTTTTGTGTAATTCTTTTGGTGATTTTAAAATTCAAATTCTAAAACAAAAAAACAACGATAAAATTGAAGCAAGCAAACCAAAAAGTTTTTTGGAACTATGGCAAAATATTAATAATAAATATGCAAGAAATTTTATTAAGGAAGCAAACCAGCGTACGCTTTTACCACCTGAAATTGTTTGTGACATAGACAGAAAAATTTCAGAAGAAGAAGCCATAAAAATTTTTTTAAATGTAGAAAGTAAACTTTGTACATTACAATTATTCCCAAAATATACAGGCCTTTTCTATAACGGAAACTCGTACCATATTCATTTCATAATTCCTATGTTAGGGTTTCTTTCAACACCTGAAGAGAGAAATTACCTAAGAGAAAGAATCCTTTTAATGTTGAGAGAAAAAGGCATAGATTATATGCTATCTAATGAAAAACATAATATTGCTTTAGAATTTGAGACCCATTGGAAGTATGGAAAACCTAAAGAACTTGTTGCTGGAAATTGGTGTGATTTATTAGAAAAAGTAAGGATATGAGGTGAATTAAAATGGGCAAAAATCCTTTCAAAAAAATTGAAGACCTTTCTAATTCGGGAGCAAATTTAGAGGATATCTCTGCAACATGGAGAGAATTAAAAATCTCTCCAGAAAAAACAATATGGATTCATGACTGCATGTTTGAAAATAGCAGAGTTTACATATACAAAATTTCTGATAAGGGAATTAAAAGTTTGAAAAAACTTTTAATCTCAAAATTTAATGTTTTATTAGGAACGCAAAAAACATTCATTAGACCTGCAGATTTTAACAATTATGAAACTTTTTTTTCAGAATTAGAATTATTGGATATTAAAACAAAACTTAAAAATTTCTTAATGAAAAATTATAAGCAAGCAATAAAAAAAGCAAAAATAAACGAGGATTTTAAAATAGTAACAATGAAATTAGATGAAAATGTTTTTGAAGTAATAAGAGAAATTGAAAAATTGTTCAACGAACCTATAGTTTATGAAACAATTGAAGGAGTTAATTTAAAAACATGGATACCATCATCTCCTGAAGATATAGAAGAATTATATGATTGTGCTATTTTTGAAGGATGGTCTATAGACCCCGTTCTAAAAGAAATTTCCATTGCTATGTTGCACTATTTTCCAAATTATTATAAAGAGATTATGAAATACATTCCTCATTCTATAATAGTTACGGGTAGTAAAGCTGGAAAAACAAGCATTTTCAGCAAGCTTGGGATGGTTGCAGACGGAGTTAATGTGACTTTTGCCAGGCTTTTAGGTTTTTCTACAAGCGAGAGTGTAGAAGAAGGAGCTTTAAATCATTTTACTTTTCCATTAGCTATAGATGAACTTGAAGAGCTAAAAGATAGAGAAATTGGAGTAGCTTTGCTTTCTCTGATGGAAATGGGTGAAACAAATATTTTGAAAGGAAAAAGGAATTTGCACACAAAATTCAACAATGCTTTAGTTTTTCTTTCAAACCAAATTTTGGAAGATGTAGAAGTAAGTTTGCCTGGAGCTTCTTTTAAAAATTTAATTCATAGCATCCACACGAATCTTGAAGCTTTAGCAACAAGAATTGGCGTAGTATATTTCAATCCAGAAACCAAACCCGCTATCAAAGAAACAAAATATACTCTTGAAGAAATTGACAGAGCTAAAGTTGTATTAGGTACTTTAAGAAGAACTATAACCAAAGAAGCTTTAAAAATGCTCCATAATGATGAAATTCTTGACATGTTAAGAAACCCTCCTTCAGAATATGAAGAAGAACTTAGCAAAATAATAAACATTCAAACAGCTCTTGATGATAAATTAAAAAAATTTTTTAGCAAATTACACGATAATTATAGACACATGAATGGTTTTGCTTTCTTCAGAGCTTTGTTTGACCCAGAAACAGTTTTTTATTATTTAAAAGATGAAAAAGACGAATTCTATAGAAGTATAAAGGAAAAGTTTAAACTTTGGCAAAAGTGGGTTAGAGATATTAATATAAAGTCAGTTAAAAGAATTGTTGAAAATCTACAAGAATTCAAAGAAGCACATCTTATTAATACATTGGAATATAACATATCCAGATTGCCAAAAGCTTGGCAGGAATTTTTAGATGTTTTAGCTTTTGTTTACAATAAAGAGAATGAAAAATTAGAAGAAATGCTACATATAATGAGTAAATTAGAAAAATATTCAGACACAATTAAAATGCTCCAAAGAGAAGGTTTGATAAGTGAATCTATAAGCAGTCGTTTTAAGTCTCGTTTAGTTAATACTGCAAGGTTGTCTATAAAGAATTTACATTATAAGTTAAAATCTTTGGGTATAACTTTAATGGAGTATAATGGAGAATATTATCTTAAAGCTAATTGGGATGAAATACTACCTTTAATTTGGAAAAAAAGATTAGCACCACTTTATGATGACAATGGGACAGTTTGGGACAGTTCCGACATTTCTGGTTCAACAAAAACATCGTCTCCTGATAGCGATGGGACAGTTGGGGCAACAGGGTCAAATGGGACAGCGGTTTTAGAAGATACCCTATATAATAATATATATATACAGGGTGCTGTCCCATCTGCCCCTGCTGGCCTTGTTGTCCCGAAATCTATAGAAAAAGCAGAAAAAATTACACTTATTCGCAAACTAATTTGTGCTTATTTATATACTCATCAGTTAACAAAGATGGAAGATATATGCGAGGCCGTATGGAAAGCCATACAAAAAGCAAATTTAGCATTAGATAAAAAAATGTATGAAAGTTTATTTGAGAAAGTATTTGGGAAATTACATGAGAAAGGACGCTTATTTGAGCCTTATACTGATGGTAAATATCTGTTGAATGAAAGCGACTTTAATGATGAAGATTTTAAAGAATTTAAAAAATTAGCAAAAATTTTCTGGGGTGGAGAAGATGAAAGAGGAAAAAGTTAAAATTGTTTTTATATCGGATTTTCCGAGATTTGTTTATGCCGAAGAAGGCACTTTAAGTCCTTATCTTGTAGTTGTAGGTCCCTTTGAGGAAGGTGATGTTGTAGAATTGCCGAAAAGGATTGCAAAAATTTTAGTAGAGAAAAACCGTGCGGAATATTATGAAGAAGAACCAAAATGAAAAAAGTACTTATAAGTTACATACAACATAAGAAAAATGATGAATTTATTACTCCGCCTGAAGCAGTTTATCCTCTTTTGAAATATTTACCAAAAGATAAAATTTATTGGGAGTGTACTGATGACGGGACTTCAGGTGTAACGGCTGTTTTAAAAGAAAAAGGTTATAAAGTAATTTCAACACACATTTCTAAAGGTTTTGATTTTTTGAAAGATAAACCAACTTTCAAATTTGATATTATAATAACTAACCCGCCTTTTTCTCTCAAGAACGAATTTTTGGAGAGGGCATATTCGTTAGGAAAGCCTTTTGCCTTCCTTTTACCTATAACCACTCTTGAAGGAAAATTTAGAGGTAAGCTATTTAGAAGATATGGTATTTCATTGTTGATTTTGGACAAACGAATCAATTTCATGAAAGAGAAGAAGAGGGTTTGGTTTAACTCTTCTTGGTTTTGTTGGAAACTGTTGCCTAAAGATTTAATTTTTGAACAAATTTGTTCAGAATATTGTAAGAAGGAAGATTAAAATGGAATGGAAAGGAAAGTTTCCAAAAGAAAAACGTTATTTTGAAACGCCTTCAGGCATTTTATATAATGGAGATGTTTTAGAAGTTCTAAAAACTTTACCTGATGAGAGTGTAGATTGTATTATTACATCACCTCCTTATTGGGGATTGAGAGATTATGGTGTTGAAGGACAAATAGGATTAGAGCCAACTTTAGAAGAATATTTTGAACGTTTACTTGCAGTTATGAAAGAGTTGAAAAGGATTTTAAAGAAAACAGGAGTTATCTTTTGGAATCATGGTGATTGTTATGGAGCAAATAAAAGTAGACGAGATATTATATCAGGAGCATTAGGCGAAAAAAGAAAGAAAAAAACTCCTGTTTATAAAAGACCGAATGTAATTCCACAAAAATGCATGGCTCTTCAAAACTATCGCTTTATTCTTCGTTGTGTTGATGAACTTGGATTAATTTTGCGGAATATTATCATTTGGTATAAACCCAATCACATGCCCTCAAGCGTGAAAGATAGGTTTGCTAATGCTTATGAACCTGTGTTTATGTTGGTTAAGAGTAAAAAATATTGGTTTGATTTAGATGCAGTAAGAATACCTTATTCAGAAAGCGGAAAACAAAGAAGAAAATATGCTTTAAATAAATTTGGAAGTAATCCTAATAATCCTATGGGCAAATTAAGTAAAGGATTAAAAGGAGGAAGTGAACCTATATTTTTACCAGAAGAACCACATCCACTCGGCAAGAATCCAGGTGATGTTTGGATAATTCCCACTCAACCCTTCCCTGATGCTCACTTCGCAACCTTTCCTGAAAAACTTGTTGAACCTATGATAAAAGCAAGTTGCCCACAGTGGATTTGTAAAAAGTGCGGTTTTATTAGGGAAAGAATTGTAAAAAGAGAATTGATAAATAGAAATGAAAATAAGGTTCCATCAACAGTTTCAATTGTAAAGGTTTCCCGTGCTGGAGACAGCATTCATTATACTATCGGTTGGACAGATTGTGGATGTAATGCTGGCTGGGAAGCAGGTATAGTGTTAGACCCTTTTATGGGTTCGGGTACTACTGCTGTGGTTGCAGAGCGATTGGGTAGGAATTGGATTGGTATAGAATTAAATCCAGAATATTGTGAAATCGCAAAAAGACGTATCTTGAAAAATGGTTGTGCAAATGCAAAAATAAATCAATTTGTAGAAATAAAATGGTAAAATTTTACCTATAGAACTCTTTGAACCACATTTTCAGTTTAGTTATTTCATAGCCGTTGTGCTTGCCTTCTATTATCCAGCCACCAATCACAGGGTAGATGCCCATTCTTGCTGTAAGGTCGTTAGCGTCTTGGAAGCAACCAACTTGAAATGCATGGATGTTTCTATAGCTCATATACATAGCTGTATGGAAATGCCCCCAAAGTAAGATGTTTGGCTTGTTTCCACTTGGCAGTTTCTCAATGTACTTCTGCAATTTATAACTAATTGCATAGGCGGGCTGTCCCGTAGGATGTACTACATCAATGTAAACATTGCTTCTGCCCAATCTCAACCTCGCATAGAAATCTCCAATCCATTTCATATCCTTTCTCTGTTGTGAAATTACCTTACCTGGATGTATGGATAACCCTCGTTGATATTGTTTTAAGCAATGGTTCCCGCAGATGAAAAATGTATTAATATCATTTGGATAAAAGTTTATCACTTCTTCTACTTGGTCGTCAATAGTAAACTTAGAAAGTTGAGAAGTTTGGGTAGGATACACTCCTACTCCATCAATAACATCTCCAGCATGGATAACATACTGTACTCCTTCCAGCTTTGCTACATCATAAAACTTGTGTAAGAAATCCAACCTTGCATACTTGCTACCTATATGAGTATCGCCTATAAACGCTAACTTGAATTCTTTCCCTACATTAATTGGTGTAACATTAGTTTGTGAATACTCGCTTTTCTTACCGTTGAAGTAGTAGTAATCGTCCTCTCTAACAATCTCATATCCTGCTCTTCTAAGTTTTTTAATCTCATCCAGAATTCTTTTCGGTTCAGAATTAAGATTTTCAACCAATTCTTCCAGAGTTTTTGGTTTTTTTAGACTGTTGAGTATTCTTTTCTCAAGAGGCGTTTTCACATTTTCACCTCTTGTGTAGTTTATTGTTTGTAATCAAATTTTGGCAAAGAATATTCCAATGTTTTAACTGTCAATTCAAAAGCTTTCTTATCATCAAAGTATTTTGTATATGCTCTATACACATCATGGACATATTCTGCTATGGCTTCAGGTAATTTCTGTTCTCTGGCTTTAGAAAGAGTTTTCTTTGAAATCTTCATCATCTCTTCCAACAACTCCTCCAAAGTTTTGATATCGTCGTCAAACATCTTGTAAAATTTCTTCGGTTTTGGAGTTTAAAAATATTGTTGTTGTAAAAAGGTTATTTTTTGCTATAAAAATAAAGAAAGAAAAAAAGAAAGAAAAGGAGGGGATAAAAATGGCTGCTAAAAAGAAAGAATATAAAAAAGTATATAAAGATTTCGCTTAAAAAATTAAAAAGATGAAATGCTTAAAACAGGTCTTTTTGCGAGTTGTGCTACTAATCTATGGGACTTTGGTAGTATTAAGAAGTACTTTGAAGCTTTTATCGTTCTTGATTGCTTAGGAAACTCAATTTTTTCTACAATAAAAACCTTGTTATTTCTTGTTTTTCTTAAATGTATTATAGCACATTTTTTGCTAATGTTGACTCTGAAATATGTTGGAATTATTAACATTGGTTTCTGCGTATATATTTCTGAAGATATATTAAACAAGGGCTTAAGTACTAAATTGTCTGTAATTTTAATTGCTCTCTTTTCTATTTTTGACATGCTCTCACCTTTTTCTGTTTACGACAACAGGTTCAAAATATACTTTTAAACCTGCAATGCCTTTTCTAATCCATTCTTCTTTAATTCCTAATGCTCTAATTTCAGCTTTTGTAAAGATTATCCCATAGCTATTGCCTAATTTTCTTAATTTAGCAATTTTAATTCCTCTTGCCATTTTAATCTAACCCCGCCAAAATATACCTGCGAAATTTAGGATTAGGATTAAGATTAAGGCTAAAGTACTTCCACCGCCCGTGATGCCAACACTAAAAGCACCTATTAGAATATAGGTGGTTGAAATAGTTGCTGAAAGTAAGGAATGCATACCCAATCTGTTTAAGATTAAGCCAATTATGGCTCCTGTAACGAAGAAGAATAATAGCGGATTTCCAAATACTGAATACATTAGAGTATCCGTAGCGTAATTTATCATATCTACGCTTGTATAGTTCATGTTTTCACCTTTATGTTTGTCCGCTTCTTATAGCGGAATATAAAGCTACAGCCCACATGGATGCCCAAAATAGCGTGATAACTAAAGTCATAATCAAAGGCGGTTGGAAAATTTGGATAAGTATAATAGGCGAGAGGAAAAAAGTTCCAAAACTTGCCAATAAACTTTTTATTGGGTTGAATATGTTAAAGTACACAAAATCTAATACTTGTCTTGTTAGCGAACTCATATCTATTCCAAAAGTTTCAAAGACTCCTGTTTCATTTGTGCTTTGTTTTGTTAACTCTTCAGTTGTTATAGTATAGTTTGTGGACACTAATGCTTCTGCTAAAGCTGTGCTATTAGTTTCGTTTGCTAATGCTTGAACAGTAGGCAAATCTTTGATATAATATGTATTGAGCAAAACATCTTTAAAAAAGGAAGTTTCCTGACCTGCAAGTAAACCTGGGTTTATTTCGCTCATCAAGCCAAGTATGGCTATAAGCATTACTGTGCAAATGAGGCTTATTGAAACCATATAGCTTAATCTCATGATTTCACCTTCTTCCGGAGGCGATAGCTACAAGTGTGAATAAGAGACCTATTATAATTCCTGCGTATGTTGGGATTGCTTGAGCTTTTATGAATATAAGTGTTATACTTCCCAAAGCGAGTGTAATCCAAAATGTTGAAACCCCCATAACTGAAAGTATAATCATGAACAATATCAAAGTTCCTATATAAAAACTATATGCTAAAAAGGGCCTGTCTTGGAAAATGTTTTTTAAATTTCCTAAAGTTGATATTATGGTGGTTTTAGCGGATTTTACAATCCATAAATTGTAAGTATATTTTTTCTTATAATTTGTAAACGAATTATTTAATAAAACAGGTGGGTCGTCAAATAGATATACTTCCAACTTTGCAGTTTTACCATAACCATATTCGGAAACTAAACCTGTAGTAACATTTGCAGTTATTAGCATTGTAGCATGTGTAGTATAATTTACAAATGAAATGTTGTTGTTTGGCATAACAATTCTTATACCCCAATAAGCGAAGTTGTTTGAAGCGTCAATTACGCTTACATTTATTGTGTTTGTAGTATTTTCTACCAAACTTTTTGGTTCAAAGCGAATAACAGTAGGCAAATTGTGCAAGCTGAAAGTTATGTCAGGAGGGATTTTCTTTAGAGTAATTGTATCTGAAGTTACGGGAATAAAACCGTAATCAACTACTCCTGTAGTTCCAGGCGTTTCTGCCTGGAAGTAATATATGTAACTGTTTATGAAAGGAATATAGAGGGTCGGGATTGTATTTGGGTTTGTGAAACCTTCTGAAATTATTTTGGGTGTTTGGTTAATAAAGCGATAAATTTTGTAGTATGTTGGTGCATCTCCTTCAGGTGTTCGTATGTTTGGTGAGATTATTTTATCACAATCAGCGTGGTAGAGCAAATAAACTTCTACAGTGTCGTTATAATGATACTTTTGCGGTTGTAGATATCTTGAGCCTTTATATGTTGTGCAAGAATCGCCTAAAGGTGAAAAGGCAAAAACAATGTTGCTTGCTGGGAATAGGGGTTCTCTGAAGAATACTGTCCAAACATTGTTATTGGTGTTGCTTTCTGTTAAAGTCCAGGTTTTTTGCGTTCCTCTATAGGTATCCAAAAGCGTAACTGAAACATTTTCTTGAGCGAAAGACCATTCATTTAAAGTAATTTCATCATAGAAGGTAAAGTTATATCTTGCTCCATATAAGTAAACTGTACCTTCAGGATTGTTTGTTGGATCTTGAGAATAATTGAATTCTGTTTCGTTATATGTGAAATTAAATGTTTGTCCATCATAATTATCTTTAAGAGTAATTTTTGCATAGAGCCAAACATCAAAATATTCATTTTTGAATTTCCTAAATTCGTTTAGGGAAGGAGCATTTATGCAAATCGTTGTTTCATTAGTTTCATCAGAACTGTAAAACTTGTAACCGCATTTGTAAGGCAAAGATGAGCTATCTGAAAGCTTATGTGAGCAAGCATAGGTTAAATAACCTGTTTCACTTTCATCATATTTAATCCAAACATAATAACTTCCGGATAAGCCGTTATATTCTAACCAAAACGGCAAAGCATAAAATTCATATTGTAAAATGATTGTGTCGTTATCTTTATCTGAAGCAGTTACATTCAAGCATAGAGAATCGCCTGATGCAACATAATCCTTTGAGAAAGTATAACTCTCCAAAATAGGGTTGCTATTGTTTACTGTGTCAGATGTAAATATTTCTGAAGAATTGTCCATTCCGTCAGAAGCCATGCAGAAGAACCTCAAAGTATCGTGAGCGTCTGAAACTTGTATGATGTATGTGTTGTTTGTGCTAATACTTTGCTTCCATTCGTTATCATCTATGTTATATACTGCATAGTAATATGTGAGCGTATCGTTATCTACATCACTGCCAGAGCAATTCATCGTTACCGTGTCGCTTACATAAATATCTTCTGGAGATGTCGTTATGCTATTTGCTTGCGGAGGAGTATTTAGCACTGTGAGAGTTTGGGCAGTTTCGTAGGAGTTGCCTTCTGAATCTTGGTATAGGCATTTGAACTCTATATCATCATGAGCGTCTGAAACTTGGATTGTGTAGTTCGTGCTTACTGTTTCATTTTCTGAAACAT
>Ga0190314_1000487_pt1 | contig 13470 bp, 14 predicted proteins | sample 4870071112_MG_FD_165055 | JGI IMG/M metagenome (GOLD analysis project Ga0190314, IMG submission 165055) | Hydrothermal vent sediment bacterial communities from Southern Trench, Guaymas Basin, Mexico - 4870-07-11-12_MG | ecosystem: Environmental > Aquatic > Marine > Hydrothermal vents > Sediment ...
GTTCTCTCACTCCGCTGTATGGAGCAATTCGGATGAATATAACGACTTCTGAGTATATAAGGGTTTCGTAAAATTTCCAACGAGGTAGTTGTAAAGGTTGTCAGATAACCAGACATCTCTTTAAATTCCAAAAAGAAATACTTCCACTTCCTCTCCCTTTTCCAGGAGGTCCACATTGGATGGAATCATTATGTATCCATCCGCGTTTGCCATGCTGGTAATTGCGCCGGATGTTTTGAAGACGGGGTGAGCGATAATCCTGTCATTTTCTTTCTCAATTCTTACCGTTAAAAACTGCGTTCTTCCGAGCGTGGATACCACTCTTCTTGAAAGTACCGCCTTAACTTTTTTCATCTGGGATTTCGGAAGATGCGCCATTTTTTCCACAGCGGGTTTGAGGAATATGTAGGCATCGCTCAAACATGATGTTGGAAATCCCGGCAACCCAAAAACGGGTTTTCCCCGAACGACGGCGAACCAAGTGGGCTTTCCGGGTTTGATCTGAACTCCGTGGAATTTCACCTCTCCCATCTCGGAAACTATGTTTATCAGAAGGTCTTTCGTTCCCACTGAGGAGCCGCCACTGAAAACCACACAATCGTACTTCAGCGCCTTTTCCAGATAATCTCTTATTTTTTTCTCGTCGTCTTCAACTGTGCCCATTATTCTCGGCAGACCACCCGCCTCCTCAACCACCGCAGCGAGGGTGTAAGAATTTATGTCGTATATTTTTCCGTGAGAGAGTTTTTCTCCGGGCGGAACTATCTCACTTCCAGTGGGTATTATCGCAACTTCGGGCTTCGCATATACCCTAACTTTTTTATTGCCGATGGCGGCCAGAACTCCTATTTTTGATGGAGTCAAAACGGTTCCTCTTTCCAGAATCTTCTCACCCTTTTTTATGTCCTCACCTTCGGGCGCAACACTCCTTCCCGGATACACTGGAGAATAAATTAACGCGAAATCTCCTTCCTTTTCCGTATCCTCAACGCGCACCACAGCATCCGCACCTTTCGGGATAGGGGCTCCTGTGGCTATTTCAACGCACTCCCCCTTTTTTATGGGAGTTTCAAAAACCTCACCGGCATCCACCTCTCCCACTATTTTCAATTTTACGGGGTTATGGGTTCCCGCTCCGAATGTGTCCTCGGCGCGAACCGCATAGCCGTCCTCGGCAGCCCGTGAAAACGGAGGAATGTTTATTTTCGCCACGATGTCTTCGGCCAGAACCCTTCGCAGGGAATTTTCCAGAGAAATCTCTTCAACTCTCTCTATCGGAGAGATACTATGCATAATAATATCTAGGGCCTTTTCCAGAGGTATGAGTTCCCGGAAGGGTCTCATAGTTCTCTCTCCCTTCCCTCGCATATATTGATGAAATGCTCAACGCCCTCCGGATGTCCTCTCGCTATAAGAACATCGCCCGGCATTATTTTCGTGTGCTCTGTGGGTCCGAATATCCATCTATCTCCCCTTCTAACGGCTATTACCCACATTCCGGTTTCGGAGGCGAGTTTTATCTCCCCCAATGTTTTTCCTGCAAGGATGGAATTCGGAGATACCCTGTGCATCACTATCGTTACCTCGCTCTCCTCAAAACTTTTACGAAGAACGGGATGAACGGAGCCGCCATCCAAAACAGTTTTCGCCACCATAACGGCGGCATCCGCTATGTTCTCTATATAGTAAGCAAGCCTTATCATAGCCACGGCTTTGGCGGCGTTTTTGTCGTTTATCGCCATCTCCACCGCCTTTATTTGAACTTCAGCGTTTAGTTTGTCTATCCTCTCTTCAAGATATACGACTTCCTCCGCCACATCCTGAAGGTTGTACAGAACCGAGGAGTATGCGAGGTCCAGCATGAGTTCGGATATGTTCTTCATCTCTATCAGCATCTTTCTTATCTCTACCAATTCTCCACCCCCTCCGCAACCTTCTCAAAGTAATCGCAAGCATCCTCCGTCCCCCTTATTATCAAAACATCTCCGGGTTTTAAGGTAACTTCATCCAACTCCTCAATATCGTGAATCCAGTGTCTCCCCCTTTTTAAGGTTATTATCGTAACACCGCTCTCGCTCTCCACATTCAAATCCTTCACTTTTCTCCCCACAAGGTCCGAGTTCTCGTTTATCACAACCGCCTTAATCTTCTCGTCTCCTTCAGTTAGCAGAAACGATAGAAAGCCTCTCTCCTCTATGCCGAATTCCAGTAAATCCACGATATCCGCAGCAGCATTCGCTATTATGTAGGAGGCATCGGCAATCCTCAAAAGGTTGGATAACTGCTCGGCATCCTCAATGCTCCTCGCAGCAAGCATTGCTTTTATTTTCAATTTGTGAGCTATATCATCGGCCTCCTCTTCAAGCCTTTTTACCTCTTCCGCCATATCGCGACTGTCAAAAATCACCGCGGAATACGCCAAATCAACTATATGCTCACACAAATCCTTCAAATCGCTCAGCAACTCGCGCACACTTTCACCCATCGCTGGGGATAAATGCATCCACGATATTTAGGTTTTCTGTACGATGTCTAATTTATCTCCACTACCTACATATTCCTGTATTATTCTGACAGCTTCCCAATATTTCACCAAAAAGTATATATGTTCGTAGAAGTTATGAATTAATTATGTCTTATATGGGGCATATAAAATTGCCGATATCCCTTGTAATAGTATTTGTAGTAATGGTGATTATAGCTGTTATATCAGAAACCCCAAATACTATTTGCTTGCATAGCAAGTATAGCTTAAAATCTTCATTGCATTCATTCACAGGTACAGGAAAGCTTGTGTATTCAAATGATCTGGAATATCTTGGTGCATTTAGAGTGCCAAAAGGAGATCTAGGTGATAACACTACCGACTATGATCGCCTTGGATATGGTGGCTTGGCACTAGCATATAATCCAATTCGTAACACATTGCTCATTGTGGGTCATCCATATGGACAGCGTTTGGTTGAGATAAGCATACCTGAAGTGATAAATAGCACAAATCTGAATGATTTGAATACTGCAGAAGTAGTTCAGAATGCTATTGATATCACAGAAGGCCACCTAGCCGAACTTGGTGAAAATGGCTCCGAGGTAAGTTATGCAACCTTGGGAGATTTCCTTGTATACAATGGACATTTGATCGGTTGCGCATACAGTTGGTACGATGCTGCGAATCAGGCACATCGTTCCCATTTTTATGCTTCTTTAAACTGGAGTACCGAGGGTGCAAACTTCCATGGAATGTACGAGGTGGGAGTGAACCCAGTAAACCCAGGAGGAGCTAATGGAGGTTTTGTAGGAGGTTATATGACACTTATCCCTCCTGAATGGAGGGAAGCGCTTGGAGGACCTGCTCTTACTGGACTCTTTTCAGTGAGTATAATTTCACGCACTTCTTTTGGCCCATGTGCTTGGGTTTTCGATCCGGAGAAGCTTGGTGTAGAGGATCCTGTAAACGCAACAATGCTTGTTGGGTATCCTAACGGACATACTACTATCGGAGGATGGTATTCAAGTGAGGGTAGTCTTTACCATAATATGGTCACATGGGGTGTTGGAGGAATAGTGTTCCCGTGGGGTACTGACTCAGTACTATTCATTTCATCAACAGGTCTTAGCGAAACTGGGAGAGGAACTCGGTGCTGTTATGGAATTGGAACATCTAACTTTAGTCAGGCTCAAGAGGATGAGTATTGCTGGGATCCTGTGAATCATAATAAGGGTTGTCATGGATATCCATACGTTTATCGTGTATGGGCATACGATGCCAAGGATCTGCTTAAGGTTAAGGAAGGTGTAATAAATCCGCAGACTGGAGAACCTTACAAACCTTGGGACATCAAACCTTACGCTATATGGGATTTATATTCTCCGTTTGGAAAGGAAAACGCTCAAATAAAAGGTGTAGCCTATGACCCGCAGACACAGAGAATATTCATATCTGAAGCATATGGAGATAGATACGGTAGTGAGCCCTATCCATTAATTTTAGTTTATAAGGTACATGCATCAAATCAAGTGATATATGAGGGGGACGATGAGCAAATACGCATTAATAATAATACTGAATTTTCTATGATTGCCAACAATATGGGTTGGCCTGGAAATGGCACGGAAGATGATCCATACATAATTGAAGGGTATGAAATAGACGCTAAGCGTGATGGACCAGGTATATACATAGGCAACACCACGGTGCATTTTGTGATAAGGAATAACTGCATCTTCAACTCCTCTTGGAAGAAGAATGTATTTTTTGAGGGTGCAGGTATCTTACTATACAATGTTACAAATGCCTGCATTGAAAACAATACACTTATGGGAAATGATTACGGCATTCTTCTTCTCAACTCGTATGGGAATGTAATATTTAGAAATACGATTACACAATGCTACTATGGTGTGTATTTAGGCAATTTTAGTGATTGGAATGTTATCTTTCAAAATTCTATAAATTGGAGTGGACACACGGGTGTGTTCCTTTATGGCTCTACCAATAACTCAATTAGGGAAAATATTATAAGTCATAGTATGTACGATGGAATTGCCCTTTTCAGCTCTTACAACATAAGTCTGAACAAAAAATCAAGATACAATATATTGTCATCTAATGTAATATCAGAAAGTGGAAGATATGGTATTTATATTTTTTACTTCTGCTCGAATAACCTTATTTACAACAACTCCTTCTACTACAATTATTGGAGTAGAGATAAATTCAATGAATTGCATATGCAGGCCTATGATGAAGCCGATAATAACTACTGGAATTCATCCTCAGGCATAGGAAATTACTGGCATGACTGGGCAAATAACAATGACACGAATGATCAAAATAATGATAGCATAGTAGATTGGCCATATCCCATAGAAGGCAGTGCAGGAGCAAAAGATTACTATCCGTTAAAGAATCCGACAATAGTGCCAGAGATATCTGCGGAGATTTTCTGGATCTTCACAATTCTGGGAGTTCTTATTGTAGGAATTATACGAAGATTACAAAACTTTTTCAATAATTTTTATTTCCTGTGAATAAAATAGTATAATGAGTCGTCGCAATTGATGCTAATCTTAAAGATTTCAGTTATAACATAGAGGTTGTGAGAAACAGCACTTTTTAAAACCGCAAACTCTTTATTTCATCTTCTCTTTTGGTGAAATATGCTCAACGAAATAGATTTGGAGACTGGCAAACTCAGGGATATTAAGAATATCGTTGTTCGGAGAGCGAGTGATATGCGCGGATTCTTTTCAAATTCCGAGGCGCTTGAAAAATTGATAGAGAGCGGCGACCCTATAATATACGAGGTTTTCGAGTGGAAGTATTCTTCCTCTCCGGGAAATTTGAGTTACGCTGTAACCGTTCTAAGGAGCGGAGATGTGGGCGGAGAATTTTACATGACCAAAGGCCACTACCACGAGAAGGAGGAGATGGGCGAATTGTACATATGTCTCCGCGGCAGAGGCCTACTGCTCATGCAGAATCGTGAGGGAGATGTGAAATGGAGCGAGATGAAGAGGGGGAACATAGCGTATGTTCCACCCGGATACGCGCACAGAAGCATAAATGTTGGAGATGAAGAATTTATCTTCTTGGCGGTTTATCCCAGCGATGCCGGACACAACTACGGGGACATAAAAGAAAAAGGTTTCAGAAAACTCGTTATGAAGAAAGGCGATGGATACGAGGTAGTGGACAATGAAAAATATTGAAAAAGCGATAGCATTACTTCGTGAAGGAAAGCCCATATTAATATACGATTCCGATAGTAGGGAGGAAGAGACGGATATAGTTTACGCCGCGCAAATGGTTACCAAAGAAAGCGTTCTGAGAATGCGGAAAGATGGTGGAGGATTAATCTGCGTCACTATGCCGTACGATGTTGCCCAGAGTTTAGGATTGAGATTTCTCCACGATATACTTATGGACGGGCTACAGGGCTATGAAAAAATAGAGGCAAATGACATACCTTACGGAGAGAGGAGCGCATTTTCCGTACCCATAAACCACAGGAGAACGAGGACGGGAATAACGGATAGGGATAGAGCCTTGACTATAAGGGAGTTCGCCCGCATAGTATCGCTCGCAATTCATAAGCCCGAAGAAGCTAGGGAGGAATTCGGGAAGAATTTCCGTTCTCCCGGTCATGTGGCTACGCTGATAGCTGCGAAAAACCTTCTGGAGGAGCGAAGGGGACATACGGAGCTATCCACCGCGATGATGTTCCTCGCCGATTTGATACCCTCCGCCGCGATAGTGGAAATGCTCGGCGATGATGGATATGCACTTTACAAGAATGAGGCTAAGAACTATGCGGAGCGTAACGATCTAATTTTTTTGGAAGGTGAAGAGGTGAGAGAGTTTTGGCTAAGAAGAAGGTAGTTGTAGCCAGTGGAGTTTTTGATATTTTACATCCCGGTCACATAAGGTATTTAGAGGAGGCAAAGAAACTCGGAGATGAACTCGTTGTTATTGTTGCGACGGACAAAACCGCTGAAAAATTCAAGCACAGACCCATAATGAACCAGGAGATAAGGAGGAAGATGGTTGAGGCCCTTAAACCTGTGGATCGTGCAGTTATAGGTCACGAAGACGATATGTTCAAAACCATAGAGGAGATAAAGCCAGATATAATTGCGCTGGGCTACGACCAGAAATTTGACGAAAATAGGATAAAAGAGGAATGCAGGAAGAGGGGTTTGGAAGTGGAGGTTGTTCGGTTACCTAAATTCAACGGAGATTTGAATGGAACGAGAAAAATAATATTTGAAATAGTTGATAGATACGACGAACTTTACAGGGGTGATAGAGATAAAGAAGGTGGGAGTAGCTGACACTACTTTCGCCAGATACGATATGGCTAGAGAAGCGATAGACGAACTTTTATCTCTAACGCCTAACATAAAAATTATTCGCCGAACAGTGCCCGGAATAAAGGATTTGCCTTCCGCAGTTAAGCAGTTAATAGATGAGGGTTGCAACATAGTTATGGCCTTCGGAATGCCCGGCAAAGAGGAAATAGACAAGATGTGCGCCCACGAGGCATCCATTGGTTTAATGATTCTCCGTGCTCTAACAGGAAAATACATAATAGAGGTTTTCGTGCACGAGGACGAAGCGGAGGATGAAGAAACCCTCGTAATGTTGTGCAAAAACAGGGCGAGAGAGCATGCGAGAAATGTGTATCTTCTTCTCTTTCATCCAGAGAAACTTGAAAGACTTGCAGGCACAGGTCAAAGACAGGGATTTGAGGATGTCGGTCCTTTGAAATATGGGGGAGGGTACAGACATTAGGAGATTTCTGGCCGTACTCAGCGGAGAAAATTATTCTTTGGCTAAAGATGAGATTCTCGCCATAGCGGAGGCGGAAGATCTTAAAGCGAGAGTACTGTGCATGAAGGATAAATTTTTAGTTTTGGATGCTGCTGCTTCTTTGAGGTATGCCATAAAAAGGGCGGCAATAACTAATTATCTTTACGAGGAAATCACAATACTTCCTAAACCGTCAACATTCAAGATAGAATCCACGAAAAGAGATTTAATAAAGAAATATGCGGATGATTTGATATCAAAGGGCTTTAGCGTGAATTTAACATCTCCAATATATACATTCCGTGCCGAAAGAATATGCGATTACGAATTCTTTGGAATAAAAGTTTTTGAAAGAGACAGAAGAAGTTTTGAGATGAGAAAGGTTCAATATAGACCGTTCTCCAAGCCCATATCAGTTCATCCGAAGTTGGCGAGGGCGATGGTGAATCTCGCTAGAGCTAAAAAAGGTAAGAAATTCTTGGATCCTTTCTGCGGCACTGGTGGAATACTCATAGAGGCGTGTTTGGTGGGTGCGAGAGTTTACGGTATGGATATAGATATGGAGATGGTGAAGGGAAGTTTGAAGAACCTCAGATACTACGGATTAAACGCGACTGTGGAATGGGGCGATGTTTCCGAGGCGAGAAAACTCGGAAAATTTTGGTCCATAGCTACGGATCCTCCATACGGAAGGAGTGCGAGCACGAAGCGTGAAGGAATCTACGAACTCTATGATAGGGCTTTTCAGGTATTTTTGGATGTTTTGGAAGGATATCTCTGCATAAACCTTCCGGACGATAGAAGTGTGGAGATAGGCGAAAATTATTTGAAATTGGAGAAGGTGTATTTGCAGAGGGTTCACAAGAATCTCACGAGAAGAATATGCGTTTTTTCGCGCAATTAATGATACAAAAGTTTATAAAGGGATACGCAGCGAATTTTATAGTTATTAAACTTCAGTGTTTTATCCTCTCCCAAATAAACTACCCATCCTTCTCCAACATTAAATTTTTCCATAAACCACACCAATGATTTCAATTTATCCATATCAATATTTTTTGTGTTCTTTACTTCTACAGGTAACATATTTTTTCCTTCCACCTTCAAGAAATCAACCTCTCTATTTCTTTCTCTGAAATAATGTTTGAATTCAAATCTATCCAGTACAAGATTTTCCACAACTTTATCCAAATCAACATCGTCATAATAAGCATACGATAGCGATGGATGGTAAGGATATATTTTTGGCATTTTACGAGATTCAGCAAAAAATGAAGGTCTATAGTTTCTTATTGTTTTTATCAATTTGCTGAATTCCAGAAGAAAAAGATGATGTCTTATGTTTTCCTTGCTTACATGCAATTTTTCGCTCAGATGCGAGATATTTAATATAAGGCCTATCTCTTTAAGAAACAATTTGGATAATGCTTTAAGCAAATAAGGATCCGTTTTGGGAAATATATCTACTAGATCTGAAAAAAGAACTTTTTCTACAACGAAACTTTGAATGTACTCCTTGACCTTTCCATAATCGTAATGAACAACTTCTGGAAACGGTTTTCTAATATACTCATTAAATATCGCCTCAACATTCATACTTTCAATACTATAACTCTTCATTTTTCTACCGTAATAAAGTTCCGCAAATTCTTTTAAAGATAACGGTTTTATTTCATACTTAAAATGTCTACCTGCAAGATTTTTAATTGCATCTCTTTCTAAATTTATACCCGCAGAACCGCTTATTACAATTTTAAGATTTGGTAGATTATCATAGAGTAATTTTAGCTCCGAACTCCAATTTTTCAGTTTGTGTATTTCATCTAGAAATAAATACACCTTATCTTTTTTCCAGTCAACTTTTGTTATATTTCTATATTCTTTCAGTAAGTCAATTATTCCCTCCGAAGGTAAATCAAAAGAAAAATACAGTATATTTTTGGAGTTAACACCATTTTTTAGGAGATGCTCTATAATCTGATACATAATTGTAGTTTTTCCTACCCTCCTCAAACCAGTGAGCATTATTATCTGCTTGTATTTTTGAAAGGTCTCCATTATATCCCAAAATACTTCTCTTCTATACGGTTTAGCTTTTTCTTCACTTATTTTGTCGCTTTCCCACCATTGATTCTGGAGGAGCATACTTTCATACATATTAGTTCTTAATGAAAACTTATTTTTAACATTTTCGGTCTATGTGAGAACCAATATGTTATTTCCTGATGAAACTAAGTCCGTATATCACTGCCATCACTAAGCCTGTTAATGCGGATAGAGGCAGTGAATATATGTAAGATATTGCGAAGGCGATTAAACCCGATGTTAGTGCTATGAGGAAGGAGAGGAGCATAACTCCCTCCACACTTTTTCCGAATCGTTTTGCGGTTGCCGGTGGGAGTATGAGAATCGCGTAAACCATTATTATTCCAACCGCGCCAAGAAGAACAACAACGCTCCCCGCGATTATTGCGTATATAACGAAATTGTAGAATTTGACAGGAATCCCATACGCCATGGCTCCATCGTAATCAAATGTTATGAAAAGAACCTTCTGAAAACTAAGCCCAAGGATTATAAGGACGAGTAGGGTAGTTATGCCTATAAGCGCTATGTCTTCCATGCCGAGTAAATACGGATCTCCAATTATATAGTTCCAAGCCTTGGAAGCGTATTCTCTAAGCATGGCGAGGAAGAGAACAGCAAGACTCATACTCACAGCAAAGGTTATGCCTACTCCACTCTCACCCGCAATTCCTTTTGCTTCCAAAAGAGAAACTATCAAAGCGAGAAGAAAAGCGAATAGGAACGCGGTGATGTAAGGATCAAAACCTGCAAAATTCATCTGTACGAGAAGACCCAACGAAACTCCCGCTAAAGCGCCGTGAGCAACACCGCTCACCATAAATGTATTTTTTTTGAATACCGCGAGACAGCCAGCGGTGGCGGATAGGGCCGATGTGAATATTACGGTTATTACAATCCTTAGAGTTATATCAAGCATGGCGATCACCTATGAGGGCGTAGCACACACCTTCATGCTGAATTATTGGAATCCTTCTGCCGTAAACTCTCTCCAACAAATCTTCTTTAAGTACTTCCCAGGGCTTTCCAAATCCATACATTTTTTTCTTTAGAATAAGTATATAATCCGCGCAGGGTGCAAGGGTTATCAAATCGTGCACTACAACGAAGGAATATACGCCCTTTTTGAATTTAAGTTCCTGAAGAAGATTTATTGTTATCTGTTGGGAAGGCACATCCATGCCGTTGAAAGGCTCATCCAACAGAAGGATCTTCGGATCAGTGGCAATAGCTCTTGCCAAAAGAACCCTCTGCTGCTGTCCTCCGGACAGTTTGCTGAAATTCCTGTTCCAAAGTTTTTCCAGACCCACCAATCTCAGGGAACTTTTGGCCTTCTCCACATCAGACTTCCTTGGCGGAGAGAACACCGATTTTTTGGCCAGAACACTCATGAGAACCACATCTTTTACTCTGATGGGTAAATCCGTGGCGACATGTTCCTTTTGGGGCATGTAGCCCACCATCTTCCTTATCTTTGCGTAATCCCTCCTAGGTTCGTGGCCCATAATTTCTATTTTTCCTTCATATTTTACAAGATTTAGAAAAGTTTTGAGAAATGTAGTTTTTCCCGAGCCGTTGGGCCCTATTATGGCTACTATGCTCGGCTCTTCTATTTTGAGCGTAACTCCCTCAAGAACTTTTGTGGAATCGTAGTAGGCGGATACATTCTCAAAAGTAATCATACCTTCACCTCGGGTATGCTATACCCGCATGGACATTTGGTAGGCTTACCCACGGCGAGCCACAGGGTTTCAACATCTTCCTCGCTCAATCCGTTTTCAATTTTAGCCGCGAGAATGCAGGCGTATTCTTTGGACAATCCCGCTTTCCAAAGAGCGTATTCAAGAACCATGTGTCTTCGGTATAGGTAAGAAGCCATCCTCCTACCCTCATCACTCAAAATATAGCCCTTTCCTTTTATTCGGAGGAGAAAGCCTTTCTCGTTCAGCTTGTTTATAATTTTCTGAGCCGTAGCTCTCGCCACCCCATACTTTTTTGAGAAGTATGTGGGAGTTAGAAGGGTTTCGTCGCTCGCATAGAATTCCTTCAGGTATTCACATTCCCTCTTGCTCAGAATCATTCCATCAACCTCCTCTTCCACCTGATTATTATGAGAAATTCAAGCACAGCCACAACAGCCAATATGGCTGTAGCTAATATCCATAACAGTGATTCTCCATCGCTTTCCTTCAGGGGTCTTAGAACCGCAGCAGAATTATAGTAGAGTAGTGAATCGTAGGGCATCTTACCCGAGAAAATTTTTAAATATATTACCTCACCGTCATTCTCGGATGCAAATTCCTTGGAAAATTTATCTATATTTGTGTCTTTCAACTCCTCGGGGCAAACAACATATCTTATTTCTCCTCTTTTCATCATATCCGCGTATTTTTTCAGCTCGCTTCCCTGAACGAACGAGTTGGGTTCTTTTAGAAGTGTGCCCTTTACATTCATTCTCATCGTCTCCGCCATGTAGGCAACGCCCGGAACAGCCACTATACACGATGATTGTTCCAGGGATTCGTTGATGTATTCCCAAGCGCTCAGTACCCTTTCCCTGAACGATTTGTAGACTTCTTCGTAATAGTCTTTATGTTCGGGATCAACGAATTTCATCTTTTCTGCTACCGCCCTTCCTATCGCTAGGGCATTGGATGGATACAGCCAGTAACCGTGGAAGTTTTTCTCGCCAAAACCCGGAAGGGAATGAAATTCCGCCCCGTAGGATGCATAATCTTCAAAATCCAAGTAGTTTTTGTCGGGGAACGCCTCTCTTATCTCCCTTTCTATTCCTAAATTCTCCGAATTCGCGAGAATTATCAAATCTGCTTTCTCTATCTTATCGTAATCCTCGGATGTTAGCGAATAGGAATGAGGGTCTGAACCCTCCGGAATTATAACATCCATACTTGCATACTCCCCACAGATCTCCTCCACTATTGATTTTAAACTACCTATACTTACCACTATGTTTATCTTCCCCTGCGGAATAGGAATTACCGAAAGGAGAAGAAATGCGGTAACGATTGCGACGAATCTCATCTCCGTTACCTCCTGGCTAACGGCGTTAGATAATGGCTAACGGTATATAAAGGTTCCTTCCCAAAAATTTTTTAACTTCGTTTTGCTATTTCTCTTTCATGCCGTTTACGAAGGTAAAGTGGGTCCAGTTACCCCGCGAGATATACGGTGGTCATAGAGTTATTGAAAAAATCGGTGAGATGTGCTCCCGTCTCGGGTTGAGGGGAATAGCGGGAATGGTAACCGGTGCGAAGACATACTCCGTAGCAGGCAAAACCGTTGAGGAAATACTCTCCGAAAAATATGAAGTTCAGAACATAACCGTCGGGCAGGCGAGCAAGGAGAATCTTGATAAAGTTGAAAATTTTCTGAAAGAAATAAGGGCAAATTTTGTAGTGGGAGTGGGTGGCGGAAGCAAGATTGATCTGGCAAAAAAGGCATCATACGATTTGGGAATTCCCTTCATAAGTGTTCCAACCACAGCAAGTCATGACGGAATAGCGAGTCCGAGAGCTACGATAAAAAACGATGATGGTATATCACTATCTCTCAACGCCGCAATGCCTGTTGGAATCGTGGCAGATACCTCCGTGATACTCACTGCCCCCTACCGTTATTTAGCGGCTGGTGTAGGGGATTTAGTGGGAAACACAACCGCCATCAGGGACTGGGAACTCGCCCACAAATTGAGAAATGAGGATTTTAGTTCTTCGGCGTACGAACTATCAAAATATGCCGCTCAAAGCGTCATATCCTCTGTTGATTATATAAAGCCTGGAATTGAAGACTCCGTATGGATGGTGCTCAAGCCGCTCATAGTTTCCGGAATGGCGATGAGCATAGCAGGTACATCCCGTCCCGCAAGTGGCTCGGAACATCTTTTCGCGCATGCCCTTGAGCACCTCGCACCCGGAAAGGCGTTGCATGGCGAATTGGTTGGTTTAGGCACGATAATGATGATGTACCTCCATGGCGGGGACTGGAGGAAAATTAGGTCAGTTCTGCGTAAAGTAGGCGCCCCCGTAACGGCGAAGCAGATAGGCGTGGATGAG
>Ga0190314_1000488_pt1 | contig 13469 bp, 16 predicted proteins | sample 4870071112_MG_FD_165055 | JGI IMG/M metagenome (GOLD analysis project Ga0190314, IMG submission 165055) | Hydrothermal vent sediment bacterial communities from Southern Trench, Guaymas Basin, Mexico - 4870-07-11-12_MG | ecosystem: Environmental > Aquatic > Marine > Hydrothermal vents > Sediment ...
GTACGCTCTGGGAGTGAGTATAGGAACAGCTGTTGAGCTTACAGGAGCAGACAAATTTGAACTACTTAGATACATTGGGGTTACAAAGATACATGATAGGCCTTACACTAGGACAATGAGTGCATTAGAAAGATACAAAATTGCAAGGAGGGTTTTGCGTGCAAGGTGAGCCAATAGTATCAGATACTGGGCCGCTGATTTCCCTGGCTGAAAACTGCTTATTATGGATACTTGACCTCATAGAAAACGATGTAATAATCCCAAAGGGAGTAGAATATGAAGCAATAACACATCCCCTAGGTATATACAAATACGAGCTTAATGCGTTAAGAATAAAAGAGGCGGTTACGACAGGGAGCATAATAGTTGACGAAACACCCCTGAAAAAGGAGGCGAGAGAAATACTGAGCCTGGCAAACAGGCTAATACTTCATAAAAAAAAGCCCTTAACTATTATACAAGAAGGGGAGGCAGAGGTTATAGGTCTAGCACTAAAGAAAGGATACAAAACCCTTGCAATAGATGAAAGAACTGCAAGGCTTTTAGTGGAAGATGTCTGGCAGATAGAGAATTATATGGAAAGCAGACTAGGAATTGAGCTAGAGACAAATGACAAAATCGCAGAGATAATTGAGGAAAAGCTTCACGGCTTAAACGTAATACGGTCCAGCGAGATAATCGCATTCGCATTTGAAAATGGATTGATCTCTCATTTAGCTGATAAAAAGACAATGCTAGAAGCTCTGTTATACGGAGTTAAATCAACAGGGTGTGCAATAACAAATGATGAGATAAAGGAATACCTAAATGCATTGGGAAAATAGCAGTCCAAGAGAGATCAGAATGACAGACACTAGTATTGCCACATAATGATTTCTTCTAAGGACTGGAATGTAACTTCTTTCTAGCCATACTATAAACCCAAGGAATATCAAGTTAGCTCCAAGGAATATGCCTAGGTATCCAAGCCCCTGAGCAATCAATGCTAGAAGGAATACTACAATGTAATATCCAACAAGGGATGCCTCATCTGTTACCATAAAAGGTTAACTGAAAATTGCTATTTATCTATAACCTTTTAATTACTGCATTCGTTAGTTCTGTGTGATATACTTAGGCAATGGAATAGAGTATGTGGGAAAGGCTAGAATATACCTAGACGGAAAAAGGGAAGAAGGAGTAAACGTAATAAGTCATGCGCATAGAGATCATCTAGGAAATGTAAAAAGAGCAATAGCTAGCAAGGAAACGGCAATCCTAGCTGGCCTAGAGGGTTACAAAGAAGGTCTATGCATTGACGATACTGAGATAAAGCTCCACGATGCAGGCCATATCCTAGGCTCCAGACAAGTGGAGGTACTAGATGGGAACAATGTTGTATATACTGGGGATATTAGGCTGAGAGAGTCCTTTTTCTCAAAAGGGGCTGAAATACTAAATCCAGATATCTTGATAATTGAATCTACATTTGGATTGCCAAATCTTGTGTTCCCTCCTCAGGACGAAGTTATATCCAGCATAGAAAGGTGGATAAAAGCTAACTTGTCAATAGGCAGACACGTGGTCATTGGAGGATACGAGCTAGGGAAATCGCAAGAACTGACTAGGCTGGTGAACGATATGGGAGAAGTCCCAGTGGTAACAAAAGAGATAAGCAAATACAACCAAATCTACTCAGACCTTGGGGTGAAGATAGGTGAATGGATAACTGCAGGGGAGCAAGGGGATGATCCAAATGTATTCATAGTTCCAATGAGAATGGTACGAAAGGCTAGAGCTGCTTTGTCGGTATCTGGGAGGGACGTAGCTACCGCCGTTGCAACTGGGTGGGCTGTAGCATATCCATTCAAAGCTGTAGACAAGGCGTTTCCACTTAGCGATCATGCAGATTTTAATGAGCTAGTTAGATACGCCAAAGAGTCCGAGGCCAAAAGGATACTGGTGACTCACGGCTACCAAAAAGAGCTTGCAAGGTGGTTAAGAAAGCTAGGGCTAAACGCCCAGCCTTTAAATAAGAAACCAAAAACAATATAAATGACATTTTACATAGCTATTCACTGTTTAAAATTTTAAAAAATATTAAATGATTGTTGACTAACGGCAAAACTAAGTGAGAGCTATGAAAGAGCCTACGAAAGAATATGGTGGAGAATTGCCCCATGAAACAATGAGCGTCTGTCCAGTCTGCAATAAAGTCATTCCTGCACTAGTCTATGAAGAAGATGGGAAAGTGTGGGAAAAGAAAACGTGTCCAGAGCATGGTGAGTTCAAAGAAATATACTATGAAGACGCTGAAGTGTACAATAAATTCAGAAAATTGGCGTATACATGGGGAAAACTAGAGAGCTTTAATACACCTGCAGAAAAGGAATGTCCATGGTCATGCGGATTATGTCCGATGCATCTATCTCACACAAATCTTTTAAACATTGTCTTGACCAACAGATGTGATTTGTCATGTTGGTATTGCTTTTTCTATGCAAAAAAGGGAATGCCAATATACGAGCCTAGTATTGAACAAATAAGGGAAATGCTAGAGTTGGGAAAGAAGGAGAGGCCAGTCTCATGTAATGCTGTGCAGTTTACTGGTGGAGAACCCACAATGAGAGACGATCTACCTGAGATAATAAGACTAGCTAAAGAACTTGGTTACGAACATGTACAGCTAAACACAAATGGTATAAGGATCTCTAAAGACATCAACCTCCTAGAAGAAGTAGTAAAGAATGGTGTAAACGTTCTATATCTTAGCTTTGATGGGATAACTCCAAAGACGAATATCAAGAATCACTGGGAAACGCCGTTCGTCCTTGAAAATGTAAGAAAGGTTAGGAACGTCGGGATTGTCCTTGTCCCGACTGTCATAAAGAATACAAATCTGCATGAAGTTGGGGAAATCCTCAAGTTTGGGCTCAACAACATTGACGTGGTGAGAGGAGTAAATTTCCAACCAGTTAGCTTGGTTGGCTCAATGCCGAAGGAAGAAAGAAAAAAATATAGAGTGACGATACCTGGAGTAATGAAGGCATTGGAGGAGCAAACGAACGGTGCAGTTTCTGTCAAGGACTGGTACCCAATACCTACCGCCGGGATAATTGGAGAATTCATTTACAGGCTAACTAATAATCAATATTGGATGACGAGCCATTTCGCGTGTGGAGCTGCAACTTATGTATTCCTAGGAAAGAATGATGAAGTTATGCCAATCACCAAGATTGTAGACGTAGATGGATTTATAGAGTTTATCAGAGAAAAGTCTGCAGAGCTAGAGAAAGGTAGAAGTCCTGCCATAGTGAAAGCAAAGCTCATGGTGAACCTGCCAAGGTTTGTGGATATTGGAGAAATGAAAAAGCTGGGAGGACTGGACTTAGCAAAGCTGATATACAATGCATTTGTGAAGGCTGATTACTCGGCCCTAGGAGAGTTCCATAAGAGAACTCTCTTCATTGGTATGATGCACTTCCAAGATCCATTTAACTATGACGTTGAAAGGGTAAGAAGATGTGTTATTCATTATGCGACACCAGATGGAAGAGTAATTCCATTCTGTACATTTAATGTGTTCCCAGACGTCTACAGAGATGCTATTCAAGAGAAGTTTAGTATTCCATGGGAGGAATGGATGAAGACCCATCCAGGGTATGACATGGCTAAAGAAAAATATGTCAGATCAAAGGAAGACATTGCAAAGATGGAATCAAGCGAGGTATACAAGAAGGCATATAACGGAAAGGATTTCTGGTGATCATTTCTTACGAGTCCTTTGCTTTGCTTTTGTCTTTTCAATCTCCTTTTTCAGCTTTTCCCATGCGTCTGTCCACGACTTGAGGGCAGTTATCTTCTCTGATATCTCTTCTAGTGAGTATCCCTTTGAAGCTAGATCATCTATAACTTTCTGCATCTGTTCCTCCTCGTTTATGAAGTTGTAAATCAGCTTCTCTACCTTGTCTCTAGGCAACTCCCTAGCTTCTTTTGGTAGCATACTAATAAATTCTTCTGGTGGGATCGTGAGTAGACCGCTTTTGTCAGGCTTTAACCTCTTTGAAAGGTTCTCCAGATCGTAATCTCTAACCCTTCCTTCTCTAAGCAGATTAAAGAAGATATATCTCTCCAATTGAGCCAATGGAGTATATCTCAGCTTACCTTTGAATGTAAACCTCCTAGTTACCTTCGCCCCTTGATCCTCAAGATCTCTCTTTATTATGTGATACAGATAGTGATTAGCTCCAACAGTTATGCAGACATTTTTTGCATCTGATTTTTTCAATGCATCCTTTACTCTTTTTGCCATATACAAATCCCTATTTATCTTGAACAATAAGGCAACTAAGGGATCAGTATACATATTTGACAAATGTGCCTTTCTAAGACTAATATTGTCTATGGGAATAATCTTATCCTTCATCTCTATTAATAACTTCCTTAACCTAGACTCAAATCCGCTAAGCATCCCTTTCAGCTCTACAGGATTCTTACTCGTTAAAAGCTCAAATTCCTCTGGCGCCATCTCAAGCAGTATAAGGTCTGCTTTTTTCCACTCTTCCCGTATCCTATCCACGGAGGCAGGAGAATGAACATCCATCAAAAAAGTTATCTTTCTCTTGGGCTGTGTATCCTTCCTTTTGCTCTTACTGGCCTTGCTACTCCTCGGCTTAACCATCACATCCTCTCCGGAGCGTGAATACCTAATAGATCTAATCCAATGTTCAAAACTATTGCAACCCCTTTCACAATAGCTAGTCTCTCCTCCTCTTTATCGCTTCCAATTACCTTCTCCTTGTGGTAAAACTCATTAAACAGGCTTGCTAACGAATAGAGATAATTGGCTATTAGATTGGGCTTCCTCTGAGAACCTGCTTCCAACACTACCTCTGGGAACTCTGCCAGCTTTAGAACTAGCTCCCATTCATTATTATTCACAGATTCAAACTCAGGTCTAGGCTCACTGGTCGCCTTCCTCAATATGCTCCTGGCCCTGGCATGTGTATACTGCAGATACGGGCCAGTGTCGCCCTCAAACCTAAGTGCCTCTTCCCAATTAAAGCTTATCCTTTTCATTGGATCCACTCTAATCAAGAAGTACTTTATAGCGCCAATACTGACTTTCTCTGCTACCTCTTCCTTATTTTCCAAATCTGGATTCTTTTCCTTTATGGCAATCAATGCCTTTTCCTTGCCTTCGTCCAAAACTGCATCCACTGGAACGGTTTCTCCCCTTCTAGTTGACATCTTCCTACCAGCTAAATCCACAAAGCTAAAATGAACAGTCTCTAACCTATCTCCATCTTGACCAATCGCATTCAGCAACGCCTTCAATTCCTTGGCTTCTAGCTTATGGTCCTCTCCTAAGACGTTTATACAATACCCTTTCTTCAGCTTCTCAATGTGATATGCCAAATCCCTGATCAAGTAAACACTTGTCCCGTCAGGTCTTGCAATAACTGTATCTCTCCCCATGCCCAGGTCAACGGCCAACGCCCCTGTGTCCAGCTTCTTTACTCCCAGTCTGGAAACTAAATCCATTGCTTCCTTTACCTTTCCACTGGCTATCAGGTCGCTTTCATAATCATAAACATCATAATGAAATCCACATCTACTAAGAGTCTCCTTCATTCCAGTAAGGCAAAGGCCTGCTGTTTTTTTCAGCTTAGCCAAAAGATCTTCATCGCCGTTCTCTGCCCTGAACAAAAATTCATCTACTTCCTTTTTGAAGTCTTCATTTTCTTCAGACAGTTTGTAGGCAGGAACGTACCTAAAGAACACTTGAAAATCATTCTTTTCTGCGTATTTACCCCATTTTTTCACAAGCTCTTGATCTGGTTCTATTCCCTTCTCAAACGCCAAAGCAATCAATGCCATTTGCCTTCCAACATCATTTACATAGTAGTGTGTTTCCACTTCATAGCCAAGGAATGTTAAAATTCTTCTCAATGAATCCCCTATGACTGGATTCCTAAATCTACCGATGTGTATAGGTCCTGTAGGATTGACACTTGTATGCTCAAGAACAATCTTCTCCCCATTGGACGGCATGGATCCATATCTAGCATTGAAAACTTCTTTAAGTAGAGCACTTGCTAACTTTCTCCTGTTCAAGAAAACATTCACATATGCCCCTGCCACTTTCACGCCATCTATCCATTCGGACTTTGCTTCCTCAAGCCTCTCCGCAATGCGCTTGGCTGTCTCCTCTTTGTCCTCAAATCTGAATGCAGTCTTCACTGTCAGATCCGCGAACTTGCTTCTAGTGATATCCCTAGGTGTGGCTGAAAAATCTGCCAGTAACTCTGCAAGATTTTCCTTTAGATCAATGAGAGCCATAACTATCTTTACCAGCTACTAAAATTTAACCATTGCGCAGGCTCAGCTCTTTTGAAAATGCTCCTTCATTATCTGATCAACAATCTTTTTTGCATTCTCTGGATCCAATGGTTCAACCAAGAAACGGACATTGCCTTTTTCTACCTTTGCTGCAAAGCTATTCTCTCCCAAAGAATGTATAATTCCTTCCTTCCCTGCAAATGCTGCCTCCACAGTTCCAGACTTCAAATGTTGAATAACTCTCTTAACGTCTGGCCTACCTCTCATCTGCGCAAGTTCCCAATTAGTGAGCGTTAATGCTGTGTGTCTTCTTACCTTCTCTAAAACATGATCAGGAATCTTAAGTTCCTTTGCGACAGCTGGGAGAATATTATTCACATGATCTAAAAACTCAGCTCCAGAGCTAAGCACTTCTAAATCTCCCTTGTGTGGAGACGCCTCATGCTTAATTCCAGTTGAAGTAACGGTTATATCATGTCTTATATTCCCGACAGATCCAACTATCTTCCATTCTCTTGGCACTCCATCTTTATCTTTGATAACTCTAAGAGTAGTTGGATGCCATTTTCCCCCCTTTATCATGTACGCATCCTCAAAACGTCCAGTCTTTTTAGGTGTAACTATAATCTTCATTCCCTTTGGGACATGCTCCATACTAGTTTCCTTTACCTTCCTAACAACCAAAACAAACCACCCCTCACTTACATTATAGTTATGGCAAATGATTATATATTTGTTTTCCAAGTGTTCAGTAATAAATGGACAGATGCATTGCTATATAAATGGTTTATAAATCCTTTATAAATCAGGCAGCTTTTTATTCAAAAAAAGGCCTGAAAAAACCGATGGAAACCGAATACGAAACCGGATTCGGATGGATGAGAATAGGGGATAAAACGTACAGAGACGACGTGGTGCTTGTAGATCTAGGGGACGGGAACATAAGAGTAAAAGAAAGAGACAAATCCCATTCTGAAATAAAATACGGAACTAGTCATATCGTGGACTACAACGAGGTTTCTAGATATCTAGATCCGTGGAAGGACATAGGCATAGAACAAATAATAATAGGAACTGGCCAATACGGAAGACTAGAACTAGATCCTACTGCAAGGGACAAACTGGTAAGAAGGGGCATAGAAGTAATTGAACTTGAGACTCCTAGGGCAATAAGGTTCTGGGAACGCTCAAGAAAGAAGAAACTAGGGATATTCCACGTCACATGCTAGGGTTAGAGCCAATGAAGAGGTAAGCAACGAAAAGCTTTTAAAAGGGTTGTAGAATAAAATAAAGGAACGCCTCGCCACTGGCCTCCGGCTAGTTTTGAGAAACAGGAGGTAATAAATAATGGCAAGAATTCATGCTAGAAAGAGAGGAAAATCTGGATCAAAAAAGCCACCCAGGACACATAAGCCAAAATGGGTGAAGGCATCTGAAGATGAAATAGAAAAGCTAGTAGTAGATCTAGCCAAACAGGGAAAAAGGCCATCCGAAATAGGATTGATTCTAAGGGACAAATATGGAATACCAGGAACAAGATATACAATTGGCAAAAAGCTTGTCCAAATACTAAAGAAACACAACCTTGCTCCAAAGATGCCACAGGACTTAATGGATCTAATGAGAAAGGCAGTAAACTTAAGAAAGCACTTAGAAAAGCATCCAAAGGACATTCATAACAGAAGAGCATTACAGCTGACAGAATCCAAGATAAAGAGGCTCGTGAAGTACTACAAGAAAGAAGGAGTAATAGCCAAGGACTGGTATTACAACCCGGATGAAGCTGCAATCATGGTGAAGTGATTGCATGAAACTTGAATCCAGAATTCGCATAAATGGGGAAGAGATCTCTGGAAAGCTCTCCCCATTGGACGCTTTAGAAATCATTGAAAAAACATTAGAGAAGGTGAACGCATGGCAAGACCTAAAAGAAGAGTAGACACATGGAAAACAAAAAGATGGTTTAAGATCGTCGCACCCAGCATATTTGGAGAAAAGGAAATAGGCGTCACTCCTGCTTCAGAGGTTAATCAAATACTCGGTAGGACAGTTGAAATGGATCTCTACTCATTGACAGGGAAAAGAGAGCTCCAGCATGTGAAGGTAATATTCAGGATAAACGATCTAGAGGGGGAAACAGGAAAGACTATCCCTGTTGGTCAAAGACTCCAAAGGGCATACACTGGAAGGCTAACTAGAAGAATGCATACAATAGTCAAGGCAATAACAACTGTCATGACAAAGGATGGATACAAAGTACAGCTAACTGCCATGGCATTGTCAAGAGGAAAAGCAAAGCAAAGCCAGAAAAGGGAAATAAGAAGAATAATGACAGAGAAGATAGCAGAGTTCGCAGACAAGCCATTTGACAAATTCTTCCAGGACATAGTCTATGGAAAACTAGCTGGAGACATATTCAAATCTGTAAAGAAGATATTCCCAATCAACAGGGTGGAGATAGAAAAGACAGAGGTCCTAGAAATTCCTGGAAAGTGAGACCATGGAGTGGATCTACTGGTTGTACATATTGCCACTAGTCCTGGGGGCAATTGCTTATCTAGGCAAATCCCTTGATATCAAGGCATCCTTAGTGGGAATAGTTCTTGGTTATATCTTCCTGTTCTCAAATGTAAAGGGCTTTTATCTCCTTCTAACCTTTTTCGTCCTAGGCACAATTGCAACAGAGATAGGAAAGGCTAGAAAGAAAAAGCTGGGCGTTGAAGAAGGAAAGAGGCATATTGGGAATGTTCTCAGTAACTCATTATCAGCACTACTGTTTGCAATAATAGGCTCACCAGCTGGTCTAGCAGCTTCTTTTTCTGCAGCGTTGGCAGATACTCTATCCTCAGAGATAGGAATGCTGTCAAAGGAAAAGCCAGTATCAATACTAACAGGTGAAGAAGTGCCCATAGGTGAGAACGGTGGAATAACTGCCTTGGGCTCCATATTCATGTTTGTAGGAGCATTCTTAATTGGGGCAATCTCATCCTATCTATGGGACATAAATATCGCATGGACAGCTTCATGGCTAGGTGTATTTGGCTGTCTCATGGATTCAATCCTTGGAGACGCGTTTGAAAGAAGAGGAAAATGGGGAAACAACACCACTAACCTACTAGCCACACTGTCCGCTGGACTCATGGCCTGGATAATAACAACAATGATTTAAAGAATAAAGAAAAGGGTATTGGGGTTCACTTTGTAAGGGCTCCTATTGTGTAGAGAAGCCCGAAGAAGAAAACCAATACCGGCCACATCCCGACCTGCAGGGTAAAGACACCTGCACCTGCTAGGATGTATACCAAACCAACTATCAAAGGTATTATTCCTAGGGCCCACAGCCCAATCTTCTCTAACACCTCCATTTTTATCACCGTTTCTAGCTATTCAAAACCTATTTATAAGCCTTTCGGCGTCTGCCACTAAGAAAATCGACTATCGTCAAATATAAATAAAAAGCTAAAATGCAAAAGCATATTATATAGAAAATAGAAAAATCCAACCATGTGGAGTGCACCTGGTAACATATTCTTTTCAGGAGAACATGCGGTAGTATACGGGAGACCAGCAATAGTGGCAAGTGTTGGACTAAGGACTAGGGTGGAAATAAAACCAAAGGAGGATAAACTAGTAGTCATAAACTCAAGGGAATTCGGGACAGCTAAAGCCGAATTGGATGGAAGTAAAAAGGATGGGGAGGCAGCATTAATCCCTGTTCTAGAGCTTGTTCTAGACCTAATCAAAGACACTAAAAATGGACTTGAGATTCACATAGAATCAGACATACCTGTGGAAAGCGGAATGAGCTCTTCCACAGCTGTCTCCTCTGCAATTCTAGGGGCATTAAATGAATTCCTTGGGTTAGGCATAAAGAAAGAAGACTACTTTGACATATTGCACGCATTTCAGGTAAAGGTTCATGGTGGAAAGGCAAGCGGTTCTGAAATATTCTCATCTGTATTTGGTGGGTTCAACTATCTAGAAAAGAAAAACATTAATGGAAAGGAAAGACTCACTGCAGTCCAGCTAGGAGACCTCCCAATTTCTGTAGTGATAGGGGACACAAAGATAAAGGCTCCAACCAAGCTAACCGTGGGCTATCATGTTCCAAGCATGATGGACAGATACCCAAGCCTAGTGGAATACATATTTGACTCAATAGCAGATGTAACCGAAAAAGCTAGAAAGGCAATAGAAAGAAAAGACATTGAAAAGCTGGGAAGCTTGATGGACGAGAACCAATCACTCCTAGATGAACTGGGTCTAAGCCATCCAAAGCTAGACGACTGCATCAGGACAGCTAGAAGGGCTGGAGCTTTAGGAGCAAAGCTGTCTGGCGGAGGATGGGGAGGCATAATGTTTGCCATAACCTATCCAGATAGGCTAGACGCGGTGGCAGATGCAATTGCAAAAACAGGCGCAAAGGTCATAAAGACGAGCATAGGTGTAGAGGGGCTGAGAAAAGAATGAAAGTTCTAGTATGTATAACTGGCGCCAGTGGCCTGGAAATAGCAGAAAGGCTGGTCAAGGCTTTGAATGAATCTGAGCAAGAGGTATACTTAATCATCACAGATGGAGCTAGGAAGCTGGCTAGATCAGAGGGATTCAGCTTAGAAAGGATAGAGAGCTTAGCCGATAAGGTATTTGAAGAGAAGCAAATGGATGCTAGCATATCATCCTCAAGCAATTTTCCAGATGCAGTTATAGTCGTCCCTGCAAGCATGAAGACCGTTGCAAAAATAGCTAACGGAATCCAAAGCAACCTAGTCGTAAGGGCTGCAAACAATGCGTTAAGACTAGGGAGACGGTTAGTGATCTGTCCAAGGGAAACTCCAGTCTCTGCAATAGACCTAGAAAACCTAGCCAGAATAGCAAGAGCAGGAGGGATAGTCCTGCCCCTGAACATAGCATTCTACTTCAAGCCCAAGAGGCTAGAGGACGTAATAGACTTCCTAGTTGGCAAGATCCTAGACGTTTTAGGAATAGAAAACCAGCTTTACAAGCGGTGGGGATAAATCCCTATTTTACTCAGAATGAACCTAACCCTTGTTTTGGGATCAGACAACGGCACTCTAACTGGATTGTAGCCTAGCCTTTTGTAAACTGAAATTATTCTATCTTCTATCTGCCTAGCCTCCTCATCGCTTGACTCCCTTCTTATCCCTCCTGGCCTAAACTTCAGTCTTTCAGGGACAAAGACATAATCATACCTATTCTTAGACGCCTCCACAAGCTCTGGAAGCGTCTCTCCCTTTTTCTCCAAATAAGCTATCCCATCAGGAAGACCTCTATCCAAGAAAACCAAATGACCATCCACAGATTCCTCTAGGCGAAGTTGTAGCTTGTATATCTTCGTTTGAAGATCTAACTCGTTCTCCCATTTTTCCCTTCTGAGCACAATCTCTGCTGCCTCGGGCACTGTTTGAAAACCTATTTGAGATAGAAGTTTTACTATTGTCGTTTTTCCTGAAAACGGTGCTCCAGTGATAACCACCCTCATTAAACCCCTCCAATTAATTTAATAATCTTTTTGATTAAATAAGCTAAGGTGATGTCATGCTAGACATTAGGGAGCTAATTGAGAATCTTGGGGATGAATTGGTCCGCATAGATAAACCTGTCTCTAAGCGTTTTGAGCTTGCAAGGATACAGAACGCCCTAGAAGGCAGGCCTGTACTGTTTGAGAACATTAAAGAAAACCCTGGTTGGAGAGTAATTGGAAACATAGTCTCTACCAGGGATCTTGTGGCTAAGGCGCTTGGCATAAAGAAAGAAGAGCTTCTCTTTAAGCTTGCGGATGCAATAGAGAATAGAAAGAAGAATCCAATAATTGACAATCCTCCGTCTCAGGAAGTAGTCATAAAGGATCCTGACTTAGGCCAGCTACCAATAGTCACACATTATCCAACAGACGGTGGTCCATACATCGCAAGTGCAGTGGTCATAATAGAAGACCCTGACTATGGCATAAACGCATGCTTCCATAGGTTAATGCAGATAGGCAAAAACAAGTTCACTGCAAGGATAATTGAAAAAAGAGGGACAGACACTGCACTAAAAAAAGTGGACGGCGATTTAAAGGCTGTAATTGCAATAGGAAATCCAGTCCAGTTATTGGTGGCAGCTAGTATATCACCTGCAAAGGATGTAAACGAGCTGGAAATAGGACAAGCCTTGGGAGAATTGCCATTGGCCAAGGCAATAACCAGTGACCTTCCAGTTCCTGCCTATTCAGAGGTAATACTAGAAGGAAGGATAACCAAGGCTAAAGACGTGGAAGGGCCTTTTGTTGACCTGACTGGAACACTGGATCCTAAAAGGGAACAGCCTGTGGTTGAAATAGATGCAATCACACATAGAAAGAACCCAATTTGGCATTCATTACTTCCAGCTAGCAATGAGCATAAGATATTGATGGGAATGCCAAGGGAACCAACCATATACAAAGCAGTCAAAGACTCTGGCGTAAATGTTAAGAATGTCCTAATCAGTCCAGGCGGTTGTTCTTGGCTCCATGGAATAGTGCAAATAGCCAAGGCATCGCCAGAAGATCCTAGGAAAGCAATAGAGGCTGCGTTCTCTGGACATAAATCAATGAAGCACTGTATAGTCGTAGACACAGACATAGACATATACGATCCCCTAGCCTTAGAATGGGCAATAGCCACTAGGTTCCAAGCTAGCAAGGATCTGTATATATACAAGAATCAGCCAGGATCTAGCCTAGACCCTAGTGGAGAGCATCCTCCAGGTGAAAAGGCTAGGACAGACAAGGTAGGAATAGATGCAACCATACCAGATGGAAAGGATCCTAAGCTGTTTAAGAAGCTGAAGATGGAGGATGTGAACCTAAGCGATTACCTAGGTTAAAATCTGGTCTAGTTACTCAAATAGGGTTTTGTATTAGCTTTATCCTGCTTGTAGGACCAAACGCTTTCCCCTAATTGTATAGACAGCTTTTAGTTTGATACCTATTTTGTCACACTTGCTGGGGAGTCTCCTCGCTTCCAATCGTATACGAAGGCTCTAAACTCGCATACTTGCGGACTAGGATCCAATCTAAAAACCAGTGGGATGTGTTCTCTGCCCAGATGACAGGATACATAGTAGTATCCCATGAGTCATAAGTATATACTGAACTCTCATCT
>Ga0190314_1000493_pt1 | contig 13425 bp, 26 predicted proteins | sample 4870071112_MG_FD_165055 | JGI IMG/M metagenome (GOLD analysis project Ga0190314, IMG submission 165055) | Hydrothermal vent sediment bacterial communities from Southern Trench, Guaymas Basin, Mexico - 4870-07-11-12_MG | ecosystem: Environmental > Aquatic > Marine > Hydrothermal vents > Sediment ...
AACTCTCTTACCTACACCTTCTAAATGAACTTCTTGACTATATTTTGCAGTATATGATATGCTTGACATTTCAGTCCCCTTTAAATTTAATGTCTGATTATATTTAGCAGTATATGGTATGCTCATGTGAAAATAACCCCTATTTCAACTCTTATAGTAGCAGTACCTGATGCTTTGAACTTAGCTTCATATTTGAATTCAACATTATCATCTGATTTAACCCATGTTAATGATATGCTATCTTGATTCAATAAGTCAATTTCGTTAGTAGTTCCAGATGGAGATTGAATAACTTTTAGCTTAGCATATTCTAATGACTGTATATCGCCCTCTCTACTTACTACTTTAACATATCCGCTAAAGTCTCCATGATCTGGTGCATGTTTCTGCTTTCCTACCTTTATACTACCAGTTAAGATGTCTCCTACTTTACCACTTAGTGATAAACCTTGTTCTGGATTATCCATAAAGTAATCAACGTATATGTCTAAGTCAAAGTTCCTTTCATTTCCAGAATCATCGTATATCCTTAAGAAGTTAGTATAATAACCATAACATGCACCCGCTTTTAAATGACCTTCAATATTTATGTATTCAATTTTACTCGGTAGATTCATTAATTCAACATCAGCATCTGGATAAGATAAATCTACATCTACATCATAGGGATTATCTGACACATCCCATATACGTACCGTAATTTTTAGTGAGTCGAATAAATCCTTCATTGATTCGGCATCTAGATGAAGATAGATATGTGTATCAAATTCTGATATATCATCATTAATTGTTCTCTTATCTTTTATATCAGGTCTATATGATTCATATATTGCTTTAGTTACAAATGTTTTAACTGCCACTTCTTACACCTCTACTAAATATTATTTGTATCATCTTCAAAATTATTTCTTTAAATGATAATTTTGATACTGAACAATAAATTATTCCAGCGAAGAAGAACAGTACGAAAATGTCAGTTAGTGTTATACCACATGTAATCATTTTCATAAATTCAAATGAAATGAAGGTTGATGCTAATGCTGGATGTTTAAACGCTGATATTGTTTTAATTATTATCTTTAACATTACATTAGTTCTAATTTTCTTCTCTATGAAATCAACTAATGAATAGTATATTACTGATGTAAATACTGCTAGGAAAACTATTAAATACTCTACCATTATATCACCAGCACTATTAATAGTAATAATAACATCATTGCTATTACTATTGCTAACATAACGCTTGGTACTCTAACGACACTATACGCTTTTTCACCATAGCATGTACTAAGTTTCCCCATAATTGCATGAATACACGCCAAGTCAGGTATTGTTTCCTTATATTTATCTGCTAATGATAAATACTGACTTACCATCCAATTATATACAGAACCAAAACTCCAACCATCTGCTAACTTCTTCCACGCATCCCTAATCACTTTCTGAATACTATCATATTCTGTATTAGGTTCTCCTACGTATGCATAATATAACCATCCAATATATGCTCTAGCACCTTTTGCTATAAAGTCCTTTCCCAAATCGTGAGCAGTAAGACATGAGTATAAGAATATTCCTACATCCTTAATAACGTCTTTAGGATAATTACATGACTCAAATATTACGTTATCATTTTGACCTGTAAATGTAGTCTCATTACCATGTCCACATCCCAGAAATACTTTTGGTGCTTCTGCTACTCTTAAATCATTATATAGTATATCTTTTACTGCATGTTCTGGATTTTCGTCATATACTATGAAGCCTTTTGCTCTAAAGTAATCTACTGTTTCCTTAAGATAGGGATAAGACCACTCACTAGCAGTCTCATATCTTGGTAATGAAAATATTGCTGAAGGCATTATATCACACCCATTTCCTCTAATATTTCCTTATATAATTCCTTATAATTATATTTAGATGCTACTTCTTTAGCTTTCTCAATTAATCCTTTATACTTATTGTAATTTTCTAATGCTTCCTTTATTGCTACGACGTAATCAATTACTCTTGTCTCATAGAATTCATAAGGACATGGTGCATCATCAGGTATATATTCATATACTTTTACTGGTTTAACTTTTATTCCTACTCCAAATTCGTTATGTGCTGGTACATCTGAGAAAATACATAGACATCCACAAGCCATCGCTTCTAATGGTGGTATTCCAAATCCTTCTATTCTAGATGGAAATATGAAGATTTTTGATTCATTATATACTTTTGCTAATATATCTCGTGAATAGATGTCTATTATTTTAACATTATTAATACCATACTCTTTAGCAAATATGTTAGTAACAATCTTATAATCATTAGAAAATAGTTCAGCAATCTTTAACATAATATCGTATGATTTCCTTACCATGTTAATTCTTGATACTTTTGATGGAAACAACATGAAAATATCATACTTTCTCTCTATTCCATAATCTTTAAATAAATCAACGTCAATACCGTGTGGCACTAATTTACAGTCGTGAAATTTTGAAATTTCGTTATAACAGTATTTTGATGGTACAAATATTAACTCAAATAGCTTGAATAACTTTCTAACTGATGGTGAATTTGGTATTTTTCCCTCAGTAACCATATATGCATATAGTTTAACACCGTGATACCTTAATTTTTCAAGGAAATCATAAAGTAAAAATGCATTATAGTACCAATGAGATATTAGAAGCACCTTATTGCACCTTTTAAGTCTATGAAATTTATACCACTCACTAATTCCTACTACTTCATGTGGTATTTCCATTTCTGAAAGTAGTTTATGAAACTGAAATGTTAATGTTTTAAATCCTCCAGTTATTTTCTTTACCCCAAAAATCCCTATCATCTTCTCACGTATGATATTACCATAATTATTGCGATTACAATTACTGCAATTACAATTAGAAATGTTAAACCAATAGTTACTACTGGTGAACTTTTCTCTACAAATGTTACAAGACCTTTTACAATTTTTTCTACAAGATTTGTTAGCTTATCCAAGTTGAAATATATCACTATTCCAAGAATTATTAAAAGTATCAAGACTAAGGTAATATTTACTGGTGTCTTACCAGAATATTTATACTCTAGATATTCTTCAGTTCCCTTATAACCTTTCTCTTTGAAGTGTTTAAGTACCTCAGAATAAGCAGGTTGTTTTCTACACTTTTCAAGTACTTTATATGCATCTTGATTTGTGTATGGACTTCCTATAAATCTGATTATTACATCATATGGATAAATGAAATTAGTAGTGTACTTTACTGGTAAGTTGGTTACTCTAATATCTGATAGTGCTAGAGAACAATCTATTGCTCTAGCTACTATGATATATTTGTCATCTGGATCTACTTCTAACTCAATTGTTTGTGGTAATAGATATTTATGATAGATTGTTACATTAGGATCATCTAATATTTTTAACAAATCATCAACTGTTAATGCATCATTACGCATTTTATCTAAACATGTATTAAAGTATCCATGCTCAATAATTTTCGATACTTGTACTACAAAGAAATCACACTCTTTAGTTACTTCAATTGTTAGCTTTACCATGACTACTCACCTTTCTTTTTCTTCTCCTCATTTATTGCTTTAACTAAACCCTTTATGAATTGCAACGCTAACTCTCCTAGTTTTTGTGCTTTCTTAGCTTCAAGCATGAATGCTTCTTCTTGATGTTTTAGATATGGATAATCTCCAGAACTTCCAGTAAAGTACTCTTCCAATTGTGAAATTGTTTGTGATAGTACATCTTCAGGTAATTGTACTCTAGTACCACCTATAGTTACTGATTCTCCCATCTTTATTTTTAATATATCCATAGGAGTTAGCACTACAAATCCGAACTGCCTTAGCTTTTTAACTACATATTTTGCTTCTTCAAGAGTCATTGTATCAAATACTTTCTTCCTTTCTGGATCTATCTTTTCTTCTAAATATTCGGTAATTTTTGGTTCAGACTTTGCTTCTACTGGTATTTCTTCAATATCTTCAACTTTTGGTTCAGGTAATAATTCCTCTAACTCCTTTGAATCTACGTTTTCCATGTCAATTGGTTTTCCTTCTACTTCATCCCTCTTTTTCTTCCTTGCCACTTACAACACCTCTAATTTGTTCTTCAAAATATTTTCTCATTTCTTTAGTTACTGGAATTAAGATATATTCATTACCGTCCTTTTTAAAGTATCTGTATTTTGTTTTTGACTTATCAATAATCTCACGTAATACTGTAAACATTGTCTTCACTTCATCAGCATTATTATTTGATATAAAGATGCCAAATCCAGTAGGTTTTGCTATAAACTGAATTACAGTTGCATTTTTAATTGCATTTATTACTCTATCATCGAGTATTAATGAAAGTAGTACGTATGCTACTGTTTCCATTACATCCCACCCCATCCCCATTCACTTCTCGATAATAATCCTATTCTTTCAAACATTAGTCCTAGATAGTTGATTACTTGTAGTAGTGCCGTTCTTATATCAATTAGTGATAAGAATTCCCCTACGAACTTTTCATCAAATCCTAAGTCTTCTTTTAGTAAAGGTACTAATTCAGTCTTCCTCATATATCTTGTTTTAACTTCTCCTCCTCGTTTTATGTAAAAGTAAGGATAATGTGTTCTATAAATACCTAAGCATACCAAACACCTTGCATTTGAACATGTAGTAGATACTACGGATAACTCAATTCCCTTTCGCCTTGCTTCTTCAATAATATCTTCTATCATCATTTGAAGTCTCCTATCGTATACTGCCTTTATTTTCTTCAACATCTCAATGATTAGTAATGCATATTCATGCATTTTAGCAGTTGCTATATCACGTATTTCTGGTGGATAATAGTGTAAGAATTGCTTTCCAGTTTTACTAAAACTTCTCCTATTCATATGATATATAATATATTAAAGATATATATATTTGAATTCATTTAGCTAGTACTCAAGCCCTAATATTTTTCTTAATCTTCTTTCTGCTGAATAAACCACTATATCAACTTCACTTTCTCCTAACGCCTTCAATCCTTCTACTGTATATTCTATTCTATCTGGTATTACCATCTTTGTTTCAAGATATATATAATCTATGTCATGTGCATCAAGAAACATTATTACAAAGTCTCTAGCTTCAAGAAAAGTATAGAAAATTACCCTGTCCTCAGTTATATGTTCTGTACCTGCCACAATCGCTCTCATTCTAGCATACTCTGCCTCTTCGAACAATTCTGATAGTCTAGCATTTATCTCTAACATCAACATTTTATCAAATAGAATTTCCCTAAGAGTTGTTGATGATACATAATGTAGTGTTCTCTTATGTTTTTCCTTTTTCCCTTCTTCTTTTTCTTCTTCCCACTCCCATGTTATTTCTCCTGATGTATAGTCAAGTTTCAACCCTGCTAGATACGCCTCAAATGACACTACATGTTCAGATGTTGGGAATAAAACAAGCAATGTAGCAATGCTTTTCATATCGTATGATGGAAAGCATGATAGAGTACCAAGAATTGATGAAAACCTAATGTACTGATCTGGAGACCATCCTAAAGCTAACTCCCAATAATGTGGAAAATATGCCATTAAACATATCCCTCCAATAAATCATCTACTTTGCTTAGTATTTTACTAATTTCTTTCCTATTTCTTAGTAATGCTCTTAGAAAGTATCCTAAAATGAATTTTACAATATCATCAATTACATTATTAACTTTATCTTCAACTTCTTCAAACTTTGACTTAAACTTTTCATATTGTGATAATGGTAAGCATAAATCTATCTTATATCCTTGTTTTTTAAAAGGACAATTCCTACAAACTACTCTCCTTCTATCTTCATCCTTATCATCTAAATTACTACAAAATGCTACTGTTATACCATCTCTTTCCCTAATAATTGCTCTAACTCTGACATTTTCTTTCTCAACCATTTTTTCACCTTACCCCTTACATATTCATCTAATTTATCACTTAATATATGTGAAAGGTATCCTATGAAAATATCTTTATTTTTCGTATAATAAAGTATTGCTAGTGCGGTAATTGGATGGTGTGCAATATGTCTTGGTAACGGTGGATGCATGTCAAGTCTATCTGGTAGTAGTGCCCCTTTAATAACGTCTTTCTCATTTAATTTGAGAAGTCTTGCTATTAGTTTAGCAAATAAAGTGTGCTGTTCTCTGTTCATCTTCCCTTAGCTTCTTCCCTTAGCTAACACTATTATTAGAATTATGAATATCACGGCAAGTACGAAGATTAGTAGATTGACTGGATTTGATAACCACTCTATTATTTTATTTAACCACTCTTGTGGGGGAGGTATGTATGCCAACCTACATCACCGCTCTTAAAGATGTTTCAGTACAATATACTGATAACGCTAGAAGTATATAATCTATTCCCTGACCAACAAACCCTAATAAAATCATTAATAATGAGATGATAAGATGTAGTACTATAGATGGATACGTTTTGAACCTCTTATTTTGTGCTGATGGAATTGTAGAATCTATTAGTTCACAAACAGGTATTGTTGAGAAAAATAATAATGATGATATTAATTGCTTTTTGGGATCTGTTATAAAACCTAAAAGTGAGAGAGGGTTAGAAACATTTGTTAGAAAAAAAGAAAATAATTTATATTTTGTATAATCCATGATGCTACCCTATCCTATTTAGCAAGGTTTAGCTAGGCTTTGGTAAGATTGATATTACGTACTCCTCTAGTTTATCAACAGCATAGGTAACGTGTTCCCATGCTGAACCAAAAGCGATGATTCTTACGTAAGGTCTTGTTACGAATAGTAAAGCTAAAACAGTAGCAATTCCTGTAACTGACCTAGCAATTACTTCTTTCCATTGTTTGAAAGTAAGCCCTACATCTCCACCTATTGTGTCTCCTAGATAGTCAAAGAGTAAAGAGAGTCCGTAGTTAGCCCATTTACTGATTCTATGACCTACCTGACCTACACCGAGTAGTATAGCATCTCTTACTAGCAGTTCTCTAGGTGCTATTCTCCTTCTTAAACCAATTGCTTCTCCAAGTCTTCTAACTGCGTATGCCATCTATCCCACCCCCCTATACCCATATTAGTGGGAATGCACCTGCCTCTTTGGCACTTGCCACCATAGTTTCTTTTGCTCTCTTTTTAGCCTCATATACTATTGTAGCTAAGAAGTTGTGTATATTCTCCTTAAATAGTCTAAAGAATTCCTTAGTAGCTACCATCTTCTGCTCTGGGCTTAACTCTGGATCTGCTTTGATTTGATCCACGTATGGTATTACTAGCTCAAGCCAATATTTAAAAGCGTAATTACCTTCAGTTGTGTATTGTTCCCATCTCTTAGCACCGACTAAGTCTCCCTTGATGCTGTGTAGCATCTTCTCTGTTACTTTTGCTATATTAGTTCCGATTCTGATTTTCTTCCCTCTTGCCATATTCTACACCTTATCTTACGTGATTAATTTCTTAAACCTATTATAAATAGTTTTCATAAGCAATTTCTTATTTGTCTTATTTAAAATGTAATGCTAAAAATATACCCATGAAATCTGTTACCTTAGGATTCTTAAGTCCCAGTCTATGATTACATGAGTAGAAAGCATTATTTTCATCATGTTCTGTTCCAGTATGTCCGTGATCTGACAATATTATTAAGTAATCATCTTCACTAATTATTGATTTAACTTCATCAACAAATTTAGCTAGTAAGAAGTAGTACTTGAATACCGCATCGCCTATTCTATGCATTAATGCATCAATTAAGTTAAAGTGTGCAAATATTAGGTTGTATCCCTTTCTTAATTCTTTTAAGAATTCCTCTCTCTGCTCTTTAAATAATTCTAATGTATATTCTATATATCTTCTTTTGAATTCTTCAGACTTCCATGACTGTATTAATAACCATGATGCATATCCCCAATATTTAGGATGTGGGTTTAAAGATGGTATCCATAATGGTTTAGAATTAGGTATGTAGTCAAATATAGTCTTAACTTTCACTCTAGCAGTTTTTTGATCACATGGATATGAAATTCCATGATTGTATGTTCCAGTTATGTATGCACCCCATATTATTGCAGTAATTGCTGGTACTCCCTCAGGAAGTGCTAAATTAACTCTTGAATATTCTACTTGTCTTAATGATTTTATTTTAATCGCTCTTCTATAATCTAAACCATCAAATCCCAAAACCACTATCATTTTTATATCACCATTTTAATATTTAAAATATGAAATTTAGAGGTTTTGGCACACTAACGTATTATACAAAAAGGTTTCTTGAAATACATGGATATAAAGTTAAGTTTTCTGGTAATGTATTTAGTCCATTCTTAGACATTTACAAAGATGGTAAGAGAATTTATCATTTTCAAATAAGACATGCTAGAGTTGCTAAAGCACCTAAAAACGTTAAATCAATATTGTGGTGTGTTACAGAGGGTAGAATTCCTATTGAAGCTAAGAGAAACCTTAAAGAGTTTGATTATATTTTTGCTCAAAGTAAATTCGTTAAGAAAATGCTAGAAGAAATTGATATAGATGCAGAACTCATGTATTGCGGAATTGATACACAAATGTTTAAGCCAATAAAGTGTAAGAAGATTATAGATGTTATATCGGTAGGGATTGCACATACAGTATGGGATAAAAGAAAGTTTATGGATAAGGTACATCAAGTATGCTTTCCTTTAAATGTTTACATTCACACAAGAATTACTGCCGATTATGAAGATATGGTAAAACTCTATAACATGAGTAAGGTTTTCCTAATACTAAGTGGTGCTGAAGGGTTTGGAATACCACCATTAGAGGCGATGGCTTGTGGTCTTCCAGTAATTGGAAATGATGCACCAGCATATAATGAGTTTAGTATAGGTGTATTAGTCAAGCCAGTAAAGGTATATGAAGTAATACTTGGTAATTCTCCTACACTAATACATGAACCGAATCTCCCTCAAATTCGTAAAGTTTTATTTGAATTAATTGATGATGAGAAGAGAATTAATGAGTTAGGTAAAAAAGCAAGAGAAAGAGCATTACAGTTCGACTTTAGAAAAACTATGAAACCACTACTATCATTACTATAAAATTAACTATTTTATTGCTATTACCCATAGATTACCACCTTTAATTCCATATTGTACTTTCTTAAATCCTATATAAAATAGTAATCTAGTTAATGTAGTTACATGAAGCACATGATAATGTGTTCTATCTAGTAGTGATGCATTACTATAACAATGTACTGATTGTATGAATATTCCCTTTCTTACAATTTTATAAAGTTGTTTTAAACATGCTGGATAGTCAGGTATATGTTCAAGTGTTTCAATTAGTGAAGCAGTATCAAATGAATTTTCACGAAATGGAAGTAAGTCTCCTGATGCCATTACGTGGATTTTTGTACCATAGTGCCATATATCTAATCCTACATATTCTATACTATTATCAATTGATTTAATGAGATTTTTTAGAAGCATTTTATGACATCCTATATCAAGATGTCTCTTAGTTTTTAATAACTTAATAAAATTAATGAATTCGTTTCTAGCAACAAGTATTAGCCCCCAACCATACTTCTTCGACTCTTCTTCTAATATATTTGACAATCTTTCCATCGTAAATATAAGAAAGTTCTACGAATATAAACATATGCCTATAAGGGTGATATGTTCGAAGTGTGGATACATTTTTATTAAAACGTATGATCCAGATGAGTACCTTAATTTTCTAAAGGTTATTAAAGATGCTAAAAAGAGAGGAATAAACAAGTGCCCCAGATGTGGTAAGAGAATAGAACTTCCAATAAAAATTGAAGTTTATGCAATAAATAAAAAATGAATTAGTTTATGTTACTTTGATGGCTTCTCAATCATTTCGATCTTCTCAATTAATACATCTCCAAATCCTACGTTTTTCCATGCACCTACTGTAATTACTTTACCTACAAGAGATTTTAATTTCTTAATAACAAATTCATCATCTGTATCAATAACTATATGACCTCTAGCATTTGGTATTATATACTCGAATAATGTAACAGTTTCTTTTCCAGTCTCCTGAGTTGGCTTTCTTCCCCTAATATCAACATCAAATTCTAGGAAGTATAGACCATGAACTTTATATGGTTTACCAGATAACTCCCTAATTTTAGCATTTATAGCACCTTTTATAGTACTCCCCAAGATGCATACCTCTTCTCTATTATGAAGTGGACACCAGCACCTTAAGAATACTCTATCTAAATGTCTCAGAACCTTTTTAATCTTTGATATTTTTTCATCAATTGCTTTTTTTGATTTTTCAGTAGATGATAGTATTGCAGTTAGTTTCTCTTCGTATTTCTTGCTGAGAAGTAGGTACTGTATTTCGCTTAAGTAGATTCGGTCTGGCACTATCGGTTTTAATGCTCTAACGTAAAGCACTAACCTCATACAGATAAGAAAATTCTTAACCCATATATAAGTTTTAACAATATATTTTATGCATAGCAATAGACATGAAACCTTCATGTAACAATAGTTAGTAAAACTTAACGCATTAAATAGACGTAAATAATGGACTTTAAAAGCAAAATAACATACTAGAGAAAATTTATCAAAACTATAGCTACAACGAAAAATATATGAATATACACCATGTGTAAACGACAAGTTCTAATGTCATCGGTTTCCCTCACATTATTTTAGTAGAAATAGAATATATATAGTTATAGTTATAGAGATTAAATAATTATGATAGTATCGCATAATCCTAATGCTTAATATAAGAATGTATGAAAAACTTAATAACCTTAAGGTTTACATGGTATATGTTATAATGAAGAGGTAGTTAAAATGATCAAGAGGTAGTTAAAGTGAGCAATTCTAAGGTCATCGGGTTCTCCCTCATTACAGAATTACTTTAACTACCTAATATTTTTAATGGGTATAAATAGTGGTTACGAGTACATTTGATAAACTAATAGTAAATATTAATACCCAAAATGTAGAGGTGGATACTAGCACGTACTATTAATTATCTAGTTTTAATGAGGTAACCGTGAATCAAACTGCTTACTACTTACTGCTTACGACTTATTGCATAGTTGCTATAAAAATTGCATAAGGTCATCGGATGTCCTCATTATAATATTTCAAAACCCACTAATATGTTTTTAGTTAGGGGGAAAAGTTTATATAGCTTCTCCCTAACTATACCTCACATGAGACCTGAAGAGAGAATTATTAAAGAAATCATAGAGTTCTTAGAAGTTAAGAGGAAAGAGTTAGTAGAGATAATGTCTAAGCTAAAACCATTACCAAGTGGTTGGTGGATTGAGTTAAAGATGGTAAAGAATTATCCGCAAAAGAAGATATATCATTACTACTATTTACGTTCTAAAGATGGTCTTAATGAATACTTAGGTTCTGAAGTTCCAGATAATATACGGAGAGCGGTTGAAGATAGAAGGAGACAGAAAGAAATACGTAATATAATTGAAATAATTGATAGGACAATTGTTGAGTTAAAGAAATACATTTAACTCATTAACTTTCCACTAAAGTAAACTTTTTATATTTGTTTATAGTTATTTCTTATGGTGATAATATGAGCACAAAATCTACATCTTCAACTAAAAGAAAGAAATCAACCAAAACAACTACTACTGCTAAAGAAGAAAAAGAAGCCTCTCAAATAACCAAATTAGGTAATGAAATATTTTCATTAATTGAAAGGAAAAAGAAAGAAATAGTTAAAATAAAGAAAGAGTTAGCGGAATTTAGAGCAATAATAATCAAATTAAAAGATACGGAGTTAGCAGAATTCTTACGTTTACCTTTAAAAGATAATGACGTAGTAATTGAATTAGGTACTGTAGATTATAAAATAGATGAAAGTGGTACTGTATTATCAGCATCTACTGGTAAACCTATTGACTCAATCAGGACATTGAAAAGAGTACATAGTAAAGCAATTTCAATTCTTGAGAACATTAAGAAAACTTTGGAGGGATTGTAAATGAAAGAGGTTAGATTTACAGTTAAAAGCAAAAGGATACCAGAATACATTAGACTTCATAAAGATGTAATTGAAAAAATTGAGAAAATGCTTGAAGGAAAAGTTCCTAAAAACAATAAAGTTAGAATTGTATTTGAAGTTAAAATAAGACCTGTTGGTTTTATAAGAGAAAAGAGAGAATTTATTGAGGTGGGATAATGAGTGGCATATCAATTATATGGGGTAAGAGGGCGAAAATGTCGCCAGTAGAAATATATACAATAATCTATTCATTTGCACTATATACACTAGCTAAAGTAGATCATCAATTTCCATTTAGTGTAGTGCTTGATATGGTCAAGAAAGGGTATATACCAATACTGTATCATCAACCATGTAATGCTGAAATAAATATACATATTGATGAAGTTGATGATAAAATTGTTGTTAAGCTAGTTTGTAGTAAGTGTGGTAAGGTACTCTATAAAAGAGAGTTTCAAATAGTTAAGGTAGATGTTACAAGTAAACCTAAGAGGGAAGGTTAATATGAAGATAATGATACTTAAAGATGGTAAGTTAGAAAGAATTGTAGAAGGTAAAGGATTTTGGGATGTAATAGGTAAAGCACTATTCTTTTTAATTGAAGAAATAAAAGAATCAACAATTTATAGTTCTGGCTATTATAATGAGTTAAAAATATTCTATATTTCAACTTCTAAAGGTTATTATGAATTAAAAATGTATGAAAAGTGATAAGATGATTGAGGATATATCCATTAAAGGAATTGAGTACATTAAAGAGATTAGAGATGAAATAGATATTTTCTATTATGTAGATCCTACAAAAATACTTGAATATTATGAAAGTATTGCGGATAGTCCAGAAATTAGAGAATTTATTAGAGATAATCCACCATTCCTAAATGAAGTTGCATTTATGATTTATACCTTAGATTTACTTTCGATAGTAAGTACATTACCGCTTCACATAATCATAGAAATAGCAATATTCTTCAGAGTTAGAAAAGAGTGGCTTAAGGCTTGGTTTACATATGCTTTTGATTTAGACCAATTTTTAGACCAATTAGTAGAATTCCATTAAAAAGAAATTATTTTTACCCATCCTTAAGGAAATTTCTTATCTAGCAATCTCCCATAATATAAAGTAATTTCTCTTCCAATTTATCAACTAATTTGTCAGCAATAAATAGAAACAACACAATTTCTACACTTAACCCACATGCACCAGCAATATATTTGTCTCCTATAAGTAAAAATAGAAATACGGTTATGAAGACTGATGCTAGAAATATTGTTACACCGACAATTAAACCTGCAATAACTGTTACAATAACTGTTCTCATTTACTTTCACCTCTATCTACAACAATATTTTTATATGTTATATAAGAATTTTCTTATCTGTATGACAGTCCCTAC
>Ga0190314_1000494_pt1 | contig 13421 bp, 20 predicted proteins | sample 4870071112_MG_FD_165055 | JGI IMG/M metagenome (GOLD analysis project Ga0190314, IMG submission 165055) | Hydrothermal vent sediment bacterial communities from Southern Trench, Guaymas Basin, Mexico - 4870-07-11-12_MG | ecosystem: Environmental > Aquatic > Marine > Hydrothermal vents > Sediment ...
CGTTATATACGTTATTATACGTTCGTTATTATATTTGACGGAAATAAAAACGGAGATTTTTATTTTCGGCGATTGGGGGGTCGCGCTTAAAGGAGATAGCATTTTTATAAACGCCGCAAATCACGAAAAAACGGACGAGAACGACGGAATCGAAAATCATACCCGCTCCGTATTTAACCGTAACGTCGTATATTACGTAACGTATATAATAACGCTAATACGTGCGTAATAATATAACGTAACGTATAGCGTATAGCGTAACGTATAACGTAAACGTTAACGAGTGCGTGCGTGTGGTAACGTGTGATCACGATACAGGGAACGTGCGGGTGAACAGTATAGTTGCGTATATATATACAGCGGGCGATTACGTAGCATGGTTTGGGCGGTCGATACGGCGGACGACGAGACGGACGAAATACTACGGGATAAAGCGTTAATGGAATCGATTAAGCGTGGTTTACGAGATATTGAGAACGGAGACGTTGAAGACTTCGACGAGTTCGTTAAGTCGATTATGAGGTCGATTAAGCAGAAACCGAAGCGAAGTTTTGAGGAGTTTTTAAGCGAACTCGGGGTGGAGATTTAGATGATCGTGGACGAGGAAGCGTTGTATTACATCGGAAGCGGGATCGCATTCACGATCGGGATATGGATATGGGTATTCTGGCACGTCAGAAAAGGGTGGAAAAAATTCGAAAAAAAATAAACGGGACGATTAACGGTCTAAGTCCGTGTCGATCACACGCAAATATCGGGAACGCACAGTTTTAAAGTAGCGGTCACCGTCGGGTAACTGCTTAAGTAATTCACGAACTTTGGCGGAATCGATAATGCGGCGTTCGTATTCACGGTTCACGACCTTATAGCGCCCGTATCGCTCGCCGTTCTCGAATGCGTGTGCGATAAACGTTCGGAATGCGTTTAACGTCTCCGTTACCGACTTTGCGAAAATCTCGAATTCGACGTATCGTTTTAGGATTTCCGCTTTCTGCCTCGACGTCAACTCCGTAATAGGTTCGCCACGTTCGCCTTTCGCACAATTGAACGTTCGATAAACCGTCTGAATGCGTTTAAAACAGAATCCCGTCTTGTCGTCGATCGGGTAGTAGTATCTACATCGTTCGCACGTCAGCGGCTCAACCTCAGCTTCGATACGTTTGACGGTTAAACTCTTACGCTTCTTCACGTTATCACGCTCCGTTAAACCGTTTTTCTTTAATCACGCACCCGCAAAAAACGCAAATAACACGACGAGCAATCACCCTCCCGCCTTTCACCACGTCAATATCCGTTTCAACGCATACGGTTTCTTTCGTCAGTTTTGCTCCGCATCGAGGACATCGCATAAGTCCGCACCTCTTAACATTTCGTCAATGTCCGATTCGGTTAATTCTTCGTCGGATTCCGACGTTTCGAGTTTCGTGAATAACGATGAGAACGTTATATCGCCGTTGTATAGTGCGAGTATCGTTTGATCCGTCGTTTCGAATCCGAGGTGGTGTAGTGCGGTATAAAATGCGTTAATGCGGTTTGCGTGTCGTCCCGCCTTGTCTTTTACGATTTTGCGGAAATCCGTGAACGTTTTACGGTCGATCAGCTTTATTATCGCCCTCGTAACCTTCGGATCGAGATACTTCACTTCTCCGTCAACGACGTTGAGAACGTCGTCCGTCCGTGGCGTGTCCGTGAGATACTCGGCGTAACACAGTCGATCGACAAATTGACGTGACGTCAAGTTGTATTCTTCTGCGATGAACGTTTTTATTAGCTGTTTGTGGTTGTGATCGAATCGTTCGAGTCCGTAGCCGCTTAACGTTTCGTCACGGACGTTCCCGAAAAATAACAGCGATACCGTATTGCGGAACGATAAATCCGCCTTCGACGATACCGCTCTCCGCCAAATGCTTTGCTCCATTCCCGTCTGAAGGATTTTCCATAGCTCCTCTAATTTCTGGCGTTCGAGAGACGCTATTTTGTCGAATTCGTCGAAGATTATCGTTCGATGATAATACGCCGTTCCCTTCGTTCCGAATCTCGCATCGCCTACGAGATTTGCGGGAGTCGGCGTCTCCGTGTAGAAATAAGCGGACGTTAATCGTTCCGTGAGGTTTGCGAACGTCGATTTTCCCGTATTCGGCGGCGTAAACGATAGGACGTGTAGTGCTACGTTCTGTGGACGGAACAACGGCAGTAGTCTCGGAAGAATCAATCCGTAACTCTCACCCGTCGGACGGTAGCCGTATCCGAGCGTGAGCAGAACGTAAGGCGGGTAATCACGGATTAACGATTTTGCTGTTTCCTCGTCGCACGATGCGATTATGAATTCGATCTCTTTCGCTAACAGTCGGCGTTTATCGTTGAACGTTACGGGCGTGACTACTGCTTTAACGTAAACGGTTTCCTCTTTCGCTAACTCAACGTATTCGAGGGCTTCGTCGTTTGGATCGTGAACGAGAATCGGGTGACCGCATGGCGTGTAGATCGTGACGTAATCAGTAAACGGTGATACTCTAACGGCGGAAATTTTGAATAGAATCGGCGAAGAGTATTTCACGGCTCGTTTAAACTTCGCTTCGTCTTCCGCCGCTCTTTTCATCTCTACGATTTTCGCTTGCGTTTCTGCATCGTATGCGTTAAATCCGATGACCTCGTCGATCGTGATCTCGGGATCGTAGATTTTCAACGAGACGATCGGCAAGTCGTTTAATTTGATCTCGCTCTCGCTCATAGCTCACCCCCACGCTTCGATTTAATTCTCGTCTTAGCGTTTCGTCCGCTTCTGCTCGATTTTCTACCGTTCGTGTTTTCGTTTCCGTTCCCGTTCGCTTTCGTCTCTTCGACGTTGAACGATTGCAGTCCGTCGAGTAATTTGCGGTATTCGTCAGGCGTTAATGCGACGTAATACGCTCCGTTGCGGTTTCGCTTGACGTAGTTCGCAAACTTGACTATTAGTGCGACTCCCTTTCGTGCGGGTTGCACGGTCACGTTAATCGCTCCGAGGTCGATACTAACGCTCTGCGGTTCGTTATTTTCGGTTTCCGTTTCCGTCTTTCCGTTCGCTAACTTTTCTAACGTTTCCACAATCCGTTCAACCGTTTTCTCAAGCCGTTCTAACCTTTCTTCAATATCGGACATGCTTCCCACCTCACATATATTTTTACCGTCACGCTTTATAACCGTTATGCTTTCATCCGCATGAACAATACTAACGGGACGGTGACGTAAAACGTATTCTATCGCATCCTCAACGTCGGATTTTTTCCGTAACGGAGCAAGATGAACGTGAAAACCCTTTGGCACGATCTTATGAACGTGATCGTAACGAATCCGTCCGTTCGTTCTGATTACGGCGTGAATATGATAATACGGATCGTCGGAAAAACGGAACGCTAAAACGTCCGCATCGACGAGACGGATAATATCGTTAAAAACCGACATGGTAAAATCGTAAAGTTCGAAAAAATTTGAAAAACGTTTAACGCTTAACGGTCGGACGGTTAGTATGTAGTGCATAATCGCACGGATTTAACGTGTTCAACGAATTGCTTGAGACTAAACCGTGTTCCGTCCGTCACACGTTGTATTATTGTTTTTCTGCCGTTTTTGAACGCAAGGTATGGTATTATGCCGTATCGTTCACCCGTTCGCCTTAGTTCGGTTATTTCTTTCGCCGTTATCTTTCCATTAAGTTTGCATTGTATTCCGTGTGGAGTTCCGCCGTAAATTGCGATTAAATCGAACGTGCCGTGACTTCCCGCTGAGCGAATAACGTATATGTCTTTGTCACGTAGGTAGTTCGCAATATATCGCTCGAATCGGTATCCTTTAGCATAATTAACGTTCGTCATCGCTTTCACCCGCTTTCGCAAGAATCGTATTGACGTAGTTCGTTATCGAAATCGCCCACGATCGTATCTCTCTGAGATTGTTCTTTGCGATTGCGTTCAATTCTTCGTTCTTAAGTAATGTTAGCATATTGTATGCGTCCCGTAAAAGATTTAAAACCATCTCCGATACATTACTTGCGACGCTCACGATCTCACCTCCGTTAAAACCATTCGCATATTTTTTTCTCTTTTACACGATAACCGCACGACTCGCATAAAAACCTTATCGTTGCGTTGAGTTTCGATTTGAACCGTCGTGATTTACCGCATGTGTAAATGACGCCACGCTCATCAACGTAAAGTGGAACGCCGTCCTCTCTCTCGTAGCGGAGATATTTACCGTTCGATCCGACCGCAACGTGAAGTTTAACGTCTTTGTTGTATTCCGTTCGGAGATATTCCGCATATTCGATAATGCGTTCCCACGGTTCGTTCGGGTATCCGACGATCGTGCAGTAAATTATATAACCTCTGCGGCGTTTATAGTATCCGTAGACGGGTCGTAGAGAAGCCTTGAGCGGAATGACGGGTAGTTTGCGACCGTTGAGGTTTGCGTTCATGTTCATCGTCCACCCCATTTTTTATCACCCCCGAACGGGAGTATCGATCGCACGGTTAAAAAAATTTAGTAGTGGACGTCGTAACCTTTGAAACAGTCGAGACACAAACGGTTCTCTTCTCCCGTTTCGACGTCGTATGCGGCTACGAGGTAACGATCGCTCCCGCAATACGGACAAACGTGCGTCCTCGCAATTACCGTCGTGTTCTCGTCCTCGTATATGCGTTTATAAACAACCTTCGCTTCCACCATTTTTACCACCCCCGCATCACCGTTATGTATTAAACACGTTACGGTATATAAACGTTACGGTCGTGCGATAAAAAATAGTTAAATAAACTGCGGATCGGACGACTCGTTTAACTTGCGTAAAATCTCCTCCGCTCGCTTAAATCGTTTAACGAAGTAATTAACGAGTTCGTTTTCGCTTAACTGTTCCGCAAGTTCTAATAACGTTCGAATTTCTGCGTATATTTCGTCGTGACTGACTACATACTCGAACGCTACCGTGTAGATCATTCCGAAGCGGAAGAACGCATAAGCGAGTTCTTTTCCCGTGAACGATTTTAACAGCGTTCCGAACGTTTTCGGCGTGATTCCGTGTTCGACGATCGTTTTGTAAACTTTAGCGTCCACTTTCGCCGCCGTCTTATGATCTAACTCGAACATATCCACGACTAAACATAGTCCGCTCATTTTATCATCTCCTCGATGAAATCACGGATAATTTTCTCACGGACGTGCGTTAAAGTCTTAGCTTCGTCTTCGTATCCGTATTTCCGCAGAGCTTCCTCGCACTTATCGAGAAGATACGCTAACAATCGTTTGTCACGAATTTCTTCGTGCGTCATTGCGTTTACAGTCTGATCGATCAGTCGGCGGCACGTTTCACGTATGCGGTAACGATACTGCCGAATTAGTCTCGGATCGAATTCCGCTTCGCCCTCTAAGAACGCTTTCGCTTTCCTACCCCAATACCGTTTCGTAAACGTGGTCATATTGTTACGTTACAATAGACGATATAAAAAAATACCGTTACGGTCGGTGGTTATTAACGAGATAATCGTATAGTTTATCGATCCGTTCGTGAAGGTAATCGATTCTTTCGTCTATCCGATCGAGACGTTGCGATATAACGTTCAACTGCGATTCCACGTTTTCGAGTCGAACGCAAACGGTAAAATACGTTTTAATCGCACGAAAAAATCCGTTAAATCTCACGCACACACCCCCGAAAAAAATAGGGGGAAAACGGTTAAGACGCTACGCTTCGGGTGTCGCCTGAACAACGTGGATTTTAAGTCTGTCCGCTACGGAGTCGTATTCGAGCGTTATGCTCGATGCGGACGGGTCGAGGTTCGGATCGATGAACGTTGCGTTTATGTAATCGCTAATTATTGCGTTGTAGTCGTCTAAAATGTCATCAACGACCTCTCCCGCCTCGATTCCCATCCTTGCCATCACTAAGCCTTCCGTGAATATGTTAGCGAGTGCGGCGGAAATTCTGCTGAGGTGTTCGACCTTGAACATGCGGACGGGTGTTCCCGTCAGCGAATCGTATGATCCTTTCACTTTCTCAAGAACTTTCGCTTTCCCTTCGATAGCGAATATCGCTTTCGGAACGCATCCCCAGACTTTGTTCTTATCGCCCGTAAACCTTAACGTATAGAGAACGTTCGCTTTGAACTTGTCCTTGTTTGCCGCTACACCGTTTTCGAATCGTCCGCCTTCAGCGAACGCACTCGCTACGTTGCTCAACCACGCACTTCCGCCTTTTCTAACCTTTATCTTGAATTTTCTCAACGCTCTCGCCGTCTTGTAATAGTTCGGGTTTAGAACGTTCGTGAACTCCGCTTCGGCGACTTCCGCAATTCTGCTCAAGTATGCGGCTTCGTCGGGTATTACCTCGTTAAGTCTGTTTGCGATTTTCTCACGCTTTGCGGTCAGAATGTCATACCAATCGTTTGCGATGTCCTCGTCGATTCCCTCGGGAAGTTCTGTCGGTTTTATCTCCCCGAACACACCCTCAAACACGACCGCCATGTTCGTAATTATTTAACGTTCGTAAATAATCGTTTCGGAATTAAAGCAAATTGCGACGTATCTCGCATAACGTCCACGAACGGGTTTTAATCCTAATTTGCGTGCGATACGACTAATTTTATAGCGATTAATACCCGTCACGGATGCGATAACGTTGAGCGGGACGATTCCGTAATACTTCACGATAAATTCGAGTTGTTCGGGTGACACGCCACGAATCCTATTCGCACGTTCGAGTATTCGCTCTTTCACGTTAGTGTGACGAGCAGTCACACGAATCACCCGTCAGAAGTATTTCGGCGAACGGAAACGGTATTCGTAACTCAGCGTCGGGTCTTTCGTTAATATCTCTTTCTTTGATAGCTTCGATTTGCGTTCGGGGATCACGTAAATTCCCGTTGAGATTATGCGGTTAGCGAGTTCGGGTCGTCCGACGGAACGTGCTTTATCCCGTGCGAGATTATACGTGTTCCCGAGGAGTTCGTTCAAAGAACGTTCATCAACGGGAATGCGGTTAAAATCGATCACGGTGTGGATCGGTTCGTCGTAATCGATCACGCCGTAATGTCCTTTCGATTTATTGCGGACACGCTCACGTCTTCCCTTACGCCGCATTAACTCGGATAGGAATTCCGCCAATTGGAGCATCACGTTAGCGACTCTCGTCCACGGCGACGTTAGATTTCCGATCTCGGATTGATACGCTACGTTAAAGTCCGCTCGCATTCCTTCCATGAATTGCATCGTTAAGTCCGTCAATCGAACGAAATTACCCGTGAAATGATGGTCTGTTGCGTTTAACGGCGTATAATAACGTTGTGCGATTTCGTGCGTTAAGCTATCTTCCGTTTTCGGAATACCGCCGTATCCCGCTCTCGCATAACCGACTATGCGGCGGAATCGTTCACGCACGTTCTCAACGCCGTATTCGAGGAGTCCGAGTTCTTTCTTCGTTTCCGCTCTTTCGAGATCGCAACGTATCGATTTCGCTAACGCATAGATTTCCATCAACGCTTTTCTCCGCTCGATCGAACGAACGTAGATAATTGAACGTGCGATCTCGTCCTCGACGTCACGTAAACGCTCCGTGAGTTCTTTACGCATTCTAACAGCTTCTTGATCTTCCCGAACGATAATGCCGATCCGAACACGTCCACGCTTTCGTATTCTAATTGCTAACTGTTTAAACCGAATCTCCCGCCGTTTCCGAACCCGATCGGGGCGTGGCATATTTCTTTAACAATTTTTCGAGTCTTTCAACCCGTTTTTCCAATTCCGCAACACGTTCGCTTAACGGTTTTTCCGCTACGTCACGTTTAACTTGTTTTTTCCGCTTAAATACTGCAACGTCATCCGCTTTAACCTTAGGCATGTTATCACCACGTTATAAACGCATAACCTCTCACGTAAGTCGCATTTTCGAATTTCCACTTAACGGAGTATGCGGTTTCGGGTAACGGCGTTTCCGTGTCGGGCGTTATCGGATTCCACGTTACTCCGTCATCCGTTGAATAGTATATCGTCGTAGCGTCCGTATCCGCCGTGATAAGTAGTTTATCGATGCCTTCGGGGAAATCAAACGTAACCGTTATGAAAGCTCCCGTTGTGGTTAGCGTGATTACTTCCGCATCGCCGAAGGAAGCGGGATCGGCAAGCTTGAGAATACGAACCCAATCGCACTTAATAGCCTCCGCCCCTGAGTTATTCCCCACTCCTATACCTATGTAAAGCGGAACTGTCGGTATATTTTCGGTTATTTCTGCTTTTAGCTGATAATCCCAATAGTTTCTTGCAACATCACCCCAAACTATTGTTTCTACATGCCATTCTGTTATAGCATCCAAGCTTACTTGTGTAGAAGCCCCATCTTTTGTAGCCCTAAAATAAGTATATCCACCGACTTCTTGATTTCGTATGATATTATTTTGTTGAGCTAAGTGTCCAGCCGTCAATTCCGCATCTGTAAATCCCCATTGTCTCCAAGCCCAATTTTGATTTACATATGTAGCTATTAACTTTAGTTCGAGTATTGCTGGTTTGCTAAACGTTACTTTGCTTCTTACACCGTTTATTCCTGCCGTTGCTGAAGTTGAGCCATCAAGTATAAGTAAGCTATTTTCAACCTTGACGTTACCCGCTGATTCGTGAACATCCCAATTGTCTAAAGTTTCGAAATCATCAAAGAACTCGAAAACCTGTTCTCCGTCATTATACGCTGACGGTAGTGCGTTAGCATTCCCGTAAACGATATATAGCTCCGACGTTCCCGCTTCCACTTTAACCCATATAACGGCGTATTTTCCCGAGTAATCGAATTCCTCGATCCAAAAGTATAACTGTGCGTAATCCTGATCCGCTATACGTATATCGCTCCCGTCCGACTTAACGTTGTTCCAGAATTCCGATGTAACTCCCGTTTCCGCTCCGTATTCAGCTTTCAGCGTCCCGTCAGCGGCGTAAATCTGCATCGTGTCCGATTGTATAACAATGCGGTATTGAGCGTATTCCGACGGAACGGTCGTTAATGTTACCTTAATCGCTTGCGTCCATGTTCCTCCGCCATCGTTGTCAAACGTAACACCGAATGGAAGAGTTTCAAACGTGTTCTTATATCCGTTCGGGTATTCGTTGGTTATTACGTCCGCAATAATCGAATAGAAATCTTTAGTTTCCGCATGCAACAATGCCTTATGCATCATCACGTTTAGAGCAATCGTGAGAACGTCTTTCTTGATTTTATCGATTTGCGAACGGTTTTCGTGCATTACGTTATCTATCGTGTCGAAATTTGCGTTTACTTTATCGCCCCAATCCGTTTCACCGACGTCGGGTTTATACAAACCGTAATTAGGCGTATACGTTCCCATACCGACCACCCGTTACGATACGTGTGACTGTTCGTCACACTCCCCACGGTGACGTTCCCCATTCCGCAATTCCCCATCCGACTGCCACGACTTCCGTGATCTCCTCGATAACGGATTCGAGACGTGATTCCCAATATGCGTATAATTGCGGATAATGAATCAACGACATCATCGCTCTGTGCGTTTCGTTCACGAGATACGGAATCTCACGCTTTTTCAGATTCGGGTATTTCTTTAATGCTCTTCTGATCGCTCTACGAACGTAAATCGTGAACTCGTTTCTGATGAAGTCCGCATTCGGAAACGGACGATCACCGTATCGAATAATCGTGTCCTCGTTCGCTATCTCTTTCGCCGCCGTGAGAACGTCTTCGAGCCACGTCATACGTCTCGTTCGAGTATTCGGACGTTCCCGTCGATGATGTGAATGCGTCCCGTTACGATCTCGGTGAACGTAGTGAACTTCGGCGTTATCACGACGACGGGTGCGATCCCGCTCGCTAATATCTCTAACGCAACTTTAAAGTTCGCTATAACGATAACCGTGTCCGCTCCGATCTCTTTCGCCGCATTAATAACGTCTCTCGCCGTTTTCCACGAATCGTATCGATCGTAGTAATTGACGAACTCGGTAACGCCCAATTTCTTCAACTCCTCGATCAACCGAACGCTCAATCCGACACGGCTAACTAACAACGCTTTCACGACCGATCACCCCCTAAATTAACTATAATCCCATCCCGCTTTCCGATACGCACGCAAATCATCGTATAACTCTAACGCTTTCGTCTTTAAGTCCGAATCGTCCGTTAAATCGTTAATCGCCGAACGGATTTTCTCGATTACGGTATTATACGCCGACTCGATTCCGTTGAGATATTGCAGAATGAGATCGACGATCGAATCCTTATTATCGCTCAACCAATCGGCGTAATCGTTGATTAACTCGTTCACGGCGTTCATCCATTCGTTGTAGATTTCGATCGTGGATTCTACGTCGATGTTGATCTCCTCTAACCGAAGCTGATATTTCGCATCGTCGATGAGTCCGTTGTCGTAACGTAATTTGTTCGCTTCGAGATTATCGTCGAGCTGATTAATGCGTGCGAGATGTTCTTGTGCGATTGCGTTGATTAAACCGTCGATGCGGTCGAGTAATTGAACTGCACCGAATACGAGTTCGTTTATCACGTTTGCGATGAAATTAACGGACTGTGTTAAGTGTTCCGTGAGTGCGGACGATTTTGCGGTAACGTGTTCCAAATACGTTTGTTTCGCCGTCGATAGTTTTTCCCGCAATCTCGTATCCGCTCCGCTGATTAACGCTTCGAGTATCGACTGTGGCGAGTGTCCGATCGGTGCTAATTGCGATAATGCGTATAAGCGGCTAACACGATCGAGTCTTTGACCTAACGATAACGCATACGAGAGATCGGGTGGTAGCGAACCCTTCCAGACGTTCAAAACGTATTGTAACGCACCGTTGAAGTTCGTTTCGAGTGCGGTGGATAATCCTTCGCTTAACATTTCCATGATCGACTCTGACCCGATTTCCTCACCGACGACGGACGCAATATCGACCGTTCGGTATAAGTAGTCACGAACGATGTTTATAACGCCGCTCGGAGAAACGGGAACGGCTTTCGTGTGATCGGCGGTTTGTATGATCCCAAATAAGTCCGCCCACCATTGATCGCCAAACAGTAAATTAAACGCCCACAGTTTTCCACGACGGATCAAGTTTTTGACCGTATCATCGACTCCCGTTATTTCGAGAACGTCGATTTCTCCGAGATTTACGAACTTCTCGTTTCCGCCGCCTTCCGCCATAATATCACCCCCCGAACGGTTATAATATCCGAATCGGCGTAGCTTTTAAGTGAATGTCCGTTAAGTAAACGTAAATCGCCGTATCGTTCGCTTCGCACTTGTGCGGTTTGTTCCCGATAACGACTTCGACGTTATAATCCGTGTTGTTAATAACCCACGCAACGAATTTATACGCTAACCACCGTTCGTTCCCCGATCCGTCGATGATTTTTAGCGCTCCGCCGCTTCCGATACGTGCGTTTACGTCACCCGTGGCGACAATATCGTAACGGAATAAATCGAACGCTCCCTTAACCTCCTCGACGAGATATTGCTCCCAATCCATGCCGTATAAACCGTATTCCGCATACGGATCGAGTGTCCCGTATTCGCCGTAAATCGTGTTAATGTTAAATTCCCACAATCCCGCCGATACGAACTCGTTTGCGACGTAATACGTATAAGAAACGTCCTCGAAGTCTCCTTCGGGCGGTGATTCGTTATTCGGGATACGAGTAACGACCAAGCGGCGTGATAACGCATCCGCAAACGATTTAACGTTCTCGGCGTATAGTGACGGGTCATACGTGAACGTATCGAACGGGATCACGGTTCGTCCGTTAATCTCGGTCGTGTCGTCGTTGTAATCGACGCTTACTTTACGTTCGCCGATCGGATCAACGGGTGAAAGATAATACAACTGTGCGACGTAATTATCAACGTTCACGTCCGTGCGGGCGGATAATGCGTTCGATAATTGTTCGAGAATGTATTGAACGTTCGATCGGACGGCGTCGAATAACGTTTTCGCTCTCTCGTTCCGTTTATACGTCATATCGGCTAATACGTTTTTGCGGAAGTTCGTTATTTTCGTTTTGACGTCGTCATACGTTACCATACTATCACCTCACTCCTCCCAATCTTCCGTAACTTTAACCACCCACGATACGATTTCCCATTCCCAATCCTCGGTTATGTGCGGTTTCGGCGTAAACGCACCTTCCCAGTCCTCGGTTATCTGAACCGTCCACGGTATAATCTCTTCCCAATCCTCGGTTATTACGTGCGTAGGCGTAAATACTCCTTCCCAATCCTCGATTATTCTCGGTTTAGGCGTGAATACGCCTTCCCAATCTTCGGTTATTATTAGCTCTGGCGTGAACGGTAGTGATACATCGACGTAAACGTCCAAACTGTTTATGTTACTCAGTATCCCGCTTATTACGGCTAAACCGTTTTCGTCCGTATATTTTTCCACCACGTTACCGTTCCATTCCGCACGGATATATGCGTTCTCGATCGGATTTCCCTTGTCCGTAACCTTAACGTAAAGATCGAACACGGTCATAACGATTTTTCTGCGAACGATTATCGCACGTTTACGTAACCACGTTAATATTAGCGGTAGCATAGCGGGTTAATACCATATCTGCGTGTAATCGTAATACGGCTTTGCGTTAGCGGATGCTCCCTCAGCCGTTCCGCCTACTATTAAACCGCACGCTCCACCATTTTCTAACCCCTCGGGAACGTCTATCGACACGTTAAGCAGTTCTTTTAGCTGATCAGTCGGCGGATTATTCGGATCGGGTGTGCTAATATCGGGTGTTTTGAGTATTTTGAGAACTATATTACTGCCGACTTGGTAGCATTCCATACGGACAAACCGCCATTTCCCCGCATCCCACATATCGGAAATCTTACTCGAATACTCTTCAAACACGCTTATGGAATTGAGAGATGTCTGTGACCCGTCTTTGTAATACCCGTAATCTATGCCCGCATCGTTTAGAACCCCCGACTCGCTAAATTCCACGAATAGCATCCAATATAGATACGTGCTAACATCGGGTTGCTTGCGTGCTATACCGCCTATGTAATATCTGTAATACGGCTGATCGGGTAAATCGATTGTCATCCACGTATCGATCCGCACGTTTAGTGGATTATCGTTGTAAGTTTGCCGATGAACCATGTGAACACCGCCGCCGTTAAATGCTTGTGTTAGGCTTCTGCTCCCGCTTACTGCGTATTTGTCACTTACATCAAGTCCGCCACCTATAATTATCTCCCAATCCGACAGTCCCATAATTCACGTCTAATCAAACGAACTTATAACTATTACGTTACCCGCCACACACCACGTTTACGCACGTTATATCGTTATCGTGATCACACGTTACCACACGCACGCACTCGTTAACGTTTACGTTATACGTTACGCTATACGCTATACGTTACGTTATATTATTA
>Ga0190314_1000495_pt1 | contig 13412 bp, 12 predicted proteins | sample 4870071112_MG_FD_165055 | JGI IMG/M metagenome (GOLD analysis project Ga0190314, IMG submission 165055) | Hydrothermal vent sediment bacterial communities from Southern Trench, Guaymas Basin, Mexico - 4870-07-11-12_MG | ecosystem: Environmental > Aquatic > Marine > Hydrothermal vents > Sediment ...
ATTATATAGTTTTTATATATAATTTGTTTTACTCTATAGTGGAGAATTATTATTCTTGTCAAGTGAGAAAAAAATAAAAAAACTTGACAAATCTTTGCAAATTTGCATAAATAGGAGGTTCTCATTAGTGAAGATTAATTTAAAATAAAATTTGCAGAGTTATCAATTTGTTTAATCATAAAAAAATTTATTACTGGTGGTTTTATACGTTTTTTATACTATTAGTTGCCCATGGAGCCCGATTTTTTTAAAATAGTCATTCTTAAATAAAATATCTAAAATTGCAATTGAAACCGTGGGCATGATATATTCCCACGGTTTTTTTTTGGCTTTAAATCTATCTGCTGACAGATCCTGAAAAACAAAAAAAGGAAATAGTTATGTTTATTAAAAAGTTTCCGGCCAAAAACCGGTTTGTAGAATTGGCAGCTAAGCATAATGTTATCCCTGTTTGTGTTGAAATTTTGGCTGACACTGAAACTCCTGTAAGTTTACTTAAAAAAATTTATAAAAATAAGGGACCTGTATTTCTTTTTGAGAGTGTTGAAGGTGGTGAGCGCTGGGGAAGATACAGCTTTTTAAGCGCATCTGCCCGAACCGATATACGTGTATATAAAGAGTATGTTGAAATTCGGGAAAATGGATCGAGTAATAAAATCAGCCATAATGGAGATCCTCTAAAAATTTTGAAAGATTTTATGGCAAAGTATAATCCGGCCGAGGTTAAAGGGCTCCCCAGGTTCTGGGGGGGGATGGTGGGCTATTTAACCTATGAAATGGTATCTTTTATTGAAAACATACCTAATTGCTGGCCCGATGCCAAACCCCTTGCACAGTTTATGATACCTGACGAGATTCTTATCTTTGACAATATTAAAAACACCCTCCTTGCTGTGGCTATCACATTTCTTGAAAACAGCAGGGAGCCTGAGGAGTACTATAGGGAAGCAGACCGGCGTATTAATTTACTGCTGGAAAAAATGAGTCTTCCGCTGCCTTTAGGTGATGACAGTAAAAAAGAGTATACTATTCAATCTCAAATTAAAGAAGAGACATATAGAGCCTCTGTTAAAAAGGCAAAGGAGTACATAATGGAGGGGGAAATAATACAGACGGTTATTTCCCAGCCCTTTGTATGTGAAGATCCGCCTGACCTGTGGTCTTTGTACAGGGCCCAGCGTTTTATCAATCCTTCTCCCTACCTGTATTTTATGCATCTTGATGATGTTGCCCTTGTGGGGTCATCCCCGGAAACCATGGTTCGTCTTGAAAATGGCGTTGCCAATCTTCGGCCCATAGCAGGAACACGGCCAAGAGGCAAAACCGAGCAGGAAGACAGAGCCCTTGCCGATGAACTTCTCAAGGATGAAAAAGAAAGGGCGGAGCATCTTATGCTTGTTGATCTTGGGCGTAACGATCTTGGGCGTGTTGCGGAAACAGGCACTGTTCAGGTTACGGATTTAATGACTGTAGAACGGTATTCCCATGTTATGCACCTTGTTTCAAATATTATATGTGATTTAAAATTGGATTGCGATGTATGGGATTTGATCAAGGCATCTTTTCCCGCAGGAACACTGTCCGGCGCTCCCAAGATCAGGGCAATGGAGATTATTTCAGAGCTTGAAAAAGAACCAAGGGGGCCTTATGGAGGCGCTGTGGGATATATCTCTTTTAACGGGAATATGGACATGGCTATTACCATCCGCACTGCATGTATAGAAGACGGGCGCTTAACGGTCAGGGCAGGGGCAGGAATCGTCGCAGATTCTGATCCTGAACGGGAAAGAGTGGAAACAGTAAATAAGGCGATGTCAATACAAAGAGCTCTTCAGCTTGTATCAAAAAGAGATCTTCATGAGGAGGAAACATCATGATATTGATGATTGACAACTATGATTCGTTTACCTACAACCTGGTGCAGTATATAGAGCAGCTTGGAACCAGGGTTATGGTGTTGAGAAATGATGCCTTGAGTGTTGAAGAGCTTGCTGCTTTAAAACCCGTCGGGCTTGTTATTTCTCCAGGGCCCGGGCGTCCCTCCTCTGCAGGAATATCCTGTGAAGCAGTTAAATATTTTTCAGGCAGGATTCCCGTATTAGGCGTATGCCTTGGACATCAGGTTATTGCCGAAGTTTTTGGAGGGGTTATAGTTCACTCTAAAAAGCTTATGCATGGCAAAACCTCCAGGATAACTTCAGACGAAAAAGGGTTATATCAGGGAATAAAAAAGCAGTTTGAGGCCATGCGTTATCATTCTCTGTCTGTTTCCAGAGATAATTTACCTGAAGATCTTATGATCTGTTCAGAATCAGACGATGGAGAAATTATGGGCCTGCGTCACAGGGAGCATCAAACAGAGGGTATCCAGTTTCATCCTGAGTCGATAATGACGCCGGTGGGCAAGCGTCTGTTGAGAAATTTTTTAAATAACATTGGCAATAATTAAAGGAGATAAGAGTCATGTTCCGTGACAGCCTTAATAAAATTATACAGGGAAACGATTTAAGCGAATCTGAAATGTCAGATATGATAACCGAAATTTTTTCAGGCAGCATTACCGATGCCCAGACAGGCGCTTTTATGGGGGCTCTTGCAACAAAGGGAGAAACTTTTGAAGAGCTTGCAGGTGCGGCGCGTGCCATGAGAAGAAAAGCCCTGCGTATTCAAACCTCTGCCTCAACTGTTGTTGATACATGCGGAACAGGAGGGGACGGAGCACAGACCTTTAATATTTCAACCACAACTGCTTTTGTTGTCGCCGGCTGCGGTGTTACAGTTGCAAAACATGGTAATCGTTCTGTTTCAAGCAAATGCGGCAGTGCTGATGTTCTTGAGACTCTTGGCGTAAAGCTTGATGTTGCGCCGGAAATTGTTGAAGAAGCCCTGCAGGAGATCGGCATAGGTTTTATGTTTGCTCCCCTGTTTCACGGGGCAATGAAGTACGCTGCAAAGGCAAGAAAAGAGGTGGGTATACGTTCGATTTTTAACATGCTTGGGCCCCTGACTAACCCTGCGGCAGCCAATTGTCAGCTTCTCGGGGTATATTCGGCTGAACTTACAGAGATGTTTGCAAAAGCTCTGGAACATCTTGGGACAAAGCGTGCCTTTGTGGTTCACGGTCATGACGGTCTGGATGAGATTTCTGTTTGTGCTCCCACGAGAATTACAGAATTAAATGAAGGAAATATTAAAACATACGATATTTCACCTGAACAGTTTTTTGAAACCGATGCTTTTTATGAAGATTTAAAGGGTGGCGACCCTGAAGTAAATGCTGAAATCACAAAGAAGATATTAAAAGGAGAAAAAGGCCCCAGAAGAAACGTGGTGCTTATAAATGCTTCTGCTGCTCTAATTGCTGCCGGAAAAGCTGAAAATTTGTCCGACGGAATTAAACTCGCTGAAACCTCCATTGACAGCGGCGCAGCTTTTTCCAGGCTTCAAGAGCTTATAAGGTTTACACAGGAAAACGGGTAATGGTAAAAAACTTTTTAAATATTATCGTTGAGCAGAAAAAAGAAGAGATTAAACAGGCAAAAAAAAAACTGCCGGAAACAGAGCTTTTAAATAATGCTTTTTGTTTAAAAGCAAATATGGATGACAGAAGACCCTTTTTTGAAAGACTTAAAAAAAATGACCCCAAAAAAGTTAATATAATTGCTGAGATCAAACGTGCTTCTCCTTCAAAGGGAGTATTTGCTGCAAATCTTGACCCTTTAAAACTTGCGGTTTCATATGAAAAAGGGGGCGCTGCGGCATTGTCTGTTTTAACTGATCAGACTTTTTTTTCAGGAAGCATTCAGGATTTAAAAATTGCAAGAAAGGCAACATTGCTTCCTGTGCTTAGAAAGGATTTTCTGATTTCTTCATATCAGATTTATGAATCCTGTCTAATGGGCGCAGATGCGGTTCTTCTTATTGTCCGTATTCTTTCGCCTGTACAGTTGAAAAGTTATCTGTCTTTGTGCAGAGAGCTAAAGCTTGATGCTCTTGTTGAAATCAATTCTGAAGATGAGCTTGAAGCTGCCTCATCTGCCGGAGCCAGACTTATAGGTATCAACAATAGAAATCTAAACTCCTTTGAAACAGATATAAATACTGCCATGCGCCTGTCATCCCTTCTAAAACCTGACCAGACTCCGGTTGCTGCAAGCGGAATTAAAGGGAAAAAAGATATGGAGATGAATAAAAAATTTGGCATAAGAAATTTTTTAATAGGCGAAAGCCTGGTTAAGGCTTCAAACCCCAGGGTTTTTTTAGAATCTCTTATAAACTAAAGCGGCAAAGCCGCAGCTTTGAGTTTTAGGTTTTGGGAAATTTTTGGTGGATTCGCTACGCTTAATCCACCCTACAAATTTTATATAAAGTTGGTAGGATTGTAGGGTGGATTAAGGAGCGTAAGCGACGAATCCACCAAGATAACTAAAAACAAAGAGGAATATAATTTGATGACCGAAAGCTATAACCGCCCCCAGATAAAAATCTGCGGTTTAACACGGGTTGATGAGGCAGTTAAATGTGCTGAATTGGGGGCTGATGCAATAGGCTGTGTTTTTTATTCCAAAAGCCCCAGGAACGTAAGTGTTGACGAGGTTGAAAATATTTGCCGCAGTCTGCCGGAAAATATTATTACAGTGGGGCTCTTTGTTAACGAATCTTTTTCCTTTATCATGCACAGGGTTAAGGCTTGCGGTTTAAAGGGCGTGCAGCTTCATGGACAGGAATCTTTCGAACTGGTGGAAGCGCTCAGGAAAGAAAATATCCTTGTAATAAAAGCCCTGTTCGCAGAGAGAAAACCTGAACTTAAAGATGCGGATAAATATAATGCCTCGACTTATCTTGTTGAATGTGGTAGGGGAAAACTCCCCGGTGGGAATGCTGTGGAGTGGGACTGGAAAAAGGCTAAAGCCTTTGGTGAAAAATATCCGTTTGTTCTTGCCGGCGGTCTTAAACCCGACAATGTTTGTCAGGCCATTTCTGACAGTGTGCCTGACGCCGTTGATGTCAGTTCGGGAGTGGAATCTTTCCCCGGAAGAAAAGATCCTGGCAAGGTGGAGGCTTTTATAAAGGCCGTATCAAGCTGCGTCTTTGATAAGGAAAAGACAAGAAAATTAAGAATAGTTTTAAGATAAACATCACTAATGTGATTTTAATCAGGAGTTAAAAAAAATATAATGTGCAGATTATTTGCAATAACGAGTGAAGAGCCTTTGTCTCCCATGGTGGCCTTAAAAGCCCAGGATGTGATGCGGGAAGGCCATGATGGTTCGGGAGTAGGGGTCTTTTTGCGTGATCTTGGAGGACCCTTTGAAGAATTAAAGCATGCCCCGATTCTTTCGGGAATTTTTTCTGAAAAGGGGTTGCGGCGCCTTGATAAATTCATGGGGGATTTAGGTTTTATGGATGAATTAAGGGTGCTCATCAAGGTAGCAAAAGAACCTCCCGAAGGTGTGCCCAAAAGAGACAATTATCTTATCCGCGCCTATGAATACCCTAAAGAATGGGAAGAGTTAAGTGAAGAAGCCAAAAAAATAAAGCTGCTGGATGTGCGGCTCAGGCTCAGGCAGATGGGGCTGGAGCGTAATGATATGATTATATTTTCATTCTGGCCGGATATTATCATGATCAAGGAGATTGGTGACCCTCTGAAGGTGGGTGAATATTTAAATCTCGGCAGGAAAGAGCTCAAAGCCAGGATTATAATGACCCAGGGAAGGCAAAACACAAATTATGCCATAAATCTTTATGCATGCCACCCGTTTTTTTTACAGGGTTTTTCAACCATGACAAATGGAGAAAACACAGCCTTTATTCCCATACGTGATTTTCTAAAGTCAAGGGGTTATCCCGGATATGCCGGATATCAGTCGGATTCAGAAGTTTTTACCCATATACTCCATTATACAATTGATAAATTAGGCTTGGGGCTTGACGCTTATAAGCACATTATCACTCCTCTTCAGGGGGAAGGGCTGAATGAGCATCCGGATTTACAATTTTTAAAGCACTTAAAGCGTTCATGCAGGCAGCTCATTATTGACGGGCCCAACTGTGTTATCGGTTCTTTAACCGATAATTCGCTTTTTATGGTTCAGGACAGAAAAAAACTCAGGCCCGGCATTGTGGGCGGCAGACCGGGCAGGTTTGCCTTTTCATCGGAAACCTGCGGTTTGGATTCCGCCATACCGGAGCGGGACAAGAGTAAAGATTTTCAACCCATGTATCTGGATACTGCCATAGTAGGTCCTGATCGTCAGGAGGTTAAGATATGTTGTCAAACAGAGCAATTACACCTTCCACATTAAGCATAAAGGATTTGCCCTGGCAGATTCTCTGGGATAAGGACAGGTGCACGCTGTGCGGTAAATGCACTGCCGTGTGCCCTGTTAATGCTATTGAATTAGGCGTTTTTCGCAAGAGAAGCATTAAAGTGTCACTCGATATTGGTGGCACCCAGTCGAGTGAGCATAATATATATTACGGTATAAGGCAGAGAACCGATCCTGCTTACGGGTGTATCGGCTGCGCCATGTGTAACCTTGTATGTCCGAATGATGCAATTCTGCCTGCAAGAAGTGATGAGGCAGACAAACTCAAAGTTCATGTTAACAGGGGAGGGCAGCCAAAGCGCAGGGGCGGACGCCGTAACGTTGCATACAGCCTTCTCGACAGAATCAAATTCATAAGAATTTCAATGCTCACCGATCCTGCCCTTGATGCAGGGCGTCATGAATTTGAGCTTAATACTCTTTTGGGCAGGGTTTTGTCTCCTGAAGATAATATGAAATGCCTCAGTGAAAACGGGTGGATTCCGCCTGTAAGAGAGATCTATCCTTTGGTTATAGGCGGCATGTCTTTTGGCGCCTTGTCTCCCACAATGTGGGAAGGCCTCCAGATGGGGGTTGCATATCTTAATGAAGAGCTGAATATGCCTGTGCGCATGTGTACGGGTGAAGGTGGATGCCCTCCAAGACTCTTGCGAAGCAGGTTTTTAAAGTATGTTATTCTGCAGATAGCCAGCGGTTATTTTGGATGGGATGAGATTATTCATGCCTTGCCTGAGATGAAAGAAGAACCCTGCGCAATCGAGATTAAATACGGACAGGGAGCCAAGCCCGGAGACGGAGGGCTTCTCATGTGGCACAAGGTAAATAAACTGATCGCCGCCATACGCGGAGTGCCGACAGGGGTAAGCCTTTTAAGCCCCCCAACGCATCAGACCAAGTATTCAATAGAAGAAGCAGTGGCCAAGATGATACAGTCCATGTATATGGCCTGGGGTTTCAGGGTTCCTGTTTATCCAAAAATTTCAGGAAGCTCTACTGCCCTCGCTGTTTTGAATAATCTTGCCAGAAATCCTTATGCTGCGGCTCTTGCCATTGATGGTGAAGATGGAGGAACAGGCGCTGCCTATGATGTTTCCATGAACAGTATGGGGTACCCCATTGCCGGTAATATAAGGGACTCTTATCTTAACCTTGTGAAACTTGGCAAACAGAATGAGATACCGTTATTTGCAGGAGGAGGCGTTGGCAAAAACGGAAATCTTGCGGCAAATGCCGCGGCTCTTATTATGCTTGGAGCCAGTGGAGTGCAGACCGGAAAATATATTATGCAGGGGGCTGCAGGATGTCTTGGCTCGGAGTCCGACAGGTGTAATATCTGCAATATCGGCCTTTGCCCAAAGGGTATAACGTCTCAGGACCCTCGGCTTTACAGACGTCTTGATCCCGAACTGGTGGCAGAGAGAATTGTGGATATCTTTTTGAGTTTTGATACTGAACTGAAAAAGATTGTGGCTCCCCTTGGAAGATCAACATCTCTTCCAATTGGAATGTCTGATGCACTGGGAATTGATGATTTTCATGCGGCCGAGCGTCTGCAGATAAAATATGTTGTTTGATTTGGAGAAACTTGAATGAGTAAAGAAGAGTATAGTTTAATTTCCGGTGAAAAAGACGGGTGTCGTCTGGAATCACGCGTGCTTGAAGAAATGATTCAGGATGAGGTTGCAAGGGGCGGCAGAAAACTGGAGATAAATGCATTTGGTCAGCATGGAATAGGCGGAAGGCTGTGGAAGGCTGGCTCTGACACGGTTAATGTCAAAATAAAAGGTCAGTCCGGCCAGCGCGTTGGTTCAATGGGATTTCCCAATACGGTTATTGAAGTAATGGGACCGGCTTCAGATGATGTGGGCTGGCTAAATGCAGGCGCAAACATTATAGTTCGCGGTAATGCAGCAAACGGCGTTGCAAATGCCATGGCCCAGGGCAAGATATTTGTAGAAGGAAATATAGGCGCAAGGGCCATGACCATGACTAAATTTAATCCCCGCTTTGATCCCCCGGAACTCTGGGTTTTGGGCTCAGTGGGTGATTATTTTGCAGAATTCATGGCAGGCGGCGTTGCCGTAATATGCGGTTTTGACGCTCAGTCCCCTGATAATATTCTTGGTTACAGACCTTTTGTGGGAATGGTGGGCGGAAAGGTTTTTGTAAGAGGCCCTCATAAAGGTTACAGCCAGGCCGATGTTCGTCTTGCGCCCCTTAATGAAAAGGATAAAAACTGGCTTAAAACCGGCCTTGAAGATTTTCTGGAAAAAATAAACAGACCTGAGCTTTTTAACGAATTGTCGGATTTTGATCAGTGGCAGCTTTTTGTTGCAAAAACCCCCCAGGAAAAAGTTGCGCGGCAAAAGCGTTCAATGGAATCTTTTTCCAGGGATGTCTGGGCCAGGGAACTGGGCAAGGGTGGTATGATAGGAGATCTGACCGATATTGACAGGAGTCCTATTCCTGTTATCACCACAGGGGATTTAAGGCGGTTTGTTCCTGCCTGGGAAAACAGAAAATATGCGGCTCCGTGTGAAGCCTCATGCCCCACGGGCATACCTGTACAGGAGAGGTGGCGTCTTATAAGAGAAGGACGCATTGACGAAGCCGTTGATATGGCTCTTTCATATACACCTTTTCCGGCAACTGTTTGCGGTTATCTTTGCCCTAACCTGTGCATGGAGGCATGTACGCGTCAGTCTGCCTTTATGGTGCCTGTTGATATCAAGAAACTCGGCAAGGCCAGTATTGATGCATCTTTGCCGCAAATGCCTCCTGAAAGCGGAAAAAAAATTGCAGTAATAGGTGGAGGGTCTGGCGGAATTTCAGTTGCCTGGCAGCTTCGTCAAAAAGGTCATGAGGCCATAATTTACGACACTTCAAAGACTTTAGGCGGCAAGATAATGTCGGTTATTCCCGGTACACGTATTCCGGAAGAGGTAATAACCGCTGAAATTGAAAGAATAAAAGAGGTGATTCCGCATGTTCATCTTCAGCAAAAGCTTTCCGGAAAAGAGGTTGAACAGTTGCGGGAGGAATTTGATTATCTTGTTATTGCAGTCGGCGCCCAGAGGCCAAGAAGTATAAATATTCCAGGCAAAGAGAATGCAGTCGCGGCCCTTGAGTTTCTTATGGATGCAAAGGCAGGCAGGGTTAAACCTGGCAAAAGAGTGGTTATCATAGGAGCAGGAAATGTTGGCTGTGATGTAGCCACCGAAGCTCACAGATTCGGGGCAGAGGATATAACCCTGATCGATATCCAGAAACCGGCAGCTTTTGGCAGGGAAAAGGAAGATGCCGAGGCTGTGGGAGCAAAATTTCAATGGCCTTGCTTTACTAAAAAGATTTCTGATAAGGGAGTAGAACTCACAGATGGTGAAGTTCTTCCCGCTGACACGGTGGTGCTGTCTATTGGAGATTCACCGGATATAGATTTTCTTCCAGAAGATATTGAAACCGTGAACGGATTTGTTCAGGTTGATGAAAACTTTCAGACCTCGGATCCAAAGATATTTGCCATAGGAGATGTTGTAAAACCCGGGCTTTTAACCGATGCAATAGGCGCGGGCCGCAGGACAGCCATGGCGATAAACGATTTACTGGAAGGAAAACATCCTGATATCAAAATGCGGAAGATGATAAGCCGTGACCGCATGACTTATGAATATTTTGATCCAAGGCTTGAAGCATTTGATGATATTTCCCAATGCAGCGCCCAGTGTCTGTCATGCGGAACATGCAGGGACTGCGGAATCTGTGTGGAAATCTGCCCCCAGAGTGCAATCAGCAGGAAGGGGCTGGAAAACGGGAGTTTTGAATATATTGTTGATGAAACAAAATGCATAGGCTGCGGTTTTTGTGCAGGCGCATGCCCCTGCGGAATATGGGATCTTGTTCAGAATTTTTCCATGGGATAGGGTTTTGGTTTATGTTTTAACTTTAAAAAGTTTGCTCCAAATAGAAAAAGGGAAAGAGAATGGAAATTATAGTTTTGTTGAAAAGGGTTCCGGCAACAGAATCCATTATAATGATTGACGACGACGGAAAGTCCATTAAGACAAATAATGTTAAATGGGTAATAAACCCATATGATGAGTTTGCCGCTGAAGAAGCCATAAGGATTAAAGAGGCACATGGCGGCTCTGTTACCGTTGTTTCCATTGGGCCTGAAAAAACAGCAGCAACCATGAGAAGCGCACTTGCAATGGGAGCTGACAGGGGAATTCTTGTAAATGACCCTGAAGTTGATTCACGGGACGGTTTAAGCCTGGCAAGAATTTTGTGCGCCGCAATAAAAAATATTAAGTTTGATCTTATTATTGCCGGTCAAAGAGCCGTTGATGATGATAATTATTTAGTGGGGCCGGCTGTTGCAGAGTTTTTAAATATACCCCATGTTTCCATGGTTATTAAAGAAGAAATTTCAGATGGCAGGATAAGATGCCACAGGGTAGTTGAAGGCGGAACAGTTGTTGTTGATGCTCCCCTGCCTGCTCTTTTTACTACCCAGAGAGGATTGAACGAGCCCCGTTATGTCTCTTTGCCTGGGATGATGAAGGCAAAGAAAAAACCGATTGATATAAAAAGTCTTGAAGATATAGGGATTGATCTTTCAAGTATTGAAAAATCCTCTGTAACGGTCACATCCATGAGATTACCCCTGGAAAGAGAAAACGGCAAAATGATTGAAGGCGAATCTGCCGGGACCAAGGCTGCTGAACTGGTTAAGCTGCTTCACGAGGAAGCAAAAGTAATTTAGAGACAAGTATTTAAGGAGATCAAAATGTCAAAAGGTGTGCTTGCAATAGCCGAACAGATAGATGGTGTTTTTAGAAAAGTTACTTTTGAGGCTTTAAGTGAAGGAAAGCGTATTGCCGATCAGATGGGCTGTGAGCTTATATGCCTTGTTTTAGGCTCAGGCATGGAAGATATTGCAAAAGAACTTTGTAAATACGGGGCATCTCGTATAATGGTTGCGGATGATCCTGCACTTAAAGAATATATGACGGATTCCTATGTCAATGTTGTTGACAAAATTATCGCCCAAGAAGAGCCTGCTGCGATTATAATGGGAGCTTCCACCCAGGGCAAGGATCTTTCAGCAAGGCTTAGCGCTCGTTTGAATGCTCCACTGGCCTCAGACTGTATAAAAATTAGTGTGGCAGATGGAAATCTGAACGCAACAAGACCCATTTACGGAGGAAAAATTCTTGCTGAAGTTGCATTAACAGGAACTCCTCAAATAGTCTCCATCAGGCCGAAATCCATGCCTGTTGAGGAATTTTCAGGAAAAGATGCTGCTGTTGAAAAGGTTAATGTTGATACAGGAGATATTTGTCTGAAATTTGTTGAGAAAATAATGAATACTGATCAGGTGGAGCTCACTGAAGCGGATGTTGTTGTATCAGGGGGCAGGGGAGTGGGCAGTTCCGATTTTGCTGCCATAGAAGAACTTGCAGCAGTACTCAAAGGAGCAGTCGGAGCATCACGTTCAGCAGTTGATGAGGGATGGAGACCGCCCTCGGATCAGGTTGGCCAGACAGGCAAGGTTGTTTCCCCTGATCTTTATTTTGCCTGCGGAATTTCAGGAGCAATACAGCATATTGCAGGCATGTCCTCATCAAAGGTGGTTGTGGCAATAAATTCAGACCCTGAAGCACCCATATTCTCCAAGGCAGATTACGGCATTGTTGGGGATCTCCATGAAATCTTACCTTTGATTACCGAGGAAACAAAAAAAATATAGCATTAAAAATTTACAAGCTTAAACTGAAAATAAAAGAAAGTTTTACCGTTTTTTGTCATTCCGGCGAAGACCCGAATCCAGTGTTTTTAAATAGTTTCAGATCACCTGGATTCCGGTTTTTACCAGGGTGACGATTTTTTTCAAACAAAAGGGCTCCAAAAAAACGATAAAATTTTAATTTCCCAACATCTGTCAAAAGCGGCTCGGCTCGGCTTGAAAAAAACGGGTCAAGTCTACATTTGACTCTAAAAAACGGGTCAAGTCTACATTTGACTCTTGTTGATACAGTCTTGTATTTCACTTATCCGCTTTTTAATTTTGCTGTTATATTTTTTACGCCTCGAAACTCTTCGTAATATTAAAGCTTACAGTACTGTATGCCTTAATATCCCTATGTGGGGAGGGCGAGAGAAAAACTAACCTTTACCCGATTCTGTGTTTATCCCTTCAGTTTCACCACGACGTTTCCATAGTGATTCAAGATCACGAGCACCATGTATAAATGCCAAGATAAATACATGGTGTGAAGTGACTTTGTAAATTAGTCTGTATTTCCAAAGGAATAGTTCCCGAATATTTGATGTATTGCTTTCAGGCACTACTCGCCCACGCTCAGCAGAAACGCTGAGAGATCGAGCCGCTTTTCTTGCCTTTTTAACAACAGTTGTGGCATAAAAGCGGGAATCTCTTGCTATGAATTCTGCTACTTCTTCAAGATCATTGGTTGCGGATTCAGTCCATTTTATGGTTCGAGCCACTTTGACATCCTTTTATCAAATTCCGTTTCGGAAAGGGTGTTATCGGATTCGACATCATTTAATCCGCGATCAATTTTTTGCTGAACGTAAATATGATACTGAATATCTTCTAAACTTGTATCATCAGGGAGTTGATTGAGAAGACGTCGAACTTCTTCCTTCGCTGGTAACATTTTATTGTTTCCTTTAAATAGTTGAATATTTCTTTGCCTTATTTATTTTCAAGCACATAATGTATGTTTCGCGCAGTTAGATTTTCCCCTCAACCCCAGGGGGGAGTGTGTCATATTGAAATAATTACAAATAGTTACCATGGGTAATAATTTACATACTGTTTGAATCAAAATCATGAAAAAAATAATCATAATTCTTAGCACCCACGCCACATAACTAATTGATATTTTAACAAATAAACACATATCAATTTTGTTTACATACTGTATAATCAATATTTAACTGCGGGGTTCGTCCCCCATGTTCGCTGGGTGGAGACAGTGGAGGCTGGCTGGAATGTGGTGGTTGGAGCAGACCGGGGAAAGATCGTTGAGGCAGTAATTTCATTTAAGCCACCTG
>Ga0190314_1000497_pt1 | contig 13374 bp, 13 predicted proteins | sample 4870071112_MG_FD_165055 | JGI IMG/M metagenome (GOLD analysis project Ga0190314, IMG submission 165055) | Hydrothermal vent sediment bacterial communities from Southern Trench, Guaymas Basin, Mexico - 4870-07-11-12_MG | ecosystem: Environmental > Aquatic > Marine > Hydrothermal vents > Sediment ...
CTATCAACGCCGGTATCTATTACTGCAACTTCTATTTCAGAATCCCCGTCACCATTAACGTCAACTCAGCCCGTAGTTATGTTCCAAGCTTCAGTAGCGTTAACCCTGTCGATGCCCCAAGGAATTACTTGAGGAGGTTGTTCCTTAGGACGCCTACCTCTACCAGGAGGAGCTAAAGCATAAATAACCCCATCTACGCTAACATGCTTCATACCATGAGTTTTTCTAAACTCTTCAATAGCGTGCGAAGGTAGTTTAACTATGATTACCGGGGCTAATTCAGCAGCGTAAATAATCTTACCACCTAACCTATAAATGAGCGTATTATCAAAAACCTTATGATCAATGGCAGCTATAACAGTAACTTCAACCGAAGGCTTAGCACAAACGCTGAGAGTAGAAGTCATTAGAGTTATCAACACTAATACTACAATAAACAACGTTTTCCTCTTATACACCAAATTAAAACCTCCTTTGACATAGACTTTAAAAAGGAACATTAATAAATATGCCTATCCACATTATTGCAGCATAAATAAGCTTGAACTTAAACCAAGTAGCATTACCTCATTAAGGAAACATAAGAACGCTGTTTCTCAATCTACCTCCTTATATATCCAGTATTTCTAATTAATATTTGAAATACGAAAGGAGAGTTTCAACATGGTATCAGGTGTTTTGAAAAATAAAGTTTTGAAGAAAATAGATGAGCTAAAAGATTTTAGCGTAGATGTGCTAAAACACATGGTTTCCATACCTACAGTTGTTCCGCCAGGAGAAAACTATAAGGAATTCGTTGACTACGCTAAAGAACTATTAGAAGATGCTGGTTTGAAAGTGGAAGTAGTTCAAGTGCATAGAAGTTACTTAGAAAAACATATTCCAGAAATGAGAGATTATCCAAGATACATAGTCGTAGGGAAACTCGGGAAGGAGAAAGGACCAATATTACATTTTAACGGCCACTACGATGTCGTTCCTCCCGGAACTGGATGGAAAACTGACCCATTTAAGCCTGTAATTATTGGAAATAAACTCTACGGTCGTGGAACATCGGACATGAAGGGCGGTTTAGCATCAATAGTAACAGCTGTAAAGGCGTTAATAGAAGTCGAAGCTGCAATCAATGGTACACTAGAGGTTTCTATGACACCGGATGAGGAAATAGGTGGCTTATGCGGGGTTAACTACATGTTAGAGGAAGGTATTGTAAAACCAAACTACTGTGTTATAGCCGAACCCTCAGGCTACAACAGAATATGGATTGGACATAAGGGTGCATTATGGGCTGAAATAATTGTTTACGGGAAAACAGCACATGCAAGTACTCCTTGGCTAGGCGTAAATGCTTTTGAAAAAATGGTTAAACTCGCAAATAAAATGTTCACTATTCTTAAACCAAAAATTGAAAGTAGAACGACAAAGTATGAGACAGATATTCCTGAAGGCAAAAAAGCAACAATAGCCATAGGTACCATAGTTAAGGGAGGAGTTAAAATAAACGTAATCCCGGACAAAATGGTCTTCCAAATTGATAGAAGAGTTCTTCCAGAAGAAAACTTTGAAGATGTTATAAGGGAAATAGAAAACATTATTGAAGAAGCTAAGAGAGAAGACCCTGAACTCAATGCTGAACTCAAAGTGCTATTTAAAGCGAAGCCAGCAGCTATTCCGCCTGAAGCAAAATTAGCTACAACATTAAAGGCTATAGTAAAAGATGTTATAAAGGAAGAACCAAGATTAACCCTTTCAACAGGATTTCTCGATGCAAGGTTTTTCGTTGAGAAGAACGTAGAAACTGTAACCTATGGGCCTGGAAGCATTTCTCAAGCCCATGTAGCTAACGAGTACATAGAAGTCGACAAAATAACCTTAGTAAGTAAAGCCTATGCGCTACTAGCTTTAAGCCTCTTAGGAAAATAGTGCAGTAAAAACATAACCTCTTAACATTTATTTTGAAAATATTTATTTAAATGTTCATCTAAACTTAACAACTTAATACCTATTCTGAGATAAACATATCCATTTTAAAACCTTAAATACTTCCCCGGAGATACGTTTAAACAGACAATACTGACACTAGAAGTTTTTTAAAGGTGAACTCTTTGCCTTCTGAAAAAGAAGTTGAAGCGAAAAGAGAAAAATATGCTCTATACCTCGCCCTCATAGCGCCAGTAGTAATGATACTGAGTGCTCCACTTATTAACAGAACAGAACCCTACATTGCCGGAATGCCGTTCATTTTCTTCTGGCATCTACTATGGCTCATTATAGGGCCAATATTCCTAACGATAGCATACCTTATCAGAGTAGGTAAAATAAAGGTGTAAGCCATGGAAATAGCTCCCGGAACCCTAGCTTTAGGAATAATCTTTGGCTGGATAATAATATCCACTATCGTCGCCATCTTAGCTGGTATCCTAAAGAAGTTTAGCCTTGAAGAATGGTTTGTTGCTAGCAGAGGCTTATCGTTCGTCGTAATATATTTCGCACTAGCCGCTGAAATATACAGTGGCTTCACATTTCTAGGTTTAGCCGGATGGGCTTACAAATTCGGCGCTCCAATACTTTATGCTTTAGCATACTTCGTAACAGCATATTCCACGGGCTTCATGCTAACACCATACTATAACAGAATAGCTAGAAAATTAGGTTTAGTAACGCAACCGGACTACTTCGTCGCAAGATATGAGAGTAGATGGTTAGGTGTTTTAGTAGCTATTGTTGGTGTAGCATTTCTCATACCATATATCCAGCTGCAAATAGGTGCTACAGGTATAATAATTGAACTCGCAAGCTACGGTGCCATAGAAAGAACAACAGCCATGATCATCGCCTTCATCTTAGTAGCTATATTCATATTCATAGGCGGTATTAGAGGTATAGCTTGGACAAACGTACTGCAAGGAATACTAATGTGGTGTATAGCTATAGCACTACTATCAGTACCATTCATTAAATTCGGTGGACTAGAGCAAATGTTTAGAACACTTGAAACAGTTAGCCCGAAACACCTAACATTGCCAGGTGCGGCGGGGATACACGGTATACCATGGTACATGTCAACCCTACTCCTATGTACTTTAGGTTTCTGGATGTTCCCACACTTGGTCATGAGAGCTTACGCTGCTAAAGATGAAAAAACTATTATGAGATCATGTGCTTGGATGTCATGGTACTCTGTATTAGCATTTCCAATAGTTATCATAGGCCTATACTCGGTAATAATGTATCCTAAACTGGCTAACCCGGACTGGGCTGTAATGTGGACCGTTAGAGATCTATTTCCAGCCTGGGTTGTAGGCCTTGCTGGTGCTGGAGGCGCTGCTGCAGCAATATCTACAGGTGCAGGCTTAATCCAAGCATCTGCAGCTATTATTGCTAGAAACCTTATCCAGAGAGGTGTTTGGCCTAAAGCAACAGATACTCAAACAGCATGGATTGCTAGATTCCTAACACTCCTAGTTACAATAATCGCCTTACTACTGCAACTTTATGCACCGACACTACTGGTCGCACTACTACTGATGTCATATAGCGGTGTGGTTCAGTTCTTCCCAGGAGTATTACTGGGACTTAAAACAAAATGGGTTACTAAAGCAGGTGTTGCCTCAGGTCTTATAGCGGGAGTAATAACGGTCATCTTAACAACGTATGTTTGGAAGAACCCATTACAGATACACTCAGGAATATGGGGCCTACTAGTAAACTTCATAGTAACAATACTCGTAAGCAGAATGACAAAACCACCATCAGAAACCACAATAAAGGCCTTCCTAGAAGAAGTTGCTGTAAAACCCTAAATTCAATATATTTTTTCCGATTCACAACATAAACAACTTTCCCTTAGTTCCTATCCTAACTCCATGTACAGCTGTGTAAGAGAGTATAGAGGCCTATACCCTTGCATTTCTCTTTCTCTCTCCCTTAACCTCATATACCCCTTAATTATTCTGAGAAATATTTCCGAGTTCTCGGGGCTGATGATTATTTTTTCTCCATTATTTTTCTCTATTAAGAGACAGTTCCTAGTGTTAGTAATGTATAGGTTAACGTAGCCTAGCTTTAACATTTTAAACTGCCCAAAGAAACCATAGAATCCGCTAGAACCCCAAAGCCTAATATCTGCTGCTGATGACTGTTTCTCATAACTAATAATGCTTACATTCTTCATTTCACTGTAAGGTATAAAAATATCGTTTACGAGCCTCCTAATAACTAACCCCCTATGCGTTAACACGTACATTTTAGGAGCATACATGTAAGGTATAACAATTATGCCTACAGCTATAGCTAAAATACCGGCTAAAACCTCTGTGGAAAATCTTCCCTCGACATAGAAATGCAAACTAACGAGTATAAGTATTAATGCGAGAAAGAAAACTACAGTAGTCAGTATTTTAACGGATAATCCCATAGACGCTTTAGAGGAGTATATTTCATGGCCAAAATCCATAAATTACCTTTACCCGCCCTAACCGTATCCTCTAACAATACCTTTCTACTACTAGGAATATTAACCCTATATAGACCACGATTTATTCGATGCATAAAACACCGTGCTTCGCTTATTAAGACAACTACTTAACCTAACATGTTAACTGCTTATTATTCTGAAACATGTATAAGATACTTGGTTAGAGGGGTCTCTACATGAGTACCATAAACGAATTTCTCAAAGAAACAATTTCGCTAACAAAAGAACTTATTAAAATAGATACTACCAATCCTCCGGGTAACGAATTACTAGCTGCTGAATTTCTTGCTTCATGGATGGAGAAGCACGGGTACGAAGTACATATTCAGGAAATAGAGAAGAATAGAGGAAACGTAATAGGCATTATTAAAGGTACAGGTGAGAAACCAGCACTAATTCTTAACGGACATTTAGACGTGGTTCCAGCAGGAAGGTTAGAGGAATGGAGCTATGACCCGTTCGGTGCAGAAGTTGTTGAAAACAAAATCTACGGTAGAGGATCAACAGATATGAAAGGAGCAGTAGCTGCAATGGCTGTTGCAGGATACATGATAGCTAAGGAGAACGTGAAGCTAAAAGGAGACTTAATAGTTTCAGCTGTTGCAGGAGAAGAAGTAAACAGCATCGGAGCCAAGTACTTCGCAGAAACAGACTGGTTTAGAAACAGCATGGGCATAGTTATTGGAGAACCAACAGCAATGGACCTAGTGGTAGCCCATAAGGGAGCATTATGGGTTAAAATAAAAACCTATGGTAAAGCAGCGCACGGATCACTACCTCACTTAGGCGTAAACGCAATACTACACATGGTTGAGGTAATAAGGAAACTGACAGAGTACAGGTTCAAATACGAGCCAGTAGAGCTTCTAACACCACCAACAATGAACATAGGAACAATAAGGGGAGGAATAAAAACGAACGTAGTACCAGACTACTGCGAAATAACAGTAGACATGAGAACTCTTCCAACACAAAAACACGAAGAAATAATCGAAGACCTCAACAATATACTTAAAGAGTTGCAAGAAAAAATTCCTAACTTCAAAGCAGAATTAGAAGTAGCAAATAATAGAAAACCGTTATTAACAGATCCTAAATCACCGCTAGTCCTAGAAGCTAGGAAAGCATACAGAGAAGTCTTCGGCATAGAACCTGAACCAAAAGGAGTAACGTATTACACAGACGCTTCAGAGTTTCTGCTGCATCCAAGGTGTCCACCAATAATAATCATAGGCCCAGGGAGAATAGAACTAGCTCATAAACCAAACGAGTACGTAGAAATAGACCTACTGGCTAAATCGCTAAAATACTACTATACACTATCTAAAATAGCTTTAACCTAAAGCTACCTCCTTTTTACCATAATACTTTCTTTTAAACTTCACTAAGTTAAGATAAAACTGCATTAAGCATAATTATTGCTAATGTCATTAAGTCCGGGCATCATTCCGCCTAAGAGTTTTTGCTCAACCTATTTAATGTTTTGCTAAAATCTTATCCAATAACTTCTCTATGTCTAATAACGTTAAAGTCTTTTCCCTGTACTGCTCAAGTTCCTTTAGCATTTTATTTGCTATTTTAATGTAAGGTTTCATGTTTATTTCTCCCTTAGCATACCGTATATGCCAATTATTAGGTATAGGTATTTTCTTGTACAGTACTTGTCTCCAAGCTTCAAGCATGATTCTCGGCTTATACGTAAAATCTGCAGCACATAAAATAGTACAGCCTGTTTCTAAACTCAGTTTTTCAACCCATACTGCGCCTTCGATGCTGCGCATAACATGATGGTCAAGTATTAGTATGTCAGTATGTGTTGAAAGCTTAATAGCGTTCCTCCAAGCCTTCTCCATAAGCACTTTATACATGTTTTTCCTCAAGAACCACCTATATACTGGTGGTCCACCAGCAAACACTATGCTCGGTTTCCATGAAAGTACTATTGAAACTGCTTTATCACATACAAGCTGAGTATCAGGCATGTGCACAAATACCTTATCACCATCACCTATTTTGGTTAGTAGAACTTTAGTCGAAGAAGATAAACCATGAGGTACAGGTTTTGAAAACTCCAATACTTCATCTTTCGCTTCCTCGGCAATAACCCATTTACCATTAAACGCCTGGTAGAGTTTTTCCGCTCTAAGCTTCTCTTTAGCTGTCATATGGTTCCAGTTTTTAGTCCATAATGCTTTATTGGTTCCCTTATCTTTTACCATGTTTAAATGAAGCTGAAAGGGGTTTGCATTATATAATGGGACATGGTCACCATGGAAATGGCTTATAACAATATCTGACGCTTCAACCCATTTTTCCACAATCCTTTTCCTAACATAGTCTCCTATAACTGCTTGAACAGGATGCGGATGGAGTCCATGCCTTGTAAACCCTAAAGCAACACCTGGATCTAAAAGTATCTTTCTATGTCCAACTTTTATAAAACATGAAAGTCCTCTTACACCTAAAGACTCCGTTCCTAGTATCTCTATTTCCATGTTTAACTGCCCTGAACATGTTTAGCAATTTTGGCAATTTAAAGGAAATCTCATATAGTATATAGTGTTATCGTGATATAATATTTTGACAGTTAAGTAACAATTCTGAACTCTGATGTAGTAGACGAAGCGTACTTACGTTTAAGCTACTCTCTTTACTGCAGCTGCTTTAAACGATGCATATAATTGTTTTCCCGGTTTTAATTCTAAATGTTCACTAGACGATTTCGTTACATAGGCTTTCAGTTTTAGATCTCCATGTTTAACGTGAACAAGCATTAGCGGCCCTCTTGGCTCTAATTCTTCAACAGTAACTTTCAAAGTATTTCGCGCACTTGTTGGAGCTGGTTTTTCAAGTAATAGTATATCCTCCGGTCTCAGCATTAACACTGTTTCTTCGCCTGGCATAGCGTCTGCTACGGTCACTATTTTTGTACCATAAACATCCACTACTGTTTCCCCGCCTCTACGTTGTATTACTTTGCCTCGATAGACGTTAGCGTCTCCTAAATATATTGATGCTTCAGGAGTTGCTAATACGCTGTCTAGTCTGCCCTGCTTAACAATTACTCCATTATACATGAACGCTGCTTTCTCAGCTAAAGTTGCCGCCTCAGCTAAGTCATGGGTTACGTGAATAGCTGTAAATTTTAGCTTCGAATGAAGTTTCTTCAGCAGTTTCCAAGCCGAAGACTTTAACGCAGGGTCTAGAGCTGCTGTAGGCTCGTCGAGAAGTATGGCTTTAGGATTCCACACTAAAGCTCTTGCAAGCGCAACCCTCTGTTTTTCACCACCACTGAGGGTTCCAGGTTTCCTATGGAGGAGATGGCTTATTTCAAGTTCCTTAGTAACCCACCTAACCCTCCTCCTGATCTCGGCTTCGGAAAACTTCTTACACTTTAAAGGATAGGCTATGTTATTGTAAACTGTCATGTGAGGCCATAGAGCATAGTCTTGAGGAACATAAGCTAGTCCCCGTTTTTCGGGAGGGTAACCTGTTACATCAACCCCATCGACTATTATGCGCCCCCCAACGGGTTTCCTAAGGCCGGCGATACATTCTAAGAGTAGTGTCTTACCTGCACCACTAGGCCCTAGAACAACAAGGTATTCTCCCTTCCTAGCTTCAAGCGATACTCCTTGAAGCTTAAATTTCCCAAGATCTAGGTAGAGGTTTTCAACAACAATCAACGCTTCCACCTAAGCAATGCTCTAAGAATAACGAACACTGTGATAGATATTAGCAGAAGTATTGCGGTTAATGCTACAGCATAGCCTAAACCATAAGTGTTAAACCACTCAATAACAAGCACGTTCACGGTCTTAGGATAATAAGCTATTATCAGTAACGCCCCAACCTCGCTCATTGCCCTAGCCCATGCAAGCAAAGCCCCCGTAAAAATGCTTCTAGCAGCCAAAGGCAAACTAACTGTTATGAAAACCCTAGCAGGGCCAGCACCCATACATCTAGCAACACCCTCTAAGGAAGGGCTCACGGAAGCGAAACCGTCTTTAGCACAGTCAATAAGCAACGGCGCACCTACAAACATGAAAACAGCAACAATAGCCCAAAAACTGTTTTCAAGAACAACACCTAAACCCTCCAATAAGCCTCCAAGGCCTGTTCGGGGGCCGAAAGCAATAAGCAACATAATACCGACTACAGCATGGGGGATTACAAGAGGAAGATCAATTAATGCCTCAATAAACCCTTTACCCTTAAAACTATAACGTGCAAGAACATAGGCCAAAGGAACACCTAGAAATAACAATAAAATTGTTGAGAAAGTAGCAGCTTCTAGAGTAAGAGTCAACGCCTTAACAGCTACCGGAGACTTTACAGCATAACCTAGTAGCTCAAGATTCACAGATAAAACTAAGGCTAAAAGAGGGTAAGCTAAGAAGAAGAGTATTATAGAAGATAATATTCCGAAAAACGCTACGAGCTTATTCAAGACTTCAACACCTCAGGTACATCACCGAAATACATTGACTCTTCTAGAAATGGTTGCCCATGCTTCTCAAAAATGCTTTTACCTGTACTACTTAGCAGCATTTTAATGAACTCTAACGCTCCATCATAGTTTTCAACAGTCAACGGCACTGCTACCCCGTAGACGATAGCCGCGCCTCTAATAGCCTTCTCCTTATCTATACCGCATAGTATATGTATTGTAACTTTAGAGTAGAAGTTCTCCATTTCCGGATCTCCAAGGTTTAGTTCCCTAGGTAATTCTATAAACTTAAGGTTATGCTGAACAGCTACACTCCTATATTCAAAAGCGTAGTCTAAAGCTCCGGCTTCCAGAAGCGCTATAAGATCAACACTTTTACTTCTAATTACAAGGTTCTCGGAGTACACCTCTAGTTCCGATGGAACATATATGCGAAGTTCACCATTAACTTCCTTAGCCTTAATATTTGTTCTCGAAAGAACCAGTTCATCCAATATGTTTTCACCGTAAAGCAAGCTAGCTAACCCTAATACGGTTACAGCTCTGTAGCCGCAAGGATCATCGTTGGGGTTAGAGAAACCATATTTAACATCAGGTCTTGAAAGTATTTCATACCAGTTATCAGCATTGATTTCATCAGCATACCTGCTTTTATCAGTATAGCAAAGCACTATCTCGTTGGTTGCAAAGGCTACATACCATTTAGTGTAGTTAGGCACCATGTATTTCGGTATAAGCCTGTAATCAGCAAGAGCTATCACATCACATCTACGGTTAAGCTCGACAACCTTACGTACAGCCATAACACTACCGGAAGGCTCAATAACAACCTCAACGCCTGGAAACTTTTCCTCAAAAACCTCCTTAAGTTCTTGAAGAGGAATATACAAGCTTCCAGCACAAAACACTATAACATGTCCGCTAATATTAGACACGTTAGTTATCATTGTAGGTGTCGATGTCGCACTAGGTTTCATGTAAAATACTGTTCCAGCGATAATAACTACCATAATCACTATTACGGTAAACACTGTTCTCCATGACATTATCGGTTCTCCGATAACGGATAATACTTGTAAAACCATATAAGCATTTCCCATTAAAACCTGTTTTAGAATTTAGAAGAAGCTAAGACAGAGGCTTGTACTATAGAAAAACAGTTTCCGCACAAGCCCAAACCGATATATGGAGTTTAAGTATTTCTACCCTAAAATAATGATAACTACATGTAAGCCCACTATACGTGCTATAGGTAGGAGAATGAAGCTATGGAGGCATTGAAGAATAACATTAAACGCATTTTTCTTTTCGAATACGAGTATTGGGAAGTAAGAAACTTAAACGAATTAAGAAGTAGGTTAAGCAAAGACTTCAACATACTACCTGTAGAAAACCTTGTAGAGGCAATTAGGGAAGTCGTTGGAAACATAGAGAACCTAGTCAAGTACTCTCCAGAGAAAGCACTTGCAGTAAAAAGTGCTACAGTAGAACCAGCAATGATATATTTTCTAATAGTAGAGGAACATGAGGTAGGAGGAAAAATAGTTCTAATAGAAACAAAGCACAGTATGTACAATTACAATAAAATATTAACAGGGATGAGAGCTTTCGGCGCATATGCAGGAATTAAAGTATGGTTTCTTAACCAGCTTCCAATTTCCCGCCAAGTTTCAGACTCAACTCCTCTATCCAAAAACTAGCTTCATAGCTGGACTACACCGTGCCAAGAGAATATAAGGGACTGGGAAAAATAACGTAGCATATACCACCCATACTTAAGAGAGGCGAACAGGTAAAAGGAGCAGATACCGCTATCATAGCTAAATCAACGTTTTTCACCATGCATGTTTAGCAGCGACCCTAACAAGAGATTTCAAATATTAGAAATCATAGCAGTACCGAGGATAAAAACATGGTATAAGGAGATAATAGCTGGAGAGTTTAAAGTCAAAGAAACAGCTAAACAGTAATCATAGTTGCTTAGAGGGCGCTTACATGGTATCTAAAGCTAAAAACGTAGCTTACATAGCTGCTTACACATCGTTAACCGCAGTCCTAGCTCAAATAACCATATACCTACCCTTTACACCTACCCCAATAACACTACAAACACTTGCCGTTGTTCTATCCGGGATTTTTAGGAGGCCCCTTAATAGGTTTCGCAAGCCAAATCACATATTTAGCTTTAATAGCTTCAGGTTTACCCATAGCAGCAGGATTTAAGGGGGGTATAACGGCCCTCATAGGTCCTACAACAGGCTTCCTATATGGTTTCCCAATAGCAGCACTAACCTCCGGAATCCTAGCCGGAAATAGTACCAGCAGAGCGAGAATAGCATTATCAGCAATAGCGGGAATATTCTCAGTATACCCTACAGGACTCCTATGGCTTTACCTAGTCTACAATATAAGAGAAAACCTACTAGCCATAGCACTCCTACCATACATACCAGGAGACATAGCCAAAGCAATCCTAGCAGCCGAAACAGCATATAGAATCAAAAAACTACAAACTCAAACACGCTAACAACATAGCCGAAGCTATTTCTTCAATACTTCTTATCAATTTCAATCACTTCTAATTACTCTCCTTCACCACTATTACCTTGATTCTTCTTCCATGTAGTTGTTTAAGCTTCTCTTGGTACTCCTTGGGTGGGTATATTATGTATCTTCCACGACCATAACTTATCACTTTAGCTTCAAAGACGTAGACTATACTCATACTCTCACTAAGGATGTGTTATAGCGAAAAAATATATAAATATGACTCCGATTAATATACATAGGTGGAATGCTCCGATGAGGGGGAAGACCATCCAGCCAGTCAGGGTGGTTCCCCGAGGAGAGAATATACTAACCCTAAAAGCGCAAGGAAAACTGATAGAAGGTTCTCTAGGAGAGCTAAGAGAAGAGCTATACCTTACACGTAGAGCGATCCAGTACATAGTTGATTGTCTATGGGAGCTAGACAAACTACCAACAATAAACCAAGTACACCAGATGTTCTATAAAATACTTAGGGAACAGAGATTCCGTGCACACCAGTGTAAACAAATATACAAATATGCATTATCCTTAGTTAAATCAGCTAAAAATAATGATGGTAAGAAACCCATTCTAAGAAAACTCTCAGCACGACTAGACAAGTACGATACATGGGTGAACTTAGAAAACCAATTAGTCATAGTAAAGCTTAGGAACAGAGAGTTTAAGATAAGGTTATTGCATAGCAGGAGGTATGTAAGGAAATTCATTGGACGGAGATGGTATGAGATTATAGTCAGTGTTGATGTAAGCGGGAAAATATGGGTCTCCATACCATTCAAATGGGAATACAAACCATATAAGCCTAAGAAATTGATTTCTCTTGATATAAACCTTAGGAAAATAGTAGTTTACAATGGTAGGAGTGTTAGGAGGATAAATACTAGGTTTACAGAAGCTCTTTACCTTAAACATCTTGCTGAGAGTATTCAAAAACGTCATGGTTATGCTTGGAGAAGAAATGATAAATGGTTAGAGATCATTAGAGCACTTCACAAGCGTTCAAGAAACATAGTAGTTGACTGGTGTAGAAAATTCGCTAAATACATAGTGTTGAAAGCTAGGAGAACTAGGAGCGTTGTTGTTCTTGAGAATTTAGAGAAGCTATGGAGTAATGCTTCAAGGAAGTCTTCTATTCTAGCTGATAAACTATCAAGGTTTGCTTACCGAAAACTACAATTAGCGATAACGACTAAGACTCTCGAGTACAATGTACCGATAATATTTGTAGAACCAAGGAATACATCATCTATATGCCCAAGATGTAGTGCTAAGCTAATCTATAACCATAGACTAGCGATGTGCTCTAAGTGTAGATTTATAGCTGATAGGGATGTAATTGGGGTAATGAACATCCACCTCAAGGCATTTCAAACCCTAGCCCCACGTCTTGGGTCGTGGGGCATCCACCCAATGACCAATGAAACCCGAGCAAAGGGTGGTCTATTCGGAAATGAAGGGATGAAAAATATTCAATTGTAATTGAAAGTAGCATTCAGACCCGAACCCCACACAGAACCAGCCAGCTTCTCCAATAACACAGCCTTCAAACGTGTAAGAATGTCCTCTAACCCCACTAGGTATTCCCCTTTTTTAAACATAATAACTAAGGCATCTAAACCTTAACCCTAAACCGCAACAAATACCTCTACTTTAAAGACGCAGCCAGCATGCAAATCGAAATTATTAAGTTGTGCAGAAGAGTTTCTAACATGGAAGGTGTAGTAGGGTGTTTCTTGAAAAACCTAAAATCGTCCATGTTTCAAAAGTAAAGCCCGAACACGTTCCTAACGCCGAGAAAACAAATGTTAGAGTACTTTTCTCACCGGAAGAAACACCCACCTACGCTATGAGGTTCTTCGAAATAGACGTTGGAGGACATATTCCAGCCCATAAGCAC
>Ga0190314_1000504_pt1 | contig 13306 bp, 14 predicted proteins | sample 4870071112_MG_FD_165055 | JGI IMG/M metagenome (GOLD analysis project Ga0190314, IMG submission 165055) | Hydrothermal vent sediment bacterial communities from Southern Trench, Guaymas Basin, Mexico - 4870-07-11-12_MG | ecosystem: Environmental > Aquatic > Marine > Hydrothermal vents > Sediment ...
TTCTAACATGAGTATGCTTCACCTTTTCAAGGGAGATGGGACAGAACTCTGGAGGTTAGAAATAGATGGAAAAATTGCAAAATCTTCACTGTACATAGTCGATATAAACAGAGATAATAAAAATGAAATACTGTTTGGAGCAGAGCAAATATATATAGTGTCTGGCAATGGAACATATATTTGCAGGAGCAACATCCACCTAAACGATTTTCAGGGAATATCCAGCATTGTTGTGGGCGGGGACAGGATTTTGGCCACTATGTGGCATTATTCAAAAGAAGAACTATCTGATATGGCAAGCGGGCCTGTGAATACTTCAACCAGACCCATTTATTCAGAGTATGTTCTTTATTATTTTATTTGTGATAATAATAAATTATCGACAATTTGGAGTAGAAGTCTGGAAACATCGGTAAGTTCTTTTAGCGAGTATAGCGTAATTTTTGCTTCACCTGATTTCAATAAAGCACTACTTGTTAAAAGGAACTCCTTGGAGATCATCGACATGGCAATCGGTCGCCCTAAAATGGAGGTTGAAAATCCCGGGTATTATATGGGGTCTCCTTTCTCTTCATCCCTTGTTCTCACGGACTCAGACATATATTGGAACGAAGGAACATCTTTATCGAGGATAACTTGGGATGGCGATGTCATATGGACAATTGATGCGGGTGGAACAGTAAAAACAATGTTTCAGAGCATCTCCTTATTTAATGTGGATTCCAATGGAGAAAAACTCATCGCAAAAATGGGTCTCGGTGAGTTATGGTATATCTCTGTGGATGATGGTTCCGTATATGGAAAATGGGATATCTCGACATCGGAGAAAGAATCCGTTTCTCACACTCTGATTCATGCAGACACCGACAACGACGGATACGATGAGATAATCACAACTGATCCGGAGGGCAGAATCGTCATCATAGATTCCGGAAGCCCACCGAGCACCGAAGAACCGGAGACCTCGGCAAATAACCTTATGCTTGCAGGAATAGGAGTGGGAGCAATGGCCATCTCCGTTGCTGCGGTATGGGTATGGAGGAAGAGAAGAGATGAGAATTGAAAGAAAACCCAAGAATGAAGAAATCGAGCAGTCGGTCCGTGACACTGACGGCGACGACCTTCAGGATGCGGAAGAGGAATACGGATGGACCGTCGAAAGGGACATAAACGGCGACGGAGACATGGATGACACCATCCAGTATAGAGAACTTCTTTACCGAAGAGAGACCCTGCTTCCCAGAGGAGGAGAAGGCGGAGAGGGAGCAGAGATATGGTCTTCTTGGAATAATGGGGACACAGACGGAGATGGGATATGGGATGCATGGGAGAAAGAATATCACACACATCCTATGTCTATAGACACAGACTATGACGGATTGAGCGATCACTATGAGCTTAATACATGGCTCGACAAAGGAAAAGGTGATGGCACAGTGGGGCGCACGGATCCGCATATGGCAGACACAGACTATGACGGATTGAAAGATAAAGAGGAAGTAGACATATACAGAACAAATCCAATAAATGACGATACCGATGGCGACGATGTCCAGGATGGGGACGACATGGATCCGCTGGTTGACCTGGCCATAACTGTGAATATAAGGGAATATCTTCAGAAAGATATAGAGGAATATACAGCCGGGCGTGACTCTGAAACGTGGACTTTTTACGACCTAGGAGGTTTTTTCTTAAAAATATCTGTAGATGGTGAATGGGAAGAAAGCGCGCGTCCGGGAAATATATCAGATATAATTATCCTAAGCTCGCACGAGTATCCTAGATGGAAAACGACATGGGACATACCTGATGACGCTGAAGAAGTGCCCATAAAAATTGAGCTCTGGGACGATGACGGAGATACCGAAGAACAAATGGACATAAGTGGTGATGGACAATCGTGTGACATCATATATGATCTTACAAAGGGTATATGGACCGGTGATGATTATCTAGGCGATCCGAATGGATATGGGCATGTCAGCGGTGATGAAGATGGGAGCACGAATAGATTCGACTATGATGCAGATGTCTGGTTCGATATAACATTGAATGATTATGATGGAGATGGGATGCCGACCAAATACGAGGTGGAAAACGGACTGAATCCGGCCGTGAATGATGGTGAAGACGATGCGGATGGAGATGGTATGACCAATTACTTCGAGTGCAAATACGGCTTTGATATGAATGATCCGTCGGATGCGGAGGAAGATGCCGATGGTGACGGACTTCTAAATGTGTGGGAATGTCAGCTAGGCAACAGGAACCCGAGAGATACTCGCAATGTTTTCAAAATAAGCCTCACCGTTTCGCTTGAATGGGATGCTGATGAAAATGAAATACAACAGTTCAAAGATGCCTTCAAAGGTGCAAGTTTGTATCTGATGACTGTAACTGATGGATACGTATATATTTCAGATGTTACTATATATAATGATGGAGCGCATTGGAACGACGTGAATATCAGAGTCGAAGAAGGATTGTCTACACCAGACAATGATGTAGTGTGGCCCAATTCACCTGTAAATGGATATTGGGATGGGATAAACACTATCTCTTGGAACGAAATAAGTATCCCACAAAGATTTAAATATGATAATAGTGATACTGTTTATACAGCAGAAACTGGAGGTTATTACTCCATGTTGGTTCACGAAATAGGACACTACGTGTTTGGATTTTCTGATGAATATGGGTATTACTATTGGGGGTTCAAAAAATATGATGATAACGGATATACTATAGACTGGAATTCTTTAATGCAAAATAACCTTTTTTACATGAGCTACCACCAATGGTACGATACCTGGTTTTCCAATCATCCAGACTATCCAGAAACTGCTCAATGGCATGACAGGGGCATGTCATGCTGGGAATGGTTCGTCCAACATATGGGAAAAGCGACGTATTACAGCGCATTGATTGACTTCAGCGAGGAAGCGATGAGCGAGGATTATGTGCCATATACGATTTCAAATCCTTCGGATGCGTTTGGCCAGGGTTATTATACATCTTCGCCCCCAATGATAGATGTTAATTACGCCTTTTCTTATGTTTCACGTCTGGTATATGCGCCTCAATACCTACACGATGAGCTCCCGCCGGAGGAGAATGCATTCCACACATATTCAGAGATATATGAAACAGAGCAACTCGCACCGAACATGGACATCACACACGTCATGAACATAGAGGTGATATCATGAAGCCGGAAAGATCGTATAAGATGGTTATATTTCTCATTATTTTACTTTTAGTTGCAATCTCGATCATATATGTCTTTATTAATAATGAAAACATTGTTGAAGAACAAACTCCTCCTTTGTGTGGTGCGTTAGGAGACGTCAAAATAGACGAGGAAAATGATACGGTATCATTTACTATTGTTCTGTCAGAGCCAGAAAAGGTCAAGCCGGGAGATTGGGGGTTAAAAATGACGGGTCCAGATGGGGCATTGGTCGATAATTTCAGTTATGAATACATAGACGTGCAGAAAGACAATTTTCTGGATTCAGGAGACATAATCATAATACATGACAGGAGCGAATACATTAATGGAAGGATATACATCTTTATATCTGGCTATACAGGCGCTGTCGCAGGTGAAATCATATGATGCACGGTGAACGAAAAAGAGATGAAATGACTACAGACTTCAGCGAGGAAGCGATGAGCGAGGATTATGTGCCGTATGGGGCTAAATATGCTGAAAAAATGCAGAGCTGTTCTTGAGATACGTTTTATCCAACCAGTTCCTTCGCGGCCTTCTTCTCGCTTATCCCTTTGGAGCGCGCATAGGTCCTTATCTCGTTTATGAGGAACATATACCTTTTAAAGCCCTCCGCCCCGTCCTCCTCCTCGCTTATAGCCTTGCTGAGCGATTCCTCCATGCTGTGGTGGTAGTTCTTGAGCGCTCTCTTCAGATATTCCCTGTCCTTACTGTCCATCTCTCCACTCCCTGCATATCTCGACGAAGTTGGCGAATATGTCCTTTCCGTGCTCCGTGTTGTTCACCTCGGGGTGGAACTGGAGGCCGAAAAGGGGCTTTTCCTCATGTTTCATCGCCTGAACCTTACAATTTTCGGAGTGCGCCAGAGATATGAAGCCATCCGGAAGCTTTGTGACCTCATCGTTGTGGGATTCCCATGCGATGAATGAATCGGGAAGCCCTTTGAAGATGTCATCGTGCTCGTCTATGAATACCTGTGTTTCACCGAACTCCGGAACCTCCGAAGGCTGCGCATCCCCTCCGAAGACAAGGGACATGAACTGGTGGCCTGCGCATATTCCCAGTATCGGGTACCTCGCCTTCTTCAGGTATTCGCCGTTGTTCCCCATCTTCTCGGAGCTCAGGCCTATCCTGGGCGCTCCCCCCGAAAGTATCAGCCCGTCAAGGTCCTCTATCTCCTCGAAAGGCGTGGTGTTGGGTATCATCTTCGTATCCACGCCAAGCTCCCTGAGAACCCTCCATTCGCGGTGGGTCCACTGGCCTCCGTTATCGACCACATAGATGCGCATGGGCCGTCATGCGGCTATGATAAAAAGATTATTCCCTGCCCGGTATCGGGAATCCCAGGGACATGATGACAACGAGGAGGGACATGACATGGACGGCAAGGACCATCGCAGGCTCGCTTGCGAGTTCGAAGGGGAACATGCAGAGGGTTGCGGAAAAGAGTGCCGAACGAAGTATTGCGGAAAATGTTGCAGGAATTAATGCGCTCTTCGCCCCGTATTTCATGCCGGTATATGCGATGTAAAGCATCAGGATCGGAAGGAAAATAAGGCTTGACGGGTTTGAATGCGTCGTGAAGGGCACCACCGGAAGGCTGAGGAATGCAAGGCCCATGGACATGAGTGTCACGAGGAGGAGTTCCTTCCAGACCATTCCGTAGCGCTCCACATACATCCGTGCCAGTTCCTCCGGCGGGCCTATCTCCTCTATGGCCTTCCTTATCCCTTCCTCTCCGCCTCCGTTCTCCTCCGCAAGCGAGAGTATCTGCATCCTGAGGTCCCTCAGTATCTCCCTTTTCTTCCTGCGCTCTATCCCTATGAGGTTGCGTTCGACCGCATTCACATAGTCGTTGAGAGCGCTCATCCGTTGCCCATTGTCGTGCCTGTTTTAAGGTTTACCACCGCCAAACTTTAAAAGGGGAACAGGTATGAGGGTGCCGATGCTGAGAGGCTATTCACTGAAGAACAGAATAAGCATATTTCTGCTCATGCTGATATCAACCCTTCTGATAGGGGCAATAGGTTATGCATACATCAAGACGAACATAGAAGGTGGGAGCGCCACGGTGCTGGATTCCGTCTACTGGGCGGCGGTCACCATCTCCACCATAGGGTACTCCAACAACGGCATATATCTGACTAGCGCGGCGGGAAAGGCATTCAGCATATTTGTCATAGCCTTAGGAATATTTGTGATATTCGTGGGCGTCCAGATAGGTGTCGGCCCATGGTTCGAGCACAAGCTTGAGCACATGATGGAGAAGAGGAGAGCCCCGATACCGAAGGAAGGCCATGTGATTGTGGCGGGGATATCCGAACTGGGAGAGGAGAGCGTCAACGAGCTTCTCAGAAGAAAGATACCCGTCGCTGCGATAGACGATGATGAAGCCCGTCTCAGGCCTCTGCTTGAAAGGAACATACCGATAGTGCTGGGGGACCCGACCAGAGAGAGCGTCCTGAAATCGGCGAACATAAAGGAAGCGAGGGCGATCATCACGGCATCCGACGACACAACGAACGCTTTCGTGGCCATAACCGCAAGGCACATAAAGCCGGACATACGCGTCGCATCCTCCGCATCCAGAAGGTCATCCCTCAAGGTTCTCCGGCATTCGGGGGTCAATTCGGTGGCCCGTTCGAAATGGATCTCCGGAGAAAGGCTGGCGGCAAAGGCCATAGGAGAAGAAGCGGCGGGCAGGGAACTGGAAAAAGGCACATATCTCTATCAGGTAGAGGTCAAAAGATCTTCGAAAATGGGTGGTATGAGCATGGGTGATGCGGTGAAGAAATTCGGCGGGATTGCAATAGTCGGAGTAAGGAGAAAAGGAGAGTTTCACCCCTACAAACAGGAGATGAAGCTCATGGAAGGAGATGTCATCCACCTGATAGGTGGCAGAGAAGCCTTCCACAAAGCAAAGGAGGCCGTGTGATGTCTCTGATAATCGTGTGTGGATATGGAACAGCGGGAAAAGCAGCCGTTTCCAGACTTGAAACTGAGACCGGAAACATAGTCATAATCGACAAGGATGAACAAGCACTTCGCGGCGGCTCCCACACCACGGTCGTGGGCGATGCCACCGACGAGGATACGCTTAGACAGGCCGGAATCGAAATGTCGGACACACTTATCGCCACGGCGGGCTCGGACATAGTGAACTCATTCATAATACTCACTGCCAAATCCATAAAACCTGAGATCTCGATATATACCGTTGCCGAACGGATGGAGAATATAGACAAGCTTTACCGTGCGGGAGCCAGCCATGTCGTGCAGGAATCCCTCATAGGTGCAAGGGAGATGGTTGACGGAGCGCTCGGATATTCCTCCGGCGATTCAAGGATATACTTGGGAAGCGGGAACGAACTGCATGTGATTTCTCCGGAGCGCCCGGGAATGTGCGGTGAAGCGACGAAGGGCTCCGGCGCCGCGATAGTCGCCATCAGAAGGGGAAAGAAGATCCTGCCGAACCCCGACGGTTCTGTGAAGTTCTCGAAAGGAGACGTGCTCTATGCGGCAGGCAGTGAGAGGGAGATAGAACTCTTGAAGAGGCTCATAGGCGGGAAATGAGAGATCGGAGGGGAGTAGCGGGAAGGACGCCTTGCCTTGGTCGCCAGACGTCTCAGCTCAGCATTTTGAACCGCTCACACTCGAACTATATGCGCGCTGCATGATATGCATGGGTCGTATGCCCGGATTATCCTCTCGGCCTCGAAACGCAGAAGGTTCTCATCGAACTCTTTACCGTTCAGACCCTTTTTGAGCGCCATCTCCACATGCTCGAAGTTGAAGGCCGTCGGGGTTATTATGTTCGCATACTCCACCTTTCCGCTCTTTCCGACACGGTAATGATGTATAAGAATACCTCTCGGGGCCTCCACCGCCGACACACCCTCGCCCCCGTCGAAAACAAGGTTCTCTTTCGAAGGGACATAGGGCCTTTCCATGAGCTCTTCGGCCATGTCTATCGCTTCAAGGGCATAGTGATACGATTCAAGCCCCTGTGCCAGATTGTTGTGGTGAATGTTGAAGGAGGGGAAGGAATCCCATATCTCCCGCGCCTCTTTCCTGAGGTGTTTGTGATTGATATTGAGCCTTGGCAGTGCCCCCACCATGAAACCCTTGTCCTTGATATAAGAACGCTTCGTTGTGTTCGGGGGAACGACCCTTTCCTCGATGTGCCCCGTGTATTTCCGTGCCGGGAAGGAAAGACCGCCGGTACACTTCAGTTCTCCGTGCAGCAAAGGCACATTTTTTCCACCATACAGGGCAAGGTGTTCGGAGGGGACTTCGACATCAGGGTACTCCAGATCCGCGAATACCTCGGCGGTGAACCTCAGTTCATTCAGAATGGAGCGCATCCGGTCCGTATAGGCCTTCATATCCTTTTTTTCAAAGCTCTTCGTCATCTTTCCGGGAAGCACGGTGCACGGATGGACCATCCTGCCACCTATTATCTCGGTCATCTCATTGCTCTTCTCCTTCATGCGGAAGGCGCTCCGTACCAGTTCTTTGTATTCGGGATATGCGTGGAGAGCGCTCTGCTTCCCGACATAGTCCGGCCATGTCAGGAAATAGAGGTGAAGTACATGGCTCTGGATATGAGCGCTGTATGTCAGAAGTCTTCGTATCTTATCAAGCTCTTCCGGAGGACTGAACCCTGCCGAGTCCTCTATCGCCATGGCTGAGCCTACCGAGTGTATGACAGTACAGATACCGCATATTCGGGCGGCAAGTTCGGGTATCTCGTCCCATCTGCGGCCCACCAGTATCCCTTCGAAGTAACGAGGCCCTTCGTGTATCCCGAAACTGACATCCCGCACGCGGTTTCCATCCATTCTTATGTTCACATGTCCGTGACCTTCCACCCTTGTGACAAGGGGCACATCAACTTTTTTCATTACGGCATCCTCCTCGCATATTTGTTATAGAGCGCTCTTATTTCCTCATCCGAATAACCCGCCGATTTCAGGATACGGACATGGGATTCCACATTCATGTCCGGATACTCCCCTCTGCATCCCGTACAATGCATTCCGTTGGAAGGACATCTGGCAGCGCAGCCTCCCCGAGTCACCGGGCCCATGCAGGGCTCTCCCCTCTCGAGAAGACAATCATTCTCTCTAAGCACGCATTCCGTGCACACACTGTAATCCCTATCCCGGTATTCCATGTCCATCACAAGGGCCTTCACCAGTTCCAGAAGCTCTTTTCTCTCGAAGGGACAGCCGTATAGTTTGGCATCCACGTTCACATATTCGAATATTCCTCTGGGTATCAAGCTGGCCACCGGTGAGGATTCGCCATACTGCATCCGTACCGCATGCTTGATCCCGTTCTCTTCGACCATTCGCTGAACGCCCCCGTAACAGGCACATGTTCCGAGCGCGACCAGAAGCCCGCTTCTCTTTCTGAGAGACCTCAGGAGTTCGACCTCGTGCTCCGTTGTCGGCGAACCCTCTATGAACACGATATCGAAATCCCCGTCATGATTCCCCGTCATGAGTATCTGGGCCTCGCTTATCTCCAGTATCGAAAGCAGGTCCAGTATGTGGGATTCCAGATTAAGGAACTCGATCTGGCAGCCGCTGCAGCTGCTGAGTGAGAATATTCCTATCTTCATCACTGTATCCCCTCCGTCTCTTCCGGTCTTTCGGGCCATGAAAGCAGTTCCTCAATGCTGAATACGGGGCCATCCATGCAGGCATAATGGCCGCCTACCTGACAGTGGCCGCACATACCCATGCCGCATTTCATATGCCGTTCCAGCGACATATGGACATTTCCGGGCTCGAATCCGCGGGACAGAAGCTCCTTTGCTGCGAACTTCATCATTATCGGCGGGCCACATACGAGGGCCACCCCTTCGGTGTCCATGCCGCACTTATCGAAGAGTCCGGTGACAACCCCAACATCCCCTTTCCATGCAGGGCAGATATCCGGTGTGTATTTCTCGCAGTAATCAACGGTGACGAGGACTTTCATATATTTTCTCCATTCCGACAGTTCTTCCTTGTGAAGTATAAGCTCCGGGTTTCTTGCGCCGTAGAGGAGAACGACATCCCCGTAGTCCTTCCGGTTCATAACGATCTCCTTTATGGCAGGTCGTAAAGGTGCCAGTCCTATTCCACCCGTTACAATGAGCAGGTTCTTTCCCTTTGACGATTCCAGAGGCCATCCGTTGCCGAAGGGCCCCCTTATGCCTATCGTATCACCCACTTTTTTTCTGTGCATCGCACGGGTAAGGTTTCCCACGGCCCTTATGCAGAGCCTGAGCCTTTCGGAGGAATGGGAATTTATCGATATGGGGGCTTCCCCGTATCCGGGTATCGAAACCTCAAGGAACTGGCCGGCCTCGTTGTTCACCGGTCTGTCGAAGAAGAAGGTCCATGTGTCGTCGGTCTCCCGGATTATGCGCTCCACTCTTATCTCTTCGGGAATGTATGTGTTGTTCATGTGCTCCCCCCCTGACATATGCGTGTGAGTATGTCCCTGAGGTCTATGTTCGCATTGCATGCCTCAAGGCACCTCCCGCATCCGGTGCATGCGAAAACACCGTAGCGCTCATAGGGATAGTAGAACTTGTCGTAGACCCTGTACTGTACTCTCGCCCTCCTTTCTCCTCTGAAATTATGCCCTCCGGCCACCATTCCGTATCTGAAGAGGTGGCAGGCATCCCATACCCTGATTCGTTCTCCTTTCCCGTCAAGCCCGACCTCATCCGTAATGTCATAACAATGGCAGGTGGGACACACCATATTGCACTTGCCGCACGCAAGGCATCTTTCCGTCAGGTCATCCCATAACGGGTTTGATATCCCGTTCAGCATGGCATTTATTATCTCATCTTCAGGAAGGGGCTCCCAGTCTATGGAACCCTCGACCCATTCGATCTCCTTTTTCTTTGCAGCGATATCGTCTTCCCCCGCATAAGGGACTTCGAGCGCATCCATCAGCCGTTTTCCTTCCTCACTCCCGACATCCACCACAAAGGAATCTCCCGTGTGGGTAAGCCACAGGTCATAGCCGCCTTTATTTGGAAAAACGCCTCCGAACTGCGTGCAGAAGCAGCCGTCATCAGCTTCCTCGCAGGTCATTCCTATGATAACGGTGTTCTCTCTTGCGGAAAGATAGAAGGGTTCACCGTTCTCTCCGAGATATCTGTCCATCATCAGTATCCCGTTCAGGTCGCAGGCTCTGAGACCGAACACGGCCGACATAGTATGTTCAAGCGCATCCTTTACATTTCCGTCACTGTCGAATGAAAAGACCTTCTGCTTCTGTCCGAAGAATATCTTTTTAGGTCCGAAGAGAACCTTTCTCTCTCCGGGGGAAAAGGAACCGTCCCATACCTTAAAGGAATTCCCTTGCGGGACATAGACCGTCCTTTCCCTGCTGAGAAGATCAATCAAGCGGTGAATGGCGCTTTCATCCATAAGTCTGGAAGAAAACACACTGTTTCCGGCAGAACTGCTTTCCTGCGATTTACCCATTTCCTGAGGCATGATTCTGCAGTTCGGATGTGTTATATATCATTTTCTTGTTAAAAATCGTCATTTTTCCATGCCAATACTACGGATGCGAGATTATTTTCTCGAAATTCGCAGGACATTCCCGACGGCCACCTTTAATTCCTCAAGTGTCCCTTCGTTGATTATCATTATGTCAGCCATAGCAATCACATTTCCCAGCCCCCAGCCCAGTTCCCTCATCTCCCTGCGCTTTATCTTCTCCACGCTGTCGGACTCGTCGCCCCTGGCCCGCTTCATCAGCCTTTCATACCTCGTTCTCGGAGATGCATGCACCCCGATTATGACAACTTCCCCTTTCTTCTTGAATATCTCGACCTCGGATAGGGAGCGCACGCCGTCTATGACCGTGTTCTCAGGGTCCGAAACGCGCTCCGCGGTCCTCTCCGCCCATATATAAGGCCCATATTTTTCCCTCTGCTTTGTGGAGAACTCGCCTATCATGTCGGGTTCTATGCCTTCCTTCGCAGCGGCCTCACGCACCGCATCCCCCATCCTTCTGACCTCATAGCCGTGGGACATCAGTATCCGGATGACCTCCTCCTTTCCCGCGCCCGGCATTCCTGTTATGAGAAGCATGGGGGTGCATGAGCTATCTCATTAAAATATTACTGCTCGACCTTCTTCTGCATCTCGTACATGCGGATTATCTCGTCAGTGGTCGTGGCATCCTCCGGCCCCTTGTCCTTCCTCCAGTTGCCCGTGAAGCGCGGGAACCTTATTGCAAGGCCCGCATCCTCCTTTATCACCCCGTATCCGCAGGTATGGTTCGGGCTCAGGCTTATCTCCGCACCCAGAACCTCAAGCACGAAGTTCGGAACGAACCATACATCCGGTTCCATCTTGGAATCCACTCTCGGGTGTCTCTCCTTTATCACATCCGGCTCGAATATCTTCGGAAGGTTCTCAAGGTCCTCATCGGTGAACCCGCTTCCCAGCTTGCAGACCGTCTCGAACATATCCCTGTCAGGGTTGTATGCAGCCATCAGGAGCGCTCCGTATTTCCCCGCCCTTCTTCCGCGGCCCATGAAAGCGCCGACGGGCACCAGGTCCACGGTGTCGCTCATCTCGCTGCGGTAGTCCTTCTTGTACTTTATCCACAGAAAACCGCGGGCTCCGGCTCTGTAAATTGAATCCTCCGATATCGACTTCGCCATTATCCCTTCACAACCCACATCTATGGCCTCGTTGAAGAAGCGCTCCGCTTCCTCCGGGTCTCCGGTTATCAAAACCTCGGAAATCTTCACCCTGTCGGAGACATCGAATGCCTCGGAAAGGGTTTCCCTGCGCTTCAGATAAGGCATCAGGGTCAGGTCCTTTCCATCGAGGTAAAGGGCATCGAAGAGGAACATCACCACCGGATAGTCCTCTACGGCCTCTTTCAGTCCGTACTTCCGGCCCCTTCTGTGGGAAACCACTTGGAAAGGCAGCATCTCGCCGGTGTTCATGTCAACCGGTACGGTTTCCCCTTCCACTATCACTCCCCTTCCTTTGAATGCGTTTTTGAGTGCTTCGGCAACATCCGGAAACTGCGCTGTCATGTCTTCAAGGTGCCTCGAGAAGAGTTTGACATCGTCGGATATGTGCGCCTGTATCCTTATCCCGTCGTACTTGTACTCAAAGGCCGCTTTTCCACCCATCTTTTCGATTATTTCAGGCAGACTTCTCAGCCTCTCGGCCAGCATCGCCCTTATGGGGACTCCGACGGTTATCTTTATCTCATCGAGGCCGCCCATCCCTTTCTCGGCCAGAACCTTTGCTATCCTGCCCATGTCGGGGAATATGTTGTACGCCCTTTCCACCCTCTCGCGGTCCGATTTCTCGCCGAATGCGATGGAGAGAGCATCAAGAAGCGTCATGTCAGCGATTCCGAGCCTCAGCCTTGATATGGCCATTCTCGAAAGATAGCGGGCTTCGAGCCGCTTCGCATCGTGGAAGAGGTTGGCCAGCATCTTCATCCTGAGGTCCTGTGTGCCCTTCCCTTCCTTCTTCGATATCTCCAGAAAGGTGGAATGCACCCTCTCAACGGTTAAATCCTCCGAAAAAAGGCTCATCTGCCTCTTTCGCTTCATCACATCCTCAGCGACTATGCCCACATCGCCGTGCCGGATGTAGAGTTCCTCTATCTCCTCGTAGGGAATCCCTGTTGCCATGTGGAGCGCTCTCAGCATGGACTTCTCGGCTATGCCTATCTCGATTCCCATGAAGTCGGGCGCTATCTTCCCCTGAATGAGATAGACCACGATGTCCATTATCTCCGCATCCGTCCTTTTCAGGAGATCGACCAGATAATCTGTCATCTCAAGGCGCTTGGTGGTATCTTCCACCTTTTTCAGGGTTTCCGCTATTTCGGAGTAGAGCACGGGAGAGGAAAGGGTGGAGGGTTAAAAAAGGTTGGCGGCCTCATGCTTTGTTGCATAACTCATACCGAGCTATGCGAGATAAGAGCGCCATAACTCAACTTTGAGTTATGGAATTCTCTTAATCGATGTTTAAAAGCATGTTATAGATCACAAACTTCCTCATGACTTCGTTTATC
>Ga0190314_1000505_pt1 | contig 13296 bp, 17 predicted proteins | sample 4870071112_MG_FD_165055 | JGI IMG/M metagenome (GOLD analysis project Ga0190314, IMG submission 165055) | Hydrothermal vent sediment bacterial communities from Southern Trench, Guaymas Basin, Mexico - 4870-07-11-12_MG | ecosystem: Environmental > Aquatic > Marine > Hydrothermal vents > Sediment ...
GAGAAGAAGACAAAGAAATCCACCAAAGCAAAATCAAAGAAGGGTGGAAAATAAGATGGATGACCTGGAGGAAATAAGAAGAAAAAAATTGGAGGAGTATCAGGAAAGACTGAAACAAAAAATGATAGAAGAACAGGAAAAACAAAAATTGCTTGCAGAGAGGGAAGCCATATTATCCTCTATACTCACTCCAGAGGCAAAGTTAAGATTGAACAACGTTAAGCTTGCTGATCCAAAGAAGGCGTTATACGTTGAAAATGTGCTAATAGCCCTGTATCAGAGTGGTAGGTTATCCAGAAAGATAACAGACGATGATCTAAAAAGGCTGTTATTAAGAATGTCCCAGAAAAGGGAAACTAAAATTAAGATAAAGAGGAAGTGATAGTATGGGAAGCAGGAAAACAGAAAAGGAAAAGGAGAGGCTTAGTGCAAAGGCAAAATCAAATAAGAGAGTTCCTGTTTGGGTGATTCTTAGAACAAAAAGAAAATTTAGTGAAAACCCTAGGAGGTACCACTGGAGAAGATCAAAACTAGGTAATGAGATAAAGGAGTGATCTAAATGGCGAAGGAAGAGGTGAAAGAGAAGAAAACAAAGTCCAAACCTGAAAAGAAACCAGTGGAGAAGAAAACTAAGGAAGAAAAACCAAAGGAAGTAAAGCCAGAGAAAAAGGAAAAGAAGAAACCAGTGGAGAAGCCAGCAAAGGAAGAGATTCATAAAATAAAACTTTCCAAGGCATACGATACACCCAGAAAAAGAAGAGTAAAGGCAGTTATGACTATAATTAGGGATTATGTCAAAAAGCACAAGAGGAAGGAAGCAATAATTACCCCAGAGTTGAATTCTGTTATAATGGAAAGGAGTATAGAGAATCCTCCAAGGAAGATAAAGGTAAAACTGGTTGAAAAGGAAAAGGTGTTCGTTTATCCAGCTAGCTGAGTGATTGTATGATAAGCAAGGGAGAGATCTGGGGAAACCCATTTATTGGTTTATATGCAGTGGCCAATGAAGACTATTGTTTTGTTCCACAAAACGCGCCAGATAAGCTTGTGACTCCAATAATGGAGACCATGGATGTGGATATAATCCGTGCAAGTATCTACAATTCACCTTTAATCGGTCTTTTTTCAGTGATAAACAAAAGAGGAGCTGTCTTGCCATCTGTTGCGTATTCAAGTGAAATAAAATTATTTGAGGAGCATCTTGACGTTTTGATCCTTGATGAATACACTGCAATCGGAAATTTGATATCTACAAATGACAAAAACGCAATAATATCCCCAGTTATAAAAGACATATCCTCGGTGGAATCTGTCCTTGGTGTGAAGGCAAGACCTATGACGATTGGAGGAATAGATGTGACAGGTTCAATGATAGTTATCACCAACTCTGGGTTTTTTGTATCTAGTTTGGCTAGCAAGAATGAAATGGACGAGGTGTCAAGATTTTTAGGTCTTGAAGGTTCTTCTGGTACAGTTAACTATGGAAACCCAATGGTTAAATCTGGGATAATCGCAAATACTAAAGGGGTGGTCGTTGGCGAGGCCACCACCCCATACGAGATGGGACAAATAGACGAAGGGATAGGTGGTAAAGATGATAAAAATATTTAGGGTGTTTGGTAAGGTCAAGGGAAATAGATTTGCACTTGACGTAGCATCCACAGACAAAGAGCATGCAATAGAAAAAGCATATGCAAATCTTGGTTCAAGACATGGAGCAACCAGACATGATATAGTTATTGATGATGTAAAGGAGATAGATCCAAAGGAAACCAAGAGCAGAGTTTTAAAACAACTTCATGGAGGCGATTGATTTGGAACTTACTGTAGATCAGGCGATTCAGCTTTTAAGATTTGAAGAGGCTAAGCTAAAGGATGTTGAAGCAAGAATGAATCAGAGCATGGCTTTACTCAATGAGCTCCAGCTAGCGAAAGCCACATTGCAGAACCTACCAGGCAAGAAGACAGAGGGATTGTTGCCAATAGGTGGGGGAGTTATGCTCCCAGCGTTAACCGAGAAAGGCAATGTACTGATAAATGTTGGCGCAGGTGTTGTTGTTGAGAAAAGCCTTGAAGATGCAGTCTCATTCCTTGATAAAAGGATAAAGATGATTGAAGAAAATATGAACAATCTAGCTAGACTTGCGCAAAAAACAGCAAAGAACATCTCTGTTTTAAGGGCAAAGATAGATGAAGCCATAAAAGCTAGACAAGGCCCAGCAGTGGTGGGTTAGGTGTTTGGCTTTCTCAAAAAGAAGCTGTCTGAATTAAAGGAAAAGATAGTTGGTAGACCAGAGGAGCAGGAGAAAAGGCTAGAGGAAGAGAAACCAAAATCAGAAAAACCAAAGGAAGTAAAGCCAGAGAAAAAGGAAAAGAAGAAACCAGAAAAGAAGACAAAGGCAGAGGAAAAGAAGGTAAAGAAAAAGGAGAAGCCAAAAGAAGAAGCAAAGCCAAAAGAAGTAAAGACAGAGAAAGCGAAGCCAAAGGAGACAAAAGCTGAGGAGGAAGCCAAGGAAGCAAAAGTAGGTGTCCTTTCAAGGATAAAAAAGGCATTATCAAGGAAATTCAAATTGTCTGATGCAGAACTTGATGATTATCTATGGGATATAGAGATTATTCTACTTGAGGCGGATGTGGCCCACGAAATAGCAGAGGAGATAGTCTCCAAATTGAGGGATAAGCTGTCCAATGTCGAATTTTCATCCAAAGAAGAAGTTTTTGATAGGATAAAGCAGATCCTAAGGGATATCCTGTCGGATATTATAATAGAAGGGGAGGACATCACAAGCATTCAGAAGAAACCAACAATTATTATGTTCATTGGCCCAAACGGTGCAGGTAAAACAACGACCATGGCAAAGCTCGCAAAGAAGTTATTGGATAACAATAAAACAGTTATATTTGCAGCCAGTGATACGTTTAGAGCTGCAAGTATAGAGCAGCTAGAAGAGCATGCGAATAGGCTTGGGATAAAAGTGGTAAAACACAAATATGGGGCAGATCCTGCAGCTGTTGCATACGACGCTGTTAAATCAGCCGAGGCAAAGGGGATAGATTTTGTAATGATAGACACAGCTGGAAGGCAAGAGACAAACTCCAATCTGATTGAGGAATTGAAGAAGATAAAGAGGGTAGTTAATCCAGATTTTGTTATTTATGTTGATGAAGGGATAGCAGGCAATGTTATATATGACAGGCTAAAAGCCTTTAGAGAAGTAGGTATTGATGGTGTCGTTCTCACTAAGATGGACCTTGACGTAAAGGGTGGGGGCGTTGTCACATGTGCAAGCATGGGGATACCAATAGTCTATTTTGGTGTTGGTCAAGGTTATCAAGACATCAAAAAATTCAAAAAAGACGAGTTCTTAGATGAATTATTGGGCTAGGGTTATTAAAACAAGCTAGTAGAAAAATATATCTATGTTGTCTAGAGTAGCTAAAGGGCTGCAGGATTTTCTTTCTAAGCTAGCAAGAGCAGGGGCAATTGATGAGGCATTCATAAAATCCAGCATAAAGGAACTACAAAAGATCCTGATTTCGGGAGACGTCAATGTAAGGTTAGTTATAGAGCTTAGTAAGAAGATAGAAGACAGAATGAGGAAGGAAAACATACCAAAGGGAGTTAGCCACAAGCAGTATTTTCTGAAAGTGGTTTATGACGAGTTGGCAAACCTCCTTGGCGCTGAGGGTGCTGTGGAGATAAAACCACAAAAGATACTCTTGGTTGGTTTGTATGGACATGGGAAAACGACCACCGCAGCAAAACTCGCAAAGTTCTTTTCCAAGCGTGGCCTAAAAACAGCTCTAATAACAACAGATAACTGGAGGCCAGCTGCATACGAACAATTGTCCCAGCTTGGAAAACGGATTAATATCCCAGTGTTCGGTGATCCGAATTCAAAGCCAATAGAAGTTCTTAGAGAAGGCATGAAAAAATTTGATAAATATGATGTTCTAATAGTTGATTCTGCTGGTAGAGATTCTCTTAATCAGGAGCTAATAGATGAGATAAAAGAGTTAAAGGAAGAGCTAAAACCAGATAACGTTTGGCTTGTTATGGGTGGGGATATAGGCCAAGCTGCAGAAAGAGAGGCAAGGTCATTCAATGAGGCTGTGGGTATCACTGGTATAATCCTAACTAGAATGGATTCATCTGCAAAAGGAGGAGGAGCCCTAGCTGCATGTAAGTCAGCAAATGTTCCAGTGGTCTTCATAGGAACAGGTGAAAAGCTTGATGATATAGAAGTATTTGATAAAGACAGATTCATATCCAGGTTGCTCGGTTTCCCAGATATAGCCAGCGTCCTTGAGAAATTCAAGGAGAGCGTAGAAGAGGAGGAGATAGAGGACATAACAAAGGGAGAATTTACATTAACAAAGTTTTACAAGCAGTTGGAGGCAACCAAAAAAATGGGTTCTCTTTCCAAAGTACTTGAAATGCTTGGTCTAGCTCAAAAGCTCCCTCAAGAAGTGGTTGAACAAGGAGAACAGAAGATGAAGGTTTTCAAGGTGATAATGGATTCAATGACAAAGGAAGAGCTTGAGAATCCAGATATCCTGAATAAGAGCAGGATAGAGAGAATAGCGAGAGGATCAGGAAGAACAGAAAAGGAAGTAAGGGAATTGTTGAAACAGTACAAAATGGCAAAAAAGATGATAAACAAAATGAAATCTGGAAAAAAGAGATTTCCAATTCCCGGCTTACCAAAGGACTTTAACATGGGGTTGGGAAGATGAAGATAGTTGTAATTGGGGATTTTCATATACCATCTAGAGCAAAGAAAATACCTGATTGGATAGTTAGGAAGATAATTGAGGAAAAGCCAGATATGATTGCATGCACAGGAGACCTGGAATCAGAGGATACTCTCAGTTTTCTTCATTCTTTGGCAAAAACAAAGTGCGTTTCTGGGAATATGGACTGGCTAGACCTTCCCGATCACCAGGAATTTGAAGTTGGAGATATCAGGATAGGTTTGATTCATGGGAAAGGGATAGTACCTAGGGGAGATATCAATCAGCTAAACAGATTCGCGGAAATGATGAGAGCAAATATTTTAATACACGGTCATACCCATAAGCTTTCTACTGAACTAGCCTACGGTAGGCTTTTTGTTAATCCTGGCACCGCCACTGGTGTTTGGGGAGGAGCAACAGGTGGGGAACCACAGAGCTTCATAATAATTGAAATTAATGGGAAACACATTATAGTTAGGAAATTTGTGGATGAAAAAGAGGTAGTGGAGAGGTATGAGTACAGAGATGGATCGGTCAGACCAGTTTAGAAAGAAAAAGGAGTTGCTAGCACAGTTCAATCCTTGTGATAGGTGTTTAGGTAGGCAGTTTCATAACTTGTTTAAGGGCCCAAACCCCAGTATAGGATGGGCAGTTAGGAATGCAGAGAAAATAGAAGACGTAAATGAGTTACTATCCAAAGAGCCAAGACCAAATCTGTTTGAATGTTATTTATGTGATGGGATGTTTACAAATCTAGATAAAAATGCAAAAAGGGTTATTGAATTATTGGCTAACTATGACTTTGACACGTTTTTGATTGGTGTTAGAATTCCCAAGACCCTGGCTGCCAGGGAAAAGGAGGTATGGCAGAAAGTTGGAGATGAATATGCAGAGCCATTGAAAAAGGAGATAGCAAGAGAGGTTGGAAAGAAGGTAGAAAAGGAAACAGGTAAATCCTTTGACCCAAACCCAGACATTGCTGTGGTTTTAGATTTCAATTATTCTCCCCCAAAGATAGAGTTACAGATAAAATCCCTGTTTGTGTATGGTGAGTATCAAAAGCTAAAAAGAGACATACCTCAGACAAGATGGCTTTGCCCAAAATGTAGAGGGAAGGGATGCAGGTATTGTGATTTCACGGGCAAACTTTACAGAACAAGTGTGGAGGAGGAGATAGGGAGACCAATAATAGAGCTAACAGGAGGAACTGATTTTAAGTTTCATGGTTCTGGAAGGGAGGATAAGGATGTTTTGAATATAGGTTGGAGACCATTTGTCATAGAGATTCTGAATCCAGTAGTGAGGAGGATAGATCTTGATCTAGTGGAAGAAAGGATAAATAAAGGAGAACTGATTAAGGTTAAAGGGCTGCGATTCTCATCAAAGGAAGAGGTAAGAGAGCTAAAGTCTGCCAAGTTCGACAAGACATATTCAGCTTTAGTGAGATGTGATTGGGATGAGGATATGATAAAGAGGATAGAAAACGCTTTTAATAACGTAGTGATAAACCAGAGAACTCCAACGAGGGTATCCCATAGAAGGGCGGACAAGATTAGGAAAAGAAGAATATATTATGTAAAGATAACCCCAGTGGACAACAGTCATTTCAGGGCAGAGATAAAGGCAGAATCAGGAACATACATAAAGGAGCTGGTTTCCGGGGACAATGGTAGGACAGACCCAAGTTTCTCATCCATTGCTGGCAAACCGTGCATAGTTGAAGAATTAACTGTTCTGGAGGTGCATAAATGAACTTTTTTGATCTTGTTTCAGTTGCCGTTGCTGTGGTTGGAACCGGTTTATCTGCCTACTTTGATCTTAGGACAACATATATACCAGATGAGATAACTCATGCAATGATAGGGATTGGAGCAATTTTGTTATTTTTTAGATATCCATTACACATGGCAATTTCATACCTAGCTGTCGGAGCGTTGGTTTTTCTTATTGGGTTTTTACTTTACACATTTGGCCAGGTTGGTGGTGGAGATGTTAAGTTATTTGCAGGTATAACCTTGTTATTACCAGAGCATATCGTTCATTCCACAATACAATCGCCGTTCCCCCCAATCATCTCAATATTCTTTGCCTCTGCAATGCTGGCTACGTTGTTTGTTTCTATAAAATACATGGCAATGATCTACAAGAAAAAGGAGAAAATAGCTAGTTTTCATCAGAAGCTCACAGTCGGATTGGTGTCTGCTGGGTTGGTGTTCGCCGTTTTTGTATTCTTGTCAACCATTGAAAGAGCTATGCTGATCTTATCAATACCAATAATCGCAGGATTAATTGTATTCCCATTCAAGGAGGACATGGTTGACATGTTTATGTTAAAGACAAAGAGGGTTCTAGATCTAACAGAGGATGATATCATCGCTGTTGACAAATTACCAGATAGGATTAAATCTTCTCTTGGTATAGGGGTTAGAAGGACTTACCTGAATTCAGAACTTGAGAAGATAAAGAAGAAAGCAAAAAGGCATAGGATAAAGGAGGTTTATGTATACGACAACCTTCCGACATTTGGTATATACATATTTCTAGGACTGATAATTGTTCTTCTTGTTGGTGACCCAATGTTCTTCTTGTTTAGTCATCTCTAGACCTTTTTCTTTCCCTCTTCCTTTATTGCTTTGACAAATCTCTTAACTTTCTCTTTCATTTTGTTTCTTTCAGCTTCAAAGGCAGTTCCGATCTGTATACCATCTGCCCCGGCTTTTATTATCTCCCTAGCTTGCTCAGGTTTCCTTACTCCACCCCCATAGAAGTAAGGGACATCACAGGCTGAAGCCACAGCTTTAACAAAGCTAGTCGGAGCAGGTTCAGGTGCCCCAGAACCAGAATCTGTGACAATTAGTCTAGATCCTAGATACTGTCCAGCCAACGCTGCAGCTGCAGCAATATATGGCTTTGACCTTGGCAGAAGCCTTGCGTCTCCAACCCAACCCACAGCTCCTCCTGGCTCAACTACTAGGTATGTGGTTGGGATTGGTTCTATTTTCATTTCCCTAACAACTGGGGCAGCGACTATCTGGGCTGTGGTGGCCCAGTAGACATCTCTTGAGTTTAGCATTGACATAAAATAGACTGCGTCCGCATAAGGAGTTAGTGTTCCAATATTTCCAGGGAACAAAACTATAGGTATGTCCACATTTTCTCTTATCATCTTAACAGACTTGTCCAGATACTCTCCTTGAGCACCTATTGATCCGCCAATTAGTATTATGTCTGTTCCAGCCTCATAAGCATCCCTAGCCATCTTTGCTCCTTCCTCTGGGGACTGGTCAGCTGGGTCTATCAAGGATAATAGGATTGCACCTTCTGTTTCTATTTTGTCTTTAATGTATTTTTCTACCTTCCCTATTCTCATACGATCACCATTGGTTTAGTATTATATACTCATAATCAATATATTTATGTCGGTTAATATGAGGGTATTAATCACTGGAGTCACTGGGCTAGTTGGATCTAGGCTAGCTAAAAAGCTAGTAAAGGCAGGTCATAAAGTAATTGGTGTTTCAAGGCGAGATATCAAGATACCTGGAGTTGAGGTAATCAATGCAGATATAACAAAATGGGAGGATGTTAAGAAAATAAGGAAGAAGTTTGATGTTGTGTATCATCTCGCTGCAGAGTTAGATGAATCTTCCCCTAGGCTTTGGGAGGTAAATGTTACAGGGACAAAAAATATGCTTGAATTAGTGAAAAATAGGAATATAGAGAGATTCATTTATCTAAGTTCTATTGGTGTACTGGGTGAGACAGACTCTCCAGCCACAGAGGAAATGCCGTATAATCCCAAAACGAAATACGAGAGAAGCAAGGCAGAGGCAGAAAGGATGATAACGTACTATTGGCTTAAATACAATATTCCGTATACAATTTTGAGATCAACCATAATTATCGGACCGAACAAAACATGGGAAAAGATATTCAAGGCGGCCATAGAAGGGTATCCAATAATAGGTAGTGGGACAAACTATTGGCATTTGGTTTATGTAGACGACGTGGTTAACGCTTTGGTGAAGGCCCTGAACCCAATTGCAAGGAACAAGATATACCACATAGCCGGGCCAGATGTGATGACATACGAGGAGGTTTACAGGCTGATATGCAAAAAGCTAAGAGTTCCATTCCCTGGGACGAGAATAGCTCCCCATATTGCAAAGGCTTATGCAATAGCTCACGAATTACGAGCTAAGGTGCTTGGTGGGAAACCAGAACTAACAAAGATGAGGGCAAGCATAGATCGATTGATAAGAAATAGAATAGCTTCAACAGAAAGGGCAAAGAAAGAGCTAGGTTGGAAACCAAGGTGGAAGACAGAGAAGGCAATAGAAAAAGCAATTGCTATGCTCAGAAAGGAGGGGAGGATATGATCCTAAACGACAAAGCAATAAGGCTGTTGATAAGAGATAATAGACTGGTTGAGGGATACATAGATCTAGAGAAACAACTACAGCCAAACGGTTTTGATCTAACAATGAAGGAGATAATGAGTTTTGATGGTCCTGGTCAGCTAGACTTTTCTAATGCTGAGCGAAAGATACCATTCGCTAAACCGATGGATTTTTCCTCTACCGGCTGGATTAGCTTGAAGCCTGGAGCATATCTTGTAACAACAAATGAGTATGTTAGAATACCAAAGGACATGATAGCCCTTGCATACACAAGGACTTCACTGCTCAGGATGGGAGCATTTACTGCCCACGGTGTTTGGGATGCCGGATTTGAAGGTAGGTCTCAGTTTTTATTATATGTACAGAATCCGCATGGCATAAAGCTTAAGAAAAACGCAAGGGTTGCGCAGATGATATTCATACAACTGGGTGACGAGGTAGAAAAGGAATATCAAGGGGTGTACAAAAAGCTTATTTAGCCCTTGGGATTATTGCAGAGTTTCCTGTCCTGTCTTCTAGTATTAAAGTGAATTTTAGCTTTCCCTTCCTTGCTAGCTCAAGCTTATCTAGGAATTCATCCAGCTCCTTGCTTTGAGGAAAATTACTTTTCACCACTTCTTCTATCCTTATTAGTAACCCGTCAACATTGGTTATGAATGCCTCTGAGAATCCAGTGGATTTTATTTCTAACCCCAGTTCTGGAATCTTTATGTCACAGTGGCTAGATCTGATTACTCTGTAATTTAGCTTGGATTCATCATCAACCACTAGCTTGTAGGTCTTCTTTTTTCCTTCCATAGGTATTATTACGTCGGATGATTTGTATCCACAATCACATTCTATGGTGGAGAGTATGGCCTCGCCAAAATTAGGTATTTCATATTTTTCTATCACTGCCCTAGCGTCGCCCTTACAAACAGGGCATTTTATTTTGAACTCCATAACTAGTCAGTTATCCCACCAGGCGTTATCCTAAATACTGCTTCTCCCTCAGGCAGGTAAGGCGAGTCAACAAGTCTAGCTATCCTCTTATCTTCCTTGCTCTTTCTCAGATAGATCCTGAATGTTGCTTGATGACCTACTATATTACCTCCGATTGGAGTGGTTGGGTCTCCGAACAATAAGCCAGGATTTTCCATAACTTGGTTTGTTACGTATATTGCTATGTTAAACAAATCTGCTAACTTTTGTAGAGTATGCATGTGCATATTTAGCTTTTGTTGCCTTTCTGATAAACTACCTCTTCCTATGAACTCTGATCTGAACCTTGATGTTAGTGAATCTACAACCAGAAGCTTGATGTTCTTTTTCTCTATTATTTCACTTGCCTTTTCAGCTAATAGCATTTGGTGTTCTGCATTGAAGGCTTTGGCCACGTATATGTTTGATAGAGCTTCATCTGGGTCAAGCCCCTTGGCCTTTGCTATCTGCAAAACCCTCTCAGGCCTAAATGTGCTTTCAGTATCTATGAATAGACATGCGCCGTCTAATCCACCTTCATCTTTTGGCAGTTGAACATTGACTGCTAGTTGCAATCCTAGTTGTGTTTTACCAGAACCGAATCTACCGTATGCTTCTGTTATTGCTTGGGTTTCTATACCTCCACCAAGGAGGGCATCAAGATTCTTTGATCCTGTTGTCAGCTTGGATATGTTCTTCCTTCTTTCTAGAATATCCTTAGCTGTTTCGTATCCGATATCCAATGCATCCCTTGCTGCGTTTATAATCTTTGCAGCAGTTACCTCTCCTATGCCTATCCCAACTAGCTCTGTGGTGCTTGCAACGGCTATCTTCTCCAATGAGTCATATCCAGACTCAATCAGTTTTTGAGCAGTAGCCTCACCGACTCCAGGTAGATCTGAAATTGAGTTAATCTTCTTTGTCACCATTCTCACCTCTTATTTCTTCCTCAGGATTAGGATATTCGAAATCTTGAACAATAAATTCCTTTCTGTCAAATAAATCATTCATTTTAACTTTTCCATAGAACATAAGCTCTTCGCCTAGCCGGTTATCTAGATTTTCTCCAATGAACTTTTCGGCTATTCTCCTGAACATTACTCCCCTAATGACCCCAGTTCCGTCGTCTAACTCAGCATTCACTATATAAGTCTTTCTTCCTTGATTGTGTTCTGGACAGAGCTCATCTACTATTGCTCCACATACTGGGCATATGGTTATTTGCGTTGGTGGGTATATCTTCACAACTGTTGCTCTGATAACAGCAGTGTCTCCATCCTTTAGCTTATCTATCTGTTCCTTATTGAATAATTCAGATATATCTGGATGATCTTTTGGATTCCGTATTATTCTGCCCTTCCAGCCGAGATGCAACTCTATTTTTCCTTGGTTATCTTTTACATTTGCATTTTCTACCTTTATTAAATCACCAATGGATATCTCATTCACATAATCTGCATTTGCTCCCCACAAAACTAGCCTTGCATTTGCTGTTCCGTCTCCAAGGATTATGCTAGCCATTTTACCTTCGCTTCCATCTTCTCTTTTGAATGTTGTTTTTTCGAACTTTCTGATCACTCTACCATATACACTTACTCCATCCATGTCGGCTGATAATTCGTTTATTTTTACTATGTTCTCTTTCAGTGATGGGATTTCAAATTCTACATTTGGGTTCAAGATTACCCTTCCACGCATGCCAACGCTTAGTTCCAGTCTGTTTTGACCTTTTTTTATGATTGCATTTTTTATCCCTATTATGTCCCCGAGTTTTATCTTCCCAGAATTAACGAGCTCTGCATCTTGGTTCCAGAGAGTTACCCGTATATCCCCTGTCCCATCATCTATTATTAGGCTGACTACTTTCCCGGATTTTTCACCAGATGTCCAATCCTTTACCTTTGATATCATCTTTACTACTCCAGACACACTTGCGAACCCTAGCTCTTCCTTTAGGTCCTTTATCCTAACCCAATTATTGTTGGATGTTTGGACATCTATTTTTACTCCCAGCTCTTTAGCTATGGAAAATGCAGCTCCAGCTTCAGTGAGCAGTCCGCCGTATTCCTTCACCTTCTCCCTTATTCTTTCTTCAATTTCATCTTTAGTTAAACCTTTTTCTGAGACTATCTTTTCAACTATTTTTTCTTTATTGTCAAGTATGTTCATTTTCTTCCACATCCAATTTAAGTTTCTTCTTTAATTTTTCATAAATATCTTCGCTTGATAGGTCTTCTGTTTCTAGGAACATGTCTATTAGAGCCAACAGAATTTTTAGTTTTGCTCCATATTCTATCTCTTTAGGTTCAGGTATTGGGATATCCAAATCCCTGATGTTACCTACTTCTATACAACTAGGTTCTTCTCCATAAGAGGCTAAAATAAACCCCTTTTTTTCTGCGTCCGGATTTATTTCAGCTATAAAAGAGTTGTGTCTTTCCATCGTTTTTCCAGTGGCGATAGTATCATCAACTATAGCGATTCTTTTCTTCCTGGCGATTATATCCTTTATGCGATCCTTTGTGTATTGTGGCATTCTCTCTGCGAAAACAATAGGTATTTTTTTCCCAGTTTTCTTCCAGACTATGTGTTGTATTATCAAGGCTGGAATAACTCCCCTTGTTTTGATAGCGTATATAAGATCTGGATTGTAATTTTTAACTTTCTCTGCCAATCTTATTGATGCGCGAATGAATCTTAATTCATTAGATGCTTCCAGGAACAAGTCTGAGTAAGAAGGATTCATTGATTTTCGTCTATTCTTCCAAGCAGTTTCGATCAACTTCTTTTGGATTTCTTTTATTTTTGTTGTCATCAAGTAAACACCTATAAACCTTTTCACCAAGGCCACTTTCCAGCTTCTTTCAATGCCGTTTGAATATCTGTTTTCATATTGATGGCTGCCTCTCTAGCTGCTGTGTCAAACTCCCCTCCAGATTTTTTGTATGCAAATATTATCCCTCTGGATGAATTTATTATTGACCCATATCCATCATTGTTAAAGAACCAGATTAGGTCTTTACCCTTCCCCCCTTGTGCACCGTATCCAGGGACAAGGAAATAGGAGTTGGGCATAATCTTCCTCAGCCTCTTAGCGCTCTCTGGGTGAGTAGCTCCTATCACTGCACCGACTGCTGAATAGCCTCTTTCACCTGTGAACGGCTTCCCTAGCTCATTAACCAGTTCTCCAACCACTTCA
>Ga0190314_1000507_pt1 | contig 13235 bp, 10 predicted proteins | sample 4870071112_MG_FD_165055 | JGI IMG/M metagenome (GOLD analysis project Ga0190314, IMG submission 165055) | Hydrothermal vent sediment bacterial communities from Southern Trench, Guaymas Basin, Mexico - 4870-07-11-12_MG | ecosystem: Environmental > Aquatic > Marine > Hydrothermal vents > Sediment ...
TGTACGTTTTTTCCACGCGGTTCTTTGCGCGTTGCAGCACGCTCTCTGCAACCTCGCGCGCGTAGTCATCGAGCTCGCTGAGCGAGCGCGGTTCAACATTAAAGCGCTCGTAAAGATTTCTCCTCAAGCGTTCGTTTACCTCCTCGATTCTCCTTTCGAAATTTTTCATCTCGGTATTAAATCTTTCCTCAACCTTTTGCTCGGCTTTTTTCGCAACCTCGTCTATTTTATGTTCGAGATAGTTCGCGAGCTTTTCATCCCAGTCTTCGCCGCTGAATTCGCTCGGCTCTGCTTCGAATCCGTATCTGTTTCTGCATATTGCGTTTATCCGCGATATTTCCGAATTCACGGCATTTTCTGCCTCGCGGTTTATCCTCGAAACCCTCGCTTTTGCGTTCCTTTCCGCTTCTTCTATCGCTTCATCTATAAGTCTTCCCGCTCCGTACGATTTCATCTCTCTTGTTTCTTTAACCCTCTTTTCCGCGCGCCTCATCTCGCGTTCGAGCTCGTTGAGTTCTTGTTGAAGCTTAGGATCGAGAGCACCCAAACCTTCTTTTAAAGCATTGCGAAGCGTTTCGTAAAACTCCTCCGAGACCTCGCGCTCGCCCGCTTGAGCGCAAGCCGTTTCGAAGAGTCCGCTGAAATCACCGCTTTCGAACCTGCTTCGAATCTCCTGCTCTTCGCTTAACCTTTTCGCTATAAATTCTTCAACATCTTTTATCGAGTTATAATTACCATTCTCCAGCTCTCTTCTCAACCCCGAGGTGTCGATGGGCAGAGTTCTTCCTATCCTGTCAAGTACTTCGTTCGCAAGCGCGCGCCCGTCTATTTTTGTTTTCCTTTTATAGTTTTCCATCCTTTCCTCAACCTTCCTGTACGCTTCCAGAGCGTGAGCGTACGCTTCCCGGAGCGCGTGTTCGAGTTCGGACTCGAGGTGTTTGAAATACCGCTTTACCTCCTCACGCGAGGTAAAATTGCTTTCGGGAGAGCGGTCGAATAAATTCTGAGCGGAAGAACATTTTTCCATTCTTCTTTTCAGTTGCTCCCGTATTTCGTTAGCGAAATCTTCGTAATCCCTTTCGGCTTCCTTCACTTTCCTCTCCCTTTCCCTGTTTATCTCTTCCATTCTTCTTTCATACTCCTCGCGCAGTTCCTCTACCTCTCGCGTCAGCGCCTGCTTAATTTCCCGTATTTTGCTTCTGTATTCCCGTTCGTTCGCGCAGGAATCGATACGCTTCTCCATCTCTTCGAGCGCGGGTATTTCCGCGCGCGCTTCTTCGAGAAACGTCCGCAGCGCTTGTTGATAATACTGCTCCCTCCAGCGCTCCTCGTGCCTGCGCTTTTCTTCAGCAATCTTCCTCATCTCGCTTTCGGCTTCCTTTCTTCTCGCGTAAACCTCGCGCTTAATAGCAGATTCCAGTTCCGTTCTCATCTCTTCCTCGCTGTTCGCGTGCAGCGAACTCGCGTAGGGAAGTTTTCTAATCTCGGAAAGCACGCGTTCGCACTTCGCTCGATTAAATTCCTGCTCGAACGATTTTCTTTCGCTTTCTATCTGCTCTGCGAGTTCCCTGTATTTTCTCCTTTCAGAATCGATTCTGCTTTCAACCTCCTCTCTCACCCTGCTTTTAATATCGCTATAGGCTACCGCTTCCAAACACTCCCTCATATCCCCTTCGCTTACGTAACCTTTGTTTCTCAGCGCTTCCGCTATCTCCATTAACTGCTCTCTGTTCAACCTCGGTCTCGCTACGTCGCGATAACACCACGCTTCGAAATTCACGGCAATCACCTCAGCAGCCCCTATCGTACGCCTGATAGTAAACTCCGACTACCTCATAGAGTTTGTTTCCTTTAAGTTTCTCCATTTCCCTCACTCTATCCACGAATGACTTTACCTCTGGTCTTTTCGCACGGTATCCTTGGTTCGAACATCTCTGCTCCCGTTCAGCCCTCCTAATATTTTCCGGAGAAAACGGTTCCTCGCGATTCATTTCCTTCAGCACCTCTATTCCCGCTTTCAGTTCATCGGAATCTATTCCGTAGAGACGCTCCAATTCATCGCGGATGCTCGGCAATCTTATTTCCGCTTCTACGGAATCCTTCTCATCGAAGGTAGCCTTACCGAGTAACGCTGCGTATACGCCTTCTTTTACATCGCATATATTCGCGACGCTTCTGCCGTCGAAAAACGCGGATTCTCTTGCGATGAGCCCTGCGTTTATGCTCGTTCTCGGTCCGATTTCGAGCTCGGGTTTGCTTTCCCTGACTTTCCTCACAGCCTTTACCATCACATTCAGAAATGCTTTTGGTACGTAAGGCGCTTCTTCATATTCTTTTTTCCTGAGAGAATTTTCCACAATCTTTACTTCATTCTCGTAATCCACTATGGGTATCCTTATGGATACCAACCTATCGAGCACCGCACCGATAATATTATCTTCGTCGACCGGATTCGTCGTCGCTATTAAAAGTTCGTCGACCGGAAACGTTTCTCTGCTTTTTGCAGGGGTTACGCAACCCTCTTCCGATGCCTGTATTAAAGCATACTGTCCGCTCTCTCCCAGCTTTCCGAGTTCATCAACGAACAGAACGCCTCCGGAAGCCTGACCTATTTTTCCGGGCTGGAACACCTCGGGATTAAACGGGTCTCCTATCTCGGCTAATTTCTTAAGATTGAACGTTCCTATTAACTCCTCTGGCGTTACATCGGAACCTCCCTGAACCCTCGCGAAGCCCTTTCCTTCAACGGGCTTTTCGAATCTTACGAGCTCCACATCTTTTAAATCCACCTTCTTTCCGTTGCAGTATTCAGCCCTGCATACGGGACACGCGTCCCTCAGCTTGTATCCACGTTTCCTCACCTCGGGAACTTCGAGCGAATACGCGATGTTAAACGGTTCTTCCTGCACGGGGCATATCTCTGGATAGAACACCTCGTGATGCTTGTAATAGTCGGTAAGCAAATCCTTTACCGCTTTCGAAATCTCCGTCTTTCCCGTGCCGTACTGCCCTGTTAGCAAAACTCCCCTGCCCGCCATCAGTACTTCCGCTATCCTTCTCTTTTCCATTTCCAAACCGAATATCTCCGGAAATATCTCTTCGCCCCTCTCTATCCTTTCTCTCACAGCCTTTCTTAGTCTTTCATTCACCCTCGTCGGTTTATATCCGTTGTGAACCAACTCGTTAAGATACACCGTTTCCATTTTCCATCCCGATGGAGAATTTGCGCGGGAGATACTTATAACTTTGTGGTGGTGAATGTTACCACATTCTTCTGCATAGATTTTTCGGTTATACGAATTTCTTTAAGTAAAGAGTAGGAAGCGTGTATTTCTCTAACTCGCTTTTCAGGCGCTCTATTTCATTCTCTTTCAAAAATCTTTTCTCTCCATCTGTTTCGATCTCCACAGCAATACCATCGCTCGGCTCGGCTCTCGAGGGCTTTCTTTTGAAATCGTAAATTCTTATTCTCATCTCATCATCCTGCCTAAGTATGAAATACTCGTTCACATTCACATAGTAACCATCGCACCTGTGAAATACTCTCTCTACCATGGAATAACTTCTCGGATTTCTTTCATCCACATCCTCCCCACCATTTCCGCTGTGCATAGGAGGGTCGGCAAAGTAAACTCCTTTAGCATACTTTTCTATGGCATTTTTTATCTGCTCTAACTCTTTCATTTTTCTTACACTTTCGTATCTCTCCGCGAATGATTCCCTTTCCATATCCGAAAGTTCATCCCAGTGGTTTAAAGCGTAGGCTACACCTGGATTTTTCTCCGCATCTTCCGAAATCTCGTAAAGTTCGTTTACCATCTCCTCTACCATTTTTCCGAACCATGAAGGAGCCTTGAAACCGCGGTTTATCAGAAACTTCAATTCCCCAGCATCCGTGCTAACCCTGTGCTTCAGCGCCTCCTCAACATCTACGTCCCCATCGTACTTCACGCAGAAACCTGCATAAACTCCTCTGGAAGTGCGGTTAAGGTGGTTGAGGAGATTTTCCCCTTCCTTCTTCCATTTCTTTAACTTTTCAGAAAGAGTTTTCAGTTCTTTTCTCAATGCCTTATAGTTTTTTATTTTTTCCAATTTTTCGTTTTTCTGTTGGTCATCTGAAGAAAGGGAATCTACATATTCCCAACCTTCATATAGGGGTCTATCAGCTCTTCCGTATCTTATCAAATAGAACAAATCGGTAAATCTTGTTCCTCTGCCTCTTCCATAATGAGTGGGAATAGGAAAAGTAGTGTAAATGCCTGTTCTGGAGGGCGGATATGCTATAATTTTTTCTATTTCTATTTCCCCTTTCTCGATTTTCTTTAGAAACTCGGGAAGATACTCAACATCTACGGGGGCGAGAAGATTAATCTTTCTTCCTGACTTTTTGAGAAATTCTTTGAGTTCTGAAGCGACCTTTCCGTTATTGACACCGAAAGCCAGAGTTTCGATATTCTGAGGTGTTATTTCTTCCTCCAAAAATTCCGCTAATTCCAACAGATTTTCAACTCCTTGAGGATAGCGATCAACAGCTTGGTGTATGGAATATAAATCATCCCCCCTTTCTATTTTATCCTTAAGTGCTTCGCATGTTTCGAAAAGAACCTCGTAGCGCTTTAATTCGCGTCGTGCTGAAGAATCGTATTTTCCGTTGAGTTCATCCTCAATCGCTTGCTTGCATGTGTCCTCGTAGTTGTTCAAATTTCTGGCCGTCTCTGTTCTTTCAAACCCCTCACCCAACTTTTTTGCCAAATACTCTCGTAGAGCTTTATACCTCTCTATTTTCCATTTTCCTATATCTTCGAGCGTGCTGCGCACTATTCTCTCTATCCACGGTGTTTTCGAGTTTTTTCTATACCTTTCAGCCTGATTTATCGTCGCCATAAGCTGACAATTAGTTTTCTATCATTTATAACTTTGTGGTGGTGAATGTCACCACATTTTCGAAGCGCTCATCCAAGCGTGCTTGGTGTCAACAGGTTGAGTATGTAAGTAGAGATGAAGGAATGCGCTATCGGAAGAAACTGTGAGACTAATAAAGTAGTGTTAAGGTTATGCCGCGCTTTGCGCATCAACTTTGCATTAACGCTTCGATTCCGCCTTTTTTTCTGCGACGCTCGCGACCTCTTTCTCCTGCTCTCGACCACCGCATAGCAGCAAAACGCAAAGGATATTCTATCCACAATAATCTTCTGTTTATGAGAAATTATTAGGGGTCAACCCTCAAAGACGCCTTCCCAACGGTACAAAGAGAGCATACGTAATAATAATTCGTTAACTCAAAAGATGTCCCAAAGCTATCGGAAGGCACACCAATATAAACATTTCCCGTGCTATTTTAATCATGAAGGTTTCGTTTTTTCTGCTCGATGCGGATTACGTCGAGGATAAACGCCGCGGCGAAATAGCGGTGAGGCTCTTCGGTAGGGATAAACGCGGAAGAACGATAATAGCGTGCTGCGATTATCTACCCAATTTTTACGTCCTTCCCGCGCGCGGCAGCGAGGAAAAGGCGAAGAAGGAAATAGAAAGGGTTCTCAGGAGCGCGGGTATAGAGGCGAAGCGCATAGAAATGGTAAGGAAGAAACTGTACGGTGATGAAAGGAGGGTGATAAAAATTACGTGCGCAACCCACGGTGCGGTGACGAAAGCGCGCGACGCCGTAAAGCTCCTCGAAGAGAGGCGCGGGGGAAGCGGAAGCGTGGTTGAGGAATACGAGTATGCGATAAATCCCTATCGAAAGTTTTTGCTCGAACGCGCGATCAACGGCTCGTGCTGGCTCGAAGCGGAAGGCGAGCTGATTGCCGAACGTGACGGAACGCTCACGATTAAGGCATCGCGCATAAACGCAGCGAACGGCGTGCCGGAACTGAGTATTTTAGCGTTTGACATAGAATGCTACGAAACGAACGGCGAGCAGAAGGTAGTGATGATATCCCTTTACGGTTGCGGCAGGGAAGGGGAGGTGAGAAAGGTTATAACCACGCTCGAGCACGCGAATCAGAGTTACGTGGAGCGTGTCGCTACGGAAAAAGAACTGCTCGAAAGATTTGCGGAATACGTTAACCGCTACGATCCCGACGTGATAGCAACGTTCAACGGCGACGGTTTCGATTTTCCCGTGCTCGAGGAGCGCGCAGAAAAAAACAAGGTTGAGCTCAACCTTTCCCGCGGACCGAGCGAGGTGAAATTCGTGAGGCGTGCGAGACAAAAATCCGCGCGCATCGGAGGAAGGTTTCATTTTGATGTGTTTCAGTTCGTGAACAATATCCTTTCGCCAAATCTGCAAACAGAGGTTCTGAGTCTGGATGCCGTTTCCTCGGAGCTGCTCGGCGACAGGAAAATAGAGATAGATTATCAGGAGATGCTCGATGCCATAAGAAAGAAAAGGGATTTGACCAAACTCGCGGCTTACTGTTTGAAGGACAGCGAACTCACGTACAAACTGGCAAAACTGCTTCTGCCGCAGGTTATAGGAATTTCGCAAACGGTCGGGCAGATTCTTTTCGACGTATCGAGAATGACCTACGGGCAGCTCGTGGAATGGTACCTCATGCGCAAAGCAGCGGAGAGAAACGAAATAATACCCAATCAACCGAAGTTCGAGGAAATACAGAGGCGAAGGGCAGAAACCTATACCGGAGGTTTTGTTAAGGAGCCCATTGCCGGTCTCCACGAGAACATCGCCGTGGTCGATTTTAAATCGCTGTATCCCAGCATAATCGCCACCTTCAACATCTCGCCGGAAACAGTTGATTGCGATTGCTGCCGCGAAGGAAAGAAAATTAAGGTGCCGGAAACCTCTCACCACGTGTGCACGCGGAGGCGCGGATTCGTATCGAGCGTTATCAACGAGCTGATAGAAAAACGCAGCGAAATAAAATCGAGGATGAAGAATCTCGATAAGCATTCGACGCTGTACAAAACCCTCGACAATCAGCAGTACGCGTTAAAGATTATCGCGAACGCGTGCTACGGAATGTTCGGCTTCGCCGGAGCGAGATGGTACTGCAAGGCGTGCGCCGAAAGCATCACCGCATTCGGAAGGGATTTCATCAAAAAGATAATAAACATGGCGCAGGAAAGGGGATTCGTAGCGATTTACGGCGATACCGATAGCTGCTTCCTCAAATCGGAGAAGGAAAGCGGAAAGGCGTTCGAATCAAAGGTTTACGAATTTTTGCGCGAGGTCAACGAAAACCTTCCGGGTGTGATGAAGCTCGAACTGCAGGGATTCTACAAGCGCGGAATTTTCATTCCGCGCGGCATGGCTCCGGGAACCGCGAAAAAGCGCTACGCTCTCATCGGTTTCGACAACCGCCTGCTCGTTCGCGGTCTCGAAACCGTTCGCAGGGATTGGTGCAACCTTGCCAAAGAGGTGCAGCGCAACGTGCTGCTCTACATCCTGCGCGATAAGGATGTGAACAAAGCGATAACCTACGTGCGCGGGGTGGTAAGCCGCTTGCGTAAGAAGGAGGTGAAACTGAAGGACCTCGTGATATACGAGCAGCTGACGAAACCCATCAATGAATACAGGCAGATTTCACCGCACGTTATCGCAGCGAGGAAAATGCTCGAAAGGGGTGAGGTGGTGGGTGAGGGCAGCGTTATAATGTTCGTGATAACGAAAAAAGGCAAATCCATAAGCGATAAAGCGGAGCCCGTGGAGCACGTGAGCATAAACGATATCGATGAAAACTATTACATCGAGCATCAAATTCTTCCCGCAGCGCTTCGCGTGCTTTCGGTTCTGGGAATCGACGAAACCCACTTCAAGGAGCGCGGACTCGAAAGATTCCTTCGGTGAATTTACTTCTTCTTTTTCTCCTTTGCTTTGCGTTTTTCCTCTTCTATCCATTTCAGAGAACCCAAATAGGGCTGGCGCATGGTAAGGGAAATCTTCTGTCTGACCTTTCCCAGGGAAACACCCACTATGCGCGCCCTTACCAAGTCTCCTTCCTGAAGTTTGCGCTTCGTCCTGCGTCCGAAATAGAGGGAATTCTTTCTGTCGTAGGAAACGCGGTCGCTCATCACCTGAGAAACGTGAACCAGAGCGTCCAGCGCGCCTATTCTGACGAACGCTCCGAATTCGGTAATCTCTATAACCTCTCCCAAAACGACCTCGTTATTCTCCGGAGTGAAAACCAGCGCCTCGTAGGTAACGGGGAAGTGTATGCTCGCATCACCGTGAACTATTTCGCCCTCGCCGTACTCCTTTATCTGCGTTACGCACAGGATTACCCCTATGTCCTGCTCAAGTTTACCTTCTACCTCCTCTCTTACGCTCGATAGTATGGCATCCTCTATATCCTTGTCGAGATATTTCGGGTCGACGCGTACCTCGTCGCGAACTGTCAGCAACTTGAACATGTTACACCAACTCCAATCTTTTCAATTGGCGTACTCTTATCACTCTGATATTTTTTTGTTTGAGCAATTTAATAAGCTTTTCATCATTCGTTATCACGGCGCATCCCAAATCGAGGGCTGCGTTAAGCAGCGATTCGTCCGCATCCCTGCCGCGAACGTCTATTATTTTAACCCCCCGTTTTTTAATAAGTTCCAACGCGAGCCGCGCAACTCTTTTATATCGATTTCGCTTCGTGAAATTTTTGATTTCGTTCAGCACCTGCTTCGTTACCGCGGGCTCGCCCAAGAATTTGAAATTCTCGAGTTCGCCGAACAAATCGATTCTGTGTGCTTCCAGCAGCACGCTCGTATCGATTAAAATGAGATTGTTAATACCTCTCCCTTTCATACCCCTCCTTTAATTTTCGGTAAAAATATTTATTTACGCCGGAAAATTTCGGTAATGGGGAATTTATCTTCTCGACCGCGGCAATCTATCAGATTCTGGGAAATTGATTTCACAAGAGGTATTGCGGTAGTAATGATGGTGATTTATCACGTTTACTTCGATATCTCGCACTTCGGAAGTTACAGCGGTTTCGATTTGTGCTGGCTCGGAAGGATAACGGGAATTCTCTTTATATCACTCGTGGGACTCTGTCTAACATTGAGTTATTCGAGAGCCGAAAAAAAGGGAGAGGCGAACTTCCTTAAATACGCGAAAAGGGGCATGAAAATCTTTTCAATAGGGTTGCTCATTTCGCTCGCGACGTGGGTTCTGTTTCCGAAGCGTTTCATCGTATTCGGTATCCTCCATTTTATAGGCATATCCGTGATTTTAGGTTATTTCTTTGTAAAACGAAGTGCCCTAACGCTGCCCTTAGGCATAGTTACGATTTTTCTCGGTTGGTGTCTCTCGGGGTTCGGTAGTGAATGGGGTTGGGGCGGCGCGCGATTCGATTTTCCGTGGCTGCTGTGGTTGGGAGCGGTTCCAAGGGGTTTCCGCACTTTCGATTACTATCCTCTGCTTCCCTATTTCGGTTTCGTACTGATAGGAATCTATCTCGGAAATCTTCTCTATCCCGGCTGTAAAAGAAGATTCGCGTTACCAGAAATATCGAACAGATTCGTTGCAGCGGTCTGCTGGCTCGGAAGAAATTCGCTAAAAATCTATCTCACGCACCAACCGCTTATCGTATCGATTCTTATGCTCCTCGGATTGATAGACGCGCGGGCATTGGGTTCTTTACGTTTTCTGCTCTTATGTGAGGTCTAGCCTGTATCCTCCATTCTTTTTTCACCCCGTAAACTTTTTATGTGTTGGGCGGCATTCTCTTATTAGCGGTCTACGCCGCATTATGGCTTTTAGCCAAGATGGGGAATGGCTCAGTCTTAATTAAGCAGTCTAAGCTGCAGTGAAATTAAGAGCTCATTTCCCCATCTTTTGCCCTTTGTAGAGCATGTAATTCACCTTTATTCACGGAATTCTCTTTCGTACGTCCATATAGCCCATATAATGTTAACGAGTTTTCTTGCAACGATCTTAATCGCTTTTCTTTTATCCTTCTTCCTTTCGTAAGCCTTTCTGTAGATTCGTGCTAATCTTCCGTTAGGGCAAAATCTTATGTGCGACCATGCAGCCTCTATCAATATCCACTTCAACCATTTATTCCCTTTAGTTTCCCTTCCCATTCTTCTGTACTCACCTGATTGTCTTACTTTCGGAACCAATCCGGCATAGTGAGCCAATTTCTCCGGAGATGAAAAACGCTTAATATCGCAAATCTCTGCATACACGAATGTGGTAGGTAAAGGGGTTGGGGTGGTGGGCAACCAATGTAAGGGCTGTAAGAAAACCTATTCCCGGAATTGTTTGCAACAGTTTCACCGGTTTTATTTTTCGATAATGAATTTTCAATTTCATCTCTATCCGTTTTATTTGATTTTCTATTAATTCTATTACTTCAACATTCTGAGCAACTTCATAGACGTTGGAAGACGCTGCTCTTTCTCTACCTCTGCACGTACTGAGATTTGCGTCTATCTGCACATCTCTCTTTCTCAGTTCGGACCACGTTCTGTTTTTGAAAGCGGTGGCTATCTTTCTTCTGAACGCTCTGTGCCTTAGCAAATTCCTCAATGCTCTCAATTCTTTACTCGGCACGTAAACCGTTGGCAACCAATCCATTCTGAGCAGGTGTGCTAACAATTCGCTGTCCGCCTTATCTGTCTTAACATCCTCTGCCCTTGACTTTACTTTGATAGGGTTTGCCAATAAAGGCTTATACCCTAAGCTCTCTATGAAATCTATCCAGGGCCAGCAAAATCCAACGGATTCAAGAGCAACTTTTGTGCCTGGTGGTAAACCTCTCAAAAAGTTTCTGAGATTTTCTTTACTCGTTTCAAATCTTTCCCGCTTCACTATCGTTCCGTCCATCGCCATTACTACGCCTTCGGTTTTCTTTAAGTGCATGTCAAGTCCGACAACAACCTTTTCCATACCGCATCACCTCCGAATATTATATGGCTTTCGGAGGATTTATTCAGAACCAGACCTCAGCATGCCGTCTTAATTTAATCAAATAGTTTTTAATTATCGGTAAACACGGGTAAGCCTCGATCTAATGCTCAACGCGGAAGGAACCTTTCGGCTCGGTATGCGGTTGATGATTTTAATAAAAACTTTATTGAACCCCTCCCGCTTAACGCTGTGCATGAAAATAAAAATTAAAAACGAAACAAATATCATGCGCGGGGAACTGCACTGCCACAGCATATATTCGACGGGAACGAAGATATTCGTCGAGGGTTTGAACCGCCCGAAGGAAATAATCGAGCATGCGAAGCGGTTGAACCTCGACATAGTAGCGCTCACGGACCACGATACGATGCGGGGAGTTAAAGAAGGAGAGAGGTACGCCAAAAAATACGGAATAATATTCGTTCCCGGAGAGGAGGTTTCCACGCGCCAGGGTCACGTACTCGCGCTCGGTATTCAGGAGGAGATTAAACCGAACATGGATATAGAAGAGACGGTCGATGAAATTCACGCTCAGGGAGGGGTTGCCGTAGCAGCGCATCCTTTTGATTTCCGAAGAAAGGGCGCGGGGAGATTCGCTATCTACTGCGATGCCGTGGAAGCGTTCAACGCATTCGATATCGAAAGGGCGTCGAACTGGCGCGCTATGAGATTCGCGGCGAAGCACGAGATGCCGGTTACGGCAGGAAGCGATGCACACGCGCTCGAGATGATGGGCAGAGGTATTACGCTGTTTCCCTGCTGCAGCGATGTAGATGGTGTACTCCGCGCCATAAAAACGGGAAAAACTAAAATAGAGGGTGACTACATTCCCGTATCTACGATTACGGAATGGATAGTGAAAAGATTGAAGTACTCGTATTACTACGTGATAAACTACATAAACAGCAATTATGCTCCGCCGAAAAAATGGGTCTGCCTTAAACTCATGAAACTTCTCGATAAAAGTCCGGGTAAAATCGATTATTTATTCAAATGTCTCGGTTACTTCGCCTCGGGAGTCGTGATTGTCTATGCCGTGTTCATGAACTTCATAATAGGAACCATAGATGATATCTTAGGATAGTTAAAAGGTTGGGAGTTATGTTCGAGCACGCGAATTCCGAACTGCTCGTGCTTTTCTTGGTTTTCGTGCTGTTTCTGATAGTTGCTAAAAAAGCGTATCACGTGCTGTACAACACTCTCATCATAGTTTTCCTTTCGGCTCTGTTTCCCTATTTCGCCAACGGTATTCTGGGAATGAATTTACCGTTAGATTTAAACACGAGTTTGCAGTTCGCCGTGCTCGGCGCGATTCTTTATTTTTCCTACCTTTACGTAAAACTTCTGTGGGTTTCGAGTCGCACTCTCTCCCGAGTGTTAGCCGCGATCCTTTCGCCGGTAATTTTACTGATAAAAAGTGTGTTTAAACGAAAGAAGAAAAAGGGTGAAGGAAGCGAAGAGAGAGATTGACTTCGAATAGAATGAAAAGCGATTATTCCTTCGCTTCTTCCTGTTTTTTACCTACAAGTTCTTCGAGCGGTTTTTCACCTTCCCTCACAACCTTGCAATTTATTTGAACGATGTCTGCGGAAATCGTGTTACCCCTAAAGGTTTTCCTTATCCTTAATCCGCGTATTTTTTTCATCTTTTTCTTTACCCGCTTCCGCTCGTGAAAGCCGCTTTTCCTGTCTATCAGCAATCGCTTTCTGCCCGTTCCCGGCAGGTCCTTTCTCATGGGGAAGCCGTCTCGGTCGGTGCCGCCCGTTACCTCGAGTTCGTATCCCGGTAACCCTATGGCATCGCCAGCGAAGCGAAACCCTATCTCCTTTCCTATGAGAAACCTGCACTCCTCCTGACTCTTTTCTATCTGGTAGGTTTTCCCTTTATTTCCTATAACGAATTTGAACGTAGCCATACTTGGGTTTTATATGCAATATTTAAATTTTTAACCGATTCGAGGAGCGTGGGTTCCTTCCATTTCGGGCATGGCGGCATCGAAATTAATTTTACCCCACCGCCCCTCATGCCGATTTGGAAACAACCAATGCGTCTCCTAATGGGCTGTGGGATATTAATAAAGTAGCATAAGATTATGCCAAACTGCATTAACGCTACTTCAATTCTCTCTTCCTTCTTTTGCCAAACCTTCCATCCGCTCAATCGCTTATCACAAGAGTAACCGCTTTCAGAACTGTTTCTTTTATAGTATTCCTGGAGGTAAGAAAATGGATTCAGGAGCGTGGATTGTTTTTAAAATCAGCATCTATGAAAACGCTTCCCTATCCTCTACTCTACTTATCCTTTGTTTTGCCGCCACAGCGACTCTTTACCCCGTCAGCATGATGATTAAGCAGGAAGAATTATC
>Ga0190314_1000512_pt1 | contig 13081 bp, 20 predicted proteins | sample 4870071112_MG_FD_165055 | JGI IMG/M metagenome (GOLD analysis project Ga0190314, IMG submission 165055) | Hydrothermal vent sediment bacterial communities from Southern Trench, Guaymas Basin, Mexico - 4870-07-11-12_MG | ecosystem: Environmental > Aquatic > Marine > Hydrothermal vents > Sediment ...
GACACACCTAACATGGGATTGTACTCAACAATGTCCACTGCAACCCATTCTCTATCTTTTATCTCATTCCACAGTCTAGTAAATGTCCATCCGTCTGGAACAGGCGTGCCTGTAGGCACGCCTTCAAGGACATCTAGATCTATGCTAAGATAAACTGGGTCCTTCGCACTACCTAGCTTCCTGGCAAGCTCCCATTCCTCCTTCTCACCTATCCTAGCTCCTCTTATTTCCATGTGATCTGGTCCGACAATCTCAGACACTCTTCTATTTACAGAAGCGTGGCTCTCCTTTAAGCCAAGATAAGAATCAAGCAGATCCAAGTGAGCATCGAAACAAAGATAGTCAAATCCTTTCCCACTATCGGCTAAGGCTTTAACCACAGGATAAGTTATGCTATGCTCACCGCCAAGGATAATTATCTTTACATTAGGATTCTCCCCAAGAATGCCAGAAACAACAGAGTATATGCGTCTACTGGTCTCCTTTGGGTCGCCAGGGATAGTTTCAACATTCCCAACATCGTACACCTTTACGTTTTCTAAGGAACCTAGGCTAGAATCATAGCTGGGAGCCCATAACCTAAACTCTTCTCTTATCCTATCTGGCCCAAGTTTAGCCCCAGACAGACCAGTCGCAGTGGAATCGAATGGTATTCCGATAATCACCTTTTCGGCTTCACTAAGATCCATAGTGTTCTCCCAGATTAGACTGGTCTGCCTGACTAGGAATCTCCAATCAGTCATCTCTTCCTCACTACTTGCATTTGACCCAACGCCTTAATATACTCAACCTCATCCCCTACATTGGCAGAAACATCTGGATTCTTATCTATCTCAAAGGTCTCATATGTCTCCATATCCATAAGCTGATATTTGTCTCCCATGTCTGCAACCACTTGTCCAACTCTCTTTTCAACTATTGGAATATGAACTTCCGCGTCCACTGGCTTTAGCAACTGCTTTTTTTCTCCATTGAATATACCTATGGCAGTAACCCTTGCCTTGGCTGAACCATGTTTTCCTGGTTTAGATACTTGGATATCCACAACCTTGCATGGGATTCCATCTATGATGACATACTTACCCTTTTTTAGATCCTTTACTGTTGCTATCATGTAATCTGGCATATTTACCTACCTCCAAAGATTCTATACCTAAGTAACCCGCTAGTGGCAATCCAAGAAGGATCACCAACCAATAGGAGAACAGTCTATCAAACACGGTAACAATTCCTGCTACGACTGTGTTAATGTTGGACGTTGAATATATAATTATCATTGTACCCTCTGTTAGGCCGATCCCTCCAATCCCAAACGGCAACGAACCAATGATCGCTGAAAGGATATAAGCTAATGCAATCACTGGTAAATGAGCTACCTCACCAAAGGCTAAGAAGAGAAAGTAAGCCCTCATTATCTCAAGCGTCCAGTAAACAAAGGAAATAATAAAACCAGAATAAAACCATGTCCTTTTCTGCATTATATTTGAAATCTGTTTATAGTAATTACTTACAGATTCCTCCAGCTGAGATTTGTAATAGTTAAGCACAGGTATCTTTTTAGTTATCCATTCATGTCTGGACAACCAAGCTTCTATTGTGGTGGATTTTATTTCCTTCCTAAATGTCACATACCATAACCCGATTATGAGTGAGGCTGTAGAGCAAAGAGACAAGATCATCAGCAAAATAACATGAGGCGGCAATCGGATAAAGAATACAGAATATACAACTGCCACAAATGCTAAGACTAGGAAGGCTAGCATGTCTGCGATCCGCTCTACTATAATGGTTGCAAATCCGGTCCCATACCTGACTCCTTTAAGTTTTCTGAGGAGATAGACCCTAAGTGGCTCCCCTCCAACCCTCCCACTTGGAGTTATGTTACTCGTGGCTGATCCTGCAAGGGTTATCATGAATGTTGTCTTGAAATCAACCTTTGAAACAGAGTTTATGAATATATGCCATCTAAAGGCTAGAATAAACAAATTGATTATCTCAACTACCAAAGCCAAACCTATAAAGAATAAGTCTGCCTTTTCTAACCTTTCTAAAATATTCTGTGGACCTAACCAGACAACTAGCAAGATCAATAAAACGATGGCTATTCCAATAGCTGAGAATAAAGCCTTTCGCTTAGATATCCCACCGGATTTCCTAGATTTAACTTTCACACTGATATTACCAAAAAGATATTTAAAAGATTGATTATCGCTAAAAGGCTTTTATTTCCTACAACCATAAACTCATGCATGGATCTAATAGACGTGCATTGCCATCTAACGCTAGTCAAAGGGAAAGAGAGGACTATCAAGGAAATTGAAAACAAAATGAAATTAGTGGTAACATCTGGGATAGACATAAACGATGGTAGAAAAAGCCTGGAAATAGCCAGTAGAAGTGAAAAAATAGAAGTCACTCTAGGATTCAGTCCTGTCAATGTCAAGGCAAGATCATGGGATGAATTTGAAAGATTTGTAATTGAAAACAAGGATAGCATTCTTGGAATAGGTGAAGTGGGTCTAGATTACTATTGGGAAAAAATTCCCACAAAAAGAGAGTTGCAAAAGGAGTTTTTCGCCAAGAGCATAGGACTAGCTGAGGAATTGAGAATGCCTTTGGTTATACATACTAGAGACGCGTTTGATGATACTGTTAAAATTCTAGAAAGGAATACTCCCAAGCAATTCTTCATACACTCATTCAAGTACAAATGGGCAAGGGCTAAACAGATAATTGACTTGGGTGGGTTTGTGTCTTTGTCCACAGCTATAGTCAGGTTCAAGAAAGACTACACAAAATTAATAAAGAATGTTCCCCTAGAATATATACTCACAGAAACAGACGCTCCATACCTGTCCCCAGACAAGAAAGCAAATGTTCCATGGAATGTTGAAAAAAGCATTTATACAATAGCTGGGATAAAGGAGTTAGACGTGGAAGAAGTTAGTAATCAAATATGCAAAAACGTTGAAAAGGTGTTTGATATAAATGTTTGAGGAATTCAAATACAAACTTGGATTAGTGAAAAAGAAAAAGAATATAGCATTACTAGTTGACGGGCCAAACATATTAAGGAAAGAATTCAAGATAGACTTGGACAAGGTAAAGAAAAAGCTAAATAAGCACGGTAACGTAAAAATAGCTAAGGTGTTCCTTGATCAATATGCATCTGACAAGTTAATAGAAGCAGTATCAAACCAGGGGTTTGAACCTGTGATAACATCCACTGACGTGGACGTATGGATGGCAGTTGATGCTATGGAGCAGATATACAATCCGGCCATAGATATAATAGCATTGATGACAAGAGATGCAGATTACCAACCAGTGATATTAAAGGCAAAGGCAAGAGGAAAGGAAACAATAGTAATTGGCGTCGAACCAGGGTTTTCATCTGCATTGAAGAATACTGCGGATGTTGTGATAATGATTGATAAGGAGTGATTAGATGAACATCCCAATTGGAGAGCCTGTAAAAAGAATGGAAAAGCTTGCGGTAGAAAAAGCTATTTCTGACCTTAGAGACTTCATGAACAAGAGAGAAAATGGATATTTTGTCTATATAGCTGAAGCAAATCATACAATGGTGGAGGGTCTCGTAATAATTGAGAATGGAGCAATAATCGGTTCAAGCTTTTACTACATAAGATTTGGCAAGAGAATCAACGCATCCAATGCATTAACAAGATTTATGAGTTATTTGAATTCAAAGAAAGGATTGTATAGCATATACAAATGGAAGACACAACAAGTGGAGTTGTTTAAGGTATTCAATGAAGACTGCTTACTTTTGGAACCAATAACTGTTGTAAAGCTATCTGCCCTTCTGGCTGAATTCAAAGACTATGAAACAAAGGATCTAGAAGAATTCCTTGAAAAGGAAGAGTCAAAGGAAGACGTAATGGAAAAATACAAGATCACGGACATAAAGGGAAGAGAGAAACCGATAGAGGAGGAAATGGCAGAAGATATAAAGAAAGCTGCCATATCAGAACACAAACAATTAGAAAGCATGATTGAGGAATATCTAAAAGCCTCAGGAAAGCCACCTACAATGGAAAAACCACCAGTATCTGGAGAAGACTATCCAGTGGGCCATGGTATTGAAAAGTTCAAAAAAATAGCTCTAAAGGAGAATAAGAAATGACAATCTTTTGGCACATAAGAAATCTAGCCAGAAGACTCTCTGGAAGAGAGACTCTAGAAGAGGAAAGGTTTAGGAAATTACTAGCCGTTAAAAGAGGATTAACAAATCCAGATGACAAGCTTCACAGATTACTAAATGACTTTACCCTAGATTCAATAGTTATATCCAAACCAGACGGGGTAGTCATAGGTAATGGAGGATCAAGAATAGAAAGTGTAAAGGGCTCCGCATTGTTTGAGTATATCCGAAGTGAACTGCCGGATGCGGACTACGTCTTGGTTCGTGTTGAGAATGGAACGAGAGTTATTTATAGTGATGGTGAGTATATTTACATAGCAAAAGCAAAAGGATATGTATCACCACTGGAAATGAAACTACTATCAAAAAAGTTTAGGAGGGAAGGGTACGGTGAGTAAACCAAGGATAATAGCAATTGCCTCAGGAAAGGGAGGGGTTGGCAAGACTGCAATTACTGCTAATCTAGGAATTGCTCTTGGTATGCTTGGAAAGAAAGTTTTGCTAATTGACGCGGACATACAAATGGCAAATTTGGGGCTAATGCTAGGGATGGAACAAAGACCAGTAACTTTACAAGATGCACTAATGGGAACCGTAAAACCAATTGATGCTGTCTATAATGTTAGAGAAAATGTTGAATTCGTTCCGTCAGGTCTCTCGTTGGAGAAAATGCTCAGAGTTGACGAAGAAAAATTAGGCGAAGTAGTAGCTGAACTATCAGAGGGGCATGACTTTGTGTTAATAGACTGTCCACCAGGTGTAGGACCAGATGCGTTGGCTGCATTCCATGCTGCAAATGAAATGCTGTTAATAACAATGGCAGAGCCTGTGTCCGTTGCAGATGCAATGAAACTAGCCATGTTTGCAGAAAGAAGACTAAGCATGGACATGACAGGTGTTGTTGTAAACATGTACAAAGGAATAAAGCAAGAGATGAAAGAAAGGGAGATTACTAAGCTTATACAGCTTCCTTTGCTAGCGACTATACCTGAAGATCCACTACTGAGGAAATCTTCAATTGAAGGTGTTCCTGTTGTGATAAAATATCCAGATGCGCCATCTTCATTGGTGATAATGTCACTTGCATCCAAGCTGACTGGCGTGTCAAAGGTTGTAAAGATAGAGAAAAAGGTTGGGATTATAGAAGCTATCAAGAATATATTCACTAAATTACCAATAATTGGAAAGAAGGAGGGAACAAAATGACAAATGGAGCAAGACCATTTGATTTTCTGAGTGATGCGATAGGGAAGACTGTTTTAGTGAAAGTCAAGGGGCAGAGAGAATTCAGAGGGACACTAAAGGCCTTTGATGTACATATGAATCTAGTGCTTGACGGGGCAGAGGAGCTAGAGAATGACCAAGTGGTAAGAAGACTTGGAACCTTAGTAGTCAGAGGAGATAACGTCCTATTCATATCGCCAAGTTTGTAGTGGTAATTATGAAACGATTCATACTGGCGCCGGCGTTATTTCTAACTTTAAGTGTTCTGATACTAAGTACTGGGTGCATTAACAGTAAAAAGGCCTATCCTGACGTTGTGGAAAAATGCGTTGAGCTATGTAAATCAGCCAAAATAGATCTGTCCAACGGGCCTTGCTTATCCAATTCATTAGAAAAAGGTTGGGTATGTGACGTCGCCCATTGGCCAAGGCAAGAAGTAGATAACGACCCAGCTAATCAATGCTCAGAATATGGAAAAACAGCAGATTCGTTTGTAGAAGTTGATCCAGAGTGTAGGCCGATAAGATATTATTCCCCTGAAACAGGGGTTGTTATTATTGGAGGTGAGTAAATGATTGCAACAGAATTCGTTATTGAGGTCGAGAATACTCCTGGGCAGCTAGCTAAGGTGGCAAGAACCCTTGGAAAAGAAGGAATAAACATAAAAGCAATAACAACTGAGAGAATAGGAAAACAGGGCTACATCAGAATCTTGGTAGATAATGAAGAAAAAACTAAGAAGGTTCTTGAGGATGGGGACTTTCTTTACACTGAAGGAGAGGTATTAGTAAAAGCATTTGATGATAAGCCCAATGCATTGGCAGAGGTTGCAGATGCTCTTGCAAAGGAAGGAGTAAACATTGAAGCGATATATCTTGGAACGTTCCATCAAGGCAAGGTGAATGTAGTTTTTGTATTAGATGATATATCTGCTGGAAGGAGAATCCTAGGAGATTGAGATCTCAAATCCCCTTTCTTCTTTTGTAAAAGTCACAAATGTAGTTTAATCCACATTTCTCGCATTTGTATCCTGAGCTGGGGATCGGTTTTTTCTCCCTATTAACAACATCCCACATTGTATCCAATAATTCTTTTATCTCTCTTTTTTTGTCAGATGTAAATTTTGTTTTCCACATTTCATTTCCAGAATCTAGATTTCGTATTACTACCTCTGTAGGATAGGGTCCATAAATATCCTGAAAAGCTAATGCATACGCATATACTTGCATCTTATAGCTTGAATAAACCTTGTCTGATTTCTTATCATCTATTACTCTGACAAGATTCTTCTCAACATGTATCTCATCAACCCTGCCCTTTAGTTTGTATTTCTCTGACAGTAAATCAAATTCCCTTACTGAGAAGGGCTGAACCTCTCCTGCAAACGCCTTAGGAAGCCCTTCCTCAAAAGTAAATGGTAATTCCTCCTTCAAAGATTCTTCATACAACGCCGCATGCTTCTGAAATCCAAATTGCATATTCTTGTTTTTCTTTGGATAATAGCCTAGTACCTTATGTAGGTAAAACTGAACTTGACAGTACAAAAACTCATTTATGTCTGTGGGAGTAAGATAGGTTACCTTCATCTCCTTTTCTTCACCGTTTTAGCTTTCTTTGTTCTCCTTACCTTAGGTGGATGCCTGATGATAGGTCTTGGTTTAGGTCCTGTCCCAGAGCCAGCCAGGGCTTCATAGGTTGCATAAGTAGAAGCCAGATAAATCACTGAAATTACTACAACCATCAGCAACATAAATATCACGGCAAGTATCCCTACAATTGCCATAGCAGCAGGATTCATAGCAGCAGGATTACTACTCCATACAGAAGGGGATATCACAAACCCAATGACAGCGATGAAGTAAAAACCAAAGTAAAGGATCATTGATACTATACTAGCTATGGCGTACGTAACAAACCACATACCTATGGTCGGAAGTAAGCCTGATTTGACGAGTGAAAATGATCTAGACAGTGCAGCTAGCCCTAGTCTCTCCTTGTAAGCTACTGGAAGCAAAGGATAAAATACTATACCACATATTAACGCAACTATAATTCCAACAAAGAGCACAATTAGACCCAAGACCGTAAGAGCCGGTGTCGTTGTGGGCCCTGCTATTATCATGATATACCCAATTACAATCAATGTTCCTGTTAAGATTAGATACGCAATAGTTGCAATTCCCATCTCCTTTACATGCCTTATCCCTTCTGCGATAGATGCGCTTACGCTAAGCCCTTTGTCAATCCTTGCAAATACAGACGCCACAGGAATCTGAAATATGAATAAATCTGCTATTCCCCACAAAAAAGCTAGAATGATAAATACAACTCCAACTGATCCAGTTAAAGCTCCAAGCATAAACAGGATGAACATAGGTATATACCCGACCAAGCCAGCAATAATTGTAGCCACAAAACCAATTAAATAAACCTTTGGGTCCTTTAGGTAATTAAACATCCTTTCAAGAGCAAAACTAAATCTTCCCATGATTCTAATTAGGACTAGCTCATATAAATTAATTTACGATGTCATCAAAGGCTCAATGAAATGCGCATATTATCAGGATCAAATCCTATGCTCTTTATTGCGCATGCCTCAATCATTTCCATGCCTAATTTTCTCCCTTTTTCCAAAAGCTCACTACTTCCTGTTCCTGGATTTACATATACTAGTTTTACTCCTTTCCTTGCCAAATCCTCAAGCACGTTTATTCCTATCTCTGGCCTCACGTATAAAGCTGCAATGTCAATTTTCTCACTAATGTCATTTACACTTGATACAACATTAACGCCATGTATCTTTGTTCCTGCATACTTGGGGTTGACCGCAAACACCTTGTATCCTTTTTTCAGGTAGGCCAAGATTGCTTTGTTCGCATATCTATCTGGGTTTGGGCTAGCCCCTATTATCACTACTGACTTCCCCTCACAACTCATACAATCACCAGCCTAACTTCTTCTCCATTCGGTTGGAAGGCCTTTAAATGCAAAAAATCAAATGGATACCCTGCTATCAGATGTATCTTCCCAAATCTGGAGAAAAAGGCTAAGTCGGCTCTAGACGGCCTAGCTGGTCCTGGATGAGAATGAACAGATCCTATTACACTGGGATCAAGTGGAAGCATATGCATCTGAAGTGTTGCAGATGTTTCATTCCACCTAGTACCTGGCAATAAAATAACTTCCTCTATCAAGTTATCCTTACCTCTGAGTAATCCAGCAAACTCATTCGGGAAATTGTTTCTAGCTGTCTCTAGTATAAAATCCAATGCAACCTTCTTTATCTTCCAGTCATCTGTTTCTTGATAGTTCATAGGAAATAGTTTAGGATAACAGGTAATATAATAAATGACATGCATACCGTCCTCCTGATCCTCAAGTAATAAGCAATAATACCCAAAGATGAGCTAGCTAGGAAAAGTAAGAATGCGTATCCTCCCTGGGAGATCACAATCCCTGAGACAATAGTCATAACAACTAGGTTAGTAGTCCTGTTAACTAGCCTTGCGTATATCCTTGCAATCCATGGACCAATGAACCAGGCTAGTAAAAACGAAGAAGAGACTGCAACAAATAAAGCTGGAATCAAAGTAATGCCATGTCCTTCAAGGGCAATGGCAACTCCACTTCTCGGTCTCCCAATTATCCATATGGCAAGAAAACTAGACAATAGATAGACTGTATTTATCCCTCCCAGAAGAAAAACTCTAGCCATATCCTCCATTTCAGTCTTTAAATCTGCTACTAGCCCAGTCATTGAAGAAGTTATGCCTGGTAGCAAACCCGCAATAAGTCCTAGAAAGCTAGCTAGAAAAGCAAAGCTAATCCTCACCCTCGGGATTCCATCCACCTGCTCAGGTATCCTTGAATCAGAAACGAACGCATTAATCAGCGTAGGGATTCCAAACAGTCCTGAAAAGAATGCCACGAACATTGCAGTGGAGGATAAATAACCATCAAAAAGATAAAACAAACCAGCTGAAGCTAAAGCCAATCCAATAGAAACACCAATGGATCTGCTAGAAAATAAAACTAATGAAAAAACTAGAACGACTAGAACTAGAACGACCAGCCTGGATCTGAGTATTGAATATGCCAGCGGAAGGAAGAGTACAAACAAAAGAGAGGACAAGAACCCAGAGATTGCTGTTGCCCTGAATGCTTTAATTCCATCTCCCTTCATGACAAGCCTATGCCCCGGAAGAGACGCTACTGCGCTCCCTTCATCTGGGACTCCTAAAAATAAGGATGGAATAAAATCAAAGAAGGTGTGAGATACAGCTATTCCCAGCAAGAGAATGGTGTTTCCGAGAAAGGGTATTAGAAGATTAACATGGAGCCCTGGGATTATCCCTGTGACCACTCCAATGAACACTCCCAAAAGGATATCTAGTTCATTCACCTATAACCAGCTCCAGATCACCTTTGTACTCTGCCACCCTTCCAGTAAAACTAGTTTTATTAGAGGGTTCTCCAGAGAAGCTGACTAGTTTTATCTTGGATGCTCCTGTATCCAGAAATGCTATCCAGACTCCGTTTGCGTTTATTCTATGCACGATCTTGCCTTGAACAGTTACTCTTTTTCCTATTAGGCTAGGATCTAAAGAATAAACAGTCTCTGTTCGCCTAACTGCTATGAAGGCTGCTGTAGAGACTAAGAGAACTAGTAACGCTAGTAATACTATGTCCTTTTCAAAATTCTCATTTCCCTCTCCCCCCATTTTCTAGTCACCTCTACGATGACAGAATCTCCTTTCTTTATTCCTTTTTTGGATTTGGCTCCATAAATTCCTTTCGGAACTCCGACGAATGCGCTTCCGTCAGTCCTGACAACTGCCCATTTGGAATCTGATAAGAGAACCTCTGCTTTGAAAGTTCTAGGACCAAAGGCGTATGTGGATAGGATGAATGCCAAAAATACTACTAGCGCCAATGCGTTCAATGAAGGGTTTGATATGTTGGCTAGGATCACCAGGAGATAAGAAAATAATATCAGGCCACAGGATATATACCATTTCCTTGGGTCGTCTAGGACATACAATGATAAACCAAACATGGAAAAGCTGTAGAAAAATGCAAGGCTAGCCAGAAATTTTAGCCTCAAGAAGGAGTAAGCCAAGGATATTACAAATGCAAATAGTATGCCTATCAATAATGCCTTTTCCATAAGGTCTCTTCTCATGAGACATTCACCTCAAATATGTATCCCTTACAGGCTTTGTTTATATCATTGCATCCAAGAGATATGTATATATCCTTGACTATGTCAGTGGTATTCACATAATCAGCACAGTTTGTAACAGTGATGTTGTATGTTATGTGTGAACCTGAGACACTATCTATTATATGCACTAACTCTCCCCTACAGCCAGACAGCTTTGCAGAGGAAAGAAACTTGTCAACGTCAGATCTGACTATGGCAAATGAAGTAGTCTTTATTGTTTCATCATTGTAATAATTCATAATAAAAACAGACACAATGACAATTATCACTATCACCAGCAAAGCTTCCACTGTTGTCTGTCCCTTCATACAATAAGAAATGCATTTCTTACATATTAAACCGATACATACAAATCTCAGATAATTTTTTAAATCAGATAAGCCTCAATAATAAGCCGAGGGCCGGTAGCTCAGCCAGGTTAGAGCGCTGGTCTTATAAGGCCGCTCTAACTACAATTGGGTTGGCCTAGGCCAACCAGTGGTCGAGGGTTCGAATCCCTCCCGGCCCACTGAACCGCTGCGTCGGTTCACGCCGCGGACGAAGCCTATCGCTCTGCGATAGGCTGGCGGCAGTTAGTCGCCCCGCAGGGACAAGACTGGGTAACCCTGCCGAAGGCAGGCGGGGTTAGGTTAACTTAAGGGAAGGGGACACCCCTTCCCTAGGTTGCACCCCCTCTACCCCTGCTATGCAAGACAGGCCTTTGATCGGGATCTAGTTTTTCGGGGTTTCCCAAAAAAGCTTTTTATTCTAGTTCTCATTATTATGGAAAGAGGTGATAACATGGCTAAGAGAAAAACAGCTAGAAAAACGGCAAAAAGGCCTGTTAAAAGGACAAGAGCAAAACCAATGCTCAAAGAAACCAAAGAAAAAACATACTATGGCTTGACATATGACGCTTGGATAAACGTAATCCTCCTTGTGGCAATAATTTTAATAGCAGGAATTCTAGCAGGTGTCGGATCACTAATACAGAAAACTCAAGAACAAGCGCCTAGTCTGGTAGCAGCACCTTCACCAGACATACAAGTGACAGGAGCAAGGACGTTGGCAGGGATTGTACTAAACAAAGTCCTAGGAGAGGGTAATTACAACATAACAAGCGTAGAACTAGCTCACGGCGTTTACAGGGTTGAATTAACAATAAATACTCCAACAGGGCTAGCGAACGGGACAATGTTCATAAGCAAAGATGGAAAAGAGGTTTACTTCAGAGGAATACCAACTGAAGAACTACTGAAAAGATAAACCCATCTCAATCCCATCTAGTTCTAGTTCTCATCCCTTATCTCTTCATTGAAACTATCATTGCATGATCCTTTTCATATGGCTCTAATGATATCACTTGAACAGTTTTCAGGCCACCAGATTCCAAAGCAGAAACAGCCTCTGCAAACACTTCCTTTGGCTTTCTCACCACATCTATGCTCCTTGACTTCACGCATAACATAGTGTATCCGCTTTTAAGATACCTCGCGTTCTTCAAAAGAATGTCCACTTGATTTGGCTGAGCCACATCTTGATATATAACATTTATCTCGTCTAGATACTCTGAATATTCTTCTGGTTTATTTGCATCGCCTAAAACAGGAATTATGTTTTCTCTTTCTCCTGCCACTAAAATGAGCTTTTCTATGGCCTTAGGAGATATCTCCACAGCAATTATGTAACCGTTTCTAGCTATATCACTCACATGACTAACTGTTGTCCCCTGTGCAGCTCCAAGATACAAAACCCTTGCCCTTGGAGATATTGGCATGACCTTCAATCCGTTAAGTATGGCTGCTGCAAGCTTTGATCTGTAAGGATCCCATTCTCTATACTCAATCCCGTCAATACTCAAAAGCCTTTCCCCATATACTCTCTTTCCTGGAGTCAAGTTCCTGGTAAACAGCCTGCCCTTGTGTTTGAACACTCCAGGGAATATCTCCTTCATGCAATCACTTATTTCTTCTTACTGCTTTTACTAGCTGTTATCTCATTTATTCTTCTATCTAGCTCTTCCTTGAGTTTATCAGCAACAAAATCTTTGCCTTCAGAGAAATAATCTGTCCTAGCTGCTATAGCAATCTTTGCAGCTAAAGCCCTAGCTATCTTCCCTCTAAGCTTCTTTGGAGCCTTCTTTATGGCTGGATGTAAGAAGATTATTCCATGCTTTGGAGGTTTAGTCTTTTTCCTCAAATGAGCAAATAATGCCTTTTCAGCTCCAAGAACCTGAATTGTAGATGCTGGCATTTCAGCTAGCTTGTCCAATCCGCCAGCATGGGATATAAGCCTAGCTGCTAGATTTTCTCCAACCAAGTAAGCCAGGTTAGGACATATCTCTTTGCATGTTCTTGAAACATAATCCATTAACTCATTTCTCAATGTTTTTGTATGTATTGCTAGTTCTGCCAGTTTTGCTATCTGGTCTAAGTCTCTATCAGGTATGTCAGCTCCAACGCTCTCCTTCGCTAGCATTGCAACCTTTT
>Ga0190314_1000513_pt1 | contig 13075 bp, 14 predicted proteins | sample 4870071112_MG_FD_165055 | JGI IMG/M metagenome (GOLD analysis project Ga0190314, IMG submission 165055) | Hydrothermal vent sediment bacterial communities from Southern Trench, Guaymas Basin, Mexico - 4870-07-11-12_MG | ecosystem: Environmental > Aquatic > Marine > Hydrothermal vents > Sediment ...
ACCTCACTATCCTATGGATTTTTCGTTCCTTTCGACTATCTCGATTAATTCATCGTAAGATATGAGTGGAACGATCGAATCTTCTTCTCCATATCCCCTTGTTTCGAGGTCTTCTCTAACTGCGTAAACTCTCGCTCCCCTTCCCAAAACTTCGTATATCTTTGGGGGCTCTCCAAGAGCGAACAACACACCATCTTGGATGAGAACTACTTCGTCTCCTTCTTTCGCAATATCGAAAAGATCCATCGAAATGGGATTTTCATCTGAATACTTTATCAGTATCATCGCCATACTCATCACCTCACATAAAAACAACAAAATCGAATTTTTTCACAAGATCATAAAGCTTTTTTCTAAACAAAAGTTCCACCTTCAGCCTTTCTCTGGATTTTATCCTCCTTCTCTCAACATCCTCTTCCACTGCATAGATCTTCACTCTCTTTTCAAGATCTTCAAGAGAATCTTCATCGTTCAAAGCGATCACCGAATCTTTCATCAAAAGGATCGAAGGCTCTATTTCATTCTTTATTTTAGACACCATCCTGAAAGCTTCGCTTACGAATTTAGAACCAACAGGGGAGAGGTAGGAAACAAACAGAACTTTCTTCATGTGATATCACCTCACATCATGAAGTTTATGAACCTATCACTCTCAGAAATCAGAGAGGGCAACATCGTTGGATCCATCGGCACCACACCTGAAAGAATATCTTTCGATACCCCTTTACTCTCCAGTAGGGATCCGTACGCATATACTCTGACCCCTTTGCTCATGAGTTCTTTAAGGTTTTTCTGAATTCCTCCTGGGGGCTCTGCAATCGCGTGAACTGCATCGTGTAAGAGAATGAGCGATACTTCATGACCTCTATTTATAGCAGCCTCAGCTATTCTCAGGACACTTGAGATATCCTGGAAGGAGGGAGACTTCATAACCTGTATGGATATTCTCATACCATCATCCCCTTTCGAAAATAAAAGAAGTCATTCCATTTTATCAAATTGTGAAAGATCTTACGAAAGAAGGAGGATATGAACGGTATTCGAGAGTAATCAACCAGTAACAAGATATACGGATTATAATCGGGTTTGGAAAATTTTCACCGATATGATAATTCTAATTCTGGAGAATGTATATACATTTACGTTCAATTTGTGGAGGGGAGACATCATTATCCCAAAGTACAGATTGATAGAAAAGTATCTCATAGATGCCTTAAAATCCGGTGAGTACAAAAATGGAGATAAACTTCCAACCGAAAAGGAATTGATGGAAAGATTCAAAGCGAGTAGAGAGACCGTTCGAAAAGCTCTTGATAGACTTGTTCTGAAGAACCTGATAGTTAGAAAACCTGGAATAGGAACCTTCGTGAGCTTTGAGAAGAAGAGCAAAGTCATTGGAATCATCGTTCAACAGATAACGAGTTATATATTCCCATACATAGTTCTTGGAGCTGAAGATTCTCTCTTCAAGAACGGTTATAAGATGTTACTAGGGAACGCATCTGAAGATCCTGTGAAGGAAAGACAGGTTATCAACGAGTGGCTCGAAATAGGTGTTGAGGGTATGATCATAGATCCCGTCTATAGCGCCACAAAGAGAGCTAATAAAGAACTCATTGAGGATATCGTGAAAAGAGGTATAAAGGTAGTTCTTGTAAACAGTGATTTCAAGATAAAGGGAACAGGTGTTGTCATCTTGGATGATGAATACGGTGGAAGAAAAGCCGCCGAGATCTTCAAGGAGTATGGTCACAAAAAGGTTGCGGTTCTCTACAAATCCATCCATCTTCCTAGCGTCCTGAGAGCCAAGGGGTTTGTTGAGCGAGGAAAGGAGCTCGGGTTTGAGAAGATATATGAAAGATCCTTTAACATGTCCGAATTCACAGGTGTTCCCATGGAGCATGCGTATGAACTTTTGAATCTCCCAAAGAATGAAAGACCAACGGCGGTGTTTTGCTACAACGACGCAACGGCCCTCCAATTCTACATGACAGCCAAGAGGATGGGTCTGAGTGTTCCAGAGGATATCTCGATCATTGGTTTCGACGATGCACCGATAGGGGATTTCAGGATGAAGCTTTCAACGTTCATACACCCCAAGGAGGAAGTTGGGAAGAAAGCTGTGGAGATCCTCCTCAACATGGTTGAAGGAAAAGAAGGTGAAACGTACATCTTTAAGCCAGAATTCGTGATGAGGAGCTCGGTGAACCATCCAGGAGGTTGAGAAAATGTACGAAGAGTACAAGGGAAGGGTATACGAAGCTCACATGATCTTGGAAAGATACGGGCTTGTATCTTATACAAGCGGGAATGTGAGCCTTAGAGTGAATTCTCATGTTATCATAAAACCTTCGGGGATTCCGTACACGGTTTTAAAACCTAGGGACATGGTGGTGGTTGATCTTGAAGGTAACGTGGTTGAAGGGGATAAAAAACCCTCAATAGACACCGCAACCCATTTGTATCTTTACAGAAACCTGGATTGGGCAAAGTCCGTGATTCACACCCACTCCACTTTCGCCACAGTCTGGGCCGTTCTCGAAAAATCAATACCGGCTCTCTGCACAGCTCACGCAGATGTATTCGGTGAAGAGATTCCAGTAACAGAATACGCACCCGTTGGATCGGAGGCCATCGGAAAAGCTGTTATCAGGGTTATGGGAAAGTCGGGAACGGTTCTTCTCAGAAAACACGGTGTCATGGTGGTTGGAGATTCTCTTGAAGATGCCATCAAAAAGGCCATATTCCTCGAGGAAATAGCAAAAGTTGCATATTATGCAAACATTCTTGGAAAACCTGTACCACTCGATTCCTCAGAAGTTGAGAAACTCTACAGTCAGTATCACACAAAGTACGGTCAGTGAACACCATCTTTTCGAAGGGGGGGTCCTTATGAAAAAGTTCCTCGCGGTCATGTTAATTGTGATTTTCTCGGTTTTTGCGATGGCAGCAACCAAGATCTCCGTTTTGGTTTCACCTGATAACGCGGATGCTCTACAGTGGCTTGCGCAGGAGTTCATGAAGAGAAATCCTGACATCAAAGTAGAGATAGTGCCACTTTCATGGGAAGTTTTGTATCCAAAATTGTTGCAGGATCTGAGGTCAAAAGCGGGAACCTTTGAAGCTTTCACCTACGACGTTATGACAACGGGAGCTGTTTCGTTCGGCCTTGTGGATCTTGGAGAGTTCATGAAAGAGCATCCAGAACTGTTGCCTGAAGGTTACGATCTCAACGATTTCATACCTGCAGTTCTCGAAGAAGCCGGGAAATGGGGCGGAAAGCTCATAGGGCTTCCATTCTACAACAACACGATGCTTTTCTACTACAGAAAAGATCTCTTTGAAGACCCGAAGATCAAGAAAGCCTTCAAGGAGAAGTACGGAAGGGAATTGACGCTTCCAACGACATGGGAAGAGGTTGTGGACATCGCTGAGTTCTTCACCAAAAAGTACAATCCAAAATCCCCAACCGAATACGGAATCGCTTTGATGTTCCCAAGAACTCACACACTCTTCTACATGTATCTCCTCTTCTTTGGTGAGTACAGAAACGCACCTCTCGGTATCTTGAGACACGGGAAGGCAGATCTTGAATACGGTGAATACTTCACGGAGGATCACAAACCTGCATTCAACAGTGAAGAGGGCTTGAAGGCGCTCGAGATGATGAAGAAACTGATGGCCTACAGTCCAGATCCCCTTGGTTCCGATTACGGTGAAACGATAGAGTACTTCAATCAAGGACTCGTTGCTATGGTACCTCAGTGGACAGGGCCTTACCTCATGTTCAAGACCACTCTCGGTGCAGATAAAGTTGGTATCATACCGATGCCTGGAAGATCCGTGAGCGGTCAATGGGCACTCGGTATCAACAAGTTCATACCTGAAGAGAAGAAGATTGCTGCATTCAAATTCATAACCTTTGCCACTACGAAATGGGCTGACAAGAACAAATTCCTCAAATTCGCAGTTGCTCCCGCAAGGATGTCCACACTCAAGGATCCAGAAGTCAGAGCGGCAGATCCAAGAGTGCCTGCTCTGGAAGTCACATATGTGACACAGACTCACAGACCCAGGATACCTGAAGAGCCGAAACTCGAGGACATCACGGTCGAATACTTCTCTAAGATTCTGTCAGAGGAGCTTCCACTCTCCATCGACACTCTGAACGAACTTGCGAACAAGTGGGAGGAAATACTCGGTAAATAAGGAGGTGCGAGGGGGCCGTGTGGCCCCCTTAACATGGGAAGGAAAGGGAAAAGACTCGTACCATGGCTTATGGTCTTACCTGCTATAGTGCTTTTTCTCGCTATGACCATATATCCTTTTGGTTTCATGATATGGGCATCGTTCAGAGATTACGATCTTTCGAAGGGTGAGGAAACTCATTTCATAGGTCTTTCCAATTATTTCCAAATCTTCAAAGATACGACAGCGATCGAATCCATGAAATTCACCGCCAAGTTACTGGCAATAGCGGTATCTTCCGAACTCGTTCTGGGGACTTTCATAGCGTTTTTAATAAGGGGTGTTAAAGGGGAAAGGGCAATAAGATCTGCCCTGATAATTCCCATGATGGTTCCTCCTGCTGTCTCTGGTGTTGCGTGGAAGATGCTTTATAACTTTGCCTTTGGACCTGTCAATTGGTTTCTGTCATTGTTCGGAGTTTCGAAAATATCGTGGCTTGGAAATTCATTTTACGCACAACTCGGTATCATCATGATCGACATCTGGCAGTGGACTCCCTTCGTATTTTTGATGATTTATGCTGGCCTTCAAACCATCCCTCAGGACCTCATAGATGCTGCAAGGGTTGATGGAGCTGGTTGGGGGAAGGTGTTTTTACACATAGAACTTCCTCTCCTGAGGCCTTTGATTCTCGTTGCGTTGGTACTGAGGATCATAGATTGTTTGAAGACATTCGATATAGTTTTCATGACAACATGGGGAGGGCCAGGTTCTGCAACTCACACTTACAGTTTCTACGTTTACAAAGTAGGGGTGTCTTTCGGCTGGAACATAGGTTACGCATCTGCCCTCAGTGTGATACTGCTTATAGTGAGTATAATCCTTGTGAACATCGTTTTCAGGATTGTCAGAATGAGAGAACAATTGGGCTTTGGGGGTGAATGATGGTGAGAAAAATGCTCTCAATTTTGAGATACATCCTCGTTTTTATATGTCTTGTTTTCTTCCTCTTTCCCGTTTATTGGCTTGTCATAACCGCTTTCAAACCTCCAGATGAATGGTTCGGATGGCCTCCCAAATTTTTCCCAACAAAGCCAACACTGTCTAACTTCTTCGGAGCCAGGGAAACAGAAGTCTTCGGTGGTACAACTGGTTCCATCGAGAACATATTCCCGTACCTGAGAAACAGTATCATAGTTGGTGTTTCGGTGGCTTTGATATCTACAGCCATAAGTGCGCTTGCAGCATACGCTATAGCTAGGTACAAAGTTGGTGGGCCGTTCCTTGCAGAGTGGATCATCTCTATAAGGATGCTACCACCCATAGTTTCCGCTATACCACTTTATGTCATTTTCACAAAGTTGAAGCTTCTGAACACCTGGTGGGCTCTGATACTATCGCATCTTGTGATAGTTGTTCCTCTTGGAGTATGGCTTCTGATAAGTTTCTTCAGGGAGATCCCAAGGGAAATAGACGAAGCCGCTCACGTCGATGGGGCAACACCCTTCCAAGCATTTCTCTACGTTGTCTTGCCTCTGAGTGCACCAGGGCTTGCGGCAGTTGCAATACTTTCGCTAATACAGAGCTGGGGGGAGTTTCTGCTGGCTTTGGTTCTAACGAACGATTCGAGAGCTCAGACCCTTCCAATATTCCTTGGAAGGTACATAACAGGTTGGAGGGTTGCCTGGGGTCCACTCTCTGCAGCCGGGATCGTCACGATGCTTCCAGTTGTGATCTTTGCTATACTCATGCAGAGATATCTCATAAGAGGCCTCACATTCGGAGCTGTAAAGGGATAAATGGAGGTGATGCGAAGTGAAGGTGAAGCTTGGTTTCGCACCGACAAGGAGGAACGTCTTCAGTAGGGAAGATGCCTTAAAGCAAAAAGAACTTATAGAAAATAAATTGAGAGAGTGGAAGGTTGATTTCGTAGGTCTTGATTGGTTGAATGAAGAAGGGCTCCTTTTCGACGAAAGGGATGTTCCAAAAGTCGTTGAAAAGTTCATGTCCGAGAAGGTCGATGCACTCTTCATTCCTCACGTCAACTTCGGGACTGAAGATGCTGTTGCAAAGCTCGCAAGGGCTCTAAATGTACCTGTTCTCCTCTGGGGGCCAAGGGATGAGTCTCCCCTTCCAGATGGTACAAGGCTTCGAGATACCCAATGTGGCCTTTTCGCAACGAGCAAGGTTTTGAGGAGGTTTGGAGTGAAGTTCACCTACATAGTGAACACATCGGTTGATGATCCTGTATTCGAGAGAGGATTCAAGAATTTTATAAAGGCAGCATCCGTCGTTAAAACTTTCAGAAGAATGAGAGTTGGGGTCATAAGCACAAGACCAAGGGACTTTTGGACCGTCATACACAACGAAGGGGAGCTTGTCGAAAGATTTGGGATAGAGCTTGTTCCAACGACTTTGGTTGATATCGTGGATAGCGCTCAAAAAATGCTCGATTCGAAAGAAGTCAGGGAAGAATTTGAAAAGTTGAAAGAAAAAGTGGATTTTTCGGAAGTAGGAGGGGAGTACTTCAAGAAGGTCCTTGCCCTCAAGGTTGTCATGAAGAGCTGGGCGGAAGAGTGGAATCTAACGGCGATAGCCATACAATGCTGGACAGCGCTTCAGAAAGCTTTCGGTATAATGCCCTGCTTTGCTCATTCCCTCCTTTCTGATGAGGGACTTCCTGTAGCCTGCGAGACGGATGTTCATGGAGCTATAAGCATGGCCCTTGCACAATCTGCAACACTTTACAGTAAGCCATCGTTTTTGGCGGATCTCACCATCAGACATCCTCAAAACGAGAATGCAGAACTCTTGTGGCACTGTGGACCATTCCCGCTCTCACTCGCGAAGGGGAAACCGAAGGTTGGCAGGCATTTCATACTTGAAAGTCACAGTCCAGGTGTGTCGGAATGGGAGATAGTGGGAGGGGATATAAGTATTCTGAGATTCGATGGAGATCATGGAGAATACAGTGTGTTCGTATCCCATGCTAAAGGTACAACAGGACCCTACAACAAGGGGACGTACCTATGGGTTGAGTTCAAAAACTGGCCGAAAATCGAGGAAAAGATAATATATGGCCCGTACATCCACCATGTGGCGGGAGTTCATGACAAAATAGCTCCGGTTATTTACGAAGCGGTTAAATACATGGAGGGTGTAAAATTCGATCCAGGTGAGCCGGATGAGGAAGAGATAAGAGCATGGCTCAGGGGAGAAGTAGAGAATATATAAAAACGGAAGGAGGGAGTTGCAGATGTATCTGATAGGAAGCGATATAGGAACGCAGGGTACAAAATCCGTTATGGTGGATGAGAAGGGAAACGTCATAGCCGAAGCAACGAGAGAGTACGATGTCATAACCCCCAAACCGTCGTGGGCGGAACAATGGCCTGATGTATGGGTGAAAGCCGTGTACGAGACAGTGAAGGAAGTCGTTGAAAAGTCGGGAGTGGACAAAAAAGAGATAGCTGGTATTGCAATAAGTGGCCTTTATGGGGGATCCGGTATCCCGGTTGATGAGAACATGGAACCCATAAGACCTTGTCTGATATGGATGGATAGAAGAGCAGTTGAAGAAACCGAGTGGGTTAAGAAAAACGTTCCAAAGGAAAAGATTTTCGAGATAACAGGAAACTACGTCGATTCATATTACGGATTCACCAAGATGATGTGGATAAGAAACAACGAACCCGAAGTGTGGAAGAGGATACACAAGTTCGTAACGCCTAAGGATTACGTTATATACCAGATGACAGGAGAGCTCGCAATAGACTATTCATCTGCCGGGAATTTAGGGGGAGTTTTCGATATAAGAAAGTTGACCTGGTCAGAGGAGATGTGTAAAATTCTTGGAATACCAGTGGAATACCTGCCGGAGAGAATCGTGAAATCATCAGATATAGTTGGCAAAGTGAAGAAGGAAGCTTCAGAACTCTGTGGTCTTCTTGAAGGAACTCCCGTGATCGCGGGAGGAATAGACGCTCCCGTTGCACAGCTTTCGGCTGGTGCTCTGGAAGAAGGAGAACACGTTGCCATGGTTGGAACGTCGACCTGTTGGGGAACGGTTCACGATGGAAAGAACCTCCCGTTTGGCCTGGTGAGCTATCCATACGTCGTTTACGACACAGAAAGGATATACACCTTTGGAGGATCCGCAACAACCGGAGCTCTTGCTAGATGGTTCAAAGAGCAATTTGGTGAATCTGAAAGTGTCGTTGGAGAGAGAACAGGTATGTCTCCCTATCAACTCTTCGACAAAGAGGTTGAAAACATTCCTGCAGGGAGTGAAGGAATCATAGTTCTTCCATACTTCATGGGTGAAAGATCCCCAATTTGGGACCCTAAAGCAAAAGGTGTGTTCTTTGGTGTCACCCTGTACCACACAAGGGCGCATCTCTACAAAGCATTGATGGAAGGTGGGGCCTACGCTTTGAGGCACAACATGGAGGAAGGATTGAAAGCAGGTCTCAAATTGAACGATGAGTGCTGGATAGTTGGTGGTGTATCGAAATCGTCCATTTGGGTCAGGATATTCGCAGACGTTACAGGCTACAAGATGAGGCAGGTGGCAAGTCTGGTGGAAGCACCATTCGGAGATGCGTTCCTTGCGGGCCTTGGGACCGGGATAATAGACAAACCCGAGAGGATAAAGGAATGGGTTAAATACAAAGAGCCAGTAGAGCCCGACCCTGAGAACAAGAAGATCTATGACACATATTACGAAATGTTCAAGAAGCTTTATGAAAAAACCAAAGAATTGATGAGGAAACTCTGAGGTGTGGAAATTGTTTGATGAAATAGTGGGGAAGACTATAGAATGTGAATGTGGAAGAGTCCATATCGTTCCCAAGATAGATTTCGTGTTCGAAGATGGTATATCGAAGAACCTTGGGAGCTTCTTTAAAGATGAAATCTTCATAGCCGATAAAAATACCTTTCCCCTGGTTGATGTGCCAGGGGAAAGGGTTATTGTTTTGAATGATAGTGAGAGGGTACTTGCAACGATGGATCGAGTGAAGGAAGTCTTGAAATTATTGAAGGAGAAAAAAGATCTTGTATCGATAGGTTCTGGGAGTTTGACAGATATCGCAAGGTATGCTTCCTTCCTGATAGGTAAGAATTTTTCTTGTTTTCCAACAGCCCCTTCGGTGGATGCTTACACCTCTTCAGTTTCCGCTCTGATCGAAAACGGTCTCAAAAAGACCCTGAAGGCCGTCCCTCCTAAGCGTGTGGTCATCGATATGGATATTCTGGTAAAAGCCCCTTTTGATCTAATAAGATCTGGACTTGGAGATATGGGAGCGAAAGTTACAGCGCGTTTGGATTGGATACTATCAAATTTTCTAAATGATGAGTACATTTGCGGCCTCGTCTGGAGATTGATGAGAGATCCTTTAAAAAGCATGTTGAAGAATACCGAAAACATCTTAAAAAGGAAAAAAGAACCTTTCAGAAATCTTGTCGATACACTCCTGCTTTCAGGAATAACGATGACCATGGTTGGAAACTCAAGACCAGCATCTGGCGCCGAACATATAATCTCTCACTTTCTGGAGATGTACTATGAGATGAATGGGAGGATCCCTCTTCTTCACGGTCTTCAGGTTGCTATGGGAACATTTGTCTCTATAAAAGCCTATGAGGTAATCCTGGAGGATATCCCGTTGAGAAAATCTAAGATATCGCAAGAGGAGAGGGAAAACTTCTTGTATGAAACTTTTGGTGAAAAGGCAAAGGGATTTTTGGAAATATATGAAAAGAAAAGAAAGAAGAGGAATGTGGATCTTGCTTCTCTGAAAAGAGTTATTTCACCGACTTATTTGGAATTCAAAGATACTCTGTTGGAACATCTCAAACTTTTAAATCTTGGAGAGCTCTTCTCAAAATTTGATCTGGAATTTTTCAGAAAAGCCGTGATTTTCTCAAATTCTATAAGGGAAAGATACACCGTCCTTGATCTTTTGGAGGAACTAGGAATCCTTGAAGATTTCTCTCATTTTGTTATCGATGAGATACGCCAGTTGGGATTCTTTTCCTGATCTCATCATATGCCCTCCAAAGTCCACTCACCGCTGTTTTTTTCATGCGCAAATCCCTTAAAGGTTTTGGAGCTCTCTTAAGAAGTTTTTTGAATCCCAGAAATCTACCAGCTTCTCTCACTTTCCGTAAAGATCCCAATCCTTCATCGACCTCTTTACAATGTATGGAGAAGAGCAAAATCCAATTTCTTGAGAGGTTTGTAGAAGCTTATGGGAAATCCTCTATCGACCGTAAGGTGAAGGGAAGAAGCCATCATGAAAAGAAAACTAGAAACTGCGATGAGAAACCTAGTGTTTTTGAGATCCGCACGGTATACGACATGAAGTAATTTCCAATCACCACAACCCCCAGGGGTAAGAGTATCCAGTAAGAACTATTAAGAAACTTTTCAGCGTGTTGCTCATCGGACTTAACCTCTTTTCCTAACTCTTACCCATCCCAAGTAAAAGATAGGGATAGCCAAAACGATGAGACCTATCCCTCCTGCGAACGCTCCTTGTTCTTTCAAACCGAATATCAGAACTATGCCAAAAAACGTAAGGAAAAGGGAAAAGATCATGAAAAACCATCCCAGTATTTTCATGAGATTTCCCCTCATGGTTGATATTCTACCAATTTGGTGGAGAATAATAAGGGAACTGACCAGAGAATGGAGGAGAGATATGAAAATATACGAAAGAAAGGTGAAGAGCATCCTTACGAAATCCAGGGTATCTGAATACACGTTGAATCCATACGTGGGTTGCTTCCATGGATGTTCCTATTGTTACGCAACTTTCATTAGAAAATTTAGAAACATCGAAGAAAAATGGGGAGATTTTGTGATAGTTAAAATCAACGCACCGGAGGTTTTGAGGAAAGAGATCGTGCGGAAAAAACCGAAGAGAGTGTTTCTAAGTACTGTGTGCGATCCATATCAACCTATTGAAGCTGTCTACAGAATCACGAGAAAGTGCTTGGAAGTTTTCCTCGAATTTCCCTTTCTCGATATCGAGGTGTCTATATTGACAAAATCCACTCTCATATTGAGAGACATCGATGTTTTCAAAAAGATGAAGAGTTTGGAACTGGGTGTGACAGTGACTACGGATAAAGAAGAGATCAGAAAGATCTTTGAGCCAAGAGCTCCATCCATAGAGAAGAGGCTGGAAGTTCTCAAGATTTTGAAAGAGAACGGCCTGAGAACGTACGCTTTCGTCGGCCCTATGCTCCCCATGGATCCAGAGAACCTTGCAAGAAGACTCTATAGAATAGTTGATTATGTGTTAATAGATAGGATGAACTATATCTGGAAGGTAAGAAAGCTATATGAGAAATCAGGTCTTGAATACGCTCTAAGTGATGAATTTTTCTTGGAAACGAAAGACAAACTTCTACGATATCTATCAGAACTTGGTGTTCGATCAAGATACGTTGAAACGTGACTTTTTCATTTTATACATCTTTTCATCCGCTCTTTTTATTACTTCTCCCAATGACATCCCTTTCCTCCACTCTTCCACACCATAGCTAAAGGAAATATCCATCGACTTTGAGGGATCATCCTCTGGTGAGAATGGAGGGAAGTTTTTTAACACCTCTTCTATCTTTTTCTTAGCCATATCTTCAGAGCAATTTCTAAGAACGATTAGAAATTCATCTCCTCCCAGCCTACCTATCCTATCTTCTGCTCGGAAGAATTCTGAAAGCTTCTCAGCAAAATATTTCAGAAATTTGTCTCCCATGTCGTGACCGAAACGATCGTTGACGGATTTCAAACGATCAAGATCTATGAAGATCACCGAAAACTTCTCTTCGTTCTCTATCAATTCATTAATGTACCTTTTCAAGCCTTCGCTAGACAGAACACCTGTTAAGGTATCATAAAGAAATCTCTTCTCCAGAGTTTTTATCAACTTGTGTTTCTCGTACAGAGAGTCATAGTATTTTCTCAGGATATCAAAAATCTCTTTTTCTTTCAGAAAACACACCTTCATCATCTCAATTTCTTCCTCGGAAGAACCTGGGTTTATCTTTTCCGATTCTTCAATTGCCTTCGAGAGTATCTCCTTCTGCCTTTTGAACTTTTCTATCAGAAGAAGATTCCCTAATATAAAGAAGAAACTCCCTCCCATGAGGAAAAGGTTGTGGAGTACATTGCCACGGTCGAGTTCTCTGAAGAAACTCGAGTGGTAGGACATGAAATCAACAGAAGCTCCTGTGGAGAGGAAAAGGCATCCCATTACTGCGAAGAGTGAGTGGGGGAAAGCTTTTTTGAAGTTCTTCAGAAGATAAGCGTTCATCAGTAGTAGGACGTGGACAGATGTTATCTCCGTCACCTGTATTATGTTCAAAGGTGCTAATCTGTCCTTTGTCGTAAAGAAAATTCCCCAGAATATGGCGGTTTGAATCAAGAAGATAACAAGCAATTTCAAAACTTTTCACCCTAAAGATTTTATCATATGATTTAATATATTAGGAAAGCCTTATCAATTATCATAACTTTTGGATGTTTCATCAGATATGTCATTATATTTTATCATTCCCTATGACACACGCTAAGGATTCTAAGGATGATTTCGATACTTTTGGAGGATGAGAAAATTTCACATGGCATCTGCAAAGGAGGGACTTTATAAAAGGTCAGGATTTCCATTGTTCTTCAGATAAAACGATATACACACTCGCTGTCCATGTCAGAGTCCTGTCCCTGAGTCCTTTTCCCTTTAGAGAATCGAAATTCTCCGCAAATCCTTCTCTTTCGACTGTTCTGAGAAATCTATCTGCCACACTCCTTGCTTTGTTCACAATCCAGCTTCCTTCGAATCCTCATTCATCGTGAAAACTATAAGAGCCTGGGGAGGAT
>Ga0190314_1000515_pt1 | contig 13069 bp, 19 predicted proteins | sample 4870071112_MG_FD_165055 | JGI IMG/M metagenome (GOLD analysis project Ga0190314, IMG submission 165055) | Hydrothermal vent sediment bacterial communities from Southern Trench, Guaymas Basin, Mexico - 4870-07-11-12_MG | ecosystem: Environmental > Aquatic > Marine > Hydrothermal vents > Sediment ...
TTCTCTCCAAGGGCTTTAGCCCTTTGGGAGCGTGGGGCGTTTCGGGCGTAGCCACGACGGGGGTAGTCACTACGCTGGCATGCGCCGAAAGGAAGATTCTCTTGTTTAAAAAGGATAAAAGAGGTGATAAACGATGAAGACAAAGGGTGAGACCACAGGTGGGACAGAAGAGATGATGAAGAGATTAGAAAAGGTAGAACTAAGCGTTCTTGGAGTAGGAATAACACTACTTGGACTTATACTACTCAAACCACCAACATCAACATATTGGACTACACTTGGTGCGATAGCGGCTCTATTTGGGATAGCTGTTATTTGGGCTAGTCAGACTAAAAGTCAAGATATAAGGTAATAGAGGGTGGTAAACGATGAAAGAGGCGTGGAAAAAGTCAAGAGACTACACAATTAAAATACTAAAAGAATGTAAAACTGAGGAGGACTTCGAAGCCAATATGGATTTAATCCTCAACAGATGGTTTATAGCAAGGGTAGCTAGCGCCGTTGAGGAGATGCTGTTTAAAAGAGGGGATGGTAAAGATGTATGAAGATTCTTTTGGTTGCACTCCCTCTTTATGGAAGCCTATACTGGTTGTTATACTTATAACGATAGTCATAGGTCTCATATCTTTTTACTTGGCGGAGAAAAGGAGCGTGATAAAAGATGAACGATAAAGCTTCAAAAGATATTCATAAAGCCATGCTGTGCTCTACGCCTTTACTTTGGATCACAGGTTTTGGGCTGATGAGCTACAAAACGCCACTAGCAGTCTTGCCCATAGTGATAGCGTTGATAATCACAAATAATGCTTGTTTAAACTGGGAGGTGATAGACTTTGAAGGTAAAAATAAGCGTTGAAGTGGACAAGCATGTTTTGGAGATAATACGAAAGTATCATCCAGAAGTTAAGATAAGCCCGCTCGTGAATAAGCTTCTCCACGAGTGGGTGAACGAGCAGATAATGAACAGCAATACAACGAGCGAAAAGGAAGGGATGTAATATGAGGGTCGAAGAACTCAAGCTTTGGCTTGAGGAGATAACGGAAGGATTTTCAGAAGGATTTAGATTAGCAATAGCAGGGATATTAGCAGAAAACAAAGACAAAAGCAAGGAAGAGATAGTAAATGAGATAATCGAAAGTGAGTTTTTGGACGAGCTTTATCCAGAAGAGAAGCAAAGGCTATTAGAAATGCAGGGATGGACTGCTGGTGTAGATGAAGAGTTTAAGGAGCGTGTTTTGGTGTTATTGGCAAAGGGGCAAAAGAAGGAAGCAACAGAAGAGTTGGTAAATTGGATAAAGAGCACGGAGCATATCTTTACTACGAGGGACGATAAAAATCCGGAGATATGGATTTACAGGGGAGGAATATATGTCCCGGATGGCAAGAGTTACATAAAGGAAAAGGTAAGGAAGATATTAGGAACGGCATACAACATATACCTTGCCAACGAAGTGATACACAAGATTATGGCTGATACATTCATCGAGCCAAAGGTTTTCTTTAGCAAGGATAGTGATCCAAGATATTTGCCTGTGAGAAATGGGATTCTTGACTTACTCACAGGAGAGATTATGCCATTTACTCCAGAGAAGATATTCTTTAATAAGCTCCCTGTTAAGTATGATCCCGAAGCTGACTGTCCACATATAAGGAAGTTCTTTCTTGATGTTCTTGAGAATGAGAGCGACTTGCCCGTTATCCAAGAAATATTTGGGTTTGTGCTATGGAGAGAGTATTTCATACCAAAAATGATTATGCTTATAGGTAGTGGAAGAAATGGTAAGAGCACTACTCTTGAGTTAATAAAGAGATTCTTGGGGGCTGAGAATGTATGTTCAATACAGCCACAAGATTTGGAGAGTAAGGAATTCATACTCGCCGAGCTCCATAATAAGATGGCTAACCTTGCTCCTGATATAGACAGTAGGAGTTTAAGGTTTACAGGTAGGTTAAAAAGCACAACAGGTAAGGATTTAATAACTGCCAATAGGAAATTTAAGTCGCCTGTATATTTTGTCAATTATGCAAAGCACATATTCGGGTGTAATGAGCTACCTAAAACTTACGATAAGAGTCTTGCATTTTGGAACAGGTGGATATTATTAAACTTCCCGTATAAGTTCTTGAGCAAAAAGGAGATAGAGGAGCTTCCAGAGGACGAGAGAAGCGGCATTAAGGAAGCTGATCCTAACATACTTGATAAGATAACGAGCGAGGAGGAAATGAGTGGGCTTTTGAATTGGGCTATAAAGGGCTTACACAGGCTCCTTAAGAATAAAGACTTCTCATACTCAAAAACCACCGATGAGGTAAGGAAGATGTGGGTAAGGAAAAGTGATAGCTTCCAAGCATTTCTTATGGACTGTTGCGAGAGCGAGTGGAACGCCACTATTAGTAAGAAGGACTTAAGGAGAGCCTATGCTAATTACTGCAAGAAGCATAAGCTCAAGACAGAGAGCGATAAGCACATAAAAGCTGTTCTTGAGGAGACTTGGGGAGTTAGCGAAGACAGAGTTAGTATAGAAGGAGTAGTTACAAGAATATGGGAAGGGATCAAGCTTAAGCCAGAATGTGAGGAGTTATTAAAGAGTAATGGGTCGGTGGGTAAGGAAAGTGTGGATGGCGAGGCTGGCATTGCCAGCCTCGCCTTATACTCCGAGCCAGAGGAAGAAGATAGCAGAGAGGAGGTAAGTGTAGATGAAATCATCGCTTGATATGAAATATACATCGTTGTATAATTCGTGGGCTAAAGTAGTGAAAAATAAGGCATTTTTACTACCAAAGAGTGATACTTCTTGCCAACTTAGACAGGTTTGCCACCTATTTTTACCCTATAGGCAAAGTCTGACTTTCGCTATAGGGTTAAAAACGGTGTCAAAGTTGTCATACCTGTCAAGGTTTATCACTTTTAAGTGGTTAATTCCTAAAACTTTTAGGTTATACTCAAAACTTTTAGAAGGAGGTGTAAACTATGGAATATGAAGTCTATGAGCCAAAACTTTTGGAGGAGGGTAAATATATGGGAGCTATTATAGATATAAAGGAAAGAGAAGGAGAGCACGGTAAGTATCTTGAGGTCTATTTCGATGTAGGAAGCGAGGAAATATACCCGTCAGCAATATACGGGCTTAAGGACGGCAAGATATCTACGCAGTCAGATATAGGTAAGCTACTATCACAATTTGTGGACTTAAAGAGTGGAGATAAGGTAGATCCAGCAAAGATACTGATAGGAAAGAAGGTAAGCTTAATACTAGTGCGTAAAGAAGGCAAGAATGGTAAGTCCTACTTGAGCGTGGTAAAGGACAGCGTTAAGAAAGTAGAAGATCCGGAGCCACAAGAGCAACAACCTCAACAATCCCAACAGCCACAACAATCAAATCACCCACGAGTCTATTTTCAGAAGAGAATAGGTGAGCAATGATGGCTCTTAAAGTCCTAGTGCGGTTTTCAGATGAGGACTTCACTCGCCTACTCTCAATACTCAGGGACTCGGTAAAAGGTGGGAACAGTGGGAAACCCAAGAAAGCCGAGAAATAGAGAGCGACTTGCTTATTTTTTTAATCAAATAGGCTACGAGATAAAAACCTCTTGGGACGGCAAGAGGGAGAGAGTTGTATCCATCAATAAACCGAAGGTTAGGAGGTGATCGCTTGATAGATAGAAAAGAGATAAGTAAAAAGCTCACGAGAGAAGACCTAATCAGAGCGGTAAAGCTCATAACTTCACGACCACTCCCACCATCCCTTAAGAAGCTCAACAAGAACCAGCTTATAGATCTCTTCATAAGGGAAGCAGAGCTCGTTGGCGAGATGGAAAAAGTAATACTCTTCATAGAAGGTAAGAGGTATGAAGGGCGTGAAGGGCGATGATATGATGATAGTAGCAGTGTCAATACTCTTCATACTATCCCTCTCTGTGTTAGTTTACCTACTCTTGTTCGCAAAGTATGTGGTGGTATGCACAGACTACAATAAGACTGTGGAAATACCCTATCCTATATGGAAAAATTATACTAATGTTTGCTACGAGCGGAATATGACGCCTCTACCTTTTGTTTATGTGCACTTTTTCACGAACAGCATAAAGTGGGAGGTGAGGTAAAGTGTTAGAAGTCTTTTGGTTTGGGTTAGGGTTTGTGGCAGGCATCTTCACAGGGACAATACTCTACCACATGTTTTGGGCTAAAGAAGAGGAAATGAGAAACCACATATTAAAGGAGATATTTAAAGAGCTTGAGAAGAAGAGTAAGGAAAGAGAGAGAAGAAGCGAAAAAAGTGAAGGAGGTGATACCTTTGAAGGTCGAGGAGATGAACACGAAGCAGAGGCTTGAGTTTTACTCTTTAGTTTCGTATCTAGCGCTGGTCGTTAATGCAGGCTTCGCTGAAGCAGGCTCCACAGAAGAGATAATGGAAGGTCTAAAAGCGATGCGTGAAGAGGTGATACAAAGCAGGGATGAAGAGCTTGCAGAGCTTGAGTCTCTTATCTCCTTTGTGGATAACTTCCAAAGGAGGCTAATGAATGAAAGAGAGTCGTAAGATAATAAGACTGAACCTGAATAGGAGTGGAAGCAAGCACTTGGATTATGTGATAATAAGCCAGCCTCAAGGATCGGGAAAGAGAGCAAGAAAGAGAGCGCTGATGTGGGTAAACGAGAACAGCAAGACATACAGAACTAACTTCGTCTTCGTGAGGGACATAGCAACCTTCATGAAGAACGTGATACGTGAAGACGAGGCACTGCGGAGCAGATTAGTAGCGAACTTTGTATGCACTGCAGAGCGGTCGAGGCTTGAGGACGCACTGATTAATTATGTGAAGGAAGTAGGTGAAGAGAGCCTCGATCTCATAAGGAGCTTAGGAGTGGATATGCTCCTCTTTAAGCTTATCAAAACGTATTTAACAGAGGAAGACCTTAGGGAGCTTTTAGGTCTTTCAGGGTCTGGAGGTAAAGCTCATGGGCGAGGCAGTAAAGGAAGGGGTGATAGCAAAACTCAAAAGGCGGCTCAAGGCACTAACTGAGCAGGCAGAGATTTTAGGCTATGTGATAATAGGAGCCTATCACTACGGCGAGGGTATAGGTAGAAATTTAAGGAAAAGAACGAGAAAGTAGTGTTTTAACAACATAGGTAAACGATGGAAATCCCCACCTTTTTGTTACTTTTTTATTTAATATTTTTACCCCCACTTAAAATACGACTTCGGGCACAACTCATTATAAATTACTATATTCTTCTCCCCCGCCGCTTCTGTGGCTTTTCCTTTGGCTTTCAAAATATAAGAATAAATACCTATTTATTCTTAAAAATCGCCAAGTCACTACTAAAGAATAGTAAATCTTAAAGAAGAGAGTAGAGAGCGGAGGGTATTACCAACCCGAATATTTTTTTACCATATGGTAAAAAAATATTCCAATATGTCAATTCACTACAATATGTTGTGGTGTGTTTATAAATGAATTTTTTACCATATTGTAAAAAATTCCAAAAGCAAAAATGTATTAAAGGATAAGAAATAAAAAATAAGACATGGAATACGATGAGCCTGCGCCACAACCGCAACAGTATCCACCGTCTCAGCCTCAACAGTTCTTGCCTCAAGAGTTTGGTATGAGTGATATAGTAAGGTCTATTTCTAAATCTGTTAGGATAAGTAAAGAAGAGTTTGAGCATACTCTCGCTGGAGAGAAGAAAGTGATGACTTTAAACTCAGATGGCATACCTGTGTTTAAATGGGTAAAAAGTGGAGAGCCTCTCGTTAATGAGAAAGGAAGACAAGAGATAATGGCTTTTTTAGACCCTTTAATGTCAGAGTCAAATACCTGGTCTGATCTAAACGAGAAAGAGGCTATGGAAAAATATAGAGAAATATCGGAGACCATAGCCCAAATGATAGCGTTTAACATGGAAGCATGGGGTTTAAAACTTTCGAATCTACACACTCTGCAGATAATGATTGAGAACTTTATAGATTTGAGTATCTTAAAGAAAGTTGAAAATAGGAAGATGTTCGACATGCTACAAAGGACAGTCACCGAAACGAGGCATGTCGTTGAAAACACAGGAGGCAAGGAAAGCAGGGGGTTGTTTGGATAATGGCAAAGCTGAATGTGGATGGAACAAAAATAAAAGTTCCTCGTAATTTAGGTCTTCTCTTTGGAAGGCTCCACCCTAAATTCGACAAGTATCCAGTGCTTTGTATTATCTTCTCCAAAAGAGGAAGGTCTTATCAGGTGAGCTTTGACTGGGCAGGATTGTTTAGAAAAGATGGAGTAGATTACTACAGGCTCAAGAAAGCCAAGAAGACTTTTAAGCCACCACACTACAGTGCGATAATGACGACTAAAGACGGCAAGAATGTGTTGCTACTGCAAAATCTGACAAGAGACGAGTATTATCCTATGGAGGTTCCAGAGGACAAGAATTGGTTGCAGTTCGCTGAAAACCAGCAGGCGATTAGAAGCTTTCTCATCAACGAAATAACGAGGATAAGATTGAAAGGAAAGAGCTTCATAGCACAGCACTTTGAGTTAATAACTATAATAATAATGTTTATGATGTTTATACTTGGAGCGTATGTAATGTGGGACTCGTTCGGTCAAATAGTAGCACAGGACAGGGCGGCGCTTGGTGGACTAACGAAGGCAGTAGCTAACTTGACTTCTACGATCTCGGGTGGTAAGCCAGTTCCAGCGTGGTGATGTTTATGGAACTGGAGAAGACACAGGAGAAAGAGGCATCGGTAGAGGATAGAGTGAAGCTTCTGCTTGGAGCTAACTACCCTTTTAAAGACTTTTACTTTTTTTTAAGGAAGGAGATGGGTAAGCCGCATTCCACGGCTATGCAGTATACTAGTTGCATCAGGAGGATGTTCAAAAGCAAGAGGTCTATTAAAAAGTGTTTAGAGAAAAGAGACGCTGTGGGTTTAGCGCAGGCTGTGAGGAGGTATGTCGTCGAGAAGAACAGGAAGTATCCAGTAAGCGCTCTCTACGCTTACTTGCAGTATCTTTGGGAGAAGGAGAGAGACGAGTGGTTCTTAAACGCACCCAAGATTATTGCGATGGAAGTAAAAAAGGTGAAGATAAGAGAAAAGAAAGATAGGACGTATTTAAAGAAGGAGCAGGTTAGACAGCTGATTGGCTACCTCACTCAGCTAAAAAGCAGATACACGGAGGAAGTTATTGTCTTTGTGATGATGCAGTTTGAGACGGGCTGTAGAGGTGGCGCTCTTCACAAGGCGCTGATAAGTCAGCTTACTTTTGACGAGCAGGAAGTGAGGTATTGGCTAACACTCCGTGAGAAAGGTGGTAGAATAATAAGACACCCTCTGTCGAGGAGCTTAACGATCAAGCTTAAAGAATACTTAAAGAGACTTGAGATAAAATATCCCAACAGGAAAAGGCTGTTTAAAATATCATACCAACATCTTTGGCTCCTACTTAAGAAGGTGGCTAAAAGTAAGATGGGTATTGATTTATATCCCCACATGCTTAGGCGTGGCTTGGCTAGCGAGATATACAACAAGACGCACGACGTGAAGCTCGTGCAGAAAAAGTTGGGTCACGCTATGGCAAGCACTACCTTGAAGTGTTACATAGATAGCTTTCAAAGTCCAGAGGACTTGCATCTTGACGATATGGAGTGGTAATGGAGTGATGAGACTTGAGAATAGTGTTCGATAGAGACAAGCAGTTTACAGATGAGGACTTTGGAGTGATAGACATAGGTGCGGAGAAGTCTGCTTCTCACCTCAAAAACATAGACTTTGAGGACATTCTCGTTCAAAACTTGATATTTATAAGGAGAGCTTTAAAAGCAGGAGATACTAAAAAAGTTCTCGCTCTCATAGAGACGCTTAGGAGTATGTTACACACCTACTTCGACGAGGACGACGAGAAAGAGAGAGAGCTAGTAGAGCTTGATAATAGGTTAGATGTGAGATACTACAAGAACATGACGGAAAGCGGTCTAAAAAGAATGGTCATGGATGTGACTATAAATAATTACTGCATGAGACTTCTAAACATACTTATAAAAGTCATAAAGAAGAACGGATTTCTATACGACTCTGACCTCTACTTAAAGTTCCTATACAATCAATACAGCGATGTGGTAAGGTCTATAATGTTTCAAAATCCTCTCATGGCTTTTAAGTCCATACTCATGCTCCGTGTTCTCGTTAATCCTTACTTTAACTCTGGGAAAAAGTTAGATGAAGCGATGGGTAAGGTTAGGCGGAGTGTGTCCCTTATCTTCTCGAATCCCAATCTTGGCTACGCAGAGAAGATTAAGATGTTTAACAATGTGATAGAGAAAGTATCAAGGGAGCTCTTTGACGAGATAAACGAAGTTATGGATAGAAGAGGTCTCCTCGGTCATAGGACTGAAGTTATAGACTTAAGTTTGGTGAACTTTGAAGAGGATATGAATAAGCTTACCTTGTCGCAGAAGATGGCAACGACCCTTATTAAAGATATAAGAGATAGACTCTTAAAGTATGATCAAAACTGGCTTGCGGTTATAGTCGGAAGAACGGGAAGCGGTAAGAGCTGGTCTGCTCTTTCTTTGGCGCACTTAATCGACCCCACGTTCACAGCTAAAAGGGTAGCCTACTCCTTTGACGACTTTATGCGTCTTATCACAAGCGATGAGATAGTTGAAAGCTCAAAAGGAAAGGCGGTCGTGTGGGACGAGGCAGGAGTGGGTATAGACAACAGAAAGTGGGCTTCTAAAGTTAATATCCTTACGAACACAATTCTCCAAACGTTTAGACATGAGAACCTTGCTGTGATATTCACCGTCCCTGACCCTTCTTTCGTTGATTCTAAGACGAGAATGCTGTTCCATCACATCATCGAAACGAAAAGCATACTCAGAAAAGAGAAGAAGGTTAAAACAAGATGGTATGAGATACACAGGAACATTTCAAGGGACAAGTCGCTTGCGTATCACCCAAGAGTGATGGTAGGTGGAAGAGTGTTCAAGATAAGAGACATTCTCATACCTAAAGCCCCAGCAAGTTTGATAAGAGAGTATATAAAGACGAGCAAGGAGTTTAAAGTAAGTCTTAAAGAGGACGCTAAAGTGGAGTTGAGAGAGGTAAGAACAAGAGCGAGGAGATTAACGGCAAAGGAGTTTAACAACATTCTCAAAGAGATTATGAAGCAGGACATATCCAAATACGCTACCATCAAGAGGGGTAAATACTTCTTCTCTGACGAGCTTATAAGGTTTAACTTTAACGTCTCGAGGACTGACGCTAAAAAGCTAAAACTTGAACTTGAAAGGATTTACAACGGTGAGTGACGGCAAGTGAGGTAAAAACAAAGGAAGCTAGGAGGTAACCAAGGGTTACCAAATGTTATAAAAGGGTTCTTCCATCTATTTTTAACTTAAACATATAAATCAAGTAGCGGAGGTGAAAAGAAGATGCAGATACCTAAGATGAAGAAAGGTTTCACACAGTATGTCCCAGTAATTTTGGGCTTCGTAGTTCTTGCAATCATAACGGTATTAGGTCTTTCAGTGCTTTCTGAAATGAAGGGAACATTCACAGAGAACTCAACAGAATACACAGCGACAGGAAATGCTATAACTGGCCTTGAGAAGGTAACCAACTTCATGCCATTAATAGGTATAGTAGTCGCAATAGTAATCGTCCTAGGAATAATCCTCGGAAGCTTGATGAGAAGAGGATCAAGAGGCATATAAGCCAACAGGGCGGTTGTGGTGATAGCGGGCACCTGCCCGCTACATCTTTTTGTTTTTGTTTTGGAAAAAGTGTTAAATACTATGAACGAGGTAAATAAAGTATGGGATACGAAGTTTACGGTGAGGAATATTATGGTGAGCCTCCCAAAGGAGCAAGTGTGATTGGTGGTGTTTCTCAAGAAGGTGTTCCCTACGGTTACGAAGTTTCTCTCTCTGGAGAGAAAAAGTATTTCTACGGTGGAAAGCAGGTCTCCGAGTCCGAGTATAAAAAGATAAAGAGGGCGAAACCAAGAATAATCACCGCTCACGCTTCTGGCGGTTCTTACCGCTCCAGCTCCCACGCAAGGCGCTCAAGACGCTCAAGCTCAAAGCCGTATTACACCCCTGAATCCCTCGCTCCTAAATCCCCCTCTGTGGCTAAACCACAGCCAAAGCCAAAACCTCTACTTTCAAGAGGGGGGAAAGAGTTTGTGAAGGGAGAGTTTAAAGAAGCGAAGAAGAAAGGGTTTTTTGGATTCATAACGGACAAAAGCCTAACAGCAGGGCAGAAGTTATCTTCGCTGACTTATAGTTATACTAAAAGTGAGTTCGCTTCTGGTATGGCTGGATTTGCAGGTTCCTTTGTGGACATAGCAGAGTTAGTCGCTCCTACTTTGGAGTGGGAAGACGGAAAGCCAAAAGTAGAAATGCCTTTCTCGAGGAGCAAGAGAAGAAGACTTTCTAGACCAAAGACTATCCTTCTTCACGAAACTACTCCTGAGTATAAAGCTGGCGAGGTCACAGGCTTCTTGTGGTCGCTTGGCGCTCCTCTCGTTGCGGAGCATACACTACCAAAGCCAAAGGTTGTAGCTAGCGCTAATGTCGTGGTGGTTGAGGAATCTACTCCCACATCGTTAGATGTAAAGAAGTCTCTCGCTCTTGCGAGAGGACGGTATAAAGCTAAAGGTTTTATTAGGACGACAGAAGGGGAGTTTAGATCTTTAATCCCTGTTGTGTCTAGAAAGGGAGGAACTAAAGAGATAGGAAAAAGAGCTTATCAGTGGAGTATCCATTACGGAAAGACATACACACAGATAAACGGAAAGTTCATTGAGCCAGAGTTCTTTAAGAGTTTTTCTTTGTCGGACGATGTTTTTTCAGTCTCCGCTTCAAAGATTATGAGAGAACCTGTGAGCTACGAGCTTGGAGCTTCGAGGAAGCTTGGAAGCTTTCCTCTTGGAGACCTCTACAAGACTATTTCGGTGGGAAAGAGAACGAAGATGGGAGCAAGAGTTTTGAGACTTAGTCCACATGGAAAAGACTTTATCTTAGAGACCGCAAGAGGATTTTCACAAGCTACTAAAAGCGGAACAAAAGTAGCTAAAGCTAGCGCTGGATTAGAGAGTGCTATCTCTAGAGGATTATCTAAAAGCATAGAAAGAGCTATTATAACACGGCACGTTAGGGCTGTGAGGAGCGCCTTTACTCCAATATCTCTTGGGGGGATAGGCGTAGGCATCAAAGAAGGTGTTAAAGAGAGATTTAAAACGCTGAAAAGAGAAGAGCCGTTTGTGGTTAGAACGCTAAGCCCACAGGAAATGCCAAGAGCTAAAAGGATTACTAAACCTCTTTCTGTGAGTAAAGGGGAAACTATCCTTGCGATTGAAAGCGGACTTAAGTCTAAAGTGGCTCAAGGGATAAAGACGGTAACAAGTCCTTCAACTAAAACGGTAGAATCAAGTGTGGTTAAAGCAACAGAACTTGAAGTCGCTCCTTCGGGAATTGCTCCTTCTATCACAGCGCCGCCAGCGCCCGTTCCACCAGAGATCAAACCAGTGCCTTTACCTTTACCATTTGAGTTTCCAAAGCTACCATACGAAAGGCAGAGGGGTATAGGGCTACCTAAACCAAAGCAGTTAAGAAGATATGTTCCTTCCTTATCGGCATTTATCTTTGGAGTTACCTCTAAGAAGAAGCCAAGACAAAAGCTCTTTACTGGGCTGGAGATAAGACCTATTGTATTCTTTAGTTCCAAGAAGAGGAGAAAGAAAGCAAAGACAAGGAAGACAAAAAGAAGAACAAGAAAAAAGTAGTCACAAAAAATGTATTAAATGAGGTAACCCTTCTAAATCTCAATGAAAAAAGGTATGATTGACTTGCTGTTTATTCCTATTTTTATCTTAATAATAGTGGTGGGTGTGTTTCTCGGTCTAATCACGCTTACTTCATTCCTGAATGAAGCTCAAAACACAGAGATAGCTGAATTCATACCCACGGACGACATGAACAACATCGTAAAAACTTTGGATTACATCCTCCCTATCTTTGTAGTTGGTGTGGGGGTAGTAATGTTAGCTCTATCGTTCCTCGTGGACGCACATCCGCTATACTACGTTATCAGCATAGTAGTCCTGCTTACAGGAGTGATCACAGGCGCTGTCGTGTCGAACCTCTTGGTCGAGTTCAACGAGGGAACGGCGGAATACACGGGGACTGCCTTGCCTATTACCAAGCAGATGATAGGATATGTGCCTTACTTCGTTTTGGCTATAGCTGTCATCTCCGCTATAGCCTTCTATGGAAAGTTTGGCACGGCTGGTGGTGGTAATGAAGTTTAGTAGCAGGTATCTACTCATACTCTTCGTATTGACGTTTTTAGCTACTCCTGTCCTCGCTTGTGATATAGTCCAATCCCTAACAAGCGAGTATATAACCGTGTGCGACAACCACGACGGCACGTTCACAGCGACCGACAAGTGGGTGAACTGCAAGGACGATAATGGAATGTGGTATCACTGCGATGTGGACGTTGAGAACACAGACAACACGACTGTGATCACATCACCCGAGTATCAAGCTACTATAACCGAGACCAGCAACGGTATGCTTTACAAGTTCTCGGTCGGGGACTCGGAGCTTGACATGGTTTTCACAGAGGTCAGCGGCTTGAACGTTAAGAGTCTCTTTAAGAAGCACATAGGGAAAAGCAAGGGAGGTCTGTTCGACTACGGCGACTTTGACGTGAGATACGTTGCCTCGCCATACAAGCTAAAGGAAGTGATAACCGTTGACAAGGCGGACAAGAGCAAAGACTTGAGGTTCGTGTGGGTGCTCTACAACGTGAAGAACCTAAACATCAAAGCGGACGGCAAGGCATGGGACGGCGGAACCACAACAGCTAAAGAGATAGAGTTCTACGACCCCGACGGTCACTTGCTCTTTTACTTCCCACGTCCATACGTTGCGGACAGCAGCTACAACCTCCTAAACCTTGACTACAAGCTGTTAAGTGCGGACGGGCGTGACCTTGTAGTGCTAGAAATCCCAAAGTCTTGGCTATCCTCCGCTGTGTTCCCAATAGAGATAGACCCAACCACAA
>Ga0190314_1000518_pt1 | contig 13040 bp, 8 predicted proteins | sample 4870071112_MG_FD_165055 | JGI IMG/M metagenome (GOLD analysis project Ga0190314, IMG submission 165055) | Hydrothermal vent sediment bacterial communities from Southern Trench, Guaymas Basin, Mexico - 4870-07-11-12_MG | ecosystem: Environmental > Aquatic > Marine > Hydrothermal vents > Sediment ...
GGAACAAAGTCGGCGGTGGGAGATACTATGGTCCATACACCAGTGTTTCTTTTGTCAGGAATCTTCTCGATATTTTGCAGAGACTGTACGGTTTTAGAACGTGTAAGAAGAATCTGAGGAGAGTCAAAAGGCCCTGCTTTGAGTATCATCTCAGAAGATGCGTTGGACCCTGTATAGGAAACGTTGAAGAACATAGAGTGGCCATAGAAAGTCTGGAAAGGTTCCTGAAAGGAGAGACGGAAAACGTTCTTGAAGAAATAAGAAAGAAAATGGAGCATCATAGCTCGATGCTCGATTTTGAGAACGCCATAAGATACAGAGATATTCTCTTACGGTTCGAAGACATTCTGAGCTCGCAAGGTGTTATATTGAAAGAGCCACGGAGTCTAGATATCATCACACACGATGACTGGTTATTCATCGTTTTGAGGATAAGAAACGGCTTCTTGCTTGGGAAACTCGTTTTCGAGATGAGCGAAGGAACTATGGATGATTTCGCAAGGGATTTTTATATTATAAAGGAAAGAGAGTTTCCTAAGGTGATAATAACCGATGATGCCCCTGAAGAGAACTACTCCTCTTTCGGTGTTGAGTACTTTGGTAGTCCAAGAGACGAGGTTGAAGAGGATCTTCTTCAAAGAGCAAAGGAAAATCTTTTAAAAGAACGAGAAACGAGGGGTATAAGAAAGGAAAGTTTGAAGCAATTGAAAGAGATCTTGGGACTGCCTTCTTTTCCAAGAAGAATAGATGGAATAGATATAGCCCACTCTCAAGGAAAGTTCACCGTGGGATCCGTAGTTGTTTTTCAAGATGGTATACCCGACAAGAGAAGTTACAGACATTACAAACTCGATCTGAAAAACCCAGATGATTACAAATCCGTGTACACGATCGTGAAAAGAAGGTATGAAAAGCATGAGCTTCCAGATTTATTGTTTGTAGATGGTGGAAAAGGTCAGGTGATGGCAGCTCTTAAAGCGTTAAAGATTTTGAAGAAAGAATGTCCCGTTGTTGGTCTTGCAAAATCTGAGGAAAGGATTGTGACTGAAAAATTCGAATTGAAGTTACCTTTATCTCATCCCGCGTTGAGGGCGCTTGTGACTGTCAGGGATGAGGCTCACAGATTTGCAAATCTGTTTCATAGGAAGGTAAGAGAAAAAGAAAGCCTTTCATCTTTGCTTGATGGTATACCCGGGATAGGTAAGAAGAGAAAAAGAGAGCTGATGAAGAAATTTGGAACTCTTGACAAAATGCGGAAAGCAAGCATCGAGGAATTGATAGAGGTGGTAAAGAGTAGGAAAATTGCTGAAGAGATATTGAGAAGAGTCTGATATGGTAGAATATTAAAGGCCTTCTTTTCAATTTCAGGTTGATTCTCCACTGCAGGACAAGGAGGGAAAATCTTGAAGGTAGCCGTTCTTGGAGCCGGGAACGGAGGACAGGCTCTTGCTGGTTATCTTGCCATGAAAGGCTATGATGTTGCTCTCTTCAACAGAAGTTATAGGAGGATCGCTCCGATAATAGCGACGAGAAAAATAAGGCTTGAGGGGGAAATCGTTGGGACATATAGGGTCTCTTTTGCAACAACTAACGTTGAGGAAGCCATTAGGGATAGAAAAGTCATAATGGTAGTTGTCCCAGCATTTGCGCACAAGGATGTGGCAAGAAAAATCGCTCCGTTTCTCGAAGATGGTCAAATCGTGATCCTGAATCCCGGGAGAACAGGTGGAGCCATAGAGGTTCTGAACGTTTTCAAAACGATGGGAATCAAGAAGGATGTGATAGTTGCTGAAACTCAAACGTTCGTTTTTGCTTCGAGAATGTCCAATCCCGGGGTCGTGAGGATATTCAGGATAAAGAATGCTGTTCCCGTCTCGGCACTTCCTGCAAAGAGAAACGAAGAACTCAGAGAGGTTTTGAGCGACTTGATGCCGGAATTCGAAATAGCTCCCAACGTCATATACACTAGTTTCAACAACATCGGTGCCGTTTTTCATCCTGCCGTTCTTCTTCTGAATGCTGCCAGGATAGAGTCAACTGCCGGTAAATTCGAATTCTATCTTGAAGGGATCACACCATCTGTTGCAAGGGTTCTAGAGAAAGTCGATTCAGAAAGATGCGAAGTCATGAGTATCTTTGGTGTGGAACCTTTAACCGCTCTTGAATGGTTGAACTACGCATATGATGTTGTCGGTGACAATCTGTATGAGGCTATTCACAGCAATTCGGGATATCAGGGGATATACGCACCTCCAAGCATAGTGAACAGGTACATCTTGGAGGATATTCCAATGAGTCTTGTCCCCATATCTTCATTTGGGAAGGAATTTGGAGTGGGGACCCCGACCATAGACGCGATCATACATGTTGCAGGTGTCATGCTTGGGAAGGATTTCTGGAAAACTGGAAGAACCATCGAGACTTTGGGATTAAAGGGCATGAGTGTTGAAGAGATACTCAAGATCGTGGAGGAGGGAATGTGAAGATACTGGGAGCTTCCATTGGAAGCGATGTGCATGTTGTGGGGCTTTTAAATTTTCTGGATATAGCAAAAAGGGAAGGATACGATGTTGTGTATCTAGGTGGAGCGATCCCTGTTGACAGACTTGTAAGGGAGATGGAGAAAAACCAACCAGATATCGTTGCTATAAGTTACAGACTAGGCTCTGAACCTTTGAAAAAGCTTCTAGATGAGTTGCGGCGTGAGGTGAGGGAAAAGGGACTCGATAAGATAGAGTACGTGTTTGGAGGAACGATGGAAACGGGAGAGGTTGCAAGAGCATCGGGTATTTTCAAGAAAGTATTCGATGGAACAGAGGAACTGGAAGACGTTGTGATGTATCTGAGAAAAACCATGAGGGCTTCAAAAGAAGAGATGGAATTTCCTCAAACACTTCATGAGAGGATCGAATTCAAGAAACCTTTTCCTCTGATTCGCCATCACATAGGGCTTTCAACGATGGAAGAAACTGTGAAAGAGATCGAGAAACTGGCAGAATCGGGGCTTCTCGACATAATATCCATAGCTCCAGATCAAAACTGCCAGCAGTATTTCTTCGAACCTGAAAAAATGGATCCAAACCAGGATGGTGCTGGGGGAGCTCCCATAAGATCGATAGAGGATTTTAAAAGGTTGTACCAAGCCACTAGAAGAGGGAATTATCCTCTGGTTAGATGCTATTCTGGTACGACACACCTTCTGGAATTTTCAAAAATTTTGAAAGAAACGATAAACAATGCCTGGGCTGCTATCCCTATCTTTTGGTATTCAGAGCTTGATCGGAGATCGAATCGAGATCTACTCTCTGCTATAAAAGAGAACCTTGAAGCTATAAAATGGAATGCCGAAAACGACGTTCCCGTTGAGGTAAACGACTCTCATCAATGGGAGCTGAGGTATGCCCACGATTCCCTTGCTGTTGCAACCGCTTATTTGGCTGCATATGTGGCAAAAAAACTCGGCGTTAGATGGTACGTCCAGCAGTTCATGATGAACACGCCTCCTTCGCTCTCTCCCAAAATGGATATAGCGAAGATGGTAGCAAAGAGAAAACTCATCGAAACTTTGGAGGATGAAAATTTCGTGGTATTCAGAATGGTAAGGACTGGCCTTCTCTCATTTCCAGCGGATCCATACAGTGCTATGGGACAACTGGTATCTTCGATGTTCTACGCATCGTACTTGGAACCTCACATAATCCATGTAGTTGCCTACTGTGAAGCCATGAAAAGAGCCACAAGTAAGGAGATAATAGAAAGTGTCAAGATGGTGAGAAGAGCGTACACTCTCGCGGTGAAAGGACTCCCCGATTTTCTATCGGATCCAAAGATCAAAAGTAGGGTGGAAGAGCTTCTGGAAGAGGCGATGGTGATAATCGATGCCATCAGGAAGCTTGGAAAAGGCAGGAAAGATCCATTGTTGGATCCAGAGACTCTTTACAAAGCTGTTGAAACTGGTATTCTCGATGCCCCAGGTCTTCTGGGATTCTCCGTTGCAAAGGGGAAAATAAAGGTATCTACCATAAATGGCGCTGTATATGCTGTGAACGAGGAGGGGAAAATCTTGAAAGAGAGAGAAAGGCTGGCTGATGGGTCATGAGAATAGGGATAGTCTGTGATAAGAACTTAGATGAAAAGAAGGAGAAAATGATAGCATCCGTTGCGGAGGCTCTCACTGAGCTGTATGATGTCGTCGTCATACCATTCGATGAGGATTTCATAAAAAGGGTGAAAGAAGTGGATTTCGTTTTCAACCTTTCAACAGATGGAGGGAAGGATACACGTCAGCTTCATGTTCCAGCCCTTCTAGATCTTCTTGGAGTGCCCTACACATCTTCAAGTGCTTTTACACATGCCCTGTGTCTTGATAAAAGAGTTACGAAGATCATATTGGCTTACCACAATCTTCCAACTCCCGGATTCTTCGTGGTGGACGTTGGAGAGAGCGTTCCCGAAAATATCAGCCTGGATTACCCTGTGATCGTTAAACCGGTGAGAGAAGGTAGTTCTGCTGGCCTTAGGAAGGAATCTGTGGCTCAAGATCCATCTCATCTTGAAGAGGCTGTAAGGTACGTTCACGAAGTTTTTGAAGAGCCTGCTTTAATTGAAGAATTCATAGAAGGAATGGAAGTTAGTCTTGGAATCATTGGAAATGATGAGGATCTTGAAGTGCTACCACTCTTGGAGATAGATTTTTCCAATCTCCCTGAAGGAGTTGAAAGGTTCTACTCACACAGGGTGAAGCATGAACTCGATGAGCATCTAAAATATCACTGCCCTGCACGTGTGTCAGAGAAAATTGAGAAGAAGATAAAAGAAGCTGGTAAAAAGGTTTTCAAGGTACTTGGTCTCAGGGATTACGCGAGGATGGATATAAGGATACGTGATGATAGATTCTTCTTCCTTGAGATAAATTCACTGCCACTTCTAGTTCCTTCCTTCTCAGACATCATAAAGATGGCAGAAACAGCAGGATATTCTTACGAAGAGTTCATATTGAGACTTCTGAGAATAGCGATGCGGAGGTACGGTATGATCGAAGAAGAAGTTTGAGAATTCTTACCAAGTCTTCTGAGCGATATAGCAAAACTCGATTTTTTCAGAGGTGTCATCTGTGGGAAAGGTACTCTTTACAAAGAATAGTTCTTCCAAGTATCGTATGGATGGCGACGCTGACGGATTCACCCAAGAATTTTATACCCCTTGCAATGCCTGTTCCAAGAGTACTCTCACAAACGAATTTTTTTAATATCCTCAAGATAGTTTGCAAGATTAGCTATATCCGCAGGTGAAACGCCGGGAATTCTCATCGCCTGACCTATAGAAGAAGGCCTCACCTTTTTCAACTTTTCTCTAGCCTCAGTTGAAACGTTTGGAACCCTTTCATAATCGATATCAGATGGTATTCTCATATTTTCATACGCTTCAAACATCTTGATATCTTCCAGCATCTTGGCTATGTATCCTTCATATTTGGCATTTATCTCGACTTGCTCAGCAGCTTCAGGATCATCTATTGGGCGTGGGTCGAAGTCTTTCAACCTTTTATACGGAACCTGAGGTCTCTTGAGCAACTGGTAAAAAGACGTTGCCTCTCTTAGAGGAGTTGTACCTAAAGACACCAACAAATCATTGAGAGCGCTCGAAGGCTTGATTATCACTTTCTTCAATCGTTGTATCTCCTCCTCTATCCTCTTTTCAAGTCTTAGAACCTTTTCGTAGAACCACTTCGGTATCAAACCAACCCTGTAACCGTACTTAGTTAGTCTCAGATGAGCGTTATCGAATCTCAGAAGAAGACGGTATTCTGCTCGCGATGTGAGAAGTCTGTAGGGTTCATCCACACCTTTCGTTACAAGGTCATCTATCAGAACACCTGTGTAGGCCTCAGATCTTTTCAGAATAAATGGCTCCTCTCCTCTCAATTTGAGAGCTGCGTTTATCCCAGCTACGATTCCCTGAGCAGCCGCTTCTTCATAGCCACTGGTTCCATTGACCTGTCCTGCAAAGTAGAGATTTTCCACTATTTTAGATTCCAGCGTGGGATAAAGCTGGGTGGGATCCACATGATCGTATTCTATAGCGTACGCGGGCCTTGTTATTACCGCATTTTCAAGTCCTTTAACCGATCTGATCATCTTTATCTGAGCTGCAAAGGGAAGACTGGTGCTCAATCCATTCAGATAGTATTCTTGCGTATCTTTTCCTTCAGGTTCGACGAATACCTGATGAGAATCCTTATCCTTGAACTTCATTACCTTATCTTCTATAGAAGGGCAATACCTTGGCCCAATTCCTTCTATCAGCTTCACAGAACCATACAGTGGAGAGAAATCGATATAAGACATGATTATCTTGTGAGTCTCAGGATTCGTCCTTGTAAGCCAGCAGGGGAAATCCTTGGGTAGAACCCTTGGCTCATCGAAGTAAGAAAAGGCATATGGTTCATCAGCTGTGTCCTGTCTTTCCATGGCGTCGAAATTTATGGAACTTTTCAGAATCCTTGCAGGAGTTCCCGTCTTGAATCTTCCGATTTTGAATCCCATGTTCATAAGAGATTGGGTTAGCTTGTTTGCAGGAAATTCTCCCATTCTTCCAGCTGGCATCGTGGACCTTCCTATGAATATCTTTCCTCTCAAAAACGTTCCGGTTGTAACGATAACAGCTTTTGCCCTGTAATCTATTCCGAAACTATCCACAACACCAACCACTTTCCCCTTTTCCACCAGAATTTCTTCTGCTATGCCGTATCTCAATAAGAGATTTTCTTGTGTTTCCAATCTCCTCTTCATGGTTCTGCTATAGGATATCTTGTCTATTTGAGCTCTCAACGCCCTAACAGCAGGCCCCTTCTTCACGTTCAGCATCCTGACATTTATCATGGTTTCATCTGTTGCTTTGGCGATCTCACCACCTAAAGCATCCACTTCCCTTATTAGAACACCCTTTGCTGGTCCTCCCATGGCAGGGTTACAAGGAGTCCAACCAACTGTGTCCATGTTGACAGTCAGCACCAGCGTTTTGAATCCCATTCTGGCTGTTGCAAGGCCAGCCTCTATCCCGGCATGACCTGCCCCAATGACGACGACATCGAAATCTCTGTCATCCTCGGGCCTTTCAAAAGACAAACCCAAATCTTCACCTCCTCATGCAAGTCTTATTGGCATAACGATGTATATGTAACCCTCGACATCCAAAGGATTCATTTGGAGTGGGCTCGTTGAATCTACAAAATTCATCTCAACTTCTTCGGTATCTATCTTTCTCAAGGCATCTATTATGAACTTGGGATTGAAAGCGATGGTCAGATCCTCTCCTTCCTTTTGTACTTCTATCTCTTCAATCGCCTCTCCCGCTTCAGGACTCTTCGTTGAAAGCTCCATTTTCCCCTCCGTTATTTCGAACTTCACAGCATCGCTGCCTTTCTTTGCAATCACCGAAATCCTTCTGAGGGAATCCAGAAGTTCATTCCTCGAGACCACAACCTTTGTTTTAAAGGCAGGAGGTAAAACCCTTCTGTAATCTGGAAAATCGGCATCCACCACCCTCATGATCGTTTCAACATCTCCTGCTGTCAGAGAAACTCTCTTTCCATCGTATTTCAATGATACAAAGGGTTCTGGTGTGTTCGATAGAACGTTTGAGAGTTCCCTCATGCTTTTGAGAGAGAGTAGAAAATCTGCCGTGATCTCGTGGTCGATCTTTTCTTCAGCAAGAGCAAGGCGAAAACCATCGCTTGCAACAAGTCGTAAGAAACCTTCTGTGAGCTCCCAAAAGACCCCGTTCAAATTCCTCATGAATTCATCTGTGGCGGCTGCGAATATAACTTTGTCGACCATCTCATCGAGTATGGATGTGTCTATCTCCAGAATAGCCTCGGATTCCGCTGGCGTAACCTCTGGAAATTCCGAAGGATCCATAGTCGGTAGATGGAACTTACTCGAGCCACATGTTATGATCAAGTTGTCACCTTCAAGCGTCATCTCCACCACATCTGATGGAAGGGATTTCACAAGCTCCAGGATGGTTTTCGCATCGACAACGAATTTCCCTTCTCCTTCAAGTTCATTGGTATTGACCTTCGCTCTCACTCCGGTTTCCATATCGGTTGCATGCAGATTGAACTCACCGTCTTTCACGTCGAAGAGAAAACCAGCAAGAACCGGTTTCACAGATTTTTTTGCAACAGCTTTCGAAGCCATGACGAGTTTGTCTTCCAACTCTCCACTGTCCACAACTATTCTCATATCTATCCCCTCCTTATGAAGAATTTTAGCATGTTTGTGAAACAACAAACCTATAAACTTGAAATTGGAGGGAGATATAGCAGGATATGAATCATTCCTGGGGAAGAATCAAAGATGAACTTGGAATAAAATTTCCACCATGAGGAGATTTTGAAGGATCTGAGTATCATGGATTCTTGAAACAATCTGAAGGTTATGATATCATAAATCAATGGATCGGGGCGTAGCGCAGGTGGCTAGCGCGCTTGCATGGGGCGCAAGAGGTCGCTGGTTCAAGTCCAGTCGCCCCGACCAAAAGAAATCCCCCTTCCTTCTGGAAGGGGGATTTCTGTTACTTGTTTGTACTACCTGAAGCTTGTGATAACCACGAACTTTGCATCTGCAGATAAGCTATCGCCTCCTCCATGGCAGTAAACTTTCTCCAGAGCTCCGCTTCTCTCCTTTGAAGTCTTTCTATCATCTCCGCTATTCTGATCGCAAGAAACCTCTGCTCTCTCGTTAATCGACCGCTCACACCGGCGACCTGATCGATCCTTCCTCCAAATTTCGTTAAATCCCATAGATAGTTGTAAAGTTGGACAGCGAAGCCTTCTGAACCTTCCTCGTCGTTTCCAAAAAATCTCCAGACTTTTTCAGGATCCTCGGAAAGAACCTGTCTCAACGTATCTTCATCCAGTTCCAGATGCCCTTTCATCATGTTTTCATAACCTGTTCCAAGCCCTCCCGTTGTTATACCTATTTCCCAGAGGTAATTTATATCTCCTTCTATTTTTCTGGTTATGAAGCTCTTCAATCTATCAAAAATGTTCTCGAGAAAACTGTCGTTCTTCAAAACGCCTTGCATTTTCTCTTCTTCTGTCATTTCATCCTCGGATTTGTCAGTTACAGGCTCTTCCGTTAACTTTTCGTTTATATAATCCATTATCTCATTCCATTTCTGAACGAAATCTCTTATCTTACTGATCACCTGATCCACATCTCTCTCCACTCTCACAGTGATCGTATCTGAGCTCGCTTTCTTTATGGTAAAAGTAATTCCGTTATATTCAAAGGAATCGTTTGATGTATAGAGGTCCATCCATGTGGAGCCATCTGTGCTTATCTGAACATGTGCCTCTTGTCCTGGTGTTAAAGTGTGATTTTCAATGCCCAGGATCCCGAAGACATTAGTACTGTCGGTGTCCTCCAACGTGATCGCTTTTGGCCCACCCTCGTTGTTTCTCATGTAAATCTTGTTCTCATAGGCATCGTACCAAGCTGTAACACCAGCAGAACTTTCATTTATTCTTTCCAGGAAATCCTCCAGAGTTTCCGTTGGATCCACAGTGATTTCGACACCGTTTATCTTCACCGTCCCAGAAGCTATCGTTTCAGAATTGTAATTGGCAATGTCTTGAAGCGTTTTTGTAGAAGGATCAAGACTACTCACAGGGGCGGTACTTTGAAGAACATAGTTTGTACCGTTGTACGTGACATTCGACTCCTTCAGGTGAAAGACACTCATGAGGTTTCCTGAAACTTCCACCATGAAGAAGTTGGTATCCGATGTTATAGTGAGTTTTCCCGTTGTTTGATCGTACGAGGCGCTCCCTGTCATACCTAAATTCGATAACGCTGTATTTATCTTCGTAATGATGTCATCAATGGTATCTGCCGTCGTTATGTTCACCTCTTCATAACTCTGCGTGGCTTCGTTGTATATCCGTATAGTTGAGTCGACAGGAGTATAAGAATAATCTAGAGAGCCGAAAGTTGCTGTTGAGGATGGAGGTGTAACTACCATATCGTTACCCTCGAGAAGAGTACCAAAAGCCGTGTTCAGTACCTTCACGTAATATGTTCCAGGAGTTGCGCTTGTTGAAGCTTGAGCAGAGATAGTGCTCTCATCCGACGAGGATGCTGAAAACACCATGAAGGTTCTCTGTAGTTTCAGATCAAAAACAAAATCCCTGAATTCTTCTAGTCTGTTGTCGAGCTCTTCATAGGCTTTTTTCATGAGTTCATATTTTTCATACCTTTCATTCAACTCCACAAGAGGCTGACTCTCTATCTGCATCAATTGATCCACTATCGATGCTGTATCAAGGCCACTGACAACCCCACCCACCTGGAATTGCCCAAGAAGGGAATAGTATCTCATGTTTATGGTCTGTGCGATCTTGCTCAGATCCATAATCTCACGCCCTTTCGTCGAGTAGCATACCTAAAAATTCCTCTATACTTTTTGCTATCTTCAGGACAACCTCTGGGGGAATCTGCCGTATTATCTCCCCAGTTTCTTTATCTTTTATCTTCACGATAACCATGTTTGTATCTTTGTCTATGGAAAACTCTGCCTCTCCTCGGAATATGAGTTTCAACTTCTCCAGTTTCTTTTTGAAATCTTTCAGGATATCTTCTAAATTCCTCTCATCATCGATTTTTAGTCCTCCCTCTGTTCCAGTGTTTGGTTTGTCCTCTATTGCTTTTTTCAAATTCATCGTTTCCTCAACGATCACAGGATTCCTTTCCAGCTTTCCGACCCCATCCGTGGGATTCACCTTCATGAGAACTCACCCCCGTGAATTTCCCCATTATTTTTCATCGTCAATGAGTTAGAATCCTTTAATACAGGATCATTAAAAAAAGAAGGCCATTGAAAGTAAAAATTTTTTAAAAATATTTTCAAGGTATTAGCGAGGAAACGTCATTTAAAAATAATGTGTAAATTTTATATCAATATTGGTATAATATCATTCGTCTAAAAATTGGTTGAAAGAGGGGGATATCATGAGATTCTGGGCACTTCTACTGGTGTCTCTTTGTTTTTTTGTTTTTGTGCTTCTCGTGTCATGTGCTGTACCACCTGGTGGCGTGGAAATGCCCATAAGTATGGAAGAAGCTATTGATATTGTGGAAGATGAGGTTCTATCAAATCTACCAGGAGATCTCAATTTCGTTTGCTTGAAATTGGATGGAGCGCTTCAAAAGGGAACTGTTATAAAAGAAGCACTTGAAGGCCTCACTCCGCCACAGAGATCGGGAATATCATCGAATGGGTTGACACTTCAGGAACCTGCCTATTTCTTCCTGTTGGACAAAGCTCCTTACTCTTATTTCCTGCACGAGATGGAATACATACTGGTTTACGGTGATGAATCCGTATCGACCCACACAGCTTATTCATGGCCATCTATAAACGGGGAAACACCTTCACACCTTCTAATGGACTACAGAGACGTACCGAGTGACTACATTATAGGCTCTAATTTTGATTTCACACCTGTCCAGTATGCCACTCTAGTAGTTAATGTACCTTGGTTGGCTCCTGAGCAGGAAGGATTCATAATTGTTCAAGGACTCATGGAAGGTGAGAGGTGCTATGAAGATGCGGTCAGAACGTATTTAAACGCTATCAGTGTTTTTAGGGCTTACATAGGAGATAGAGACGTTCTATTCGATGGTTTGGTACAAAACGATGCTAAAAAAGTGTTAGAGAAGGTAGATGATTTCGTAGCTGATGGAGCAACTGTTATAACCATATTCATAATAGCCCACGGAGGAGTGAACACCGTAAGATTGGGAGGACAAACTTTTACGGCTCAGCAGTTCAGGAACAAGTTCCAAGAGTATTCCAACGTTAGGTTCAATCTGATCTTAGGATCGTGCCACAGTGGAAGCTTTGTAGATTACATGAATGATCTTGACAATGTAGCTGTTATGTCAGCTTGTAGCCGCGATGAAGGGGCAACGACAGATGTTGATTGGTGGCGATCGACCCAAGATTACAACCCATCGGATACAGGGTCTGAATGGACGAGTTCCTTACTCGAAGCTGTTGCTCACATCATCTCGAACGAAGATCTTTATGAGAACACGGAAGATCTTGCGTATATATACAATATACCGACGATATGTGCAATTTTATGGTTGGCTACAGATGGAACGTTGGGGAATCTACCAGGATACGGTTTGAACAACAATTTAGATCTCACCAACAGAGTAGGGCACACAACTCCACGATCTTATTTCCCCTGGGAAGATGTCATCTGGTAGGCTGTTTGACTTTTAGAAAAAAGATCCGGCTTTCGCCGGATTTGGCGGAGGCGGTGGGACTCGAACCCACAAGGGCCGTAAGGCCCACCGGTTTTCGAGACCGGCTCCTTACCAGTTCGGACACGCCTCCCTGGCAAATTATTATACTATAGATTCTCATAGAATCCCTTAGGATTCAATTCCGAAAAATCATCCATTGAGTGAAGAAATCTCCTCACATCAACACATAAATGACATCTCCCAGTGTATCCACTGGGTGATTCTTTAAAACCATACTTTTCAGCAAATTTCATCAAACCGTAAGGGCCTTCATTCACCAGTATCTTCACAAGTGGTAAGTTATCGAGAGAAAATTTTTCGTAGAACCTTTTAAGGTTCCTCGCATCTCCAAGAGATATTCCACCGCAGAAATAGGGAATAAAGTTCCCATATGGGTCGATATGAGCATGTTGTGATTCCAGGATTTCGAAGTAGCAGTTTTCCCTCTTAAAATAAACAGCAGGATATCTTTTCCAAAGGTGTCCTAATTCGAACCCTGATCTCCCGCCTGATATGAGGCTGTAACCTCTCCAGAAAATGTATCCTGCAGTCCTTTCACCAAAAAGATCTATCCATCTCTCAATAGGGATGGTCTCTTTCGTGGATATTTTCGATATCAAATCCACGAAATGTTTCATATACACTATCGTGTTTTCTTCTCCAAAGACCTCTTCTCCCACTTTTATAGCCAGCAATGTTCGTTCAAGAGGGATACGTTCT